>ERZ761602.726-NODE-726-length-67250-cov-38.343924_pt1 | contig 67250 bp, 45 predicted proteins | sample MGYA00512165_ERZ761602 | MGnify/ENA primary metagenome ERZ761602 (study PRJEB28899, sample SAMN02445085) | bioreactor sludge metagenome | biome: EBPR sludge; isolation source: Thorneside wastewater treatment plant | place: Australia: Brisbane, Thorneside...
TCCGGCAGGGGCGGTTCCCAAGATGGCATGAACGGGATGATGACGGTTTCCGCGATTGGAGGCAAGGGGAAAATCCGAAGCTCGAAATCCGAAGTGGCCGACCGCTGCTAGTGTTTCATGAGAGTTGGTGTTTGCGTCGTGCGTCGGAACGCTCAAGGAGCCGCATGCAGCCCGGCCATCATCTCCTTGAAGGCGGCGATAATCTTGGTGGAAGCTCCGGTCTCCAAGTAGCTCGATTTCGCCCGCCAAGTCTCGTAGCCGCCCCATTCGTGCTGCTGCGGGGTGGGCAGGTAGCCGTTGTAGCCGTTGGCCAATTCGATGACCGCAGTGGTCTCGAAGGGGCTGGCCTCCTTCAGTTCGAGTCCGATCTCGACGAAGGTCTCGCAGGGCGTGGTGAGGAGGCAGAGTCCGCCGAGGCGCACGCACTGGAGCCGCACCGGGACGGTGTCGGGATACTCGCGCATCTGCAGGGTCTCGCGGGCGTAGATGGCCTCCATCGCGGTGTAGTTCCCGTCGAGGAACTGCTGCGGGCTGGAGAGGATTTCGAGGGCGCGGTCCACCTCCTCCTGGTCGGGCTTGCGCACGCCCAGATCGAGGTCGCGCGCGACGGTGGCGACGGACAGGTCGGCGTGGTATGCAATGCTCTGGTAGGCGGCGAAGGCGGCCTCGGCGACGGAGCGGGCCACGATCTCCATTTTCTCGCCGGGGGCGAGGGGCTTCTCCGGGGCCGGGCCGGAGTAGTCGATGTTGTTGATGTCGCCGCTGGTGCCGTTCGAGAGAATGGCCACGAAATCGTCGTTTCCGGGGGCGGCCAGCCCGGCGAAGGCCTTGGCGAAGCGGTCGAAGTAGTCGCCCGAGAGCTGGGCCGCGCCGCTGGAGGAGCGGGGCGGGCCGCCGACGTAGTGGAGGGCGTAGTTGGCGAGCACGGCGATGGGGCGCTTGTCTTCGGCGGCGGAGCGCACCGCGAGGATGGGCACAGCGGGATCGACCGGGCCGGCGGGGCGGGAGACGGCTCCGTTGCCCTTGTTGTAGCCGGGATTCATGCGCACTTGGTCGCTTTCGCCGCCGAAGGGGTTTTTGTAGGGTTGGGTGACGAACCAGCGACGGTTGAAGACTTGGTCGGGGTTTTCGCCCACGGCCCAGCCGATCTCGCAGGGTTCGAGGCGTCCGTGGGCGAGGGCGATGGACTCGGCGATGCGCCCGGCGAGATAGATCTGGTAGTCGAGGTTCGGGTTCGACTGGAAGGCTGGGGTCGCCGCCGGGGCCGTGTGGGTGTGGGTCGCGGCCACGTTGAGGTGGTCGGCGGAGACGCCGGTGAGCTGCGAGGCCTGGCGCTTGGCCTCGTCGATGAGGTCGCGCGGGATCAGGCAGGAATCGACGAGGGTGAAGGAGACAAGGGTGTCGTCGTCGCCGAGCACGAGGGTGCGGCAGTGGATGCGCTCGTCGGTGGCGGCGATGGAGTCGCGGCGCATGGAGCCTGCCGTCGACACGGGGAAATGCCCAGGCAGGGGCGTGATGTCCGTCACATCGGTCCCGGCGCGGAGCCCGGCCTCGAGACGGGGCACGATCGTCGCAGTCAGGGCGAGGAAGATCGTGGCGGCGATTTGGGGACGGATGGCGATCATGGAAGGAACGAGCCGCAGGGGACTCCGCCGGACAAGACGCGCACTTGCGCTCGATCCCGTGCTCGCGTCCGGGCGGGGGAGGGGACGGACGGGCTTTTCCGCGTCTTCCTATCGCGGCACCAGCCGCGCGACGAGGGAATCGTATCCGACGACGCGCTCGTATTCCTCCTCGCGCTCGACCCGCTCCTCGGCGGAGAGCACCTCGACGGCGGAGACGCGCCCGGCGAGCTTTTGAAGGAGGGTGCGGACCAGCAGCCTCGCATGAGGCGCCCCGAGGCAGAGGTGCGTCCCGAAACCGAAGGCGAGATGGGGGTTCGGCTTGCGGTCGAGGCGGATCTCGTCGGGCGACTCGAACACGGTCTCGTCGCGGTTCGCCGAGGACCAGCAGAGCGAGATCCGCTGCCCCGCCGGGACGGTGATCCCGCCCACCTCCGTGTCCACCGGGCAGACCCGGCCGATATGCGTCAGGGGGATGTAGACCCGGAAGAACTCCTCGCTGGCGTGGACGGCGCGGCCCGGGTCCGCGCGCAGGAATTCGAGCGCCTCGGGATGCCCGGCGAAGTAGCCGAAGAGGTTCGAGACCGTGTGGATGATGGTGTCGCGCCCCCCCGCGAAGGCGAGGTTGGCGAAGCCCATCGCCTCCTCGCGCGTGAGCCGCCGCCCGCGGAATTCGGCGTGGGCCAAGGCGCTGAAGAAATCCTCGCCCGGCGCGGCCTCGGCCCGGTCGAACTGCTCGTGCAGGTATTTCTCCAGCTCCGTCCCCGGCTTGATCCCGTCGCGCACGCGGAAGACGTGGATGCCCCAGCCGATCCAGGTCGCCGCCTCGGTCTCGGGCACGTTCAAGAGGTAGGTCAGGGCGTGCGACTGCAGGGGCAGGGCGAAATCATGCACGATCTCCGTAATTTCCCGCGCGAGGGCTTCGTCGAGAAGGCGGTCGACGAGGGCCTCGACCCGGGCGACCATCGCCGCATCCTTGGCCCGTTTGAAAAAAGGCTCGACGATGGCGCGGTATTCGGTGTGGTCGGGCGGGTCGGTCTCGATGGGGAGTTGGCGCATCGTGCGCACGTCCTCCTCCGAGGGGATGGGGACGCGGAACGGGGCGTCGGAGCTGAAGGTCTGCCAATCCTTCGCGCCGCGGCGCACATCCTCGTGCCGCAGGATCATCGCGATGGGTTCCCCTTGGAAGGGGCAACGCAGGATCGGGGCCTCGGCTCGCGCCTGTTTGAACGGATCGGGGTGCGGATGGGTCATCGGAAAGGGGACGGAAAAAGGATTCGAGAACTCCGCCGCCAGCATAGTGAGCAAAATTTTCCCCGCAAGGGCGCAATCTTGTGCTCCATTTCCCCGTAAGAACCCGAAACGCCCTATCTTGGATATGACGAAGCAGCTTTTCTCCCACGGCCTCCTCGCCCTGTGCCTCGGCCTCGCCCCTCTGCCCCTCGCCGCCGACGAGGAGAGGGGGATCGAAGGCCGGGAAGCCCCCCTCCTCGACATCGCGGAATGGTACCAGCTCCCGGAGGGCAAGGACAAAGTCGAGATCACCGACTACCCCGGAAAGATCGTCGTCCTCTTCTTCTTCCAGCACTGGTGCCGAGCCTCGCAGGAGCGCGAATTCCCCGTGCTCAAGAACTTGGTCGAACACTACAAGGGCAACAAGGGCATCGTCTTCCTCGCCGTCCAGACCACCTTCGAAGGCTATCTTGAGAACACCTCCGACAAGCTCGCCGTCTGCGCGAAGAAGTTCGATCTCGACATTCCTTTCGGCCAATCCACCAAGCTCAGCGGTTTTCCCACCGTCAGCAGCGCTTACAAGCCCGGCGGCACCCCTTGGTGGGTCATCATCGACCGCAAGGGCATCGTGGAATACAATGGATTCACCCTGAACGAGGAAGAGGCGATCAAGGGCTTCGACAAGATGCTCGCCGGCCTGTCCCCGGATTGAACCGGGGCAGGAAAAACGCGCCAGCGTTGTAGCCGACCTCACTGAGGTCGGTTCGAAGTCCCCACGACGTTCGACCGAGGTCGATGACCTCGGCTACAGATTTTCGCCCCTCAACCGAACGGCAACTCGGCGACCAAGACCAAGGACTACTCCGTCCAGCCCTCGTTCCAGAGGATGTGCGTTCCGGTCTTGCCGGGCAGGGCGAGGTCGGGGAAGCCGTTGCCGTCGAGGTCGGCGACGCGGATTTGCAGGCCGGTGCCGGGGGCTTCACCGCTAGGGCCGCTGTGGATGAGGTGCTTCGCCCAGGTCCGGCTCTCGGGATTCCATCGGTAGTATTGAAGGGTGACGGGGTCGTGCTCGCCGGGATCGTTGCCGGAGTGGGCGAAGTAGCGCATCCCGGTGATCAGCTCGGGTTTCCCGTCGCCATCGATGTCCTCCCAGGCGAGGGCGTGGGCTTGGGAGAATTTCTTGTCGATGAGGTGCTGCCGCCAGGTCGTCATGCTGTTGGACTGCGGCTCCAGTTGTTCGTGCCAGTAGAGGCCATAGTTGTGGCCGTCGCCCCAGACGAGGTCGTTGCGTCCGTCGCCGTTGAGGTCGAGGACGAGGACGGGGCAGCTCGCGTGGGGCAGGTCGAAGTCCTTGCGCCAAGTCCATGGGCCGGAGAAGGGGCCGTCCTTGGGGCATTCGTACCAGCCTTGGCCGAAGACGATGTCGTCGAGTCCGTCGCCGTTGATGTCGCCGAAGCCCATGCCGTGGCTGTTGCCGCTTTCGGAGACGAGGTGCTTTTCGGCCTTCACCTTGCCGTCCTCGCCTCGGACGAGGCGGTAGATCTCCATGGGATTGGTCGCGACCCAGGAGTTCACGATCCATTCCGGAACGTCGTCCTTGTCGAAATCGTGGAGGAAGCTGGCCTCGTTTGCCTTGATGCCGGTATCGACCAGCTCGTGGACTTTCCAGTTTTCGACGTCGTGGTTTCCGGTGCCGGGGTTTTCATACCAGTTCAGCACGGGCAGGGTGAAGGCGATGGAGAGGATGTCGAGGTCGCCGTCGCCGTCCATGTCGAAGAGGTGTTCGCCGCAGCTCTGCATGTAGTCCTTGCCGAAGGGGAGGATCTTGCGCACGGGGCGAGGCTTGAAGTCGGGGGCGGCATACCAGAACTCGCCAGCGGTGATGTCGGCTTTGCCGTCGCCGTCGATGTCGCCGATGGCGAGGCCTTCGTTGTTGTCCTTGTGGAGCTGCTGGACGCGCCATTTCAGCTTTTTCGGGGCGGGCGGCTGCTGCGCCGCCAGCGTGGCGACGAGGGCGGTCAGGGCGAGGGTGGGGAGGAGATGGGCGGGTTTCATGGGGGCTTGGTGTGATTGGCGTTCTTCCTTTGCTCCTACTCTTACTCCTTACTCTTACCTCTTACTCGGGTCGGGAGGAAAGCGGGCTCTGCTTGGGGGAGTAAGAGTAAGGAGGTAAGAGTAAGGAGTAAGAGGGCAGGGGAACGAAGCGAGCAGTATCAAAAATCCCGCAGCTCCACAAACCCCGCTTTCGCGGCGTCTTCGAGGATTTCCAGGGAAATTGCGTCGAGTCCCTGTCCTTTCACGCCCGCGAGGGTGAGCTTGCGTTTGCCGGGCTCCTTCACTTCGAGGACGAGTTCGGCCTCGTTTCCTTGGTCGGGCAGGGGGATCTCCTCGTCGTCGAGGAAGAATTCGAGACCGGCGAGCTTGCCGGTGAGCTTCACTTTCACGGGACCGGCGGCTTTCACGTCGAGGACGGTGCGCAGGACGCCGAGATGGCTCCGGCTTCGTCCTTCGACTTCGGGCAGTTCGGCGAGGGGGACGGCTCCGGCGACGGTGGCGTAGACGGGAATCCACACGTAGTCGGAGACGGCTTCGGTGAAGATCTTTGATCCGTAGTGCCCGATGCGGTCGCGGGTCGAGGGATGGGGCATCAGGGCTTGCCATTGGCGGACGAAGCGGTTCGACGGCGTTTTGAAGGGGCCGTCCTTGCCGAGTTCGGAGAGGAAGCGGACGAGATGGATGAACTCGTCCTCCCGCAGGGTGGCGGTCAATCCGGGCGGCATCAGGGAGACGGGGCTGATCTGGTTGCTGGCGATCTCGCCCTTGGGAAGGCGGTTCTCCTGTCCGGCGGCGTCGCGGACGACGATCTCGTTGGCATCCTCGCGGGCGATGGCTCCGGCGAAGGCGTTGCCGTTCTTCATCGTGACGAGGGTGGTGTGGTAGCCCTCTTTGATTTTTTTGCTGGGTTCGAGCAGCGAGTCGACGAGGTAGTCGACCGGGGCGCTCGCGCCGATGCTGACGAGGTCGGGTCCGATGACGCCTCCGGCTCCTCCGATGGCGTGGCAGACGACGCATTGCAGGGCGGCGCGGCGGTAGATGGTTTCGCCTTGCCTCGCGTCGCCCGCTTCCGCGACCCGCTTCATCATCGCCTCCATCTCCTCGGGGCTGAGGGCGGTTTTCATGGGCTTGAGACCGCCGGCTTTTTGCAGGGCGGCGACGAGTCCCTCGGGCCGGGTCGCGGCGCTCTGGGCCTTGTTCATCCCGACGAGGGCGATGGCTTGGGGCAGAGTGGATTCGTTGAGGACGGCGGCGAGGGCGTCCGGTCCCTGCTGGGTCGCGAGGAAGGCGTCGTAGATGCCGTGGGGGTCGGCGCCGTTGGGGGCGTCGGTCAGGACGGCGAGGGCGAGCTTGGCGCCTTCGGCCGGATTCATGCGGGTGCGTCCGATCGTGGCGAAGGAACGGAGGAGGAAAGGCGCGGCCTTGTCCGCTGCGGTGGTGTCGAGAAGCTGGGCCGTGGCCGGTCCGCCGAGGGCGATGAGTCCGTCGAGGGCGGCGCGGGCGCGGGTCGCGTTTTTCGGGGCATCGAGGAAGGCGGCTTGCAAGCCCTCGCGGGCGGCTTCGAGTTTCCACAGTCCGGCGAGGGAGGCGGCGCTGGCGAAGGTGCCGGGATCTTCCGACTGGAGGAAGGCCGTGAGCCGGGCAGAATCTCCGGCGGGCTGGAGCTTGCGCAGCTTGGCTGCGCTGTCGAGGGCGGCGAGCACGGTAGTCTGCTGGGCGGAAGAAGCACCGTCGCGGAGGGCGAAGACGAGGAGACGGTCGAGATCGGCGGGAGATCCGACTTTGGAAATCCAGTCGGCGACACCCGCGACTTCGGCATCGGAGGCTAACTCGCCGGACTCGAGGGCAGCGAGGATGATCGGAACGCCGATGGGTTCGTTCAGCGCCCGCACCGCGTAGAGGAGCTGGGCCGGGGTGGCGAAGGGATTGCCGTCCGTCGTGGCGGGTTTCCAGCGTTCTGCGTGTTCGCGGCAGATCGACCAGACCGCGAAGTCGAGGAAGTCATCCACCTCGATGCCGTCGAGCGCACGCAGGGCGATTTTCACGGTGTCGGGCGAATCGATTTGGGCGAGGACGCTGACGGCCCAGAGGCGGACCTGCGGATGCGGATCGGCGACGGCTTCCTCCGCGACGGCGAGGGATTCGGGGATGTCGGCGGCGTCGTAGTAGAGAGCCCGCAGGGCGGCGGCTCGGACCTTTGGATTTGACGATTCGGTCAGGGCGATGGCGGCGGCGGGATCGAAGCGGTTCACGCTTTGGGCTGCCCAGATCTTGCGCAGCGCGAAGAGACCGGCATCGACGCCTTCGGGAGCTTGGGCCGAGGCGAGGGCGGCGAGGACTGTCTCGGGTTCGCGGGTGCGCAGTTCGGCGATGGCGGCGTTGCGGGTCCAGCCTTCGGGGGCGTTGAAGGCGGCGATCAGGTCGGCCTCGGATGCTTGGTCGATCTCCGGCTTCTTCACCAGCTCGCGCCCCTCGAAGCTGATGCGCCAGATGCGTCCGTGGGCATGGTCGCGGCGGGGATCGCGGAAATCGACTTCTCCGTGCTGGATGATGGGGTTGTACCAGTCGGCCACGTAGATCGCGCCGTCGGGTCCCATCTTCACGTCGATGGGGCGGAAGGCCCCATGGCTGGAGGAGACGAGGTCGGCAAGCTGGGTCGAGGTGTAGGCGCTGCCGTGGTCGGAGAGCCGGAAGAGGTTGATGCGGTTGCCCCGGAAGTCGGGCGCGGCGAGGACGTCCTGAAGCGAGTCGGGGATATGGCGTCCGGTGAGGAATTCGAGGCCGCAATGCTTCGGTTGTCCCGGATTGAGTCCCGGGAGGATGCGCGTCGCACCGGGCGAGGAGAGGAAGACGCTGCGGGGGAAGACGAAGTTGATCCCTTGGCCGCCGGCTCCATCGGTCATGAAGCTCTGGCCCCAGGCGTCGAAGGCGTGGCCCCAGGCGTTGACGAGGCCCTTCATGAAGACCTCGGCGCGGCGCGTTTCGGGGCGGTAGTGCCACATGCCCCCGCCGAGCAGCCGACGCACGCCGTAGGGCGTTTCGAGGTGAGTGTGGATGTAGATGGACTGGTTCATCCACAGCATCCCCTCGGGGCCCCAGCGGAAGGTGTGGACGAGGTGGTGCGTGTCCTCGGTGCCGAATCCTGACAAGACGACACGCCTTTCGTCGGCCTTGTCGTCCCCGTCGGTGTCGCGGAGGAAGAGGACCTCGACCGAGTTCGCCACATAGACCCCGCCGTCGCCGGGGAGGACGGCCGTGGGGATGTGTAGGTTGGTCGCGAAATCGGTATGCTTGTCGGCGACGCCGTCTCCGTCGGTGTCCTCGAGGATGACGATTTTGTCCTGCTCCTCCTGTCCCGGCTGGATATGGGGATAGAGCGGGCTGTTCACGACCCAAAGGCGGCCCTGCGCATCCCAGTTCATGTGGGTGGGGCTGGAGACGGCGGGCTCGCTGGCGAAGAGCTCGATTTTCGCCCCCTCGATCAGCTTGAAGGCGGCGAGCTGGGCCTCGACGCTGGAATCGGGAATGTCGCGCAGGCCGTTTTGGGCGGCGAGGGGGGAGGCGGCGAGGATCGCCAAGGCGGAGGCCGCCGTGAGAGCTTTTGGGATCATGGGAAAATCGTTGCTGGGAGGAGATGGTCCGTCCGCTACGTCAAAGTGGTGTGAGCGTTCAGATAAGAGGTGAATGCCGACAAAGGGGTGGCTATTTCGAGCCGGAGGGATCGGAAGGCTTTTCGCTTGCCTCCCGCCGGGAGCGCATGGCCTCTTGAATCAAGCGATCCAGAACAGCGTCCGTTTCCGCTAGTTTTTGGACTCTCGCCAAGATGAAATCGTTGGGCGCGCCTTCCTTGGAAATGGCGGTGCTATACTGGGAGGCAAGGTTTTTCCTAAGATGATTCTTTGCCGCCTCGATGTCGTTCGCATTGAGAAACGTCAGCGCGTCTGTTGCGTAGATCATGGAAATGTTCTCCATTTTTTGAAACGACTCGCTCATTCCCCGGATCATCTTCTCTAGATCCTCTTCCGAATATCCATCAGGTCCCCATAGATCCTCTCGTTTTGTAATCGATTGGATTGCTTTCGTGGTTTTGAAGAACTTGCGAATGCCTTGGGCAAGTTCCTCGTCGGAGACCTCAAACTCGTTTTTGATCTCGACCAAGAGCGTCTCCAGCTCCGAATGGGGTGTTTCCTTCGTGTCGGATTGTGCATGGGGGACGAGCAGCAAGCTCAAAACCCCGAGTTTGGCGAGAAGTGTTCTCATACGCAAATTGCAGTTAGGTTGCTTTGTTTGGAAAGCGAGAGGCGGTCATTGGGAAGGTGGGGAACCGGGAAGATCAGTTCTTGGGCAGTCCAGCGAACACCACCGCCCGCGCCTCTTCGACTTTCTTCTCCTGCGCGGCGATGAGCGGGTCGAACATGGGGATCTCCTTCGCGTTCTGGCCCTGCTCGTGCTTGCGGAAGAGGAAGAGGTAGGTCTCGTTCGCGGGACGCCAGCGGTGGAAGAAGAGGCGGTCCTTCTCGATGACGGCGTCGCGGAGGGCGGCGAGGACTTCGTCGTCCTTCTGCGAGAGAGGGATTTCGGGATAGCCGAGGCCCTTCACCAGCTCCCGCGCGACGAGGGCGTGGCCGGCTTCGCCGTGGTTGACGCCGTCCTCGGTCAGGGGCGGATCGGTGACCGAGCCATCGAAGGCGTCGCCGCCGAGCGCGGCGAAGAGATCGACGAAGCGGACCTGGTTCTTCTTCGCCAGTTCGCGGATGCCGTCGCGGATCGCGGCGAGGTGGCGGTTGTTCTCGCTTTGGTCGGGGAGGGGATCGCCGAGATTTTCGAAGGGGGGTGGGGAAACGAGGACGATCTCGCGCAGCCCCTCGCCTGAGGCCGAGCGGAGCGCGTCGATCAGCGCTTGGTAGCCTTGCAGGAAGAGCGTCTTGCTCGTTTCGAGGCCGGTGCCCGAGACCTTCGCTGCGCCGTTTTCGCGCTCGTCGGTCCAGCCTTGATCGACGGACAGCGCGGTCTCGGCGCCGTACCAGAGGAAGGCGACGGTGGGCTTGGCTTCTCCGAGATTGCGGGCGAGGCGCTCGCGTCCTTCGGCGGGCGGACCGAAATAGGAGCGGGCGTCCCCGAAGACGGAATCGCCGCTCCAGCCGAGGTTGCGGAAGACGAGGCCCTTCACCTCCGGTCCGGCGGCGAGCTGGAGCGAGGTTTCGAGATGGCCGTAGAGGCGCGCCCGCTCGACGAAGGTGTTGCCGACGAAGACGACGCGGTCGCCGCTGCGGAGGAGAGGGGTGGCGTCCTGCGCGACGAGCGGGGCAGCGGCGAGGAGGAAAGCGGAGAGCAGGGGGAGTTTCATGGCAACGAGGGGACGCGACGGAACTAGACACGCGGGAGCGACCGCAGGCCAGTCCCCATCCGCGCCAAAGGGGTGTCGGCAGGGGAAAACCTTGTATCGCCCCGACCACTCCGAGGCGAGCAAAATGCGCGGAAAAATGGAGCGGATCAGGGGAAGTTCCCGGTCACCGCCTCACGCCTTCTCGTATTCCTTGAGGAAGCCGATGAACTCGCGGCGGTGGTCCTCCTCGCCGGAGAGCAGCGTGACGGCCATGTCCTGCGTCACGTAATCGACGCCGTCGCTGAGCTTGATGATCTTGTTGTATTGGGCGATGGCCGCGTCCTCGGCGTCGATGACGCCCTTGATGACGCCGACGATGTCGGTGGAGTCCTTGAGCGGCTGGAGCGACTTCTGCTTCCGTTCGAGGTCGAAGCTGCCGGGCACTTGGCCGCCGATGGTCTTGATGCGGTTGGCGAGGGTCTGGGCGTGGGTCAGTTCCTCGGCCACGTCGGCGGCGAGGGCTTTCTTGATCACGTCCGAACGGACTCCATCGAGGTTGACCGAGGCCGCGATGTAGTTCTGCACCGTCTCCAGTTCCATCGCGTAGGCGGTCTGGAGGGCTTCGATGATCTTTTTGTTGGGTGATTTGCTCATGCCTGGAATTACGTCTGTGCGGGCGGAGAAGCAATCACCGACGGGGGAAAATTCCCTGCCGCCCCATCTGCGGAAATTTGCGGGCATCTGCGGCGATCTGCGTCAAAAAATGAGGAACGCGAATTGGCGCGAATGTCCGCGAATTTTCGCAAATTTCAGATCCTTCATTCGCGTCCATTTGCGCTCATTCGCGCCAATTCGCCTTCCTCGAATGGATTCAACGCGGATGTCCGCAGATGCCCGCGGATTTTCGCAGATGGAATCTCTCGAAATCGATTCGCATTCTTGTCGAAAATCAGGAAATTTTAAAAATTTGCCTTTCCCAGTCTGTGGCGATGAAATAATCTTTGTCGGCGGGAGCGAAGGGGATTATAATTTCCATAACAAAACTTGGCGGAACCGCCGGGCGTGGCGACACGCCGCAAACCCACACAGACAGATCCGAGAACGAATGGTACGAGGCTTTCTCAGCTTCGGCGGCCTCTTGCTGGTCGCGGGAGTGGCCCTGCTGGCCGGCTTGCAGCGGTCGGGCAAGGTCGATCTCGGCAACGTCTTCCGGGCGCAGCCGGAGGTCGATGCCTCCTTTCAGCGCGGCTTCCGTTCGGACACGATGGCGCGGATCAACCGGCTCCGCCTCTCTGCCGGGGTGGGGGAGGTGCGGGGGGACGAGGCGATCCAGGGATTCCTCGGGGAATGGGTCGGAGCCCATCCGAAGCCCCGCGATCTCGAGCTGGACGAGGTCTTCGACGCGCTCCAGGGCCGCTTTCCCGGGGCGCAGTATCTCGCCGCGAACTTGGTGACCTCGGGCAGTCGCGAGGATCTGCTTGGAAAGCTCGCGGGCTGGACGGCGGCGGCGAGTCCCGATTTCGAGGCGGTCAACACCGCTGTTTTCCCTGCGCGAGGGGGGATCGGGGCGCTGGCGGTGATGTCCCGCCGCATCCCGGAATTCTCCCTCCGCGCCGCGAACGAACGGGGTGGCCGCTTCCACAATCGCTGCCCCCATTGCGGGACGATCCACGCGCTGGAGATCGACCGCGACTCGCGCACCCTCATCCTCTCCTGCCCGCATTGCGACCTGCCTTTCGACGTGCTCGGGGTGGATACGAGGGGCGAGATGCGGCGGGCCACGGACTTCTTCGAGGGCTTCGTCCCTCCCGGTGGCAGCCCCGAGGTGGCGGGTGACGAGGATCGCCTCCTCGCCCTCTGGAGGCGCGTGGTGGAGCATTGCGAATACGAACTCGACCAGGATCGGACCGCCGGGGGCGGTCGGGAAGTGAGGGATGTCTGGAAGACGCCGTCCGAGACTTGGGGCGAGGCGGCGGGGGACTGCGAGGACACCGCCATCCTCCTCGCCGACGTGCTCGCCGGGGCGGGGTTCGAGTCCCGCGTCGCGATCGGATGGAACGGGAACGTCGGGCAGCACGCTTGGGTCGTGGCGCGGGCGGGAGGGCGGCAGTATCTTCTCGAGACGACCTTGTCGAAGCAGGACTCCCCCCAGGCGCTGGTCGAGGTCTCCGCCGTCTCCACCTTCTACCGACCCGAGCAGCTCTTCGATTCGGATCGCATCTACTACACCACGGCGAGGCCGGAGCGCTTCGGGGCGGATTATTTCTCGAAAGATCTCTGGAAGCCGGTGCCCCGCGCCACCGGGGAGGAGCTGTCGCGGCGCTGACGGTCCCGCAAAAAACGCGAAGGCGCGCCCTCCCCGGATTTGACGCGTGGGGGGGTGCTTGCTAGGCTCGCGGCGATGAAACTCCTCCGCTTCGGCCCGAAGGGCTCCGAGAAACCCGGTCTTCAACTCGAAGACGGCTCGCGCATCGACGCGTCCGGCTTTGGCGCGGACTGGAACCACGATTTTTTCGCCGCCCCGGCGAACCTCGACCGCCTCGCCGCCTGGCTTGATGCGAACCGCGAGACGGCCCCGCGCCTGCCCGAGGGCACGCGCCTCGGCCCGGCGGTGTCGCGTCCGGGCAAGCTGATCTGCATCGGCCTGAACTACTCCGACCATGCCGCCGAGGCGGGCATGGAGATCCCGAAGGAGCCCATCGTCTTTTTCAAGGCGACCAGCGCCATCGTCGGGCCGGACGACCCGGTCGTGATTCCGAAGGACAGCGCCAAGACCGACTGGGAGGTCGAGCTGGCCTTCGTCATCGGGAAGAAGGCGAGCTACGTGAGCGAGTCCGAGGCGCTCGGACATGTCGTGGGCTATGTCCTGCACAACGACTACAGCGAACGGGCTTGGCAGCTTGAGCGCGGCGGCCAGTGGGTGAAGGGGAAGAGCTGCGACACCTTCGCCCCCCTCGGTCCCTTCGTCGCCACCGTCGACGAGATCCCCGATCCCGAAAACTTGAAGATGTGGTTGACGGTCAACGGCGAGACGAAGCAGGACAGCAGTTCGTCGAACCTCATCTTCGGCATCGCCCATCTCGTCAGCTACCTGAGCCATTTCATGACCCTCGAACCCGGCGATGTCGTGACGACAGGCACGCCTCCCGGCGTGGGCATGGGCCTGAAGCCGCCGCAATTCCTCCAGCCCGGCGACGTCGTCGCCTTGGGCATCGAGGGGCTCGGCAGCTCGACCCAGACGGCGGTGGCTTGGTAAAATCCGAAATCCGAAGCTCGAAATCCGAACTTTGGCGCACGCCAGAGGCTGCGGTCCGTTGGACTTCGGATTTCTCACCCTTTCGTCTTCGCGACGAGTCGCACCGGGCCGATCGCCATTTCCGGGTCGATCGCCTTGCACATGTCGTAGACGGTGAGGGCCGCGACGGAGACGGCAGTGAGAGCCTCCATCTCGACACCGGTCTTCGCGTCGGTGCGCACCGTGGCGGAGATGCCCAGCTCGTCCTCGCGCGGCTCGAAATCCACCGCGACCTTGGTGAGGGGGAGTTGGTGGCAGAGAGGGATGAGTTCGGCGGTCCGCTTCGCGGCCTGGATGCCCGCGACTCTCGCGACGGCGAGGACGTCCCCTTTGGGTAGCGTTCCCTCGATGATCGCGGCGAGGGTGGCGGGCCGCAAGGCGATGAAGCCCTCGGCCACCGCCTCGCGGCGTACCACGGGCTTCTCCGAGACATCGACCATGGCGGCGCTGCCGTCGGGGCGGAGATGGGTCAGTTGCGGGCCTTCTTCCATCCCGCAGAATCTTCCCGCCCCGCCCCACCCGCAAGCGAATCGACGACGGCGGGCGAATTTTTTCTTGCCGGGACGGCGGCCTTCGGATCATGCTCGTGGTGATGAAGTTCCGAAGCCCCCTCCCGCCGCGTTTCTTTCCGGTCCTGGCCATTATCGCGGTGGCCGCATCGCTCCAGGCCGGAGGGGAGGACGACCCGATGAGTCGTCTCCGCGCCGCCGAGAGGGAGTTGGAGCGCGTCCGCGGCCATCTGCACGAAGCGCACCTCGAACTCGCCGCGAGGGGTGAGCGGATCGAAGCGCTGGAGCGGATGCTCGTCGCTGCGAAAGGGGAGGGGGAAAAGCAGCCGCAGCCGAGTCCGGTCGAACCCGCCCCGGTCGAACCCGCGCCGACGCCCAGTCCGGATTCGTTCACCATCGCCTACGAACCCAATTCGGCGGCGAACTTGGAAGGCCGCGAGCAGGCCCTTGCTTGGGTGCGGGAGCAGCTCCGGCGCGACCCTGGCATCGGATTCGAGATCACCGGCGCGGCCAACGACAGCCGCCATGCCGAGGTCAATCGGCTCGTCGCCTCCAACCGCGCCCGCTATCTGGCCGATTTTTTCGTGTCGAGGGGCCTTCCCCGCGAGGCGATCATTTCCGCCGAGGGCACCCCGTCCGAGACGGAGGGCGCGGAAGGGCGCTCCGTGAAGATCGCCGCCGTCGCGCGGAAAGGTGGCGACGAGGGGCGCGGCGAAGCGGCGGGGCGATGATTTTCCGATCCCGAGCAAATACAGTTGACCATCCCGGAAAGTTGCGTTGAACTCCCCCACGTCCCGCCCCCGGACCTCCTTCGATGCCAGCCTCCCCCGCCACTTCCCGAAAACCCGTCTCGATCATCACCGGTGGCGCGGGCTTTCTCGGGTCGCATCTCGGCGACCGGCTCCTCGCGGAAGGGCACCGGGTCGTGGCCATCGACAACCTCGTTACCGGTGGGCTCGACAACATCGCCCACCACGCCGACGACCCGGATTTCGAATTCATCGACCAGGACGTGAGCCGTTTCATCGACTGGCCCGGCGAGGTCGACCACATCTTCCACTTCGCCTCCCCGGCCAGCCCTTTCGACTACCTCGAGCTGCCCATCCAGACGATGAAAGCCGGGTCGCTCGGCACCCACAACGCCCTCGGCCTCGCCCGCGCGAAGGGTGCCTCCTTCCTCCTCGCCTCCACCTCCGAGGTCTATGGCGACCCCCTCGTCCATCCGCAGCGCGAGGACTACTGGGGCAACGTGAACCCCATCGGGCCGCGCGGCGTCTACGACGAGGCGAAGCGTTTCTCCGAGGCTCTCACCATGGCCTACCATCGCGCCCACGGCATCGACACGAAGATCGTCCGCATCTTCAACACCTACGGCCCGCGGATGCGCCTCCACGACGGGCGGGTCGTGCCCGCCTTCATCGGCCAGGCATTGGAAGGAAAGCCCCTCACCGTGTTCGGCGACGGCGGCCAGACGCGCAGCTTCTGCTACGTCAGCGACCTGATCGACGGGATCTACCGCCTCTCGCAGAGCGACTGCCACGAGCCGGTCAATATCGGCAACCCGCGCGAGACGACCATCTTGCAGTTCGCGGAGAGGATCCGGAAGCTCATCCCCGGAGCCGGCCCCATCGTCCACGAACCCCTCCCGGAGGACGATCCGAAAGTGCGCCAGCCCGACATCTCCCGCGCGAAAGAGTGGCTTGGATGGGAGCCCCGAGTGCCTTTCGAGGAGGGAATCGTCGAGACCATCGGGTATTTTCGGAAAAAATGTGCGAAATGAGTGGAATTGAGTCTTTACGCCGGGGTTTCCTCTATCGTAGTATCCTCCTGTCAGGATGCCGGGACGGCGTCCCGCAACCCTCGAACTCCTATCGTCATCCCATGATCAAAACCCTCCTCTTCGTCATCGCCGTCGCGGGCCTTTCGATGTCCGTCCTTCAGGCCCAGCAGCAGCCGGTCCAACTGAAAATGGGCGACGTCAAAGTCGGCAAGCCGACCTACGAGGCCCAGAAGACCCCCAGCTTCCAAGCCGGTGACGTGAAGAGCAAGAACGTCCCCAGTCCCCGCGACTGGCTTGAGATCGAAGTCGAGTTCGAGGTGGACGGCCCCCGCGACGCCGTGGTGAAGGAGCTGCTCTTCCGCTACTACGTCGGGTTCCGCGACAAGTCCGGCGCACCCCGGGTCCTGACCGGCGACGTGAAGCACGTCAACGTCCTCACCAAGGAGAAATTCTACTCGGTCGCCTACGTGGCCCCCTCCACCCTCGGCGAGATCACCGGCGACTTCCGCCGCTTTCAGCCCTCCGCGGTCGAGGCCGCCGGCGTGGAGGTCTACTACAACGGCGTGATCGTCGGCGGTACCACCACGAGCAACACCAAGTTTTGGGAGCAGGTTCCCGGCCAGCCCGGTATCCTCGGCAAGGCGGAGACCCCCTTCGCCCTCCTCTGGATCGACCGCTACCCGGAAGTCGAGAAAGCGTCGCGTTGAGCGGAGGGGCCGGGAGCCGCGCAGGAAATTCAGCCCTTGGAGGAGCAAGACATACCAGCACTATGGCGGAGGATCGCATCTTTTCCCTGAGCCTCGGATCGCAGCAGGTCACCGGGGCCGTGTTCTCGAAGACGGCCGGAGGCGGCTTGCGGCTCGACCGCGTCGAGCGTCGCGACTTCGCGGGCGACCCCGGCGAGGACGCCCCCCGCACGGCCCAGACCGCCCAAGCCATCAAGGAGGTCGCCGCCGCCCTCAAGATGAAGGGGGCGCAGACCAGCTACGTCATCTCCTCCTTCCCCGTGCTGGTGAAATTCGCCAGCCTCCCCGCCCTCGACGGGGCGCAAGTCGACCAGATCGTCGAGTTCGAGGCCCAGCAGCAGGTGCCCTATCCCATCAACGAGGTCGTGTGGGGCTACCAGCTCATGGGCGAGCCGGGCGATGTCGAAGTCGAAGTCGCCCTCGCCGCCGTCAAAGCCGACGAGCTGAACGAGGTGGACGACCTCGTCACCGCCGCCGGCCTGAAATCCGCCGGTGCCGGGATATCCCCTGTCGCGCTCTACAACGCCCTGCGTTTCAACTATTCCGACCTCGACGGGACCACCCTCCTCGTCGACATCGGCGCGAGGACCACCGACATGATCTTCGCTGAGGGTGGCAAGCTCTTCGTCCGCACCGTCAAGATCGGCGGGGCCGACATCACGCGGGCCATCGCCAAGGAGTTCGGGACCGACTTCGGCTCGGCCGACCACCGCAAGGTGCTCGATGGCTTCGTCGCCCTCGGGGGACCCTATGCCGACCACGAGAACCCCGAGGTCGCCGCGATCTCGAAAGTGGTCCGCAACGCCCTCACCCGCCTCCATTCCGAGGTCATGCGGACGATCAACTTCTACCGCAGCCAGCAGGGCGGCTCCGCACCCTCCTTCCTCCTCCTCTCCGGGGCCACCGCCGGCCTGCCCTTCATCCGCGAGTTCTTCGCCGAGAAGCTCAACCTCCCCGTGGACCACTTCAACCCCTTCCGCAACGTGACCGCCGCGAAAGGCGCCGCTGCGGAAATGGCCTCTACGAAGGGACACCAGTTCGGCGACCTCGTCGGCAGCGCCCTCGCCCAAGCCGGGGACGTGCCCCTGCGGATCGACCTCATCCCCGAGTCGGTGCGCAAGGCGCGGGAGTTGCAAGCCCGCAAGCCCGTCCTCGTCCTCGCCCTCGTCGTCCTCGCCGCGCTGCTCGGCGGGTTGGGCTTCTATTTCTCCAAAGGGGCCAAGATCGCCGACCAACGCGCCGTCGAAATCGCGAAGAAGGCGGAGGATCTCGGGAGATACGGCAAGGAGATCAAGGATCTGGAAGAGGGGATCGCCAATATCGACGGGGACCAGCGGCCCTATGTCGAGGCCGTCCGGCACCGTGTCTACTGGGTGCGGGTCTTCAACTACCTCAGCCGGAAGATGGACAACGACGCCCTCTATCTGACTGTGCTCGAGCCCCTCTCGGAGAAGCGGCCCGTCATCGACGACGCCGCGACCGCCATGGCCGCCGCCCCCGGCTCCGAGGCCATCGTCGACGGCTTCTCCATCCAAGGACTCTGGCGCGAGAACCCGAAAGGGTCCGAGGTCGTCTACGACTATTTCAAGCGTTTGAAGGAGGACGCCGCCGGCGAAGCCGGCGAGGGTTTCTTCGATCTGAAGGAGGTGGACATCAGTGCCGCCGTGGAGGTGGACGCTGGCACCGGCAACGACCGCTTCGCCTACCCCTTCAAAATGACCCTGCCGCTCCCCGAAGCGAACAGGGTCCGCTTCACCAAGTAACAGGGTTTCTCGAGGGTTTATGAATTCAAAGGTTTGGCTTACCATCTACGGCGGCGTCGCTCTTCTTGTGTTGGGGGGGGGAGGTTTCTTCGCTTGGTCCAACTACGGGAAATACAAAGAGGCGCTGGGCGGCTGGGACGAGAAAGTCAGTGCCATCGAGAGCCTCGAGCGCCGGGTGCCCTATCCGAACAAGGAGAACTCCGCGGCCCTCGCCGCGAAGGCGGAGTCCTACAAGGCGTCGGTGGGCTCCCTTACCGAGACCCTCAAGTCCTTCCAGCGCCCGCTCAACACGACCTTGGCGAACACCGAGTTCCAGCGGCTTGTGAAGACCCGTGTCGAGGACTTCCGCAAGGTTGCCGCCGCCGCCAAAATGGAGATCGACGCCAGCACCGAATTCCATCTCGGCTTCGAGAACTACGCGAACACCGTGCCGGCCCCGGAACTCGTCCCCCTGCTCGACTACGAGTTGGAGGCCATCGATCACCTCCTCCGCAAGCTCGTCGCCTCCGGGGCCCAGTCCTTGGCGGGCTTCGAGCGCGACGCCATTCCCGGCGAGACCGGTGCCTCCGCGAAGCACGACAGCGGGGTCGTCCACAAATACCCCGTCCGCTTCCGTTTCCGCGGGTCGCATGACACTCTCCAGAAATTCGTCAACGAGCTCGCCAACGATCGGCAGTTCTTCTACATCGTGAGGGTGCTCAAGGTGAGGAACGAGTCCGTCGAAGGCCCCCTGAAACTGGGCGGCGACGCCGGCGGGGTCGGCACTTTCGTCAAATACGAGAACCCCGTCACCAAGGAGATCGCCAGCCCCGAGCAGCTCGCGGCGTGGCGCGCCGACGACGCCACGGAGTCGCAGATTGCCGAGCGGGCGAAGGCCGCCGGCTTCGTCAAGGCCGACGAGGACGCCCGCGTTCTCATGGGCTTGGAGAAGCTCGATGCCTTCGTCGTCGTCGACATCACGCGTTTCCTCGGGCGCGACGAACTGCCCGAGAAGGCCCCCGAACCAGAACCGAAGAAGAAAGGGAGAAGATAGATGATCGGAAAATCTTGGGATAAACTGCTGTTGCTGCTAGCGGGCTTGACCGTGATCGGGGTTTCGGCCTATTTTTCATTGCAGGCCCGCAGCTTCGGCGGAACCTTCCACCTCGACGAGGCGTCCCCGAACAACGAGTTGCCGGAGACCGAAGAGGAGCGCGCCCGCATCGCGCAGTCCTTTGTTGAGAAGACCCAGTCTTGGTCGAACCCGGTGAAGGGCACCCCGGCCAAGCCCCTCCCGCTCTTCGTCTCGGTACCTATCGTCGAGGCCGGTGGCAGGCTCATCGACTTGGGCTTGGAGGATACCCCCCTCCGCCCCCCCGTCACCAACGCTTGGCTGACGACGCACAACCTCGACTACCTCAATTCCGGCGTGCTCCAGCAGGACACTGACAATGACGGTTTCGACAACCTCACCGAATGGGAGGCGAAGACCAATCCCGTCGATTCCGCCTCGCATCCGCCCTACGCCGAGAAGCTCCTCTTCGCTTCGCGCCAGCAGCAGCTCTACACCCTGCGCTTCGCCGCCAAGCCCGACGACGAGCGCTTCCAGATCAACCGCCTCCCCAGCCAGCAATGGCCTAGGGGCGAAAACTTCTACGTGCGCGTCGGCGAGATCTCCAAGGACGAGCAGTTCCGCGTCGAGGGCTTCGAGGAGCGGCGCGCCCCGAACCCGAGCGGTATCGAAGTGGACGCCTCCGTGGTGAAGATCACCTACCTGCCGAAAAACGAGCCTTGGGAACTCGTTCGCAACCGCAACACCGAGATCCCGACCTACTTCGCGGACATGAAGTTCGCGCTCGACCCCTCCTTCCAGCAATACGTCAAGGAAGGCGACGCCTTCGCCCTGCCCATCGACCCCGGGACGAAATATCGGGTCGTCAAAGTCGAGGAGGATTCCGTCGAGATCGTCTGGCAGACAGGCGACGCGCCGGAGCAGACGATTCAGATTCCTAAAAAGTAACTTGTTGACAGCCGCCGCATATTCTGTTTTTGATTGCGGTTGAAGCCCTGAGCCCGAACCGAACCGCTTGAGCGAGACGACGATATGAAGACGAGAGGATTGAAGAGAATTTCCACCGGGAAAGGCCGTTTTGGCCTGCTTCTCCCCGCCCTGGCGGGAGTGGCGCTTCCGGCCATGGCCGGTCAAGGAGGATACGGCGGCGGCAGTGGCGGCAGCGGTGTCCCCGGCATCGCCACGAACTACGTGATCCGCCTTCAGGAGAACGTGAAGAAGGCTGACGAGGCCGCTCTGCGAGGTTCCCAGCTCATGGCCGACGGTGACTACCAAGGGGCCATCGACCAGTACCGGGCCGCCCTCGACCTTCTCCCCGACGCGCCCATGACGGAGCCTCGCCGTCGTGCCTACATCTCCCAGTTCGCCCGCGCCAGCGTCCTCCTTGCCACCCAGAGGGCCGAGGAGGGACGCTACCCCGAGGCCATCGCCCTCGTCGAGGACGTGCTCCAGCCCAGCGTCGATCCCGATAACATCGACGCCAAGAAGCTCCTCCAGCGGCTCCACGATCCCGACTACTACTCGCCCGCCCTCACCCCCGCCCACCTTGAGCGTGTCCGTCGCGTCAAGCTGGCGTTGAAGACTGCGGAAGGCCACATCCTCCTCGGCGACTACGACCGAGCCGACCGTGAATACAACAAGGCCCTCAACGATGATCCCTACAACACGGCCGCCCGCCGCGGGATGGAGAAGAACGAGCGGCACAAGATGAACTATCAGGACGCCGCCTACGACCACACCCGGGCGCGGGCGCTCCGCGAGGTGACGAAGGGCTGGGAGACCCCCGTGCCCGCGAACTTGGAGAGCGGGCCCATCGTGGACATCCCCACCGACTCCAGCACCGTGGACATCCGGCGGAACGAGGATAAGCTCAAGACCATCATCCTCAGCAGCGTGGAGTTCTCCGACACGCCCCTGAAGGACGCCCTCGACTTCCTACAGCAGCGCAGCGTCGAACTTGACATCAAGGAGACCGACGTGTCCAAGAAGGGTGTCAACATCATCCTCGACGCGGGCGCGGTCCCCGGCAGCGGTGCTGGTGCCCCGGCGGCCCCAGCGGCACCGGCGGGTGGAGGGCTCGGCTTCGAAGGCGGTGCTGCCTCGTCCATGGGCGGCGGCGGCGGGGCCGGCGACACCCGCATCACCCTCCGTCTCACCAACGTGCCTTTGGCTGAGGCGCTGAAATACACCACCTCCTTGGCTGGCCTGAAATACAAAGTGGAGCCTTTCGCCGTCCGCGTGGTTTCCCTGTCGGCTCCCGAAGGTGACATGTTCACGCAGTCCTACGTCGTTCCCCCGAACTTCCTTTCCACTGACGGCGGCGGTGCCGGAGCCGCTGGCGGAGGGGGCGGTGGAGGCGGCGGCGGAGACCCCTTCGGCGGCTCGGAAAGCAGCCCCAGCGGTGCGGCTCCTGTCGGACGGAAGACTCCCAAGGCGATCCTCGAAAACGCCGGGATCACCTTCGGGCCGGGTTCCAGCGTGTTCTACAATGCCGCGAATTCCCGTCTCATCGTCAAGAACACCCAGGAGCAACTGGAGTTGGTCGACATCTTCGTCGCTTCCCTGAGCTCGAATGTTGAGAAGCAGATCTACATCACCTCCCGTTTCGTCGAGATTTCCGAGGAGGACGGGAAGGAGCTGGGCTTCGATTGGCTCCTCGGTCCCTTCGCTATCGGATCGAATGATCGGATCTTCGGGTCCGGGGGGACGACGGGGAATCAGGTTGGAGCGGGGGATCCCTTGGACTGGGCCTTTCCCATGAATGGGAATAACGTGACCTCCGGGCTGCGTTCCGGTTCCCAAGCAATTCGCGGGAATTCCATTGACGCCCTCATCGCCGAGGCCGGAGGGGTGGCGGCGGGTTCGCTGATGTCCCCCGCCGTCTTCGGTATTGCCGGTATCTTCACCGATCCCCAATTCCAATTGATGATCCGGGCGCTGGACCAGAAGAAGGGGGTCGACTTGCTTTCCGCCCCCTCGGTGATGGCCCGCAGCGGCAACCGGGCGAAGATCGAGGTGATCCGCGAGTTCATCTACCCGACCGAATACGACCCGCCGGAGATCCCCAACCAGATTGGCGGCGGTCAAGGCGGTGGTGTCATCAACTTCGTCCCCGTGACCCCGGCGACGCCAACGGCTTTCGAGACTCGGAACACCGGGGTGACACTTGAGGTCGATCCCGTCCTCGGTGCTGACGAGTTCACCATCGACCTGAACCTTTCGCCGGAGGTCGTGGAGTTCGAGGGCTTCATCAACTACGGGAGTCCGATCAACGGTCCCACCAATTTCATTGCCGGAATCGGCCCGGTTCCGACCATCCTCACCGCCAACCGCATCGAGATGCCCATCTTCAGCACTCGCCGGGTTTCCACCCAAGTGACGATCTGGGACGGCCAGACCGTCGCCCTCGGGGGCCTCATCCGCGAGGATGTCCAAGATGTGGAGGACAAGGTGCCCTTCCTCGGCGACCTCCCCGTGGCCGGGCGGCTCTTCCGCTCCAGCGTTTCGCACCGTATCAAGCGGAATCTCACGATCTTCGTGCAGGCCCGCCTCTACGATCCTGCTGGGATGCCGATCAACGGTCGGATCACCGACGAGCCCCTGCCAGAGCCGGTGCCCCGTCCCCCGATCACGACCCCGGCGACCTTCGCCCCCGGCCCGATCCCCTACCAGAAGTGACCAAGGAGGGGGGCTTTCCAAGTCCCCTCCCTCCAAACTTTGCCCAAGGAAGGCGTGGCCCGGAAAGCCGCGCCTTTCTTGTTTGTTTCCAGCCATGATCACCATCGCGGTCACCGGGGGCGCCGCTTGCGGGAAGTCGGCCTTCTGTCGGCGTTTCGCTGCGCAGGCCCCCGTCGGCAGGGCCGCCGTCTTCAGTTGCGACGACGAGGTGCGTCGGCTTTCGCAGGAGCCGGAGGTCCGCGAGGCGCTCGGCGACCTCGCCCGATCCCACGGACTCGCCGCCCCGCCCGGCGGAGGCGAGGGCGCGGATCGCGCCGCTTTTCGCGAACTCTTGTTTGAAAACTCGGGATTTCGTGGAAAGGTGGAGGGCATGCTGCATCCCTTGGTGCTGCGGCGGGCGATGGAGCATGCCGCGGGCCTCCCCGGTGGCGTCCGGATTTATCTGGTCGAGGTGCCATTGCTCTACGAAGTCGATTTTCCGATTCCCCGGGATATGGACTTGGTGGTGGCGGCCTCGGAGCCCGTCCAGACCCGTCGTCTCGTCGACGGGCGCGGCTTGGAACTCGCTGCGGCCCGACGCGTGCTGCGATCCCAGATGAAGATCGAAGAAAAAATCAAACGGGCCGATCTCGTGGTTTGGAATGACGGCGGCCTTCCCGCCTTCGAAGCCCAAGCCGACCATTTGCTCGCCCGATACGAAACCCTGTTGAATCCATGACCGAACCCACCACCTTGGAGCCCGCTACGGACCCCGTCGAAGCCCCCGAAGCGGCCCCAGAAGAAACCCCCGTCGTCGTGCCCGACGCGGTGGATGTGAACGAATTCCAGCGAAAGTCGCTCGCCTCCCTCCACGAGATCGCGCAGGGGCTGGGGCTGCGCGTCGCCGGTGTCCGCTCGAAGCACCAGCTCGTTTTCGAAATCCTCCGCTTCTACGGCTCGCGCGGCACGGTGCTGGAGGCCGAGGGTTTCCTTGACTGGGCTGGCGAGCCAGTCGGTTTTCTGCGCTGGCCGGAGTTCAGCTTCGCTCCGAACGCCGACGATGTCTCCGTCGCGGCGGCGCTGTTGAAAGAGCGGGGGTTGCGCACGGGGCAGCGCCTGCGGTGCCGGGTCCGGGCACCCCGGGATCGCGAGAAGACCCTCGCAGTCGAGGAAGTGCTCGAGATCGAGGGGATCCCGGTGGGCGAATGGCGGACGCCCCCCAGCTTCGACGACCTCACCGCGATGTTCCCGTCGGAGCGGCTCATCCTCGAAACGACCGAGGGCTCCTCGCCCTCCCCACGTGTCATCGACCTGATCGCGCCCCTCGGGAAAGGGCAGCGCGGCCTGATCGTGGCCCCGCCGAGAGGCGGCAAGACCATCCTGCTGAAGAACATCGCGGTCTCGATCCACCGGAACAGCCCCGAGGTGGAGCTCATCGTCCTGCTCCTCGACGAGCGGCCCGAGGAGGTGACCGACTTCCGCGAGACGGTGGACGCCTCGATCTACAGCTCCACCTTCGACGAATCCCCCGACCGCCACATCGAGGTCGCCGACATGGTGCTGAACCGCGCCAAGCGCCTCGTCGAGAACGGTCGGGACGTCGTCGTGCTCCTCGACAGCCTCACGCGCCTCGCGCGGGCGCACAATTCCGCCCGGCAGTCGGGCGGCGGCGGTGGTGGAGGGCAGGGGCGGCAGCATCGAGGCAACGGAGGGGGAGGGGGCGGGGGAGGCCCTGTCGGCAGCGGCGGTATCTCGCCGAAGGCGCTGGAGCGCTCGCGCCGTTTCTTCGGGGCGGCCCGGAACGTGGACGGCGGCGGCAGCCTCACCATCCTCGCGACCTGCCTGATCGAGACCGACAGCCGCATGGACGACGTCATCTTCGAGGAGTTCAAGGGCACCGGGAACATGGAGATCACCCTCGACCGTGAGATGGCCGAGTCGCGCGTCTTCCCCGCGATCCACCTCCTCAAGAGCGGGACGCGGAAGGACGAGCTGCTCTACCACCCGGACGAGTTCCTGCGCATTGGCTCGCTCCGCAAACAGCTCGTGCAGCGGCCTGCCCCCGAGGCGATGGTCGTGCTCCTGAAGGCGATCAAGTCAACCCGGTCGAACGCCGAGCTCCTCCTGCGGGGCATCCAGTGAAGGCTGAGGCATGAGCGAGGCGACCATCGCATCCCTCGAAGCGGCGTCGGAGACCTACATCGACGGTCCCGGCGCGTTGCGGGATTTCATCGCCGAGGCGTCAGCCGAGGGGGATTTCGCAGCCTGCTCGATCGACACCGAGGCGGACAGCATGCACTCCTACGAGACGAAGCTCTGCCTCATCCAGTTTTCCATCCCCGGCTCCCTCGCTATCATCGATCCCTTGGCTCTCGACTCGGAGTCCCTCGACGGCCTCGTCCGCTTCGTGGACCGCTTCGATGTGGTCTGGATGCACGGGGCCGACTACGACATCTCCCTGTTCAACAGCACCTTCGGCTGGGCGCCGCGGACGATCTACGACACGCAGGTCGCCGCGCGCCTCCTCGGTGCCGGGAAGTTCGGCCTTGCCAACCTCCTCGAGGACGAATACGGGGTGAAGCTGTCGAAGCAGTCGCAGAAGGCGGACTGGAGTCGGCGGCCGCTCAGCGACAAGATGCTGGCCTACGCCTACAACGACGTCCGCTACCTCCTCGATCTGGGGGGGCGCTACCTGGATCGGCTCCGCGAGGTGGGCAGGCTCGACTGGTTTCTGGAGAGCTGCCGCGCCGCGAGGGATTCGGTGCTGGTGCGGAGCGGCAAATCGGAGGACGACGTCTGGCGGGTGAACGGATGGGGCAGGCTTTCCCCGAAGGGGCTCCACTACTTGAAGCACCTTTGGCATTGGCGGGACGGGGAATGCCAACGCCTCGACCGCCCGGCCTTCAAGTTCCTCGGGAACCAGGATATCCTCGCGATGGCCGAGCGGCTTGAGGCGGGGAAGGACTTGGCCCCCCCGAGCTACCTGCGGCCCTCGCCGATCCAGCGTCTGCGCGAGGCTGTCGCCGCCGCGAAGCAGGTGGACCCGCGCGATTATCCGGTGAAGCACCGTCGCGGGGAAGGTCCCCGGCTTGAGATCGACGAGAAGAAGTTCGAGGCGATCCGCCGCGTCCGCGACGCGAAGGCGGCCGAGCTGGGGATCGATTCGACGGTGGTCGCGACGCGGACGGCGATGGAGCGCCTCGCCGCGACCAACCTGGGCGAGGAGGAGAAGGGCGATCTGCTCCTCGACTGGCAGAGGGAGTTGCTGGGGATCGAGAGTTGATACCGAATCACAGCCATCCTACGTTGCCCATGATTTCAGCGCCAAAGGCGCGGCTCCATGCCAGCCCAGGCCAACGGCCTGGGAACCCGGCCCCGGAAAACGGGGGAGGGCTGAAAGCCCGACCCATCCCGCCCGGCCAAGCTTGCCGCTGGCCCCCCCGTCCACGAACCGTCAGTTTCGAATGAAATGTGAGCAAGCGAGTCGGCGGTGCTCGTACGTAGAGAAGTTCGTGAGAACTTCTCCCCCGAAGCCCAAGCGACACCCGCCGAAGTTCTCACGAACTTCGCTACGAGGCCCCGTTCTCGCAGCGTCTAGATTCCCCATCGTTTGATGTGAATCGCAGAAATTCAGGGCTCGCAGTCTTTTCTGCGACGATTCATGTGCAAGCCGTGGCCCTCCTTGGGAAATCATCCCCGCAGCACTCCCATCGCCCCCTGCGCCGCCCAGTAGCCGCACATCCCATGCACGCCGCCTCCGGGAGGGGTCGAGGAGGAGCAAAGGAAGATCGCGGGGTTCGGCGTGGCATGCGGCTTCCAGCTCACCATGGGCCGCGTCAATAGCTGCCGCCAATCCGCCGATCCCCCGACGATGTCGCCGCCGATCAGGTTCGGGTTGTAGCGCTCGGCTTCGGCGCAATCCATGGTGCGCCGCGCGAGGACGAGATCCCGGAAGCCGGGGGCGAAACGCTCGATTTGCGCCTCGATGCGGTCGGTCATGTCCACGGTCGATCCGGCGGGGACGTGGCAGTAGGCCCAGAAGGTGTGCTTCCCCTCCGGCGCGCGGGTCGGATCGAAGAGGCTCTGCTGCGCGGTGAGGACGAAGGGGCGCTCGGAATGGATCCCGGCGCTTGCCTCGCGTTCGGAGCGGGCGATCTCGTCGAGCGTTCCGCCGACATGGACGGTCCCGGCGCGACGGCATTCCTCCGCCACCCAAGGGACCGGGCCGCTCAGGGCGTAGTCGATCTTGAAGATGCCCGGCCCGTGCCGGAAGCGCCGGAGCCGCTTCGCGTAGTTCCCGGGAAGCCGTTCCCTGGCAATGCTGGCGAGAGCGGAAGGAGAAGTGTCGAACAGATAGGCGTTCGCTTTCGGCAAGTCCTTGAAGGATAGTACTAAACGACAGGTTTCCACGCTCCCGCCGTGGTATTCCAATTCGGCGATGAGCGCCCCGACGATGCTCTGCGACCCGCCTTTGGCGATGGGCCAACCCTTCGCGTGGCCCGCGAGCATCAGCATCAGGCCGACGGCGTTGGTCGAGAGGATCGCGTCGAGTGGCAGCACGGAGTGGGCGGCGTTGCCCGCGATGAGGGCGCGGGCGGTTTCGTCCGTGAACCAAGCCCGCGCTGTGGCGAGGGACGAGGGCAGGATGCGCAGGCCGAAGGCCGCCATGGTGAAAGGATGCCGCGGCACGCGCGGCGGGGCGAGGAGATCCTCCATGAGATCGTCGAAACGATTCACGAGCGGAGCGAACAAGCGCCGGTAGGCTCTCGCTGACGAGGTGTCGAAGCGGGAGGCGGTTCCCTCCACGGAACGCTCCAGCACCGCTGCTCGGCCGCCGTCGAGCGGGTGGGCGACGCAGTAGTCGGGATGGACCCACTCCAGACCGTGGCGTTCCAGCCCCAATTCCCGGAGGAAGGGCGAGGCCAGCCCCATGGGATGGATGGCCGAGCAGATGTCGTGGCGAAAGCCGGGGAGGGTCAGTTCGCTCGTCCGTGCGCCGCCACCGGGACGCTCGTGGCCCTCGACGACCCGGACGGAGAAACCCTCCCGAGCCAAGGCGACAGCGGCGGCGAGTCCGTTCGGACCCGATCCGATGACGACGGCGTCGAGAGGCTTCTTCATTCGCGTTCCTCGGGCAGGTTCAACGCGAATGTCCGCAAATGCCCGAGAATTTCAAAAAGCGAAGCTTCAAAGCTGTCCGCAATCGGCGATGCGGATGTCCTTCGAAGTCCGTCCGCTGCGGCTGCCGAGGGCTTCGACCGCCTGCACCACGTCCATGCCTTCGACGACCTTGCCGAAGACGACGTGGGCGCCGTCGAGCCACTCCGTCACCACCGTGGTGATGAAGAACTGCGAGCCGTTCGTGTTCCGCCCCGCGTTGGCCATGCTGAGGAGGCCGGGTTCGGTGTGCTTCAGGGTGAAGTTCTCGTCGTCGAAGCGGCGTCCGTAGATGGATTGGCCGCCGGTGCCGTCGCCGCGTGTGATGTCGCCGCCTTGGAGCATGAAGCCGGGGATGACGCGGTGGAAGGGACTGCCCTTGTAGGTCAGGCCTTTTTCCCCGGTGCAGATCGCCCGGAAGTTCTCCGCCGTCTTGGGAACCACGTCGGTGCGCAGTTCGATCACAATGCGGCCCAGCGATTCGCCCCCGGCCTCGACGTCGAAGAACACGCGGGGAAGGGCAGTCTGTTGTTCACTCATAGGATTTGGAAAAAGGAAGGGGTTGTTCACTCGGTCACGACCTTGGCGGACTCGATGACGACCGGTTCGTTCGGGACGTCTTCGCTGTTCCTTTCGATCAGCGAATCGCCGGCGCGGGACTTGAGCGACTTCGTGCCCGTCGGTGTCTGCGCGATCTTGTCGACGACTTCGAGACCCTCCACGACCCGGCCGAAGACGGCGTAGCCCCAGCCGTCGAAGGAGGGGGAATCGAGCGACGTGTTGTCGGCGTGGTTGATGAAGAACTGCGCCGAGGCGCTGTGGGGATCGGGTTTGCGGGCCATCGCGATGCTGCCACGGGCGTTCTTGAGGCCGTTCTTCGCCTCGTTCTGGATCGTCCCCTTCGTCTCCTTCTCCTCGATGGAGCCGTCCTCCTTCAAGGCGAAGCCGCCGCCTTGGACCATGAAGCCCTCGATGACGCGGTGGAAGACGGTCCCGTCGTAGAAGCCCTCGTTCACGTAGGCGAGGAAGTTCTTCACCGTCTCGGGGGCTTTCTCCTCGTCCAGTTCGAGGGTGATGTCGCCTTGGTTGGTCTTGAGGAGCACTTTCGGGCCGGCTTGGGCGGTGGCGAGGCTCCCGGCGATGAGGCAGGAGGCGAGCAGGAGGAAGGGGAGTTTCATACGATACGGGAGAGGGGCACCAAGGTCCGCGATGGGCGCGGGGAAGTCAAACGCGGAGGCGCTCGCTTCAGTCCTTGTTGATCTCCCGCAGGTAGGCCTCCAAGTCGAACTGCGCCCGCACGCGTTTGCCCTTCTTCGCCGGGCGGTATTCGTTCGAGAGATCCGGGTCGAGGATGCGGGCCTTGGTGTTGTCGCTCCACTGGATGTCGAAATAGCCGATCAGCTCCTGCCGCAGGGCTGGATCGTAGACGGGGAAGACCGTCTCGACGCGGGTGTCGAGGTTGCGCGGCATGAAGTCGGCGGAGGAGAGGAAGACCTCGGGATCGCCGCCGTTCCCGAAGATCATCATGCGGGAGTGCTCCAGGTATTTGTCGACGATGCTGATGGCCTCGATGCTCTCCCCGGATCCGACGACGAGGGAGTACATGCTGCGCACGATCAGGCGCACCGGCACCCCGGCGGCAGCGGCGCGGCGGAAAAGGGTGTTCACGGAGCGGTCGGAGAAATTGTTCACCTTCACCGAGATCCCGGCGGGCCGGTCGGCCTCGTGGTTCGCGATTTCGCGCTCGACGCGCTCGCGCAGGAAGTTCCGCAGGTCGTAGGGGGCGATCTGGATGTGCTTCAGGCGCGGTTCGAGGTAGGACTGGCGGAAGAAGCGGAAGATCTCGGCGGCGTCGTCGCCGATCTCCTGATTGTAGGTGAAGAGGAGGTGGTCGGCGAAGATCGAGGCGGTGTCCTCGTTGAAATTCCCCGTGCCGAGCACGGTGTAGCTGCGGTCGCGGCCCTGCTCGCGGCGCACGATGTGGACCATTTTGCTGTGGACCTTCAGCCCCTGCACGCCGAGCTGCACATGCGCCCCGGCGTCGCGGTAGCGGCCCGCCCACTTGATGTTCGCCTCCTCGTCGAAGCGGGCCTGCGGCTCGACGAGGACGAAGACGAGCTTGCCGTTGCGGGCCGCCGCCTGCAGGGCCTTGGCGACGCAGGAGCCTTTGGCGAGGCGGTACTGGGTGATCGAGATGCTCTGCACGAGAGGATCGAGCGAGGCCTCCTGCAACAGGGTGATCAGCTTGCGGAAGGACTGGTAGGGGATGTGGACGAGGACGTCGCGCTTGCGGATCGCGGCGAACATCCCCGCCTGCGCCTTGGCGAAAGCCGGCACGGGCACCGGGGGCGATTTCTCGTATTTCAAATCCGACCTGCCGAAATCGGGGAAGCTGAGGAGGTCGCGGCGGTTGTGGTAGCGCGCCCCGGGATAGAGGGAGTCCGCCCCGGCGAGGTTGAGCTTGCGCAGGACGAGGTTGAGAAAGGCCTTGGGGAATTTTTGGTCGAAGTTCGCCCGCACCGGCGAGCCCTCTTCGCGGGCCTTCAGGCTGTCCTCCAGCTTCGTGTAGAAACTCTCGGTGAAATCGTCGTCCAGCTCCAACTCGGCGTCGCGGGTGAACTTGATGGCGTAGGACTCGTAGCGGTCGTAGGGGAAGGTCGCGAAGACCTCGTCGAGGCCGAAGCGGATGATGTCGTCGAGGTACATCACGAGCTGGACGTCGCCCTTCTTCGGCAGGGGGATGAAGCGCGGCAGATTCTGCGGGATCTCGATGAGGGCGTGCATGGGCCGCCCTCCGCGACCGGCCTTCGTCGCCTTCACCGCGAGATACATGGGCAGGTCCTTCAGCTTCGGCAGCTTCGCCGCCGCTTTGAGGAGCACGGGGAAGATGTGCGGGCTGACCTCGCGACGGAAGTAGTCGCGCAGGTACTGGCGCAGCGAGGCGGGCACCTCGGTCTCGCGGATGATGCGGATGCCGTTTTTTTCGAGGTCGGCCCTCATTCGGTCGTAGGCCCGGTTGAAATCCTCGCCCTGCCGCGAGACGAGTTCTCGCACCTTCCGCAGGGTCTGGTTCGGATCGGGGATTTCGAGGTGTCGCCACCCGTCGCCGAGGTCGGCGATCCGCTTCAGGGTGGCGACGCGGACCCGGAAGAACTCGTCGAGGTTCGAGCTGTAGATGCCGAGGAACTTGATCCGCTCGTAGAGGGGCACGGTGGGGTCGGCCGCCTCCTGGAGCACCCGCGCGTTGAATGACAGCCAGCTCGTCTCCTTGCTCCGGAACTCGGTATCCATAAAAATGCGGCGGAACCTAAGCTCGGGGCAAGGGATTGCGAGCCGATCTTTGTGAACTTCTTGGCAAACTCCTGTCTGGAGGCAGGGATTTCGAGCTTCGGATTTCCGTCACCCCCGGATCTCCTCCAGCTTCGCCCGGCATTCCTCCCAAGGCACCTCGTGCGGGAGCCTCCCGCCGAGAGCGGCGAGGGCGGCGGCGACTCCGGCGGCCTCGCCCATCGCGACGGCGTTGCCGGTGACGCGGTAGCTGGCGTGCGAGACGAAATCCCCGCTGATGCAGCGTCCCGCCATCATCAGCCCGTCCACGTCCTTTGCGATCAGCGCCCGCAGGGGGATGTCGTAGGGACGGAATTTCGCCACTCCGCCGCGCTCGATGGTGAGCACGTCGTTCTCCTTCTTCGTCTTCGCATGGATGTCGACGCCGAAGGTGACCCGCGCGACGGCGTCCTCGTGGCGGGCACCGGTGACGAGGTCGTCCTTTTTCACCTCGTAGCGTCCGTGGAGGCGCTTCCCGTCGCGCACTCCGATCTGCTCCGCCGTGGCCACGACTTGGAGTCCGTCCCAGACACCGCCGAGCTTCCGCAGCGCCCGCACGATGTCGAAGATCTCCTTCCTCGCCCGCACGGTGGCTTCGGTCATGGCGTCGGCGTCGTCGGGACGGATGCCATACTCGTGGTTCATCATCAGCAGCACGATGTTGTCGCGGACGTGGAAGATCGTGGGCATGCCGTAGGAGGGATCGATCCCGGCTCGGCGGATCTCGGCCTTGAAGTTCTCCGTCGCCTCGACATGCCATTTGAGGTCGCCCTGGTAGAAGGAGATGTATTTCCCCATCTGCGAGGCGTCCTTCACCGCGGCGAGGGCGTTCATCGTGAGGGGCTGGCAGAGGCATTCGCGCCGCGCGTCCCGCCCCATGTCACCCAGATCCCATTCGCAACCGGCGAGGGAGCCGAGGACGCCGTCGCCGGTGGTGTCGATGAAGACGGGCGCCTGCCAAGCCTCCCGCCCGGAGCGGGACTCGGTCACCACCGTCGTCAGCCTGCGCCCCTCGCGGTAGGCGGCGACGACGCGGCTTTGCAGACGGAAGCGGACGCCCGCCCCGGTGCAGAGGTCTTCGAGGAGCAGCTTCATCTCGTCCGGCTCGTAGACGAAGCGACCCGGATCGCCGCCGCGCCGGGCGTCGCGGGCGTCGAGTTCGGCTACGATCTCGCGGGTGAGGCCGGGCTTGTCGAAATCGAAGATCCAAGTGAGCAGCCCCGCCGTCCAGACTCCCCCGAGGCAGCCGTTGTTCTCGAAGAGGCGCACCCTCGCCCCGGCGCGGGCGGCGGAGATGGCGGCGGCGGTCCCGGCCGGCCCGGCGCCGCAGACGATCACGTCGGCGTCCTTGGCGACGGGGAGGGTCCGTTCCGGTTCGTCGAAACCGTTCGCGGCGGTCGCAGCAGCCGTTCCTTGGTCGTCCTTGGCGGCGGCCCAGACCGCGTCGGGAAGGAGTGCCGGACTCGCCAAGGCGGCGTGGAGAAAGAGGCGGCGGGAGGCGGAGGAGCAATCGTCGGGAGTCGTCATGGTGGTCGCGGGATGCCAGAAAGCGTGCCACGGGCAGGGAAGGGCGGCAATCGCGGGAATCGGCGTGTCCAAAAGCCGTCTTCGCGTGTCACCAGTCGTCCTGCTCCAGCGCCAGTTTCAGCAAGGCCATCACCGAGACCGCGTCGGTGATCTCGCCGCGTTTTGCCATCTTGATCGCCTCCTTCAGCGGAAGTCGGCGCAGGCACAGCTCCTCGGTCCCTTCGGGCGAGGCCTCGGCTTGGGTCAGTCCGGTGGCGACGAAGATCGTGGCGCGTTCGTCGCTGACGGAGTTCGAGAGGGCGAGGCCGTCCCACAAGACCCTGTAATGTTCCCCGATCAACCCTGTCTCCTCGCGCAGCTCGCGCTGGGCGGCCTCCAGAAAGGATTCGCCCTCCGGGCAGCCGCCTTCGGGGATCTCCCATTCGTAGGTGCCGAGGGGGTAGCGGTATTGGCCGACGAGCCAGGTGTGGCCCTCCTCGTCGATGGGCACGACCCCGATGGCGCGGTTTTTGAAATGGACGACGCCGTAGATGCCGGGGCCGCCCGAGGGATTGGTCACCTCGCTTTCGTCCACCCGGATCCACGGGTTCTCGTAGACGGTGCGGGTGCGGTGGGTGGTCCAGGGGTTGTCGGGATTCATCCGGCCTCCCCGAGGATTCGCCTCAGCACCGCGAGGTTCTCCGACTCGTCGAAGACGGCCCGCACCGGGATTTCGAAGCCGGGGACCACGTCGCTGACGAGCGTCCCATCGGCTTGGCGCTCCGCCGGGGGATAGGCGTCGCCTTCGAGGCGGTGCAGTTCGACCGTCTCCTCCACCGCATCGACGATCCAGTATTCGCCGACTCCGTGCAGGGCGTAGTCGCGGAATTTGACGCCGCGGTCGCGGGCCTCGGTCGAGGGGGAAAGCACCTCGACGACGAGGTCGGGAACGGGGAAGCGAAGGGTGTCCGGATCGATCAGGGCGGCCTTCGTGGAGCCGAAATACATCACGTCGGGTTCGTAATCGTTGCGGGGAAAGCTGGTCATCGCCTTTTCGTGGCGTACGATTCCGAGCGCACGGGTCCGCACGTAGGCTCGAAGCAATTCACAGATTCGCATACTGGTCGCGAGATGGCGGTCCAAAGCCGGGGAGTGCAAGACCACCTCGCCGTTGATGAACTCCCACTTGTTCTCCGGGGTGATGTCCTCGTAGAACTTCCGCCGCAGACGCTGCTCCTGGGCGAGGGATTTCTGCGCCTCGTAGATGAGTTCCGGCAGGGCAGGGGAATCGAGCAGGGCGTCGAGGAGGGGCGAGTTCATCGTGAGGGAACTATGCCCGAGCGCCGGAGGATTGTAAAGAGGTGTCCGGTCCCGCCTCATTTCCGCTTGCCACCCCGGAGGTTTTACCCTTTAATGCCGCCCTTCGCAGCAAAGCGGATCGATTCAACAATCTATGGGCCAGCAACACAACAAGGTGCAGAAGCGCGTTCGTCGCAAGAGTTACCTGAAGCGCAAAACCGAGGCCGCCAAGGCCCAAGCCGCGCTCGGAAAGAAATCGTCTTCGAAGAAGATCGTGAAAGAGGCGTCTGCGGAGGAGGGGGCCGTGGAGGCCGCCGAAGCTCCGAAGAAAGCCGCGGCGAAGAAAGCCCCCGCCGCCAAGAAGGCTCCGGCGAAGAAGGCTGCCACCAAGAAAGCCGCGACGAAGAAGGCGGCTCCGGCTCCCGAGGCCAGCGAGGCGGCTGCCGAGGAGTGACGCGCCGGAGACGGCACTGGCGGCAGAATTGAAGGCTGCGGAATCGAGGGGGCTTGCATCCTCCCCGCCCGCGCCGTATCCTCCCGCCGATGACTCAAGCCACCCTCGAACGCCTCTGGAAACGCCGCGCGGCGTCCCTCGCGAGGCGGATCAATCTCGGCTGGTGGCTGGAGCGTTTCAACACCCTGCTCCTCGGTGGGCTGCTGCTCTTCGCGATCCTCCTGCTCGTCGGTCGGACGTGGCGGGCGGAGTGGCTTTCCCCTGCTTGGGTCGGTGGCGCGCTCGCGAGTCTGCTCGCCCTGTTGGGGGGCGCGGCTTGGTGGCTCGGACGGAGGCAGTTCGTCGGCGCGGAGGCGGGCCTCGTCCGGCTCGACGACCGACTCTCCTTGAACAACCGCCTCGTCTCCGCTGCGTCGAGCGTGGGGCCTTGGCCCGAGTTTTCCGCCGGGCGGCGCGGCGCGGCCGACTTCCGCTGGAACGCGGCGCGGGCTTGGCTGCCGGGCTTGGGGGCTCTCGCCCTCGTCGCCGCGGCTTGGTGGGTGCCCATCCCGGAACGGACCGCCCCGACGGCGAAAGTGGTCGAGCCGGGCGCTTGGGAGCGGATGGAGGACTGGCTCGCGACGCTGGAGGAGGAGGGGATCGTCGAGGAGGAGTCGATCAAGGAGTTCGCGAACCGCATCGAGGAGTTGAGGGACCAGCCCGAGGAGGAGTGGTTCAGCCATTCCAGCCTGGAGGCGACCGACACCTTGCGGCAGTCGCTGGGGATGGAGATCCGCGACTTGGCCGCGGAGATGGCCGCCTTGGAGCGCAATCTCTCCGCCCTCGGGCAGTTCTCCTCGCAGATGAGCGAGGCGGCGAAGGAACAGCTCGCGAAAGAAATCCAGCAGGCCCTCGACGCGATGGAGGGCGGCGGGCTGGCGGTGGACGAGTCCTTGATGAAGCAGCTCAAGGGGATCGATCCCTCCAAGCTCGGGCAGGGCACCCTCGGCAACCTCTCCGCCGAGCAGCTCAAGGCCCTGCAGGATCAGCTCCGCCAAGGCTCGGGCGCGCTCGGCTCGATGGAGGGCCTGCCGGAGCTGAGCGAAGGCATGGCGATGGGCCAAGGCGGACCTGGATTCGGGGAAGGGGAGGAGCCCGGTTTCGGCGGGGTCAGCCGCGGGCGCGGTGACGCACCGCTGTTCTTCGGGGACAAGGAGGACCGGCTCGGCACTTCGAACCTCGAACAGGTCGGCAACGACGATTTCTCCAAGGCGGCCATCGGCGAGGTCCTCGGCCTCGGCGAGACGGAGCGCGAGATCGACCAGACGGCGGAGGGTCCGGTGTCGGGCGGCGCGGTGGGTTCGGTCGGCCAAGGCGGCGAGGCCGTCTCCCGCGAGACCCTGCTGCCCGACGAGCAGGCGGTGCTGAAACGGTATTTCAAGTGAGGGCTCGCTGACGGAGGGATCGATTCTGCCCCTCACGTCAATCCGTCCTTTCCCGCTTGGGTTTGAAGGGTTTATTTCCTTTTGCCACAATGACGTCCCGGACCGCCCGTCTCTGTCTCGCCATCGTCACCTTTTTTCCCGTGACGAGCCTTGTCGCCGTGCCTTCGTTTGAAAAGGACGTGCGTCCCATCCTCAAGGCGCACTGCTTCCACTGCCACGGCGAGGATGGCGAGACCAAGGGCGGGCTCGACGTGCGGCTCGCCCGTTTCCTCGCAAAAGGCGGGGATTCCGGCCCGGCCTTCGTCGCGGGCAAGCCGCTCGAAAGCCACCTCCTCGAAGTGCTCAAGAGCGGCGACATGCCGAAGGGGCAGGCGAAGCTCTCCGACGCCGACATCGCCACGGTCGAGCAATGGATCCTCGCGGGTGCCCCGACCCTGCGTCCCGAGCCCGAGACCCTCGGCCCCGAGCACCAGTTCACCGAGGAGGAGCGCGACTGGTGGTCGATCCAGCCCATCTCGCGCCCCGACGCGCCCGCGAAGGCCGATCCCCGCGAGCGCAATCCCATCGACGCCTTCGTCCGCGCGAAGCTGGAGGAAAAGGGCCTCTCCTTCTCCGACGAGGCCGACGCCGCCACGCTCCACCGCCGTCTCGCCTTCGATCTGGTCGGCTTGCCGCCGGGGGCGGTCACGGGTCAGGAGTCACGGGTCACGGGTCACGATATGGCAAGCTTCACCGACGCCGAGTGGTCCCAGCTCGTTGATCGCTATCTCGCTTCCCCGGCCTACGGCGAACGCTGGGGCCGCCACTGGCTTGACGTGGCCGGCTACGCCGACTCCGACGGCTTCAACGAGCGCGACACCGAGCGACCCCACGCGTGGCGGTATCGCGACTATGTCATCGACGCGCTGAACGCCGACAAGCCCTTCGACGAATTCGTGCGGGAGCAGCTCGCCGGCGACGAGATCGCGGCGAAGCTCGGCCTGCATGCCGACTCCCCGACCGAGGCGGAGAAAAAGCGCTACGCCGCGCTCCTCGCCGCGACCGGATTTCTCCGCATGGCTCCCGACGGCACGGCCTCGGAGAACACCCTCCTCGCCCGCAACGCGACGATCACCGACACCATCAAGATCGTCGCCAACTCCCTCTACGGGATGACCATCCAGTGCGCCGAATGCCACGACCACCGCTACGATCCCATCACCCAGGCCGATTTCTACGAGTTGCGCGCCGTCTTCGAGCCCGGCTTCGACCCGGCGAACTGGCGCCAGCCCGCCCGACGCCTCGTCTCCCTGCATACCAAGGAGCAGAAGGCCGAGGCCGCCGCCGTCGAGGCCGAAGCGAAGAAGATCGACGAGGCCCGCCTCGCGAAGCAGGAGGAGTTCATCACCGAAGTCCTCGAAAAGGAGCTGGCGAAGTGTGACGAAGCCGTCCGCGAGCCCCTGCGCACCGCCTACCGCACCGTCGTGAAGGATCGCACGCCCGAGCAGGCCGCCCTGCTCAAGCAGCATCCCACCGTCGAAAAGCTCAGCGGCGGTTCGCTCTACCTCTACGACACCACCTACAAGACCAAGCACGCCGCCACTCTCAAGGAGATGGCCGACGAGGCCGCGAAGGTGCGGGCGACGAAGCCGCAGGAGGACTTCGTCCACGCCTTCGCCGAACTGCCCGCGAAGCCCGGGGCCATCCCCGCGACCCGTCTTTTCCACCGTGGCAATCCCGAGTCGCCCAAAGATGCGATGAAGCCCTCCGATTTGGCGATTCTGGCAGGGTGGCGGAAGACCGAGCTACCGGAGAAGCTCGACGGGCTTCCCACCACTGGCCGCCGCCTCGCTTTCGCCGAAATGCTCACCGACGGCGGGCATCCCCTCCTCGCCCGTGTCATCGTCAACCGCGTCTGGATGCACCACTTCGGCACCGGACTCGTGAAAACCCCGACCGATTTCGGGCATCTCGGCGAGGCCCCGAGCCATCCCGAACTGCTCGACTGGCTGGCTTCCGAGTTCATGGCCAAAGGCTGGAGCTTGAAGGAGTTGCACCGCCTCATCCTGACCAGCCACACATGGCGGCAGAAGTCCGCCCGCGACGCCGAGCGCGACCGCATCGACCCCGACAACCGCCTCCTCAGCCGTCAGAACAAGCGCCGTTTGGAGGCCGAGATCCTACGCGACGCCCTCCTCGTCGTCTCCGGCAAGCTCAATCCGAAGCCCGGCGGCTCACCTGTTCCCGTGATGCTGACCGAAGAGGGGCAGGTCGTCCTCGGCATCGACACCACCGACACCGCCGGGCGCCAGACCGGGAAATACGTGCCGCTCGAAGGCGAGGAATTCCGCCGCAGCGTCTACGTGCAGATCCGTCGCTCGCGCCCGCTGGAGATGTTCGCCGCCTTCGACGCGCCTGACATGACTACGCCGAACTGCGAGATCCGCCCCGTCACCACCGTCAGCCCGCAGAGCCTCCTGCTGATGAACAACCTCGGGATGCGCGAGTTCGCCCAGCACTTCGGCGAGCGGATGATGAAGGAATGCGGCGGCGCGTCCTACGAGGAGCAGGTGCGCCATGCTTGGCGGCTCGTCTACGGGCGCGAGGCGTCGAGCGAGGAGCTGGAGGCGGGAGTCGCTTTCTTGACTCTCCAGACCGCGCATTACACCGTCGAACCGGCGAAGCTGGAGAAATCCGCCGGCCCGGCAGAAAAGACCGATGCCCCGGGTCGACTCATGGGGCTGGCTGCGCTCGGTCACGCGCTGATGAGCGCGAACGAATTTTTGTATGTCGATTGACCATGCCGACGCCACTTCATCCTCTTGATTCGCGGCCATTCGCGTTCCATTTGCGGTGATTCGCGTTCCTTTTTTAACGCGAATGGCCACGAATTTTCGCGAATTCAGAAAGATGGAATCTAAGCAGTATTGACGATCCTCTACTCCTATACCCGACCATGCTCACCCGACGCGACTTTCTCGAACGCGGCTACGGCCTCGGCGGCATCGCCCTCGCCACCTTGCTGAAGGAACAGGGTCTGCTCGCCAACCCGACCCTGTCGGGCGACGCCGCGCAGAGCTTCGACAACCTGCCGAAACCGCCCCACCATGGCTTCGGCCAAGCCAAGGCGATGATCTCCATGTTCATGCAGGGTGGGCCGAGCCACATCGACATGTTCGACCCCAAGCCCGAGCTGGACCGTCTCGATGGCAAGGACTTCCCCGGCGAGGTGAAATACGACGACGCCGCCGGCGCGAGCCGCGAGGTGATGGCCTCGCCGTGGAAATTCTCCAAGCACGGTCAATCCGGCATGGACTTCAGCGAGCTCGTCCCGCACATGGCCGGGATCGCCGACGACATCACCATGATCCGCTCGATGCGCACCGGGGTGAACAACCACGGCCAGTCCATCAACGCGCTGCACAACGGATCGGTCCTGACGGGCCGCCCGACCCTCGGGAGCTGGATCACCTACGGCCTCGGCTCGGAAAGCCGCGACCTGCCCGCCTACGTTGCCCTCACCGATCCGCGCGGCCTCCCCGTGCTCGGCGTGGACAACTTCACCAACGGCTGGCTGCCCTCGCTCTACCAAGGCACCGTGATCCGGCCGAAGGAGCCGCGCATCCTCAACCTCGACCCGCCCATGTCGCTGAAAGGCGCGGCGCAGGAGCGCTACCTCGGCTTTGTCGACGGGCTCAACCGCCGCCACCTCGCCGAGCGTCCTGGTGAGAGCGAGCTGGAGGCGCGCATCCAGAGCTTCGAGCTCGCCGCGCGGATGCAGATCGCGGCGAAGGAGGCCCTCGACCTCTCCCAGGAGAGCGAGGCCACGAAGAAGATGTATGGCATCGGCGAGAAGGAGACCGACGACTTCGGCACCCGCTGCCTCATCGCCCGCCGCCTCGTCGAGCGCGGGGTGCGCTTCGTCTCCGTCTTCACCGGCAACCAGACTTGGGACAACCACGCCAACATCCTCACGGGCCTGCCCGCCGCCTGCGTATACGTGGACAAGCCGGCGGCCGCCCTCGTGCGCGACCTGAAGCAGCGCGGTCTCCTCGACAGCACCATCGTGCATTGGGGAGGGGAGATGGGGCGTCTCCCCGTGATCCAGAACCGGGCCGGGGCGACGAAGGGCGACCGCAAATCCGTCGGTCGCGACCACAACACCTACGGCTTCAGCATGTGGGTGGCGGGAGGCGGCTTCAAGGCCGGGCACATCCACGGGGCGACGGACGAATTCGGCCACAATGCGGTGGAGGACGTGGTGAACCACTACGACTACCACGCCACCCTGCTGCACCTTTTCGGCCTCGACGCCAAGGAACTGGTCTACCGGCGCGGCGGCACGCCCCAGTCGCTCATCATGAACCCCGAGGCGCGGGTGGTGACGGAGTTGATCGCTTGAGGGGGGCGGAAGAAGGTTTTGGCATTGGCTTTCCGGGCAGGGAATCTTCCGTGAAATTCAGTGCGTTCCGTGGCAGTTCATCCTGCTTTGTGGAGGCATCGACCTTGGTCGGGCGTTGAAGAACCCGGCCCGCCCTCGATGAGGGAGGTGACAGGCGAGCGTCCACGAGAGGGAGCTTCGCTCAACGCGCCTTCACCACTGGTAGCACGATTCGCGAGGGCTGCGCGGGGTCGCACCCGATGCGGTTAGTCTGCTTTACCTTTTCGCCGTCCTCGCTCCAAGGCTTGCCGGTGCCGGGGTTGAGGTCGAAGCGGGGGTAGTTGCTGGAGGTGACGCTGACCCGAATGCGATGCCCCTGGTTGAAGACGATGCTGGTGGACCAGCAGTCCACCTCGACCTCCTCGACGCGGCCGGGGACGAGCGGCTCGGGCGTCTCCATCGAATGGCAGTGGCGCAGGCGCAGCATGCCTTCGGCGATGAGGTAACTTTTCCCGTCGGGATAGACGTCGCAGAGCCGCACGGAGAGATCGGTGTCGGAGGCGGAGGAGGAGAGGAAAACCTTCGCCTTGATGCGTCCGGTGACTTCGAGAGGCTCGGCGAGGGCCTCGGAGGTGAAGCTGACCACATCCTTGCGTCCCTCGACGGATCGCTGGTCCATCGGGCCGCTGGGCAGGGTCAGGTTGTGCCCGCCCACGGTGGGGCAGGGGGCGGCGGGGTCGAAGGTGTATTCGATATGCGCATCGGCGGCCTCGGCTCCGGGCGCGGTGGTGGAGAGCGTGCCGTCGCGGTGGAAGTGGAAGGCGGTCTCCTCGGCGGGGACGGGCCAATCCTCGGCCTGCCTCCATTCGTTGCCCGGCGCGGAGGGATCGGTGGTGTCGCCCATCGTGTAGTAGAGGACGGCGGGCTCGGCCTCGACGCCGTTGGCGATGCCGAGGAGGTAATGCTCGAACCAGCGGTCGGGCGCGAAGTTCGGCGGCATGGCGCTGTCGGGAAAGGTCAGTTCGCCCACTGGCATCCGCCCTAGACCGTGCGCCCAAGGACCCATCACGAGCTTCTGTTTGCCGCGCGCCTTGGGACCGCCGCGATGCTGGCGTTCGGTGAATTCGTCGAGGGTGCCTTGGGCGAACATGTCGAACCAGCCGCCAAGGTGGACGGCGGGCACGTCCTTGGCTTCGGCTTTGAGCCTCGTGTCGGAGCGCCGCCAGTAGTCGTCGTAGGCGGGGTGCTCGCGCATCGCGGCGAGGGCCTTGGGATCGAAGCGGTTGCCCGTGGTCCAGTTCTCGATGTCGGCCTTGCGGAAGGCCCCGCCGATGTAGGAGGCTTCGTAGAGGCTGCCGATGGCGACGGCGATGTGCTGTGCGGCCAGTCCCTCCGGTGCCGCCGCCGCGAGCAGGTTCTGGGTGATGCCTCCGGCGGAGCCGCCCGCCGTGCCCACTTGACCGTCGCTCCAAGGCTGCTGCCGGATCCAGGCGACGGTGTCGGCTCCGTCGCGGTGCTCGGCCCAGCCGCAGCCGTGGAAGGGCAGGTTCTCACCTTCGGAGTCGAAGCGGCCCCGCATGTCTTGGATCACGACGGCGATGCCGAGTCCGGTGAGAAAGGAGGCTTGTCCCTGGTCGCCACGTCCGTAGGGCGTGCGGAGCACCACGGCGGGGAAAGGTCCCTCGCCGCCGGGCAGGTAGAGGTCGGTCGCCAGCCTCGCGCCGTCGCTCATGGGAAGGGAGACGGTCTCCGGCTTGGTTGGCTTGCCGAAGGCGGCGACCTCTTCTTTCCAGCGTTCGGTGGAGATGGCTTGCTCGCTTCCCTTGGCCCGTCGGAAGAGTTGCTCCACGCGCCGGGACCAGGATTCCCCGAAGCGCTCTTTCACCGCCGCCGCCGCGAGGGCCTGCTCCTCGGAGGAGAGGCTGCCGTCGCGGTCGGCGTCGAAGAGGCCGTGGAGCGCGAGCAACTGCGCCCGGACCGCTTCGTCGGCGGGGAGGGGAGACGTTGCCAGCGTCCAGAGCAGGAGGATGGAGAGAAGACGGTGGGCAGGCGCGGGGGGCAGGGTCATGTCGGGAGGATCGCGGACACGCTAGCGCATTTTGATCCGATGGACAGCCGGGAAGGGAGAAGGGAAGGGAGCGCGGGCACTCCTGCCCGCCGTCGAAAGGCATGGCGGCGGAGCCGCGTAGCATTCAAAATGCGGGCAGGAGTGCCCGCGCTCCCTTTTGCGTGGCTTGACGCTTGCCCCGGATTTTGAGACTCTCGTCGTTCGATGAAGATGAAAACGAAGACGATTTCGATCGCTTGCGCCGCGCTGGGGGCTGTCGGGTGCTTGTCCTTGGCCGCGGAGGAGGAAGGACCGGGCTGGACCACCTTGCGGGTCGGCGAGTTGACGGCGGTGGTCGGCGACAATTCGGCGGAGGGCGGGCACCGGGCCGGCTACAACGGGGTGTGGAGCCTGCGGCATTCGACGGGGGCGCGCAGCGTGTTCGTGCCGACGGTCGCGGGGTTGAACCTCGAACACATTGTCACCGGCAGCCCGCTTGCGGACAACGAGGTCTTTTTCGAACCCCGCCACGCCCCGATGGAATTGCGAAAGATCAGCGAAAGCGAGGCGGAGCTGCACCAGCCTCCGACGCCGGTGTCCCATGTGGAGAGCTGGACGCGCTTCCGTCTCGTCGCGCCGCACTATCTGGAGATGGACTTCCGTTGCGTCGCGCACCGCCCTGTGTTCGAGCGGGGCTACCTCGCCTTGTTCTGGGCGAGCTACATGGACGCGCCCGAGGACAAGAGCCTCCATTTCCTCGGCGGGCTGGAGGACCAGCGGGGCGGTCTGTGGACCCAGTTCTGCCCGCAGTGGCACAACGACCAAAGCACCGTCCGCCACCGCGACGACCGCTTCGAGATGACCTTCGCCGACGACGGGCGCGACACCCTGTTCAAGAGCTTCTCCCGCTTCCGTTTCGACGAGCCGTTTTTCTACGGGCACATCGACGAGCTGACTTGGGTGGTGATGTTCGACCGTAGCGAGGGGATCCGCTTCACCCAATCGCCCAGCGGGGGAGGCGTGAACGCCGAGCGGCTGACGACGAATCCCGCGTGGGATTTCCAGTTCATCGTCGAGAAGCCCGAGGTCGGCAAGGAATACGGTTTCCGCGTGCGCACCGCGCTGCGCCCCCGTTGCTCGCGGGAGGAAGTCATTGAGGAATTCCGGAAGTGGCGCGAGTTGCGGTGAGAACTGCGGGGTGCGCTGGGTTTCGGGTGAGACACGCGCCGGTTGGATGGAGGGGACGGCAGGGCCTTCACCTTATTCTTTCGATGCCCACTCCAGCACTTGCCCGTCGGCGAGCAGGCGTTCACGCAGCGGTTCGTAATCCAACTCCTGCGCCGCCACCCCCGCGTCGATGGCGAAGCAGGCGGCCGTCGCCGCGCTCTGGCTCGTGACCATGAAGACCGGCTCCATGCGGATGCTGCTGAAGGCGGTGTGGCTGGCGCTGAGGGCGAAGGTGACGAAGAGGTTTTCGCATTCCTCGCGCTTAGGTACGATGGCGTCGTAGCCGATGGGGTAGGGCGGTGCGCCGCCGCGTCCCGTGGCCGTCTTCCCTTCGCGGATGACGACGCCGTCCTTCGCGATGCGGCGGATCTCGTGGGTGTCGGTGCCGTAGCTGCCGAGTCCGACGGACTTCGGCGCGACCTCGCGGCCGAAGGTGTGGTGTTCGGTCAGGACGAGGCCACCGACCATGCGTCGCGCCTCGCGGACGTAGATCTGGTGCGGCCAGCCGCCGGTGCCGCGGAACTCGTCCCTGGGCAGGCCGAAACGTTTCATGTCCTCGCGCACTTTTTCCGGCACGCGGGGATCGGCGGCGAGGAAATGGAGGAGGCCGCGGTGGTAGTCCTCGTGCTCTTTCGCGATCTGTTTGCGCTCCTCGTAGGAGGCCTCGGGCCAGGCCCAGCTCGCGCCGGGCAGGTTGCCGCCGAAGGTCGCGGTGTTGAAGTCCCATTTGTCGTTCGGCAGGGGGTCGTGCTTGGAGAACCAGCGCAGGTCCATCTCGTCGCCGATGGCGAGGCAGGCCTCGATGAAGCGGGCGACGATCTCGTAGCGTTTCGGATCGTAGCCGGCGGGCGGCTCGATGGGGAGGGAATTCGCCGGATCGGTGGTGAGACAGAGGCGGAAGCAGTAGGCCTGCACGCCGGGGGCGGGATCGCCGGGCGCTCCGGGGCCGCCTTCTTGGACCAAGGGCAGCAGACCGCTGGAGGGATCGCCTTTCACCACGTAGGGATCGAGGGGGAAGTCGCGGTCCCACACGCCTTGCCCGCCGGGGACGCGTCCGTTCGGGCCGGGTTTGAGGTGGTTCGTGCGGGGCAGGTATTTCTCGGGATAGTGGATGCCGTTGTAGGTCTCGCCGTATTTCGCGTTGCCTTCGCGCTGAAGGGTGTAGCTGACGCCCGCCTTCGCCATCAGGTCTCCCTCGTAGGTGGTGTCGAGGAACATTTTCGCGCGAATGATGGCACCGTCTTCGAGTAGCAGTTCGACGATGCGCGCACCGTCCTTTCTCACCGAGGCGAGCCGGGCTTCACGCTTAACCGCCACGCCCGCTTCGCGGGCCATCCCGTCGAAAAGCGCCTCGGCCTTGTGGGGTTCGATGGAATAGGCTCCACCCGTGGCCGGGCCGCTGCCCTTGCCTTCGAAAGGTTTGTCCCAAGCCAGCACCGTGCCGGTCGTCGCGGCGAGTTTCGTGAAATATTCCCTCGCGATCCCGCCGACACTGCGGGGATCGCCGATATCGACCGCGCTGAGCCCGCCCGAGGTCATGCCTCCGAGATGGCGGCCCGGTTCGAGAAGGACAACGGATTTGCCCATCCGCGCCGCCGCGACGGCGGCGGCGACTCCTCCGCTGGTGCCGCCGTAGACGCAGAGGTCGGTTTCGATGGGATCGGCCTGCGCGTCGACGGTGGCGAAAAGGGCGATGAGGAGCGCGATGGTGCGTCGGGGTTTCATGAAGGAAGGGCGAGGATAATCCAGAGCGCCGCAGAGAGCCAAGCGCGAAGCACCTGTTCTTTTTTGGGGCAACAGGCGGGACGGTCTCCCGCGCCCACCTTTCCACGGAAAATAGTGGTATTCGGAACGAATCCCGCTACCTTTCGCGACCCCGGTCGCGGGACCGAATGAGACAGAGCATGAATCGCAGATTGGCCGGCATCCTCGTCCCGGTGTTCTCCATCCGGGGAGAGCGCGACCTTGGCATCGGCGATGTGTCGTCGCTGCGGGACTTCGTGAATTTCGCGGCGGAGACGGGCGTCGGTTTCGTCCAACTCCTCCCGATCAACGAGACGGGGCCGGACAACAGCCCCTACAACGCGATCAGTTCGGTGGCGATCGAGCCGATGACACTCGATTGCACGCCGGAGGGCTTGAAGGATCTCGCTTCCGGGGGCTTCGCCGAGGTCGTGGCGGAGGTGGATCTCGCCGCTCTCAAGGCTGGTCCGGTCCAATATGCGGAGGTCCGGGTCTTGAAACACAAGCTGCTCAAAAAGGCCTACGATTCCTTCTGCGACAAGGTTCTAGGTCGGGTGGACACAAGGGCGGCGGATTTCGAGGATTTTTGCAAGGGACAGGCGGCGTGGCTGAACGACTACTGCCTTTTCCGTCTCCTCATGGACCGGGAGGGGGGCAGTCAGGTGTGGCAGCAGTGGCGGGAGGAATATCAGGACAAAGACCGCGCTCTCGCCGCCATCGCCGCAGAGGCGAAGGCCCGACCCGAGGCGATCGATCGCGAGCTGCGCTACCACGCCTACGTGCAATGGATCGCCTTCACGCAATGGGCCGAGGTTCGCGCCCACGCGGACGCGAAGGGCGTCTCCCTGATGGGCGACATCCCCTTTGGCGTCAGCCTCTACAGCGTCGATGTCTGGGCGGACTTGGAGATTTTCGACCTCGACTGGTATGGCGGGGCACCGCCCGAGACGCTCTTCAAGGACGACGAGTTCGTCCAGAAATGGGGGCAGAACTGGGGCATCCCGCTCTACCGCTGGGACGTGCTGGAAGGGCGCGATTTCGACTGGTGGCGCCGCCGCATCGCGAAGACGGCGGAGATTTTCGGCCTCTTCCGTATCGACCACGCCCTCGGTTTCTACCGCATCTACTCCTTCCCGTGGAATCCGGTGCGGAACGCGGAGTTCCTCCCTCTGAGCCACGAGGAGGCGGCGGAGCGATGCGGCGGGCGGCTCCCCGGCTTCCGCCCCCGTCCCGACGACAGCGAGGAAGCGAAGGCGGCGAACCGCGCGGAAGGGGGGGAATACCTCCGCATGATCCTCGACGCGGCGGGCGACACCGAGGTCGTGGCCGAGGATCTCGGGACCGTGCCCGACTACGTGCGGCCCTCCCTCGCCGAACTGGGCATCGCGGGGATGAAGGTGCCGCAGTGGGAGTTCACCGACGGGCACGTCAGTTCGGGACTGCATTACCCGAACCTCTCCTTCGCGACCTACGCTTCGCACGACCACGCCCCGATGCGGGCGCAGTGGGAGCAGCAGCTCGGCCTCCTGCGCGAGGCCAACCGGAACGGCCACGACCATTGGGAGGCGCGGCATTTCCTTGAGACGCTCTGCTCCTTCGCGGGGATCGAGCGGCTTCACGGCGAGATTCCTGACTACTCCGCCGAGGTCTGGCACAAGCTCCTGCGCGAACTCTCCATTTCGAACGCCGACCGCGTCGCCGTGCTCGTGAACGATTTGCTCCTCGACACCGAGCGCATCAACGTCCCCGGCGTGATGGACGGCACGAACTGGAGCTACCGCCTTCCCATGACGGCGAAGGCGCTGCTCAACGGCGCGGAGTTCCGCGAGTTGCGAGAGAGCTTGAAAAATCTCTTGAACGAGACGGGACGTTCGCGAAGGGTCAACGGCTCCTGACAGAGCTGTCCAACCCCATCCAATGAGCAATCCCATTCGAGTCGCAGTCACCGGCGCCGCCGGCCAGATCGGTTATTCCCTCCTTTTCCGCATCGCCAGCGGGTCCATGTTCGGTCCCGACCAGCCGGTCGCGCTGAACCTGATCGAGATCGAGCCGGGGATGAAGGCCCTCGAAGGCGTCGTGATGGAGCTGGACGACTGCGCTTTCCCCCTCCTGACCGACATCCGGGCGACCTCCGATCTCGACGCCGGGTTCTCCGACGCGAACTGGGCGCTCCTCGTCGGCAGCGTGCCTCGCAAGGCGGGGATGGAGCGCAAGGATCTCCTCGGCATCAACGGGAAGATTTTCACCGGGCAAGGCCAAGCCATCGCGCGGAATGCCGCCTCCGACGTGCGCGTCCTCGTCGTGGGCAACCCCTGCAACACGAACTGCCTCATCGCGCAGAACAGCGCCCCCGAGGTGCCGAAGGAGCGCTGGTTCGCCATGACCCGCCTCGACGAGAACCGGGCCAAGTCCCAACTCGCCCGCAAGGCCGGGGTCCACGTCAGCGAGGTGACCCGTGCCACGATCTGGGGGAACCACTCGGCCACCCAGTATCCCGATTTCCACAACGCCCTCATCGGCGGCAAGCCCGCCACCGAGGTCATCTCCGACCACGCCTGGCTCGAGGGGCCCTTCATCGAGACAGTGCAGAAGCGCGGCGCCGCCATCATCGAGGCGCGTGGCTCCTCCTCGGCGGCCTCGGCGGCGAATGCTGTCGTCGATACGGTGCGCAGCCTGACGACGCCGACCCCCGAGGGCGACTGGAACAGCGTTGCGGTCGTCTCCGACGGCTCCTACGGCATCGACGAGGGCCTCGTCGTCTCCTTCCCCATCCGCAGCGACGGCCGGAAATGGGAGATCGTCCAAGGCGTACCGGTGAACGAGTTCAGCCAAGGGAAGATCGACGCGACAGTGCAGGAGTTGCGCGAGGAGCGGGAGGCCGTGGCGGATCTGCTTCCGGGGGCTTGAGGGGCAGTCTGTCCGAGGGGGCGGAACCCAAAATGAAGCTACCCAAGATCATCTGGCGTTCGATTCCTTTCCTATTCCTCGGATTCTGCGCGGTGATGGTCGCTCGATGCGCCTACCCTGTGATCCGTCCTCCGGAGATCGCCGAAGGGCTCGCAAGTGTTGATTGGCTGCCTGTGGAGGCGACGGACGTCAACTACTGCCGCAGCTATGGGTTCACGGCATTTGAATTCAAGATCAGCGAGGCAGGATTCCGGGAGTGGGCCGCCACTGCGGCCTACCCTCCTCGCTCTGAATACGTCAAATACCAGCCGGTGACCGATGTCTCGGAACTTGAGGAGGATCGGTTCTTCCGAATACGACGCTATAACAGCTACGATGCGGGAGGTCCGGTTCGTCCCAAGGACTACGAAGAGCATCTCAGGGCCACCACCATAGAGATCAAGAATGGCCTATGGGGTGAGATGCGACTGGCGAGCGCAGGTGGCTACTCGATCGGCTACGACCGGGACACTGGCACCGCTTACTGGCAGTGGAACCCGCGATAGCTCGAAATAACGCCAACAATCGAACCGCTCGATACCGTCCCTCCGGGACTCTCCACTGGAGGCGGGGGAGAGGAGCGCGGGCACTCCTGCCCGCAACGGCGGAGGCAGCGGGCGGACAGGCTCAAGATGCGGACAAGAGTGTCCGCGCTCCCTTGATGCGCACCCTTGGCGGATCGCTCTGAAAAAAGAGGAAAAACACGAATTTCCGCGAATGAAAGAGGACTCGGAACCGTCTCCCTCATCACCCGCTTCACCCCCGCAGCCCGACCCGGTCGCGCGGGGACTCGACAGGGTCGGGTTCCTCAGCATACCCTGTTGACTAAGGGCGGGAGAACGGCTAATGAGAGGGATCTCTTAGAAAAATTTTATTTTTGCTCCAAGCACCTCCATCGACCCAGCAGACACCTGTGCCCGACGCCTTTTTTGTCCCCGGCGAGTCCGGAATTCCCTTGCGAAGGGGTTTCCGGCCTTGTCGTTTTTGAGTTTCCCGACCGCCTGACCCCATGTCCCAACCTTCCTCAGTGACTCCCGAACCCCTTGCCATCGTCGGAATCGGCTGCCGTCTCCCCGGCGGCGTGAACGGGCCGGAGTCCTTCTGGCAACTGATGGCGGAGGGCCGCTCGGGCATCGTCCCGGTGCCGACGGACCGCTGGAACCGCGAGCGCTGGCACCACGAGAACGTGGACATCCCCGGCAAGATGATCACGAAGTGGGGCGGCTTCATCCACGACTTCGACAAATTCGACGCGCAGTTTTTCGGCATCTCGCCGCGTGAGGCCCTGCGCATGGACCCGCAGCAGCGTTGGCTCCTCGAAGCGGCGTGGGAGTCGCTGGAGGACGCGGGCATCCCGCCCGAAAGCCTGCGCGGCAGCCGCACGGCGGTCTTCGTCGGGATCGCTTCGAACGACTACGCCAACGTTGCCCAGAGCGATCCGCGCAACGTCGATGTCCACACGAACTCGGGCAGCACGCTCTCGATCGCGTCGAACCGCATCTCCTACCTCTTCGACTTCAAGGGTCCCGCCGTCTCGGTCGATACGGCCTGCTCCTCGGCCCTCGTCGCCATCAACTTGGCCTGCGAGAGCGTCTGGTCGGGCGAGTCGGACATGGCCCTCGCGGGCGGGGTCAACGCCCTCCTCACCCCCGACGCCTCCATCGGCTTCTCCAAGGCGACGATGCTCTCGCCCACGGGCCAGTGCTTCGCCTTCGACGACCGCGCCAACGGCTACGTGCGCGGGGAGGGCGGCGGCATCTTCGTGATCAAGAAGCTCGCCGAGGCCGAGCGCGACGGCGACCGCGTCTATTGCGTGATCCGCGCCGCGGTGATCAATCAGGACGGCAACACCTCGTCCATGACCGTGCCGGGCGTCGAGACCCAAGCGAAGATGCTGGAGGAGGCCCTCGCCAAATCCGGGATCGAGCCGAAGCAGGTCCGCTACATGGAGGCCCACGGCACCGGTACCCCGGTGGGCGACCCCATCGAGACCCGCGCCCTCGGCATGGTCCTCTCGCGCGGACGCGACGAGGGCGACACCTGCCTCCTCGGCTCGGTGAAGACGAACGTCGGGCACCTCGAATCCGGTTCGGGCGTCGCCGGACTCGCCAAGGCGGCCCTCGTCCTCTACCACGACACCGTTCCGCCGAACCTGAATTTCAAGAACCCGAACCCGAACATCCCCTTCGACGAGTTCAAGCTGAAGGTCGCGACCGAACTCCAGCCCTTGCCGCATCTCGGCGACCTCCCGCCCGTGGTCGGGGTGAACAGCTTCGGCTTCGGCGGCACGAACTCGCACATCCTTCTGGAAGCGCCGCCGAAGGCGGAAGCCGCCGCCGCTCCCGCTCCTGTCGCGGCGACCGAGATGGCCGAGCGCCCCGTGCTCCTCCCGCTTTCCGCCCGCACCGACGAGGCCTTGCGCGACACCGTGATCCGCTGGCGTCGCTTCCTCCGCGCCTCCGAGTCGGCCCTCGGCGACATCGCCGCCGCCGCCGGGACGAAGCGCGAGCACCACGACCACCGCCTCGCCATCCTCGCGACGGACCGCGAGGACCTCATCCATCGCATGACCGAGTGGCTCGCCGAGGGTGAGCGCGGGGGACATGCCCTGTCCGGACGTCCCGTGGCCGAGCCGCATCCGCCCGTCTTCGTCTATACCGGCCAAGGCGCGCAGTGGTGGGCCATGGGCCAGCATCTCATCGAGCGCGAGCCGGTCTTCCGCCGGGTCTTGGAGGAGATCGACTCCTATTTGAAGCCGCTCGCCGGCTGGTCCCTCATCGAGGAGATGACCCGCGACGAGGAAAGCTCGCAGATCAACCGCACGAACATCGCCCAGCCCGCCATCTTCGGCCTGCAAGTGGCGCTGACCGAACTGTGGAAATCGTGGGGCGTCCATCCCGCGAAAGTCGTCGGCCACTCCGTCGGCGAGGTCGCGGCGGCCTACGTCGCCGGGGCCTACACGATGGAGGACGCGGTGAAGATCATCTACCATCGCTCCCGTCTCCAAGACACGACCGGGGGCAAGGGCCGCATGGTCGCCGTCGGCCTTTCGCAGACCGAGGCCCGCAAGGCCATCGCGGGCAAGGAGGATCAGGTGCAGGTCGCCGTGGTCAACAGCCCCGGCATGGTCACCCTCGCGGGCGACACCGCCCCGCTGGAGGAGATCGTCACCGGGCTGGAGGCGCAGGGCAAGTTCGTGCGCTGGCTCCGCATCGACTACGCCTTCCACACCCATCAGATGGAGCCCATCCGCGAGGAGCTGCTGGAGGTGTTGAAGGACATCCAGCCCCGCGCCACGAGCATCCCCTACATCTCCACCGTCACCGGCGGCATCTGCGAGGGGACCAAGCTTGACGGTGAATACTGGTGGCGGAACGTGCGCGAGGCCGTCCTCTTCGCCCCCGCCATCGCCGGGCTGGTGCGCTCGGGCGAGGATTCCTTCGTCGAGGTCGGCCCGCATCCGGCGCTCCAGAATCCCATTTTGGAATGCCTCTCCGACCAAGGCCGGAAGGGCTTCTATTTCTCCAGTCTCAAGCGCAAGACCGACGAGTCGGAGGAGATGCTCGGCAATCTCGCCCGCCTCCACCTCCACGGCTACGCCATCGACTGGAACGCGGTCAACCAAGCCAGCGGCGCCCTCGTGCGTCTGCCCACCTACGCGTGGCAGCGCGAGCGCTTCTGGCTGGAGTCGGCGGAGGGCCAATACCTCCGTTGCGCCCCGCTGGAGCATCCGCTCCTCGGCCTCGCCCGCACCGCTTCGCGTCCGACTTGGCGTTTCGACCTCGATCCGCGCTACTTCACTTGGCTCGACGACCACCGCTTCTGGGACAGCGTCGTCTTCCCGGCGGCCGGCTACGGCGAGATCGGTCTCGCCATCGCCCGCAAGCTCTTCCCCGGCGAGAGCTACGCGGTCGAGGACTTGGAGATGAAGAAGGCCCTCTTCGTCTCCGAGGACAAGGTGCCCGTCGTCGAGGTCGTCTTCGATCCCGCGACGAAGGTCTTCCAGATTTTCAGCTCCACCGGCGACCACAAGGACTGGGATCTGAACTCTCAAGGCGTCCTGCGCAAGCTGCCCGCGCCCGTCGAGACCTCGGCCGATCTCAACGCGATCAAGGCCGGACTGCCGCGCCATTTCACCCACGAGGAATACTACGAGGACTACGAGGAGGCCGGCTACCAGTTCCGCCCCCTCTTCCAGCATCTCCAGAACGTTTGGCGCAAGGACGGCGAATCCCTCGCTGAAATTGTCGCGCCCGAGGGGCTGAAGGACACCATCCCCGACCACCATTTCCACCCCGCCGTGCTCGACGCCTGTTTCCACACGGTGAAGGGCGGACAGGTCATCCCCGACGGGGCGCTCGCGACGGACTACTTCTACCTGCCCGCCGCGATCCGCAGCATCCGCCTCCACACCGAGAAGCCGCCGCTGCGCCTCTGGGGCCACGCCAAGGTCGATTCCAGCAACGACCGCGAATACATCATCGCCGACATCAAGGTCTATGACGACGGCGGCAATCTCGTCGCCGAGGTTTACGGCTTCCGCGCCGACCGGGTCGAGCAGAGCAAGGCCGACGACTTGGAGAAATGCCTCTACCAAGCCGTGTGGGAGCCGCTCCTGCTCAAGGGCACCCGTATCGACGGACCGGCCAATCTGCCCGCGCCCGCCGAACTGGTGAAGGCGGCGAACGCCGACCTGCGGACGCTCTACGACGCCCGGGGATTGGGCAACCACTACGGCCAGTTCCTCCCCGCGATGGAGGAGATCTCGCGGCAGTTCATCGTCAACGCCTACCTCGACCTCGGCTGGCAGCCGCAAGTCGGCGACCGGGTGACCGTCGCGGAGCACCTGCGCAAGCTGACCATCGCCGACCACCACCGCAAGCTCGTCTTCGGCCAGCTCACCGCCTTGGCTGAAGGCGAACTCTTGAAGCAGGTCGGCGAAGGGGAATGGGAAGTCGTCGAGATCCCGGTGCATGAGGACGCCCTGAAATGGATCGACCGTCTCGTCAAGCAGATGCCCGAGTTCGCCTCCGAGGCCGAGTTGCAGCGTCTCGCCGGGCCGAACCTCGCCGGTGTCCTCTGCGGCGAGACGGACCCTCTCGAAGTCCTCTTCCCCAAAGGCTCCTCGCGGGTCATGGAACGCTTCTATCGCGAAGGCGCCGACTTCCCCGTCATCAACGAGCAGATCCGCCTCGCCCTCGCCCGCGCCGTCGCGGACCTGCCGGAGCGCCGCGCCCTCCGCGTCCTCGAGGTCGGGGCCGGGACCGGTTCGCTGACCGGGCAGATTCTGGACGTCTTCCCGGCGGACCGCACCGAATACATCTTCACCGACAACGGACCCGCCTTCCTCCAGTCGGCGCAGGACCGCTTTGGGGAGAGCCATCCCTTCGTCGAATACAAGATGTTCGACTGCGAGAAGGACCCCGCCGCGCAGGGCTTCGAGGCGCACCATTTCGACCTCGTCATCGCCTCGAACGTGATCCACGCCACCGCCGACCTGAAGGCGACGCTCGCGAACCTGCGCCGCTGCCTCGCGCCCGACGGCATCCTCATGTTCCTTGAGGTGACTTGGCGTCGCGCCGCCCTCGACAACGTCTTCGGCCTGCTGCCGGGCTGGTGGCGTTTCAGCGACACCGATTTGCGGAAGCGCTCCGCCCTCCTCACCCGCAGCGAATGGGAGACGCTGCTGGCCGATCTCGAATTCCGCGACGTGACCAGCTTCATCAGCTCGCCCGACGCGAAGGAGGACCAGCAGGCCTGCCTCGTCGCCCGCGCCCCCGAGCCGGTCGCCCCGCCCGCTTCTGACGGAGCCGACGAAGGCGATGCCGACGCGCCGGAGGAGGCCGAACCCGTCGCGGTCGAGACCTACCTCATCACCCGCGACTCCTCCGGCCTCGGCTCCCGCCTCGTGGAGTCCCTCGTCTCCGACACGACCGACACCCGCCTCGTCGGACCCACCGTCGCCGAAATCGAAGCCGCCCTCGACGAGATCGCGGCGGCGGGCGGCGTCGTGCGCGGCCTCATCCACACCCTTTCCCTCGACCATCCCGCTGCGAAGGCGCTCGATCTGGAAACGCTCAACGCCGCCCAGAACACCGGGGTGCGTTTCGCCCATCAGCTTTTCAAGACCATCGCCGAGCGCGAATGGACGAAGCGTCCCCGCGTCTTCTTCCTCACTCGCGGCACCCTGCCCGTGAAGCCCGGCGAAGCCCTTCCCGGCCTCGCCTCCGCGCCGCTCACCGGATTCCTCCGCGTCGCCAACAACGAGCAGCCCGATTTCATCTGGACCCAGATCGACCTCGATCCCGCCGACAACCCGCACGAGATCGAGGACCTCGTCGCCGAGATCCGCCTCGTCGGCAAGGAGCACGAGATCGCCTTCCGGGGCAACGGACGCCACGTCCGCCGCGTCCACCGCGTGAAGTCCGAGAACCTGCCCCCGCGCAAGCGCAACGCCGTCGGCGGGGAAGGGGAGATCGCCCCCTACCGACTCCAGATCGACAAGCCCGGCATCCTGACGAACCTCTCCCTCAACGAGACGGTCCGCCGCGAGCCGGAGGCCGACGAGATCGAGGTGCTCGTGAAGGCGGGCGGGATCAACTTCCGCGACGTCATGAAGGCCCTCGGGATCTACCCCGGCCAGCCCGTCGATCTGAAGTGGTTCGGCGACGACTTCTCCGGCACCGTCCTCCGCGTCGGCAGCGCGGTGAAGGATTTGCAGCCCGGCGACGCCGTCGTCGGCATGGCCCCCTACTGCTTCCGCAGCCATGTCACCGTGCATCGGAACATGGTCTTCCGGAAACCCGAGTCGATGAGCTTCGTCGAGGCCGCGACCCTGCCCACCGTCTTCCTCACCTCGCACTACGCCATCAACGAGCTCGCCCGCATGGAGCCGGGCGAGAGCATCCTCGTCCACGCCGGCACCGGCGGGGTGGGGCAGGCCGCCATCCAGATCGCGAAGCACCTCGGCCTCACCATTTTTGCGACCGCCGGCAGCCCCGAGAAGCGCCAGCTCCTCAAGGAAATGGGCGTGCATCATGTCCTCGACTCGCGCACCCTCAAGTTCGCCGACGACATCATGGAGATCACCGGAGGGGAGGGGGTCGACGCCGTCCTCAACTCCCTCGCGGGCGACTTCATCCCGAAGAACTTCAGCGTCCTCAAGACCTTCGGGCGCTACATGGAGATTGGCAAAGTCGATGTCTATGGCAACTCCAAGATCGGGCTCGAACCGTTGCGGAACAACATCAGCTTCTTCGTCATCGACCTCGCCCAGCACCTCCAGAGCAAGCCCGCCTACATCGCGCGGATGTTCTCCGACCTCGAGGCGAAGTTCTACGACGGCAGCTACGTCCCGCTCTCGAACCACGTCTTCCCCGTCACCGAGGTCGTCGAGGCCTTCCGCTTCATGGCCGCCGGGAAGCACGTCGGCAAGAACGTCCTCGACTTCGACCTGCCCGAGATCGAGATCGGCCAGCCCACCGAGCCGGGCCACCGCTTCCGTGGCGACGGCACCTACCTCATCACGGGTGGGGCAGGGGGCTTCGGCCTCGAACTCGCCGGCTGGATGGCGAAGAACGGCGCCCGCCACTTCGCCCTCATGAGCCGCTCCGGTCCGAACGAGGAATCCCTCGCCAAGATCGAGACCCTCCGCGCCGAAGGCGTCTCCGTGACCGACGCCCGGGGCGACGTGACCTCCCGCGCCGACCTCGACCGCATCGTTTCTGAAATCCAGAAGGGCAAAGCCCCGCTCATCGGCGTCATCCACGGGGCCATGGTCCTCGACGACGAATTCATCGTCGAACTCGACGAGGCCCGCTTCGACAAAGTCCTCCTGCCCAAGATGCTCGGCGCGTGGAACCTCCACGAGGCCACCCTCGGCATCCCGCTGGAGCACTTCATCTGCTTCTCCTCCTTCTCCGCCGTGATCGGGGCCGTGAAGCAGTCGAACTACAACGCCGGCAACGTCTTCCTCGACCAGCTCGCCCACCACCGCCGCGCCCTCGGCCTGCCCGCCCTCACCTTCAACTGGGGCGCCCTCGAAGGGGCCGGCTTCGTCGCCCGCAACGAGAAGACCCAGCAGTATCTCGAAATGGTCGGCCTCGGCGCGACCGACATGGACGAGACCCTCCACCTCTTCAGCCTCGGCCTGCCCAGCGACGCCGTCCAGCTCGGCACCGCCCGCTGCGACTGGGCCGCCCTCGCCCGCTTCAGCCCCTCCGTCTCCGGCTCGAACATGTTCCTGCCCGTGGTCCCGCGCTCCAGCTCCGGCGGCGGCGACTCCATGGCCGCGCGCATCCTCGAAGCCCCCGCCGAGAAGCGCCTCGGCATGGTCGAGGACCTCATCGCCGCCCAAGTCGGCGCGGTCCTCGGCACCGACGCCTCGCGCCTCGACAAGGACACCCCGCTCACCAACCTCGGCCTCGACTCCCTCATGGCCATCGAGCTGGTCAACCGCATCGAGGAGAAGCTCGGCATGTCCATGCCCATGGGCTCCGTCCTCAACGGGCCGAACATCCGCGACCTCTCCCTTCCCGTGCTCGAAAAACTGCTCGAATCCGGCGGCGGCGCGGGCGCGGGAGGCGGCTCCGGCATCGACGCCTCCAGCCTCGTGCCCTTCGAGGCCAGCGGCGTGCTCCCCGAAGCCTTCCCCCTCAGCGAAGGCCAGAAGGCCCTCTGGTTCCTCAACCGCCTCGCCCCCGACTCCTCGGCCTACAACCTCGTCTTCTCCGGCAAGTTCCGGCCCCTCCTCGACATCGCCGCGATGAAGAAGGCCTTCGCTTGGCTCTTCGAGCGGCATCCGCTGATGGACACCACCTTCGCGACGCGCGGAGGCGAGACCGTCCAGATCGTCCACAAAGGCCGCACCATCGACTTTCGCGAGCACGACTGCACCGGCCTCGACGACGAGCAGCTCAAAGCCCTCATCAGCGAGCACGCCGACCGGCCCTTCAACCTCGAACGCGGCCCCGTCGTCCGCCTCGAACTCTTCCGCACCGCCGACGAGGCCCACGTCGCCCTGCTCAGCATGCACCACATCGTCTCCGACGCGTGGTCCGTCTCCGTGCTGATCCAGAACCTCATCGAGTTCTACTTCTCCGCCAAGGCCGGGCGCACGCCCAAGCTCGACCCCGTCGCGGCGAGCTACGCCGACTTCGTGAAGTGGGAGCAGGCCCACCTCGACAGCCCCGCGGGCGAGCGCATGTTCGAGTTCTGGCGCGACCACCTCGCCGGCGCCCCCGCCGCCCTCGACCTGCCCGCCGACCGCCCCCGGCCCGCCGTGCAGACCTTCAACGGCGCGACCTACGGCTTCCAGCTCGACGAGTCCCTCACCGCCGACATCGACGGCCTCGCCAAGCAGCACGGCGTCACCCTCTTCTCCACCCTCCTCTCCGCCTACAACCTCCTCCTGCACCGCTACTGCCGTCAGGAAGACCTCGTCGTCGGCGTGCCCCTCGCGGGCCGCACCCAGCCCGAGTTGCGCGACAGCGTCGGCTACTTCATCAATCCCGTGCCCCTGCGCAGCGTCCTCGACGAGAGCCTCACCGTCGCCGACTACCTCGCCGCCAGCGGACGCAACGTCAACGGCGCGCTGGAGAACCAGCAGTATCCCTTGGCCCGCCTCGTGGACCGCCTCCACGCCCCGCGCGACCCCGGCCGCTCCCCGCTCTTCCAAGTCAGCTTCTCGATGGAGAAGGTCCCCGGCATCGACGAGCAGGGCATCGCCGTCTTCCTCATCGGACAGGGCGGCCACACCTTCCACGTCGGCGACCTCAGCATGGAGACCGTCGATCTCTCGACCCGGCACGCCCAGTTCGAGATCACCCTCACGCTGGAGGAGGCCGGAGGCCAGCTCTTCGGCTGCTGGCACTACAACCGCGACCTCTTCGACGAAGGCACCGTCGCCGAGCTGAACCGCCTCTACACGCAGGTCCTCCGCGAGATGGCCCGCGTCCCCGGCGCGAAGCTCGCCGAACTGACCCTCCTCGACGCCGCCGAGGAGCAGCGCGTCCTCGTCGATCTCAACGAGACCCGCGCCGCCTACGAGAAGGAGGCCCTCCTCCACGAACTCTTCGAGACCGTGGCCAAGGCCAAGGACGAGGAACCCGCCGTCACCTTCCGCGACACCCAGACCACCTACGGCGAACTCAACCGCCTCGCCAACGGCGTCGCCCGCGAACTCGCCGCCGCCAAGGTCGGACCCGGCGACACCGTCGGCGTCCTCGCCGACCGCTCCCCCCGCATGGTCGCCGCCCTCCTCGGCGTGCTCAAGACCGGGGCCGCCTACGTGCCACTCGATCCCGAGTTCCCCGCCTCGCGCCTCGCCCTCATGCTCGAAGACGCCGCGCCCAAGGCCCTCGTCGCCTCCGGGCGTCTCCTCGGCTCCCTCCCCGATCTGGCCGGGGGCAACTGGACCGCCCTGAACCTCGACCGCATCGAGGCCACCTCGAAGTCCTTCGAGATCCGGGGTCAGTCGAGCGACTCCCTCGCCTACATCCTCTACACCTCCGGCTCCACCGGCAAGCCCAAGGGCGTCGAGATCCCGCACCGCGCCGCCGTCAACTTCCTCCGGTCGATGCAGGCCGAACCCGGCCTGAAGACCGAAGACCGTCTCCTCGCGGTCACGACCCTGTCCTTCGACATCTCCTTGCTGGAGATCTTCCTCCCCCTCCTCTCCGGGGCCTCCCTCGTGATCGCCTCCGCCGAGGACGTCAAGGACGGACGCCGCCTCGCCAAGCTCCTCGAAACCGAGGACATCAGCGTGATGCAGGCCACCCCCGCGACGTGGCAGATGCTCCTCGACAGCGGCTGGGAAGGGCGCAGCGAACTCCGCATCCTCTGCGGCGGCGAGGCCCTCACCCGCAAGCTCGCCAACACCCTCGTCAACTCCGCCGCCGAGGTCTGGAACCTCTACGGCCCCACCGAGACCACCGTCTGGTCCACCGTCGAGCGCATCGTCGAAAGCGAGTCCGCCATCACCATCGGCCGACCCATCGCCAACACGCAGATCTACATCCTCGACGAGCACCAGCGCCCCGTCCCCGCCGGGTTCACCGGAGAACTCTGGATCGGCGGCGACGGTCTCGCCCGAGGCTACCGCCACCAGCCCGAACTCACCGCCGCGGCCTTCCGCGAGATCGAGCTGCCCCTCGTCGGCAAACAGCGCCTCTACCGCACCGGAGACCTCGCCCGCTGGACCCGCGAGAGCCGCCTCGAATGCCTCGGCCGCGTCGATTTCCAAGTCAAACTGCGCGGCGTCCGCATGGAGCTCGGCGACATCGAGACCCAGATGGAGACCGTCCCCGGCATCCGCCAAGCCGTCGTCGTGAAACGCGACGACCTGCCCACCGGCGAAGGCCTCGTCGGCTACTACCTCGGCGACGCCTTGGAAGCCGCCGACATCCGCCAGCGCCTCGCCGCCACCCTGCCGCAGAGCTACCTGCCCGCCTACTTCAAGCGCCTCGACGAATTCCCCCTGACGCCGAACCGCAAGATCGACCGCAAGCGCCTCCCCCTGCCCTCCGTCGGAACGGCCAGGGAAGGGGAGCGGCTCGCCCCGCGCAACGCCGTCGAGGCGAAGATCCTCGAAGTCTTCCAGCGCAACTTCGACGCCGCCGAGATCGGCGTGACCGACAACTTCTTCGAGATGGGCGGCGACTCCCTCCTCGCCCTGCGCATCATCGTGGAACTCTCCGAAGCCTTCGGTCAGCAGATTCCCGTGGACGCCTTCCTCACCCACCCGAGCATCGAGCAGCTCGCCCTCCACCTCGGCAGCGAACCCGTCGCCGCCGAGACCGGAGCCACGGCCAAGGAGGTCCATGTTCCCGCCGGAATCAGCGCCGAGGACCTCGACCATATCGACATCGAGCTGGCCCCCGAGACCATGCCCGAACTCGACGCCGTCGCCCTCGCCTACATCCCCGACGTCCTCGCGAATCTCTCCGGCTTCAGCCGCGACGAGATCTCCGAGCGCCTCTTCGGCGGCAAGCCGCGCCTCACCAACGTCTACGAACTCGACCAAGGCCGCATCGGCGTCATCATGCTGCCTTGCTACGAGACCGACTTCTACAAGACCCCCGCCTCCATCAAGGCCCCCGTCCTCGCCGCCCTCAAGCTCGCCGCCGAATCCGGGGCCAAGGCTGTCTCCCTCACCGGCGTGATCCCCTCCGCCACCGACCACGGACGCGAGATTGCCCGCTGGATCGAGGGCGAGGCCGGGCTGCCCGCCATCACCACCGGCGACGCGACCCGCTCCGCCACCATCGTGAAATCCGTCGAGGGCATCCTCGCCGCCGCCGGTCGCGACCTCTCCGGCGAGACCGTCTCCGTCGTCGGACTCGGCTCCATCGGCTTCGGCACCCTGCGCCTGATGCTCGATGTCCTGCCCCATCCCAAGCACCTCATCCTCTGCGACCCCTACCAGACCGACGACCAGATGAGCCGCCTCCGCGACCAAGTCCGCGATGCCGGCTACTGGGGCCAGATCGACCTCGTCAAAAACGGAGGCGCCCTCCCGCCCGAGGTTTACGAAGCCAGCCTCGTCGTCGCCTCCTCCAACCTCCCCGGCGTGCTGCGCATTCCCTCGCTCCGTCCCGGCACCCTCGTCGTCGATTACAGCTTCCCGCCCGTCTTCAAGCTCGACGAGGCCGTGAAGCGTTTCGCGACCCAAGGCGACATCCTCTTCACCACCGGCGGCGAACTGAGCCTGCCCGGCGTCGTCGGCGAGACCATCTACCTGCCCGAGGATCTCGACCAGCTCGAGGACAGCGTGCAGACCGCCTTCCTCAACTTCCTCGGCGGTCGAGACCGCCACGAGATCACCGGCTGCGTCCTCGCCAGCCTCGTCACCGGGAGAAAAGAAGGCGTCGAGGCCACCACCGGACCGCTGGAGAACGCCGACGCCCGAGCGCACTACGACTACCTCGTCGAGTTCGGAGCGGTTCCCGCGAAGCTCCAGATGAGTGGTTATTTCCTTCCCGAGGAGGGCATCGCCGCCTTCCGTGGGGACGGGAAGCGGACCGAGGCGTAAACCTCTTACTCATTACTCCTTACTCTTACCTCTTACTCCAAGGGTGCCAGCTACGACGCCCGACCATCGGGGAGTAAGAGTAAGGAGGTAAGAGTAAGAGCAAGGAACAGGAGCAAAAACACCATGTCAGCCGCCCAAGCGTCCCCAACGGTCGAGGTCCGAGGCCTCATCCGTCGTCTGCGCTGGGTCATGGTCGCGGTGATCCTCGTCGATATGCTCCTCACATGGATCGGCCAGCCCGCGAGCTATTGGAGCGATCCCTCCACGGTGCATGAAGGCAACCGCCTCTTCCACTGGGTCATGACCAAAGGCTACCTCGTGGCCCTGCTCGTGAAACTGCTCTACACCGCAGGCACCTTCCTACTGGTGTCGATCCTCCCTTGGCGGCTCGGCCTGATCTTGCTGTTCGCCTCGACGCTGGGCCATTACTTCGGTGCTTCGACTTGGCTCTGCTACCGCTACCAACTCGGGGCGACGGGGATGGTCCTCTACGGAGTTCTCCTCGCGACCGTCATCATGGCAGTCGGCTTCCACGCCGGATTGAAAAAGCCGCAAACCGACCCGCCGTAGATAGAGGGGGTGGGGCTTCCCGCCTCCCAACGATCAACTCACTCTGTTCGCTCAATTCTGCAATTCCTCGCGATGCCAGCAGACACGTTCAGCAACCGAATCCCGCAGAACGTTCCCGGCAAATTCTACGTAGATGACCAGTGCTTGGACTGTGACCTTTGCCGAGAGCTTGCGCCAACCGTGTTTCGTCGCGATGATGAGATGGCAGTTTCCTACGTTTACCATCAGCCGCAGACCGAGGAGGAATTGCGTCTGACGGCTGAAGCGCTGGAAGGCTGTCCATGCGAAGCGATTCTTTCAGATGGCGACCAGTTTGATTGGTCAATTCCACGCAGCCCCATTCTGTCGGCAAGGCTGGGTGGCGAGGCAACCAAGCCACATTGCCAGCATTGCGCCACTCGGGCGTCTGCGAAGAAGCCATGGTGGAGATTTTGGTAGCCATGTCCACCGCAAGGTCGCGCAACCCTGCCGATGGCGGACGCCCCGGCGGTGCTGGTGGCTTGTGGAAAGTTGCCTCAGTTCAACCTTCGATTTCGTATTTCAATCATCTCTTGGCGGCCGCGTTCGATCTGGTCTCGTTCAAACTCGACCACGGCTCGATAGAACGGCCCCAGAACAAGGTCGTCGGAAAAACGGTGGGCCAAACGTTCGGTCGATTCGAGTATTCCGCGCCATTCCGGATCGGGTTCACCGCTGGTGGAATTCCCAAACCTTTCGAAATAATTTATGGATAAGCTCCAAGCGGCGCTAAGACGGGAAGGATGGAGCCGGGCAAACAAGTCTACGGCAGCTTCACCTGCCGTACGAACAGCTTGCGGAAGGCGACGGGACCATGGTCGCCTTGGACGATGATGGGGCCGCTCGCGGTCTCGATCCCTTCCATGCCGCCCCTCGTCGGGCCGGTCACCTCGACATCCTCGTGGACGACGACGCCGTTGTGCTCGACGCGGATGAAACGGGCGTTCTCGGTCTTTCCTCCCCCGGTGTCGAAGCGAGGGGCTCGGAAGAGGATCTTGTAGGTCTGCCAAGTGCCGGGCGCGCTCGAGGCGTTGGTCGAGGGCGGGGTGCCCTCGTAGCCTTTCGATCCTTCGGGCTTGGACTCGTCCCAACGTTCGTAGATCGCGCCGCAGTCGTGGACGGTGATGGCGTCGTCGGCCTTGCCGTAGCTGTCGAGGATCTGGATTTCGTAGCGGCCCATCAGGTAGAGGCCCGAGTTCGAGGATTTCGGGATCATGAACTCGACTTCGATCTCGGCGTCACCGTGCGAGCCTTTGCTGACGAGGTTGATGGTCTTTCCTTCGGCTCCATTGTAGAGGATGCCTGCCCCGGGGGAGACCGATTTCCACTTTTTCTCCTGGGTGCTGCCCTGCACTTCGCCAGCGATGGCCCAATCCCCCTTCTCGATCCACGCGTCGAGGTCGAGGAGCTGGAGCGGGGCCGACGGCTCCGCAGCGTGGACGGAGGCGAAGCAAAGAAAGGCGGACGCGAGGAGGCGGAGGAGGAGGGGGTTCATGCGCACGGGATTCGACCATGTTTCGCGGAGGCTGTCAATCCGCGCGATGGGAGGAGGAGGGGGACAAAGGCGCTTGGCGAAACACCATCTTCACGGGCGAGCGACTCAACCCGATTCCGAATGGAATCCGGAATGGAGATGCTCAGGGAACTCATGGTGCCGGCGATGAGCATCCAATCCTTCGGTGTCCCGCTTCACCCAACCCATCCCATCTGCCAGGCGAAGAGCGTCCCGAAGACCGACACCACCGCGATCCAGATGACGGTGAAGACGAAGTGGATGCGGGTTTCGAGCCGTTTCCCGCGCCACAGGGATTGCGGGAAGCCAAACCATTGCCGGTAAAGGCGGAAGGACCAGAAGACGAGGAGCATCCCGGCGATCCACTGGCCGAGCCGGCTGCGCTCGACAAAGGCCCCGGCGTCGAAGAGAAGGGCGGTGCCGAGAAGGACCAGCGCGAGGCAGAGGAAGAAAAGATGGGAATGGAAGATGGCCTCGTTTGTCGGCGCGAGTTGCTTCACATCCTTCTTCCAGTCGAGCCGACGTGCGATCGGTCGATGGGCGATCGCGAGGGCGATCATGCCGACGCCGGTGATCCGCAGGAGGAGGGCGAGCGTGCTTTCGTCAATCATGGGAGGCTGGAATTTGGTGTCGAGGGTAGAGGACGAATCCTCCGAGAAATCCGGCGATCCGGGAGCGGGCGACGCATTCCAGATCGACGGCCTGCCAGTCGCGTTCCCAAGTGGCCGCCGAATGGAAGTGGAAAAATCCTGGCCCGAAAGCGATGAAATTGGGGAGGTCGCGGAGATGTTCGAGCAAGACGATCCTGCCTCCGTCGTTGAGCGCCGCGAGGGCGTGCCGCAGCAAGCGGCGGCGTTCGTCGGGAGTGCGCCACTCATGGGCCGAGAGGGGGAAGAGGACGAGGTCCGCGCCGGAGGATGGCCAAGGACCGAGGCCGACCTCCGCCGTGCCGGGCAGCGGCGGGCAGAGACGGCGGGCGCGTTGGATCGACGGCTCGGTCATGCGTTCGGGATCGTGGAAATCGACGGGTTCGATTTCCAACTCCGGGAAGGCCGCCCGCAGGGAAAGGGTCGTCTCGTCGAATCCCGCATGGGCGCTCACGAGCCGTCTATCCTTGGGGGCGAGGTGGCGGCGGAGCCATTCCCAACCGTAGAGCCCCGAGAGGTCGTAGATCCACCACGAGGCGAACAGCGAGGCGAAGAGCCACCAAGCGGCGAGGGCCGTTCCCGCCACGAGGGGGACGAAGAGAAGAGGTGGCAGGAGGCCGCGGGCGTAGACCAAGGCCGGGATCGCGAGGGCGAGGGCGCAGATCCCCGCGAGGTAGAATCGCGGATTGAAGCGCACGATGTTGGCGACCCCGGTGAAGAGGCCCCGTTGTGGAGCGGTGTCAGTCATGGGGGAGTTTTTCGACGATTCCCCGTTTCCACGAGTAGGGGACGTCCCGGACGAGGAAGCTGTTCGCGATCCGGCCGGAGCCGAGCGCCGCCAGCGGTCCCTCTTCGAAAAAGGAGTTCCGGTGGACTTCCACGTTTACCGGAACCGGGTGCCATTCCCGGCGAACCCCTTCGACGCGGATCATGGAATGGGTCTCCGCTTCGTAGTCGAAGGTGAAGGGCATCGGCCCGGCGAAGCGCCGGGCGGTCTTGAGATCGGGGAAGACCGAGTCGGCGGGCGGGGCGACGGGTGTTTTGTCAGGAGCGGTCTCCGCGAGGACGTGCAGCTCGTGCCCTCCGCTGGTGGTGATCTCGAGCCGGTCCGGGGTTTCCGAGGTTTGGATGGACAGACGGCGGTAGCGGTAGTGGGTCATCAAGGAACCGAGCATCGTCATCCGCCACGAATCCGCGCCGCCGCCGAGGATTTTCAAGCCCCGCAGGCGGCGGCCCTCCGGGGTCGTGTATCGGGTGAAAAGGCGGTAGCCCGCGAGGACGAAATCGTTCCCGCACCAGCCCGGCCATCCCGTGGGACGGAGCTGGCGGGTTTTCACGAGGGCGAGCGCGACGAAGCCGGAGCCTTCGTAGGTGTCGAGCTCCAGTCCGGGGCCGCAGAGCGACTCCAGCTCGGACGTCGGCCATGACCAGACGACGGCGAGGGACCAGTCGAAGCGGGCTTCGACGGGCAGGAGATGGCGGCGGAGAAGGTGTCGGGGCACTTTGCCTGAACCTACTCGCCAAGTCGGTGAAAACAAGGGGGCGCTCAGCCTTCCCCATCCTCGGCCTCGGGAGGAGGACCCTCGTCCGGGGCCTCCCCCCATGTCCGGTCGCGGCGCCCACGATAGCGCAGGTAGGTCGCCGCGACGAGGATGAGCAACCCGACGGCTCCGCCGACGATGCCACCGACCCCGAACTCGCGTCGGGGGATTTCTGGGAAGGCGCGTCCGGTCGAGCCGTCGAGGAGTTCGATGGCATCCAGCCCTGTCGGCGTCCAATAGCCCTCCCCGTGCCGCAGGAGCGAGACGTGGAAGCGGGTGCCGTCGGCGGGGATGGGATGGTGCCCGTCCGCTCCCTCGCGCCAGCAGCGGAGGTCGAGTTCCTTCGCCCCGCGCAGGGCGACGTGGCCCGACTCGACCGATTCGACCTCCACCTTCAGACGCACGTAGAAGAGCGCGGATCGCGCCTTGCGATGCACGATCATGCGGGAGTCGGCGACCCGTCCCACGACGACGGCGTCGGCGCGGGGAAGGGGATCGTCCGCCGCCGCCACGGCGAGGATCGACAAGAGCGCCATGCTCGCACAGGCCGGACGGAATGGGAAGGGGAGGGGAGCCACGGGGTAGTAAAATCCGAAATCCGAAATCCGAAAGCGTCCTTTGCCGAAGTTCCCTCGAACTTCGCCACAGGTTGGCCCCCGCAGAAGCCCACCTTTCACCTTTTACGGCGCGGAGCTCCCCAACGGCTCCGCCGCCTACCACGACACCGTCCCGCCGAGGTGCATCCGCGAGTCCCCCAGCCCCAAGGCCGCCCCGCTGTCCTCCAACTGGAAACCGTAGTCGAAGCGCAGCGACAGCCTCTCACCCACCGCCCAGCGCAGGCCGGGGCCCACCGAGGTCAGCGACGCGCTCCGCTCGCCCGGCAGAGGGTCCGCGTTGCGGCCGCCACCGTGGTCCACGAACACGAGAAGCTGCAATTCCCCGCCCTTGCCGCCGCACAGCGCCACAGCCGGCGTCCGCAGCTCCGCGCTCAGCAGGTAGCCACGGTCCACGTTCACCTCGTGCTCCTCGTAGCCACGCACGCTCCCGTGCCCGCCCAACCCGAGCTGCTCGCTCGGCAGCAGGTTCCCGTCCGCGAACTGGCCCGACGCCCGCAACGACGCGCTGAAGCCCCCCGGCAGACGTTGCAGGCGCTGCGCCTCCAAGCGCCCGTGCGCGTAGCCGGAGTCCGCCCCCGCACGCGCGAGGCCGAAGGCCGCGTCCTCGTTGCCTCCGCCGAACTCACCGGGGCTGAGGTAGCCGAAGGCCGCCACGCTCGTCGTGCCGGAGCCGTCCCGCAGCCTCGCCCGGTAGCCGAAGACGAACTGGTGGATGTCCGTCGCCGTCGCCAGGGCCGTCAGCACCCCGAACTCCAGGTTGCTCGTGCTGTGCTTGAAGTCGTAGCCG
>ERZ761602.727-NODE-727-length-67249-cov-11.475980_pt1 | contig 67249 bp, 61 predicted proteins | sample MGYA00512165_ERZ761602 | MGnify/ENA primary metagenome ERZ761602 (study PRJEB28899, sample SAMN02445085) | bioreactor sludge metagenome | biome: EBPR sludge; isolation source: Thorneside wastewater treatment plant | place: Australia: Brisbane, Thorneside...
GGCTTTCTCCGTCTCGCTGCTCGGGGGTATGCGCGGGTTTTCGCGGCGGGCCTTTGCGTCGAACGTTTCCGCAAAGAACGTCTCCAGCGCGGCGGCTGTCGCGCCGGATTGTGGGCCTTGGAGGTGAAATTTGAGATCGGACATCGCACAGTTTCCTTGGATGGATGAAAGATCGTAACCAGCAGAGCCTGGCTGTCACTCTTAAGAGTCTTGCTGTCACTCTCCAAGGATAACTGATCTTTCAGCGTTTGGCTGTGCTGCGCCGGCCGGCTCTGACAGAGGAGAATATAAGGCGTTACTTTCTTGCAAGCGGCAGCGTCTCGGTGAGCAAATCATAACCAAGATCACGCAGATGCTGGTTTAAGGCATGGGGGTTGGGGGCGCGGTAGCGAACCACGGCGATCCGCAAGCCGGTTTGATCAGGATGCAGCGGTGAAACGACAGTGGCGATATAGCCACCGGCTTCATTAATGGCGGTTAGCAGTTTGCTGAGCTGGCCGATCGTGTCAGGCAGATGTACGGTAATGCGCGTGGCGTCTTCCATCAGACAGCCGGTGATTTCAAGGAAAAAATCCAGCAAATCTTCGTGGGTGACGATCCCAACCAGTTGACCACTGCTTTCGACGACGGGCAGGCAGCCGATCCTCTCTTGACGCAGCAGCCGTGCAGCTTCTTCGACCAGGGTATCTGGGGTGCAGGTGATCACTTTGGAGCGCATGACCTTGGCTGCGGTCAGTTTACCCAGCAGGTAATTGGCCTCGCCTACTGAGAGCGTTGTGATGGGGGAGGGCGAGACACGTTCCAGATCGTGGGAGGTGACCAATCCGGTTAGATGACCTTCACGCACAACCGGCAGGTGGCGGATATGATGATCACGCATTAGAGCGGCCAATTGCGGCAGGCGGGTATCTTCAGTGACCTGTAAGACTCCACGGGTCATGATCCGGTCTACATGCATGGTTCAATCCTCCCTTTACCCAAACTTAATAACCCAAATACGCCCGGCGCACGTCGTCATCAGCCAGTAGCTCCGATGCGGGAGCGGTTTTGACAATGCGCCCTGTCTCCAGAATATAGCCGCGCCCGGCGATGGCGAGGGCGGCGCGGGCGTTCTGTTCGACCAGCAAGATGGTGACTCCTTGGGTGTTGAGTTCGACAATCACCCGGAAAATCTCTTCAACCAGCAGGGGCGCGAGACCCATCGACGGTTCATCCAGCAGCAGCAGACGGGGCCGGCCCAGCAAGGCGCGGCCAATGGCTAACATTTGCTGCTGGCCACCGGACAGGGTGCCGGCGAGCTGCTGGCGGCGCTCGTGGAGAATCGGGAATAGATGATAGACCCGTTCCATCTCGTGCCGTATCCAACCGGCGTTGCGGTGCTGGCGATAGGCGCCCAGCCGCAGGTTATCCTCGACACTCAAAGGCGCAAAGACTTGGCGGCCTTCAGGCACTTGACAGATTCCAGCGGCGACGATGCGGTGAGAGGGCCAGCGGGTGATGTCATGGCCATCAAAACGGATGGTTCCAGCACTCGGAGGATGCAGGCTGGATAAGGTGTGGAGCAGAGTGGTTTTGCCAGCGCCATTGCCGCCGACTAACGCGACCAGCTCGCCCGCATGAACGCTCAAGCTAATGCCGTGAATCACCTGTACCGGGCCGTAGTGGCTGTTCAGGCCCGTGATTTCCAGCAGCAGCTCCTCACCGTTTTTTAGGGAAGAAGAACCGGAGGTGAGGAGGGAATCGGGCGCATTAGACGGCATACTGCACGGCACCCCCCAGATAGGCGGCGATGACCCGGGGATCCGCCTGAATTTCCGCCGGTGTGCCTTCCGCTAAGACACTGCCGTAATCTAATACCAGTAAGCGATCCGAGACACTCATGACCAGTGGCATATGATGCTCAACCAATAGCACAGTAACGCCGGATGCGCGGATGCGCATGATCAAGTCACGCAAGGCCATCGTTTCAGTGTCGTTGAGACCAGCAGCGGGTTCGTCCAGCAGCAGCAGTTGGGGTTTGGCGGCCAATGCGCGGGCCATTTCAACCCGTTTCATCAAGCCGTAGGGCAGGGCGCCTGCGAGGCGTTCGCTTTGACCGGACAGCCCGCACAATTCCAGCGCTTCGCTGGCCCATTCCCGGAGCTGCTGTTCTTCATGCCGTACGCTGGAGAGGCGCAAGGCGGCGGCCAGCAGGCCGGTTTTGGCGCGCAGGTGGCAACCGACCATGACGTTTTCCAGGACGGTCATATTGAAGAACAGTTGCAGATTCTGGAAGGTGCGGGCAATGCCGAGGGCGGCGATGCGATGCGGGGGCAGGCCGCGTAGTTCTTGGCCGTTGAAACGCAGCGAGCCTGCGGCAGGCTGGTAGAACCCGCACAGGACATTAAACAGGGTCGTTTTACCAGCGCCATTGGGGCCGATGATGGCCTGGATCCGGTTGGCTGACGTTTGGAAACTAATACCGGCCAGGGCCATGACGCCGCCAAAACTTTGTTCAAGCGTCTCGATGGCAAGTAAGGGGGGGGGGTTCGTCATGGCTGCATGATTTTGCATTTATCCTTTGTGCCTTTGCCTTGAAGCGATCAAGGCCCACCCTCGCCGCACGCCTTGGCTCACACCGGCAAATAGTCCTTGTGGCAGAAAGATCATCACGGCCATAAGCAGCGCGCCGTGAATCAGCATTTCGTAATCCTCGAAAACCACCAAGCCTTCATGCAACAGGGTTAGGGCAATTGCGCCACACGCTGCGCCAAAGGTTGAGGCCATCCCGCCCAGCACTACCATCGTCACAAGCTCTACTGAGATCATGAGACTGAAGGAATCCGGGCTGACAAACGCCTGCTGATGGGCAAATAGACTCCCGGCGCAGGCGGCGAAAAGCGCTGAGACGACAAATATCTGCGTCTTGGCGCGAGTGGCGTCAATCCCCATCATCTGGGCGGCGAATTCGGAGCCGCGCACTGCCCGCAGTGCGCGGCCGATCCGTGAATCGACGATATTCAGCGATAACCAGATAGACAGCAGCATGGCAGCGGCGATAACGCCATACCATTGCTGGTCGCCGTCGACTGTCCAGCCCAATAGATTCAGGGGCGGGATTTCACCCAGACCATCGGGACCACCCGTCCAGTGCGCCGCTTGGACCAGGATGACATGAATAATGATGCCAAAACCCAGCGTTGCCATGGCCAGATAATGGCCGCGCAGGCGGAGAATAGGCCGGGCCAGCAGCCAGGCAATGGTTCCAGCCACCCACAGGCCGGCCAGCATCGCCAGAAGACTGGGCCAGCTAAAACGGGTGGTCAGAATCGCTGAGGCATAAGCGCCCATACCGAAGAAAGCCGCGTGGCCCAGGGAAATTTGTCCAGCGTAGCCCATTAGCAGGTTAAGACCGACAGCAAGAATGACGTGCAGCCCGGCCGCGATGCCGACAACCGTGACAAAGTAGTTGTCCGGAAATAACACGGGCAGCAATACGACGCTGGCCGCGAAAATGAAAAAACCGGTCAGCCGCATCGTTCAGACCCGTTCCGCGGCTTTGTGGCTAAACAGCCCAGTCGGTTCAAAAAACAGCACCATGAGCACAAATATAAAGGCAATCGCATCCTTGTAGCCGGAGGAGATCAGTCCCGCACCCAGCGCTTCCAGCACGCCCAGGAGTAGACCGCCCGCGACCGCGCCCATGGGGTTACCGATCCCGCCGACGATCGCGGCGGAGAAACCTTTGAGGCCCAGCATAATCCCGGCTTCGTAGGAACTGAAGGTGATGGGGGCAACAAGAATGCCAGCGATCGCGCCTAAACCGGCGGACAGGCCGTAGGCCAACCGCAACATGACCTGGACGTTGATGCCGGCCAATTGCGCGGCCGCACGGTTGAACGAACAGGCCAAGAGCGCCTTGCCAAGTAAGGTGCGATTTAGAAAAGCGTTGACCAGTGCTACCAATACGACCGTGCCACCGAGTATCCACAGGCTTTGCGGCAGCAGGGTGGCGCCACCGAGATCGATCGGCTCATTACCGGAGAACGCAGGCAAAGGCAGCGAGTTTTTGCCCCAGAGCAGCGACGCAACCCCACGCAGGAATATTGCCGCGCCGATGGTAATGATAATCGTCGTCACCACCGAAGCCCCCTTGGCTGGTTCAATAGCGAAGCGCTCCAGCAGCAAGCCAACTAATGTTGTGAGCAGCACCGCCGCAATAGCCGCGAGCGGCAGGGGCAGCCCCGCCGCTAACAGGGCAATCGCATTCATAGCCCCCAGCATCACGAATTCACCTTGCGCGAAGTTGACGACGTCCGAGGCGTTGTAGATCAGGGCAAAACCTAATCCCACCAAGGCGTAGATCGAACCTACCGTGATGCCAGTAACCAGGAACTGGAAGATTTGTTCAAGCATTGACAGCCGCTATTCGACAATCTTCCAAGCGCCGTTGTGGATCTCGACCATTTTAAAGGCGTCCAGGTTCAGGCCCATGTGATCTTCCGGGGTCATGTTGAAAACGCCGGCGGTGCCAATGAAGCCCTGGGTTTTCTCGATTTCATCCCGAACCTTGACCTTGTCTGTACCGCCCGCCCGCTTGATGGCCTCGGCAGCGATCAGTATGCCGTCGTATGCATGGCCGCCGAAGGTTGAGACCGGCCCGTGCTTGCTTTCATAAGCTTTCTTGTAGGCCAGCAAGATGGGTTTTTGCGGATCGGTGTCAGCTAGTTGCCCGGCAACCACCAAAGCCGCTGCCGGCAAGCGCACCCCTTCTGCTGCGTCACCTGCCAAGTCGATGAAAGTTTGGGAGGCAACCCCATGAGACTGGTAGACCGGCAGGCCGATACCCAGTTGTTTGATGTTCTTGGTGACAATTGCTGGCGCTTGGCCGAAACCAAAGTTGATGATCGCCTGAGCGCTGGTGGCGCGAATCTTGGTCAACGGGGTGGTCATATCTGTGTCCTTGTTGCCGTAGGACTCGTCAGCGACCAGGGTAATGCCGTATTCAGGCGCGAGCTTGAGAATTTGCGCCCGGCCCGATTTGTCGAAGCCGCCATCGCCGGTGATGAGCGCGACCTGGGTCAAATGACGCTTGCGTAGATCTTCGAAGATCTTGGCCGCAGCCATGCGGTCCGTGTGGGCCACCTTAAACACCCACTTCCGGGCGGGTTCGATGATTTCAACCGCGCCTGCCAAGGAAATCAGTGGAATGCTTTCCTTCTCCACCTCGGGAATCACCGCCAAGGTGTCTCCTGAAGTGGTGCCGCCGACAATCAGATCAACATTATCTTTGCGAATTAGGCGCTTGACAAAGTTCAATGCCTCGCGGGCATTGCCGCCGGTATCGTAATGAATCAATTCTACGTTACGTCCATTCAGGCCGCCTTTCGCGTTGATGTCCTCAACGATCATTTGCAGGGTTTTTAGCTCGGGATCGCCTAGGAAGGAGGCCGGACCGGTGGTCGTGAGAAAGGTGCCGATTTTGATGGGTCCGGCAGCATTGACGAGATTGGCGCTCACGAATAACGCCGCCGCGAGAAGCGTCCTTAAAAATTGTGATTTGAGCATTCTTTATTCCTCCAAATGGTGCACTGAGTGGTGAGATGTGCGTTATTTTGGTAACCCGTAATGCCTATTTGCGATCAATGCCCTGCCGCCCGGCCTGCATCGAAGGCTTGGGCATTGATCTCCGCTAATTTGGGTTTGTAGGCGCGAAAACCCTCGACGATACATGCTTTCAGTACTTCAGAGGGGAAGGGCAGATAATCGCTAATTGCGCCCAGCATGATGGTGTTCACCAGTTTGGAATTGCCCAGCTCATCCGCAATGGCGCCGGCGTCAAAGGTATGGACTTCGATGCCGGCTGATGCCAGTTCGGCAATCGGATCGGCAGGATAATCGTACAGTCCGGCTGAAACTATGGGCGGAGTCAACCGTAAGGTGTTGACCATGGCAACGCCTGACGGACGCAAGTAAGGCAACCAACGTAGTCCCTCAGCGGCTTCAAAGCCAATCAGCAAATCGGCTTCCCCTGGGTCGATCTGCGGTGAGTAGACCTTAGGGCCAAAGCGAACATGCGAAGAAACCACGCCGCCGCGCTGGGCCATGCCGGCGACCTCGGTTTTTTTAACGTCGTAGCCCTGATCCAAAGCGGTGCGGGCCAGCATCTCGGCAGCGGTCATGACCCCTTGACCGCCGATGCCTACGACAAGGATGTTCGTAATGCCATCAGTCATGAGGATGAATCCGAATGGTGCGCGTTGCTGGCGGGGGTTGCACAATTGCTTCGGGGGCGCACGTCTCGACGCACATATGACAGCCGGTGCAAGTATTGGCATCGATGCGGGCAAAAACCAGCTCCTTGGTCTTACCGCTCTTCGCAGTCACCGTTTCCCGGCGGGAAACGGAAATGGCCGGACAACCTAGATCAATGCAGTTGCCGCAACCGGTGCATTTGTCCTCTAGCACTTCGTAAGATTTGAGGCGTTCGAAGCGGTCCGTAAGCGAGCAGGGACGGTTGGTAATGATAATCGAGGGTTCTTCCATTTTGGTTTCTTCCCGCACCAGCTTGACCATGGTGGGCAACTCGTAGGGATCGACCATGCGGATACGTTCAGGGCGGACACCCAAAGCTTCGGCCAGTTTGGCGAAATCAACCCGCGGGGCAGGCAGGCCATGCAGATCCTGTCCGGTGCCGGGATTTTCCTGGCCGCCGGTCATGCCGACTGAACGGTTGTCGAGCAGTAGAACCGTCACATTGCCCCGGTTGTAGATCATGTTCAACAGCCCCTGCATGCCCATATGCAGAAAGGTCGAATCACCGATCACCGCGACGATGTGTTTTTTCTCATCGGATTCTCCGCGCCCCTTGTCCATGCCGTGGGCCATGCTCAGCGAAGCGCCCATGCAGGTACAAGTATCCAGCGCATTCCAGGGGTGTCCGGCGCCTAGCGTGTAGCAACCGATGTCGCCAATGATATTGAGATTACGAATATGAGAGAGCGCGAAGTAGGGGCCAAGATGCGGGCAGGAAGCGCACATGGTTGGCGGCCGGGGAAAAACGCTGGATTGGGAACGAGCCGGAATTTCGTAGGGCTCGCCGAGCAGTGGCTTGATTGCTGGGCGCAGGACGCTGGGGGCGAGCTCGCCGAAACGAGGCAGCACATCCTTGCCACGCACGTTAAGGCCCGCGGCGCGGAGTTCGGTTTCCAGCAGAGGTTCGGTTTCCTCGACAACGGCCACGGTATCCACATCGCCAGCGAAGGCGCGAATCCGGTCTAGCGGCGCAGGGTGGCTGAAGCCAAGTTTGAAGACGGGGGCATTCGGGAACGTCTCGCGGACGTGCATGAACGCTGGGCCAGAGGTGACAAAGCCGATGCGCCGGTCGCTGCCCTTGAACACTTCGTTAAGGCCGCTCCTCTCGGAGACCGTGCGTAACATCCGGTCACGCTCATGCATGAGCGGCAGGCGGGGTTTGGCATTGGCCGGGGTCATCACCCAGCGCTGGGGATTTTTCTGGAAACCCGGAGCGTGATGCGCAATTCGTTCTCCGGAAAAAGTCACCATCGCCTTAACGTGGCAAACGCGCGTGGTCATACGGACGATGACGGGCGTTTCATACTCTTCGGAGAGCGGGAAAGCCTGTTTGACCATCTCGTAGGCTTCCTGAGAATCGGCTGGCTCCAAAACCGGCATATGGCCAAAACGGCCCCAGTAGCGTGAATCTTGTTCATTTTGTGAAGAAGATAGCCCGACATCATCGGCGACCACAATGACCAGACCACCGGCGACACCGGCCAGCGACTGAGTCATCAATGCATCGGAGGCCACATTCATCCCGACATGTTTCATGGCGGCCAAGGCGCGCGATCCGGCTAGAGAAGCGCCGATAGCGACTTCTACCGAGACTTTTTCATTCACGGACCATTCAGAATAGATATCGGGGTAGAGGGCGATATTTTCCAGGATTTCGGTGGCAGGGGTGCCAGGATAGGCAGCCGCGACTCGGACACCGGCTTCCCAGGCCGCGCGGGCTACGGCTTCATTGCCGGACAGGAGATGGCGGCTTTCAGCCTGGGCATGCACCACGGCATTCATGATAGGACGGACCTCGTTGATGCGAACAGATAGAGAGAGATGGGCTTTGCGCCTGCTGGTTGTGCAAATTTTTAGATTTTAGCCATTCTTAAAATAAGAGGATAGGAAAAACGCGCCTGATTTTCAGGCGAAAAGTATGAGATCGGCTTTTTGCAGGGTTGGTTAGCGATCTTCACACAGCGTTCGACGATAAATCCGCCATACGCTAAAGAGATTCATGCCTAACCAGGCACCAGTAATGCCTAAGGCGAGCGCAGCGGGGTAGAAAAACAAGGCAGGGTAAAGAGCGGCGGTCAATAGCAGCAATAATGCCGTCAGGTAGGCTAAAAACTGTTGGCGGATATGAGCTTCTGGTAATAATCGTTTCATGTTTGGCGGTTTCCGCTGGCCAAGCAGTTGCGCCTGCAAGTGAAACCAGGCTAGAAACGGCACAATTTTGTATAACATGCCATTGATCACCGCAATGGCAAAGCCGAAAATCAGCATGATCCCCATGAGCCATTCAAGGTGCGGGGTTTGCGCCCATCCGGGAACAAGCGGTGTCAGCAGCCACAGTGCTGCGCTCGCCAATAAGCTAACCATGCTGACTCGCCAATAGATCAATGTAGGATCGCCAATTTTGCGCTGGCGCCGGTTGAGCAGAATGAGCGTTCTGATGGCAAAAATGCTCAACCCCATTGCGAGCGCCGCTTCAACCCAAATTGCCATCGCCTTCCAATTGGCCAGAATCAATACGGACTCTGCAATTAGCAGAGCTATCATCAGTGGCGCAAACCATTGACTTAAGCGTTGCGAGTAGGGCGGTGTCATCTGGAACATCGGCACGACGTGATAGGCAACGCCTGCTACCAGCAGTGTTGTCCAGCCAGCAAGTCCCCAGACCGCATGCAGATTGGTTAAAGATACGATTGGCAGACTCAATCGGCCCCAGCCAAAATAACCTCCCAGCAGCAACCCCAGTATGACCGTCATCAGTAATGCCCCCAGCGCGCAGCGCAATGCGATCACGGTGTCCGTGACCAGCGGTACGCGCCAGACGGCAAGATGAAAAGCGGCTAAGGCAACGCCAAACCCCAGGCTAAGCAGCCCAAAGGCAATTTGGAATCCGATCGGACCGCCGCCGAGGAATGCGCCCGCCAGAGCGAACGTCCCCAGCGTTAGAGGGAGGTGAATCAGGGCCGCCGTCAGCCTGGGGCGCGGCACGGTCACCCCGACGGCAACCGGCAGAATTTGGAGTAACGCCCCCAGCATGACGTGGGCCATAAAGCCGAGAACGAATAGATGGGTGAGCGCCAGGGCCGCTGGCAGCCAGCGGCTCGCAAAAATTCCCGGACCTTCCCAGAGTAGCAAGGCTGCGGCCAGAACCAAGAACCATGGCGCCGTCAGGAAAAACCGCAGCGGGACGCTGAACGGCGGCGCTTGCTCAAAGGATAATCCAGGCAAGTTCATGACGCTGAGATCAGGATTTCAAAGCCGCCTTCTGCTAGCGGTGCCGTTTCGTAGCGGTAGTGATAGCGGCTCAATAGGTCATAGAGCGGGTAGGGCTGGCGATGAATCAGAAACCGGATACGCTGTCCTGGCTGTAAAACATCCAGCGCTGCGACCACGCGCTCCATTGGCTCAGGAGGTTCCAAACCACGCCCGTCGACCACCATATCCGGCGCATTCATACCGGCGAATCCTCCTGAAGTTCGCGCATGGCCTGAATCACAGCATCGCCGCTGTTTTCCAGGAACCGGTCGCTCATCGGGTATAGCATCTGTTCTTCCTTAATATTGTGCTGCTGCATCAGAATCAGCAGCGTTTCCGCTTCGCCGAGATATTCCTCCAGATCGTCTGTTGCTAATGCTGCAGCCATCGCTGCAAGCACATCGCGCATTTGCTGATGTTCCAGACGCATGACCCGGGTCGGCCCCATGGTGTTTCCGCTTGCCTCTTCAAAGGCAGGAAATAGCGCCTGTTCCTCCATAGCAAAATGGTGTGTCATTGCTGTATGGAATGCCTGAAACCGGCTGCGGCTGGCCACTAAATCGCCGTTATCAACGGCTTCTTCGGCAGCGGCAAACAATTCATCGCAATGGCGATGGCCGTCGCTCATGAAACGCGTGATTTGACCCATCGATGCTTTCCTGTGGCATAAAATTTAGTTTAAGAATGCCGGTAGCAATAGCAACATTCCTTGATCCAGATCAAGGAATGCCTCCTCTCATTTCGCAACAATCTGTGCATCGCTAGCCGTCAACACGGTGATTATCTGGGCGCGACTCTTGAGGAGACCAGAGGAAATGAGCGCAACCTTCACGAAGGCCATGGCCCGAAATGTGTTTTATGGTGGAACTGTGTTTTCCATCTTACTGTTTCTGGCGCTGACCTTTCACACGAACTGGAAAATTCCACAACGCACACCTACTGAGACTCCTTCGCTGGAGGTGGCTCGCGGTAAGCTCTTATGGGAAACCCGTAATTGTATTGGCTGCCACACCTTGCTGGGTGAGGGCGCCTATTTTGCACCGGAACTGGGCAATGTTTATCAGCGGCGCGGTCCGGAATTCATCAAAATCTGGATCAAGGCACAGCCCACCAAAGTTCCTGGCCGCCGGCAGATGCCGCAATTCCATTTTACCGAGCAGCAGTTAGATGACTTGGTGGCTTTCCTGAAATGGACCTCGGAAATCAATACTGAAAATTGGCCACCGAATATCCAGGGCTGATGACGGTTCTGGCATCGACAACGAGGAAAGATTGATGCAATTGCAATACAAATCTCAGGCAGTGGCCAAACCGTATTTTATTGCCGCCATCGCTTTGTTCGCCGGGCAAATTCTGTTTGGCCTGATTTTGGGCCTGCAATATGTGATCGGTGACTTTTTGTTCCCGGCGATTCCCTTCAATGTTGCCCGTATGGTTCACACTAATCTGCTGATCGTCTGGCTGTTATTCGGTTTTATGGGCGCCGCCTATTACCTGGTGCCCGAGGAAACGGAAACTGAATTGCACAGTCCGTTGCTGGCGCATGTGCTGTTCTGGGTCTTCCTGATTGCGGGGGTGTTGACCGTAGCGGGTTATCTGGCCGTACCTTACGCCACGTTGGCGGAACTCACCGGTAATGAACTATTGGAAACCATGGGCCGCGAGTTCCTGGAACAACCGCTCCCTACCAAACTCGGCATTGTCGTAGTGGCGCTGGCCTTCCTCTATAACATTGGCATGACCCTTCTCAAAGGACGCAAGACCGCAATTACCTTAATTCTGTTGATGGGTTTGATCGGTCTGGCAGTGCTGTTCCTATTCGCTTTCTACAATCCGTCCAATCTGGTGAAAGACAAGTATTTCTGGTGGTGGGTAGTGCATCTGTGGGTCGAAGGCGTGTGGGAATTGATTCTGGGCGCGATTCTCGGCTTCGTATTGCTCAAGATCACCGGCGTGGACCGTGAAGTGATCGAGAAATGGCTGTATGTGATCATTACCCTAACCCTGGTCACCGGTATCATCGGCACCGGTCATCATTATTACTGGATTGGCCCCCCTGGTTATTGGCAATGGTGGGGTTCGGTGTTCTCAGCGCTGGAGCCGATTCCATTCTTCGCCTTGACCATATTCTGTTTCAACATGGTCAATCGCCGCCGTCGCCAGCATCCCAACAAAGCCGCGACGCTCTGGGCGTTAGGCACGGGGGTCATGGCTTTCCTCGGTGCAGGCGTATGGGGCTTCTTGCATACCCTGGCCCCCGTCAATTACTACACCCATGGTACTCAGATTACCGCTGCACATGGCCACATGGCATTCTATGGCGCGTATGTGATGGTGGTGCTGACCATGATTTCTTACGCCATGCCGATCCTTCGCGGGCGCGAAGTCAACCCGGAACGTTCACAGGTGCTAGAGATGTGGAGCTTCTGGTTGATGACGGTGTCGATGGTGTTCATTACCCTGTTCCTGACCGCTGCCGGTATCCTGCAAGTGTGGTTACAACGCATCATTCCCAACCCGCAACCGTTCATGGCGGTGCAGGACCAGCTAGCGATGTTTTACTGGATGCGCTGGCTGGCTGGCGTGGTGTTCTTCGCCGGGCTGGCTGTGTACCTTTACAGCTTCTTTGCTAAGGACAAGCCAGAGGCCATTGAAGCTGGCGAGGCGCACCCATCTGTGACGTAATCTGCTCTTTGGAATCTTATGCCGGCCATCCCTTACTACGAAGCTTTTGGTGACGAGTGCACGGTCTTCGAGGCCGCTTGGCGTCATCGCTTGCCCCTATTGATCAAGGGCCCAACCGGTTGTGGTAAAACCCGCTTTGTCGCCCACATGGCGGCACGGCTGGGGCTGCCATTGCACACGGTTGCCTGCCATGACGATCTATCCGCTGCGGATTTAGTCGGACGGCACCTGCTGCAAAGCGGAGCGACCATTTGGTGCGATGGGCCGCTGACGCGAGCGGTGCGTGAAGGTGGCGTCTGCTATTTGGATGAAGTCGTGGAAGCGCGTAAGGATACGACGGTGGTCTTGCATCCACTCGCCGACGACCGGCGAGTGCTGCCGGTCGAGCGCACCGGTGAAGTGTTGATCGCACCACCCTCGTTCATGCTGGTGGTGTCCTACAATCCGGGCTATCAAAGCCTGCTGAAAAGCCTGAAGCCTTCGACCCGTCAGCGTTTTATCGCGCTACGCTTTGATTTTCCGGGCCCGGAACACGAGCGAGCGATCCTTACCGGTGAAACCGGTTGTGATGCCACGATAGCCGAATCGCTGGTTCAATTAGCGTGCGCCTTTCGCGCCCTCAAGGAGCATGATCTGGACGAAGTGCCCAGTACGCGCCTGCTGGTGTATGCCGCACAGTTGATCCACGGGGGCATGGATCGCGTTACCGCCTGCCGGGTGGCGCTGGTGGAAGCGCTGACCGATGATGAAACGACGGCTGCTGCATTGCTGGAGGTCGTGAATGCCCGTTTCGCCTGACCCGTCAGCGATCGAGGAGATGCCGTTGCCCGGTCAAGGATTAGCGGTTGCAGCGGAGTCGCTGTATCTCATCAATTTGCTGCTACTCCCTGGTCTGGCTTTCTTGGCTTTGTTGTGGTTGTATCAGCGGCATCGCGCTACTGCGCCGCCGCTGGCACGTCAGCATTTACGGCAAACACTGTCGGCCAGCCTGTGGGCCGGCGTGTTATTGATTATCGCCAATCTGCTGATCCTTATCTTGGGCGGTTATGACAAAGCCTCAATCTGGGTAATGGTCATTCTCTATTTCACGACCGTTCACGCCACGCTGGTGATGCTGGGCATTCTAGGTCTGGCACGAGCGCTCGCGGGACAGCCCTACGCCTATCCTCTCGTTGGAAAGCTGCTGCCATGACCACCTTTCAACGCCAACGCATCCTTTATCAGGGCGGGTTTTTTATCTTGTTCATGTTCGCACCACTCTTCGACTTGCTACGCTTCGACCTGATCGCGGGGCATTTAATCGTGTTTGGAGTGCCGTGGACCTTGGGGCTGGAAGACTATCTGGCTGGGCGAATCAGCAATCAGCAAATGACGCTCAATATCCTGTTGCGGGTGATCGCCCCGGTGCTGCTGCTGGCAGGCATTTTTCTCGGTATCGCCTGGCGTTGGGGCCGGTTGTACTGTGGCTGGCTGTGTCCGCATTTCTCAGTGGTAGAGACGATCAATCAGCTGGTACGCAAAGCCAGTGGCAAACAGAGCCTCTGGGATAAGAAACCCGGACCCGCTTGCCGCCCGGACGGTACTCCCGCTTGGCCGGATCGCCGTTACTGGTGGCTGGCGATTCCCTTTGCACTGGCGTTCGCCTTCTTATGGGCGGTGGTGTTGCTAACCTATTTGCTTCCGCCGGTCGAGATCTACAGCAATCTGTTTCACCAGACCCTAACCCGCAACCAGGCGCTGTTCATCGGCGTAGCCACCTTTCTACTGTTCCTGGAATTCACCTTTGCCCGGCATCTGTTCTGCCGCTACGCCTGTGCGGTGGGGATGTTTCAAAGTCTGGCGTGGATGACGAACCGCCAGGCGATGGTAGTAGGCTATCAGCGGGAACGCGCCCGCGACTGCGTGGATTGTGCGTCCTTCTGTGACCACGCCTGCCCGATGCGTCTCAAACCGCGAAACATCAAGCGGCTGATGTTCGCCTGTACGCAATGCGGGCAGTGCATCGATGCTTGTGAGACCGTGCAGCGCGATAATCCCGGCGGCCGTCTATTGAATTGGATTGCTGGACCGCAAGCATTGCAAACCGATGGTTCGCAGGGTTTGCTGGCCGGTGAAACGGTTACAATCAGTAAACGCGCGATTGCACCCAAGCCCGTGGACCTGAATAAGGTAGTGCCCACCGGCTGTGGGTTGAATTGACCCCCGAAAGCTATGGAAGAACACATTGGGGCGCTCTGGCATCGCTGGATCACGCGCGCGGCCCGGCATCACACGCTGGAGGCGGCGGTGACGCTGGCAGAAATCGAGAAAACCGCCGGTTTGCTATTCCGGGCCTTCGGGGGCGATCCCGGTCTGCGCGTTGTGCCAGCTGCAGCGATCCGGCATGGCGCGCGGCGTGGTTGGCTGGCGCGGGTCGCTGGGGTAGGGGAAAAGGCTGATTTGGCCTGCCGTGACCGGGAAACCCTGCAACTGCCAGCGCAACTGGCTTTGCTGCCAAGCCGCGAATTGAACCGCGATCTGTACCTGTGGCTTATTATGCTGGCTGCCGCGCACAATGAAGCCGATTCCACCGCGCCCTGGTGGAAACAAAATCAGCAAGCCACCGATATAACGCTGACGCGCTATCCTGGATTGCGGCTGCGCTACCAGCGCCTGGTGGACGCGGTACTGATGTTACGGACCCCCCCGGAACGGCTGCCGCCGGATGAAGCGCATCAGGAAAACCGGTTGCGCCAAGCCCTGCGGGAACCCCGTTATATTGCGGAATGGCTGCCGGCCCGCCATCCGCTGCAACCCGTCCCGCTGTGGCTCTACCCGGCTTCCAGCCACACCGTTGTCAAGCCAGGCCGGCAAGATGGCGATACTCCCGGTGCTGGCGGTCATTCTCCGGGCGAGCGTGACCGTTCGCGCCGTCGTGCGGAATATACTGGCATGCCGGAGCGCCAGAGTCCTTTTCTATTGCCTTTCCGTGCTGAAAACGTGCTGTCGTGGGCCGAATTTGTGCGCGTCAATCGCCCCAGCGACGATGATCTGGAACCGGATGCCGCGCGTGCGGCAGAGGATATGGATGTATTGAGCATCACTCAGGACAGCTCGCGCATTGCTTCGCGGGTGCGCTTTGATCTTGATCTGCCATCGGCCAGCGAGGATGACGTGCCCCTGGGACCAGGGGTCCAGTTGCCTGAATGGGATTATCGCAAAAAGACGCTATTACCGGGTTACTGCGGCTTACAGGAAATGCTGGCCCGCCGCGCCGCCCCTTGCGAATTGCCATTCGCATTGCGCCACGTCACACAGCGGTTATGCCGGCAGTTTGAAATTTTGCGTCCGGCAAGAGGTTGGCGTTGTGCCCAGCCTGACGGCGAAGAACTCGATATCGATGCTTGTGTGCGCCATGCTACTGACGATGCCAACGGTGGATCGAGCTATCAACGCGGTTTGTACCGGCAACTGGCACGGCAAGAGCGCGATCTGGCCTGTCTGCTGCTAGCGGATTTGTCGATGTCCACGGATGCCTGGGTGAGCAACCACAGCCGGGTAATTGACGTGATCCGTGACAGTCTGTTTCTATTTGCCGAAGCACTGGCGGCAACCGGCGATCAGTTTGCCTTGTATGGCTTTTCTTCACGTAAGCGCCAACATGTACGGATGCAGCGGATCAAAAGTTTCAGTGAGCGTTATACTGCTGCAATACGGGGGCGCATCAACGCTATTAAGCCGGGTTATTACACGCGCATGGGCGCGGCGGTGCGTTACGCAACAAGGGGACTCAGCCAGCAGACCACTACCCGCCGTCTGCTGTTGCTGCTGACCGATGGAAAGCCGAACGATCTTGATCATTATGAAGGCCGCTACGGGATTGAAGATACCCGGATGGCGCTGCTCGAAGCCCGCCGTCAGGGTTTACAGCCCTTCTGCGTGACCATCGACCAGGAGGCCAATGATTATCTGCCGTATTTATTCGGCCGAGGCGGTTTCATTCTTATTCGCCACCCTGAGGATTTGCCGCGTCAATTGTTGCTGCTGTATACGCGGCTGACCCGCTAAATTAGGAAGATCTCCATGGCAGAGACCGATTCGCAGACGCTGGCCGAAGCTATCCGCGCCGCTTGTATCAGCGCAGCACTGGAAGCGTATGAAGAGGGCGGGGTGCTTGGCCTGTGTGCCGAGGGCCGTTGGGAATATGCGATTTCAACGCTGCAACAACTGGATTTGAATATGCTGATCGAATGTAATCATACCGCGAATCAAGATGATGTTGTGACTTAAGAGACTGAAAAAAATGCCAACAGCGCTCCGCTCGCTTTTCCCACGCCGCCCCTCGTTACCGGTCCCATTGGCTTGGCCGTTGTCGCTCATTCCTGGCGCGGCACATTCAGCCGTGCTGGCCAAGTTTTTGAATATCCTGTTCGCTGCCTCTATTCAAAGTGGCGAATTTGAATTTCTGCGTGATCGGGTGCTGGCGGTTGAGGTGCGCGATGCCAAGATCAAATACCGGTTCTGCTTTACCGGTTTATCCGGTTTTGTGCCTCGCTCAATCGCGCACTCACCCGATCTGACGCTCAGTGGGGCGATCTATGATTTCCTGGCGCTCGCTACCCGCCGTGAGGATTCCGATACGCTGTTTTTCAGCCGCCGGGTGGTGATGGAAGGTGATACTGCTTTGGGTTTGGAATTGAAAAACTGGCTGGATGGCGCCGATCTGGATGCGTTGGGGGGGCCGTTGCCGCCATTGTTGCGTGCGATGAATGGTTGCATGGGGGTTTACGAGCGGCTGGGCGGTCACTGACCGCCCAGAATGTCATCCTGCATCCTTATCCTAATGCTGCGACCTGCTGCAGTCCCGGTTGTCCTTGCCAATAGCCATCACAAGCCCCCTGCGGCAAGGCGGCATTCAGCGCGGCCGCTGCTGCGGCTGGCTCACGCACTCCTTGCAGGCAATCCGCGAATGCTGCCACCACGGTCTCAGTCCCCTCGGCTTGGGGACTGATGCGCAACACGTCGACCCCCAGCGCCTGCAATTCCGCTAACTCCGGCAATAAGTTATAAGTCTGCGCCGACTGAGTCTGGATACCGTTGATGGCGAGAAACGCCTGACCTTCACGGGTACTCAAGGTCAATCCTTCTGGATCATTCAGACAGCGATACTGGCAATTGTCTTTGGGCAGGTTGTGGTGGCGAGCCGTGAAACAGCGAGCGGAGTAGGCCAGTGGCAGGCGGCCGTACGCGAAGATCTCGGTTTCCATCCCCGCCGGGCGCTGGGTCTGAATGCAGGCCAGCGTTGTCCGCGACAGTTCTACCGGCATGATCCAACGGTGAGCACCTAACCCGGCTAGAAAACGCAAGGTTCGATCATTATAGATATTGATACCGGTTCCTAACACGAACGGTGTTTTGCCTGACAACAGCCGCACCGCGCCCATGTCATTGGCTTCGACAGTGAAGCGGCCATTGTCACATAACCGCCGCAAGGTCTTGAGTTCCGATTCAGCTTCCAATAACACCATCGTGGACAGGACGACGTCCTTACCCTCGGCCGTCAATTGCTCCGCCAGTTCCAGCCAATCGTCAGTATTCAGCGACCGGCGCTTGGAACAAACCGTTTCGCCAAGATAAATAATGTCGACCGGCGTGGTGCTCATCTGCCGGTAAAAAGCCAGCAAGGTTTCGCGCGGCCAGTAATACAGTACCGGTCCCAGCGCCAGTTTTGGGGTACGCTGCGTGATGGTCGCATCCTTCATGTTCATCACCCTCATTGCCAGGTACGGTGATAAGCGCCGAGTGTGGTTTGGTGGCCTTCCGACACCTTACCCAATTCCCGTTGCCATTCGGCTTTGGGTGCGTAGCGGGCGGGATGATGCCGGCACGCATCAATCGCTGCCCGCCAGACGTGGGTGACCTGGCTCACATAGGCTGGACTGCGTTGGCGGCCCTCGATTTTGATCGCCGCGATGCCCATGTCATGCAGTTCTGGCAAAAGTTCCAAGGTGTTGAGACTGGCCGGTTCTTCGATAGCGTAATAGACTTGATCACCGACCGCGAACCGTCCCTTGCATAGGGTAGGGTAGCCAGCCGGTTCGCCGGGCGCATGGCGGTCAATCAGCAATCCATTCAGGCGGGTTTCCAGCCCATGTGGCGTTTCTTCCCAGCGGACTGCTTGGGCAGGTGAGCAAACGCCGCACATGTTGGGCGACTCGCCGGTGACATAGGATGACAGCAGGCAACGGCCTTCGACCATGATGCACAGCCCCCCAAAACCAAAGACTTCAATCGCCACCGGGCTGTGATCCTGCACGTGGCGCACTTGGGGTAATGACAAGACTCGCGGCAACACGACCCGGCGAATGCCGAAATGCTCATGATAGAAACGAATGGCCTCGTAGTTGGCCGCCGAACCTTGCACCGACAAATGTAGCGGTAGCCGGGGATGCTGGCGGCAGGCGTAATCCAGTACGCTGATATCAGCAGCAATCACTGCATCTACGCCCAGTTCTGCTGCCCGATCCACCGCGGTCCGCCAGCGTTCCCAGCCCGAGGGTTGCGGGAAGGTATTGAGTGCGATGAACACCCGCCGTCCTCGGGCATGGGCGTACTGGATGCCTTGCGCCGCGGTTTTAGCGTCGAAATTCAGGCCGGGAAAATGGCGGGCGTTGGTGTCATCGCGAAAGCCAATGTAGACGGCGTCGGCGCCTTGGTCGATGGCTGCCTTGAGCGAAGGTAAATTACCCGCGGGACAAACCAATTCCAGTGGTTTGGAGAGAGCGTTATTCATGATTCAGAATCCGATCGTGAGAACTAGCCGAGCTGGCCATCAATGCGTGGTCTGACGAGCATGGGTAAGTAGGTGATGACAAATATTAAAAATGCTGTGATCCATAAAACCTGAGAAAGTATTATCCAGATAAGGTAATGATTCGCATCGATTAAAGGAAAGATGACTCTAACGATGCTGCCCATAATGAGCGCCAAGAAAGAGAAAGTCATGGCTTGGGGCGGGTTCTGCACATTCCTTCCGGTGTGTCCCAGCGAAACACGCGCCATCATGCTTAATGTTGCAAGACCGATACCACCGAAACTGAAGGAATGTACACTCAGCATATTGAGTGAATCGATAAATTCACTTAACGCAATTAATAGAAAACCAAGATCGATAAAAATAAATGAAGTAAACAAACTCCATAGGAGAGGTTTTTTCCAAATTCCACGCGTATGCCAACCAATTAACCGGACTGAGGTGACAATAAATAACCCCATTGCAATGAAAGATGACAATTGCCGATCCCCAATAAATATTTCCACAACAAAAAATGCCAAATACAGCAAAAGACTCGATGCATCGATCCATTTAGAGTTAAAAACTTTTATTGGGTAGCCAACACCCGCCTCAATAAAAAACGGGATGACTCTTCTTCCTATAGTGAGTATCAAACCGATGATAATAAATAGCCCAGCATAGATACTCCAATATACCCCTTGCTCAAGGATATCTGCTACTCCCAAATAAAAAAAGCCATTTGTAACGGCCAATAATGCTAGTTTTGCCATAATGCCTATTTGTTTCCATTGTCTGACTCTTATGATGGGGTAGGCCACTGAACTGGTAAGAAAGAGCATAAAGAGAATATCAAAAACTGCGGCGATAAAGATGAAATGAGTACCGAAGAGAAATAGAATTCTTGCTAATAGCCACAAGGTAAATAAAACCAAAAGGCTCAATCCGTGCAAGGTTTGTATCCCTGTCCAATTTTTAACCGCCGTTAGCAGGAATCCGGCAATCACCGCCATCGTGAATCCATAAAGCATTTCATGGGCATGCCATTGAAGATAGGAAATCTTTGTTATCTGCAATGGCAATTGAAAAATATAAATGCTCATCCACAGTAAAATTGAAATAACCGAAAAAATTCCTGCGCCTAGAAAAAATAATCGAAATCCAAGGTTCAATACAGCTATTTTTTGCTGAGTCATTTTATATGAATCTTTCCCGTTTACGGTGCGCGGTATTAGTCTTGTCTATCCAATCCTGTATCAAGGTAGAAACAACTGCCATAGGCTGTTGATCGTCTGTATTACCCATCATCAATAATCCGATAGCAAGGAATTATTGTGCAATGCACAATTTATTGCTATGATTTTATCAATTATTATCTCGTCGACCAAAAGAAAAGCTATGTACATCGTAGACGATCCCCTGTTGGCACTGATCACCCGTTTTATGTGCGGTGCGCAGAATGCGGAGGTATCCGATGCGGAATTTTTGCTTCGGCAAATCAACGCCATCGAGCACTATGTCGGGCAATTTCCCAATGACGAAAGGGATTTGCGTGCTATGGAATGGATCGGGGTATACGCTCAGGAGTACCGGCGGCAGTGGCAAAAAAATGCAGTTGCCCAAACCTTGGCCAAGGAGCGATGCCCTGATTGCCCCTTGGCGGGAGAATCCCGGTCGGCGCACTGCGAGATTCATGCTTTTTGGCTGAATCTCTTACAGCATTACATCGCTGACGAAATATCGTCAAAGGAATACGCTGAAAACACGCTGAAGTTGCTTGAAGGATATAAAAACCGGCTTAAGGTGAGTCCGATTCGCAAGCGTTTACAGCCCGCTATCCCACAGCTTGATCCTGCCTGATGGGGGTAGATAAGCCTATTGATATTAGAAAAACTTTGGCGAGCTTGCCGCTTTTTCAGCAATTGCATGAAACTGAGATTACCCATTTAGCGGCTAGCACGCGGGAAATCGGATTAAATAAAGGGCAAATTCTGTTTCAAAAAGGTACTCTGCTCGATGGCTTCCATGTCGTTGTGCATGGCCAAATCAAGCTAGCATTTTCCTCTCCACAGGGTAGCGAGAAAGTGGTATCCATTGTTGGGCCTGCGCAAAGCTTTGGCGAAGCGGTGGTCTTTATGGAGCGGCCTAGCCCTGTATTGGCGCAAGCGCTGGAAGATACCCGCTTGCTATATATTGCTAAGCAAAGTCTTTTTGCGGCCATTGATCGTGACAGCGCCTTTGCCCGGCGGATGCTGGCTGGATTGAGTATGCGGTTGCACAGCCTGATTGATGATGTAGAGAATTATTCACTGCGATCATCTACCCAGCGATTGATTGGGTTTCTGCTGCAATTAGCAGGCACATCGGTCAGCAACGCCATAGAATTGAATTTGCCAGCTAGTAAGCATGTCATTGCTTCGCGACTCAATCTGACTCCAGAGACTTTGTCACGAGTATTGCACAACTTGAGCGAATCCGGCCTGATTACCGTCAAGGGCCGGCATATTTTCGTGCATGATATAGCGCGCTTGAGTCAGTTTGATAGCCTAGTCCAGCCAACCTGCTCCAACGATTGAATTTTCTGCGTTTTATACCGGAGCGAGGGCGTTTTTTGCATTTTTACTGTTTCAGATGCTGAAGGCTGTTGGATTGGACCATTATTTCTTTAAGTAGCTTGCGCATTTCTCCTTCTTCCTGTTCCAGCCGTTGCCGCAGATTGATCTCGGTTTCTAAACGGACCTGCATGATTCCTAAAGCGCGTTCTGTCTCCTGAATCTGTGTATTACGTTGTTCAAGCAACGTAGTGGATTGCTCCAAGCGTTCCTGGATAGCAGCTAAATTTCGCTGTAATAGGGTACCTTCCCGCTGAGAATCTTCTAATTGATGTCTAAGGGTTGATTCTTGATGCCGGTGCTTCTGATGTTCTGTGGCAAACATCTGCTGTTCTGCTGTGCGTTCAGCACGTTCCCGATCCAGCAATTGCATTAACCGCGATTCATTGGCTTCGCCACGCTGGCGTTCATACTCAAGCCGCTGTTCAGCTTCCAATCGCTGTTGATCGAGGTCAGTGCGCAATTGCTGAAGGGTTGTATTCATCTGTGCGATCCGGGCATCGGTTTCCGCGCGCATTTCGGCGATGGATGCCGTCGCTACCTGAACGCGTTTTTCAGCCTCCTGAATGGCCATTTCAGCCGCAGTCCGACGCTCCTGTTCCACTAGCAGCCGGTCAGCAAGATCGCGTTGAGTGGCTTGAGAAATTTCCCATTGATGGTGCGCCTCGGCCGCTGCGGCGTGCGCCTGCCGTGACTCAGTCACTGCCGCATCGCGTGCCTGTTCGGCAGTCGTTACCGCTAGCAAAGCGCGGGTGCGTTGTTCCTCGAAAGCTGTTTCAGCGGATTGAACGGCAATTTTCCAGAATGCTTCCATTGCTTGAGTGACTGTTTCGGGCACCGTTGGTGGTAATACTGCCCGAGGCGCTGCGGCTATCTGCTGCTGCCAACGCTTGAGATGCTCGCTGATGGTAGTGTTGCTGCCAGTGCCAAGATATTCACGCACTCGCTGGATCGTGGGATTCAAACCACGGCCAAGCAATATCTCTGCAGTTTCTTTAACTTCTTCGTAACGGATTCCTGAACGGGCCATAAAAACGGAAAACTCCTGCGTGATAGTGGAGATTGTTATTAATGGTAGCAAATAAAATGATTACATAATACGTATTTTATATGTATTATAGGATATAAATTCATGATTATTCCTATTATCATGAATCATGCTTGCTAGAAGCATAATCTCGATATGGCCCATAACTCAACACTTCACGCCGGTCACAATCGACAGCGCGGTTTACTCCCATCACATAGCAATGACATGACTTCTAAACTTTACTTAACTTAAAAGTATCACTAAATGAGGTTTGGAGGCACTCATGCCCGATCGGTTAAAAGTGTTCATCAGCTACAGCCACCAGGATGCCGAGTATCTCAACGGGGATTCCTTGCTTGGCTTTTTGAAGGGATTGGAAAAGGACAACGTGACATTTTGGACTGACCGCCACCTCCGAACCGGCGAATTCTGGGACGAAGTGATCAAAACCAACCTGCAGGATGCGCACATCTCTTTAGTTTTGGTCAGCCAAGCCTTTCTGGATTCACCCTACTGCCAGAACGTCGAAATCGAACGCTGTCTTGCCCAACAAACGCACCTGTTTCCAGTCATCCTGTCCCCCTGCGACTGGCAACGGCATGACTGGCTGAGCCGCCGCCAATTTTTGCCCGGCGGTGATCAGACCGTCGAGGAGCACTACACCGAATCTGGCCGTCGCAAGCGGTTGTTTTTGGAAATTCGCGAACAATTGCGGGAGCGAATCGAGTTGATACGAAAGCAGCAACCACTGTCACCTCCTCCGATATCTCCAGATTCTCTCCCCAAGCCTCCTTTTTCCGGCATGTCCAAGATCGCTGTGTGCGACAGCCTTGGCGATAGTTGGCGCAAGTTGGCTGACTCTTTTGAAATCGCGCCTGCCGATCAAGCGCGTTTCAACCGAGGCGACGAAGCGCGCGGCATTTGGGAATGGCTGGAAAACCGTCGACGGTTGGGCGAACTACCGCAAGGGCTGATCGCCAGCGGTCGGGAAGACCTGGTGGGGCTGCTGAAGATCAAAGCGTAACCAGGAAGGAGGCCAAGGGATGTTCCCCTATGACGGGAAAACTAAACTGACGTTTTGCAAGCAATTGGGCCAGGAATGGCGAGATTTGGCCGATTATTTCGATATCCCCATCAGTGACCGCGCCGCGTTTCGGTTGGGGGACGAACCGCGCGAGGTTTGGGAATGGCTGGAGCGGCGAACCCGTCTGGGCGAACTGACCGGAGCGCTCCGCGATCCCTTGGTTAATCGCAAGGAATTGATCGATCAAGTCTTGGAACCGCCGCCGGTTTCCGTCCCTGAGAAGCTATTAGTTTGGCCGGGTTCACCGTTTCCGGGCTTGCGGCGCTTCAATCCCGAGGATGCGCCGATCTTCTTCGGCCGCCATCGAGAAATCAACGAGTTGCTCCACAAGCTCACCGATCCAAAAAATCGCTTCATCGCGGTATTGGGCGCTTCGGGTTCGGGCAAGTCATCGCTGGTGGCGGCGGGCCTGATTCCCCGGTTGCAGACCGATGCCATTGCGGGCAGCAAGGATTGGCGATTGCTGGAATTTACGCCGGGCGGCGCCGAAGGCGATCCCTATCCTATTCTGACCGCCCGCCTGGAACCCTGGCTTAAAGGTTGCCGCTCGTCCGAGATCATCAAGCGCCTGCGCGCTGAGCAAGGCTACGGCCTCATCGAACTGGCGGAGCAGGTTCTCGCTGACCGTCCCGCCCACGCGGAATTGCTGCTGTTCGTCGATCAGTTCGAGGAACTGTTCACGCTCACGCAGGATGCGCTGCGCCAGCCATTCATCCGCTTGCTGACCACGACCGCACGGTCGTCGCGGGTGCGGGTTGTGGCGACCCTGCGGGCCGATTTCTTTCACCGTTGCCTAGACTGTCCCGGACTCGACCGGCTGCTGCGCGAGGGTTCCTATCCACTGGGACCACCGGGACCCGGCGCGCTCTACGAGATGATGACCGGGCCAGCAGCCAAGGCGGGGTTGGATTTTGACGAGGGACTGGTGGAACGCCTTCTGGAGGACACCGGGACGGGCGCCGGCGCCTTGGCGTTGCTGGCCTTTGCTCTGCACGAACTGTATGAGTCCCGCACTGAAAACGGCCGGCTGACCCACGGAGCTTACGAGTGCTTCGGGGGCGTCCAGCACGCCATCAGCCAACGGGCCGAAAAGACTTTTCAAGATCTCGGTGGCGCCGCGCAAGCGGAGCTGGAACACGTATTTAGAGAGTTGGTGCGAGTGGACGAGCGCGGCGTGGCGACCCGGCAACGGGCGCCCTTGTCGGTGCTGGGCGGCTCGTCCGCCGCGCCCGCCTTGGTGGATCGCTTCGTGGATGCCCGGCTGCTGGTGCGCGAACCGGGCGAGGACGGCCTGCCAGTGCTCGAGGTGGCGCATGAAGCCCTGTTTCGCAACTGGCCTCGGCTTAAAAAGTGGATTTACGACACGGCCGACGATCATCGGCTACGGCGGCAAATTACGCAATTTGCCGCTTACTGGCACGACCACGACCGCCAGGCCGAACACCGCTGGCCCGACGAACGGGTAGCGGAAGTGGTCGCCATGCGGGAACACCTCAAGCTGAAGGAAAAGGACTTCACCGCACAGGAACGAGACTTTCTCGGCCCCCTTGACCAAGACCGGATGCGGGCCGCGCTGAACGAGCCGGCCACCTCGCACGAGCAACGCGCCATCATCGGCGTGCGTTTAGCATTACTGGGCGATCCCCGTCCCGGCGTGGGACTGCGTGCCGACGGGTTGCCAGATATCGAGTGGTGCAAGGTGCCCGGCGGCGAGGTGACGCTGGAAGAGGGTGCTGGCGCCTTCATGGTCGAACCCTTCCAGATCGCCCAGTATCCGGTGACCTACCGCCAATACCGCGCCTTTCTGGAAGCGGACGATGGCTATGATAACCCCGATTGGTGGGAAGACTTATGGTTTCAGGTCGATCAACCAGGTCGGCAATTCAACCGGCGCGACAATCATCCGGCGGAAAACCTCTGTTGGCTGGAAGCGATGGCGTTCTGCCGCTGGCTGAGCGCCCGGCTGGGTTATGAAGTCCGCTTGCCCACCGAATGGGAATGGCAACAAGCGGCGACCGGCGGCGACTCGACGAACAAATATCCCTGGGGGCCAGAATGGGATGGGAACCGTGCTAACACCGATGAAAGCGAACTGAACCGCTCTACGGCGGTGGGTTTGTACCCGCATGGGATTTCGCGGGTGAGCGCCCTGGATATGAGTGGCAATGTCTGGGAATGGTGCCTGAACGAATACGACAATCCCCGGAATGTTGCCCCGGCGGGCGACGCCCGCCGGGTGGTGCGCGGTGGCTCCTGGAGCCACAACCAGGCGCACGGGCGCGCCGCTTATCGCGGCCGCGGCGCGCCCGGCAGCCGCGGCAGCAACATCGGGTTTCGGCTGGCGTGTGCGTCCCCCATCTGAGACGCTGGTCACTGATCGCCGCGTAGCGGCGTTCCCCCCTTTGCAAAAGGGGGGTGAGGGGGGATTTTTCAAAGGGGGGTGCAAAAGCGCAAGTGGTTCTGCAAAAAGTGATGGGCGCTCGGGCAATTATTCCTTGCCGAATCTCTCGAAGTGTCGGCGGTTGGTGCTGAGGTCGCCGGGGAGATGATCCAGCATCCCCACGATGCCCAACCGCTGGGCGATATCGTAGCAACTGATTTCATGGTTGGCGGCCGCTTCGCGAGCGTCGGGAACGGTGACGGTGACTTCCTGATGTTCCGCCAGATCGACCGGTTCCAGGGGGCGAAAAATCCTGTTCTCGTAAACCGCTTTCAGGCTTTTGCTCATGTCGCCATGCTCTGGGGTAGCGGCAATTCCCCCCTTTGAAAAAGGGGGGCGAGGGGGGATTTCTCAAGGGATCTCCAAACCACCTGCTTCGGCCACCGCCCGATAAATTGCCTCCATCACGCCATCAAGCTCCTGTAATACTTGGCGATTATCAAAGCGCAACACACGCAACCCCTGGCTTTCCAGGAAAGCGGTACGCCGACGGTCATGATCGATCTGCGTCGGTTCCAAGTGCTGCGAACCATCCACTTCCACGACAAGACTCGCTCTGGGAGCATAGAAATCGACGATATAATCGCCGAGGGGCTTCTGCCGGTAGAATTGCACGCCCAACACCTGTTTCCGGCGCAACCTCGACCATAACCGTTGTTCGCAATCCGTCATCCCGGAACGCAAAGCGCGGGCGTTATCTTTAAGTTTAGGTTTGTATTTCAGCATGTTGGGTGTTTCTCCTGCTCATAAATCCCCCCTCGCCCCCCTTTTGCAAAGGGGGGAATCAATGCTTGTACGGCCTATGTGCGCTACGTCGACGATTTCGCGCTGTTCGGCGACAGCAAACGGGAGCTGTGGGGCTGGAAACGGGCCATCGTCAAGCGGCTGGCCCGGTTGCGGCTGACGGTCCACCCGGCGCGGCGCAGGTGACGCCGGTCGAGATCGGCATTCCCTGGCTCGGCTTCGTCGTTTATCCCACCCACCGGCGCGTCAAGGCTCGCAACGTGCGCGACTTCGCCCGGCGCTTGCGCGCCCGCTGGGCAGCCTACTGCGACGGCGACATCAGCTTCGCCAAGTTCGACGCCGACGTACAGGGCTGGATCAACCATGTGCGCTTCGCCGACTCGTGGGGCTTGCGCGAGCACGTCCTCGGACAACCTTTGCAGGTACGGTAGCCCCCTCGAAAAAAACGCGAAGCGCGCTACGCGGCGATCAGTGACCAGCGTCTCAGATGGGGGACGCACACGCCAGCCGAAACCCGAGGCCGTAGTTGCGGTAGCCGGGCGTGCAGTAGGAGCGGCAAGCGGCGCGCGCGAGTGACTGGTCGAGGTCCCAGGAGCCACCGCGCACCACCCGGCGGGCATCGCCCGCCGGGTCTTCCCGGCCGTCGGCGGTGTCGTAGGGATAGGGTTGGTACTTGCTGCCGGTCCAATCCCATGTGTTGCCCGTCATATCGATCAACCTCTCTGGCGTTTCGCCACCGGGAAAGACACCGGAGGGTGTGTTCCGGCGGATGTGACTCTCGAAGGTGTTACAAAGCTTGGCGTCGAATTCGTCGCCATAAGCATAACGCCGTCCGTCCCGTCCTCGTGCGGCGGCTTCCCATTCGGCTTCGGTCGGCAGGCGGAAGGCCTGGCCGGTTTGCGCGCTCAGCCAGGTGCAGTAGGCGCGGGCTTCATACCAGCAAACACCTACCACCGGTTGGGCCGGGTTGTTGAACGCTTCGTCGTTCCAAAAAGCCGGTTGGGTTTGCCGGCCAGGAGGATACCGTTCATCCAGCAGCGCTTCGAATGCGTCGTCATCCATGCGGGCGATTTGCTCCCAATCGTCGGCTTGCTTTGAGGTAATGCGCCCCTGCTGGTGCAGGTCACGGATTTGAGCAAAATTTGCTTGAAAGGTCTGGCGATTTTCGCGCCACTGCTGCTTGGCGCCTTCCGCCGTGCTTTCCCCACACCGCCACGCTACCAAAGATTGAGTTCCCGTAGGCGCGGGTGATGCGCTTCCAGCTCTTCAACGCTGACCGTGGCGCGCAGCAACCCACCGATATACTGGACCCAACTAGCAAGGTCCGCGCCGGAATGCGGGGTGGACAAGAACACGACGGCTTTCGTTTGAGTGGCGACCGCTTTCCAGGCCGGGTTGCCAAAGTCGCCAGCGTGGCGCAACACCTGCTTGACCAGCAGCCCACCTAAGCTGTGGCAGATAAACATAACCGGGCGACAGCCGATTCCATCGAGTTCAAGCCAATCCAGGATATTGGTCGCTCGGTCGGCCAGCGGCATGGTGTGCCCTTTCCAAGCCGAGGCGCTGACCGCATAACCCAAGGACCAGACACCAACTGCTGGTATGTCTTCTCCCAGCCAGGCAGGCCAAAAGGCGTCGGGGCGATCCTTGGGATGCCAGGTGGTGCAGGCATCGCCATCAAGACCGTGGACGAAGATGATGTCGGCGGCACGGTTGGGGCTGTCGCAACCGCTGATTTTTTGCAAGCCATCCATTCCTGTTCTTCCCATGCAGTTGGCAATCGTACCTCGAATATTAGGCGTTTGATTTGATCTCACTCAAACATGAGCCGCTTGCCTCCAGAAGAGTGGCTATTTAACATCAAACGACGTATGTTTTCATGCATGAAAACAACACTGACACTGAACGAAGACATCACCCCAACTCCTCCTGCCCAAAGAGAGGAAAGCGCCGCGCCTCCGTCTCTCGTTCCGTATTCCCCGGAACTCACCGCGCCCCTGCCGTTGGAACGCCTGCGGGTGCCGGAAGCCTTCGATGGCCGGGCCGGCGGCAACCGCGCCGGCCCCGGTGTCGTTTGCCAATTAGCCGCCAGTAACGACATGGAAGCCGTTCAGGCTTGGCTGGCCGAATTTCACGACTCACCGCAGACCCTGCGCAACTACCGCAAGGAAGCTGAACGTCTGTTGTTGTGGGCCTTACTGGAACGCGGCAAGCCACTCTCCAGCCTGACCCGCGAGGATTGCCTGCTCTACGAGGCTTTCCTCAATGACCCGCAACCGCGCGAGCGCTGGTGCGGAACCAAAGCACCGCGGTTCAGTCCCCGCTGGCGGCCCTTTCTGGGACCGTTGAGTCCCGCCAGCCGCCAAATGGCCATGTTGATCATCAATTCCCTATTGAGCTACTTGGTCAAGGCCGGCTACCTGGCGGGCAACCCGCTGGCGCTGGCCCGTCGCCGCACGCGCGGCCATCAGCCCTTACAACAGGTAGAACGCTTTCTCGAACACGACCAGTGGCAGGCACTGCTGGCCGCCGTCGAAGCGCTGCCCCGCGACAGTGAACGTGATCTCCAACATTACGCCCGGACCAAATATCTAGTTGCCCTCCTCTACCTGCTAGGTCCTCGCGTCAGTGAAGTGGCTGAACATACCATGGGCAGTTTCCGGCGGGTTCGCGAGCGCTGGTGGTGGCAAGTCATTGGCAAGGGCCGCAAAGAGGCCCGGGTGCCCGTCAACCAGGATCTATTAAATGCCCTGAGTGAATACCGGCGCTTTTACGGTCTGCCTCCCCTGCCCGCTCCGGATGAATCGACGCCGCTCGTCATGAACCTCAAGGGCACCGCGGGCATCGGCGACAACATGATTTACCGCATCATCAAAAGCCTGGTCATTCAAGCAGCGGCTCGGCTAGAAGCGGATGATCCCCATCAAGCGGAAACACTGCGCCGCGCTTCCACGCACTGGTTTCGCCACACCAGCATCACCCACCAGGCCGATGCCGGCATTGATCTCCGCCACTTACAACGCAACGCGCGCCATGCCCGGCTCGATACCACCGGCCTTTACCTGCATGCCGAGGAGAAGGAATGGCATGAGGCGATGGAACGCCATCGCCTCAAGGAGTGACACACTGGTTTATCACCATACTGGTTTATCACCATGCGTGATAAAAACCGGAACCTCATTAGATGAGGAACCGTTTTGAACGAAGACCGGCAGTGAGCCGGAAAATCCACCTCAGCGGAGTTCAAAGCCATGCGAAACTGGATTGCTGCAACGATACTGAGTTTGGCCCCATTCCTGGCACTGGGCGCAACCGGTAAGACCATCACCTATGACGTCAACGGCCAGCCCTACGAGGGTTACTACATCAGCCCAGGAAAAGACGCCCCGCTCGTCCTGATGATCCATGACTGGGATGGCCTTACCGGCTACGAAGTCAAGCGTGCCAATATGCTGGCTGAAACAGGTTACGCGGTGTTTGCGGCGGACTTGTTCGGCAAAGGCGTGCGCCCGGTGGAAGACGCTGATAAACGCCAGCATACCGGCGAGCTATACAAGGATCGTGAAAAGATGCGTGCTTTGATGATAGGTGCGCTTGAAACTGCCCAATCCAACGGTGCCAATATCAAAAACGCGGTGGCCGTAGGTTACTGCTTCGGAGGAGCTGCAGTGCTGGAATTGGCGCGTTCCGGCGCGGATCTGAAAGGTTTTGTCACGTTTCATGGCGGCCTGCAAACGCCGGAAGGCCAAAATTACTCCAAAACCCGTGGCTCGGTCCTGATCATGCACGGTGGAGCCGATACAGCGATTACCATGGATGACTTCGCAACGCTGGCCAAAGCGTTGGAAACAGCCGGTGTTCCCTACGAGATGGCGGTCTACGGCGGTGCGCCGCATGCCTTTACCGTGTTTGGGAGCGATCGCTACCGGGAAGACGCCGATCAAAAATCCTGGATGCTGTTCAATCGTTTCCTCGAAAAAAATCTAAAGTAACTAGCTGCAATTACCGATAGCGCCGATGAAAATCGCCGCTATCGGTCTTCGATTATTCAATTGATCCTGTATAACCAGGCAGCCTGAGTGGTTGATGACCGGTCTTAGGGCCGGTAGTATGATGAGTAGCTGGAAATTTCAAGGTTCCAGACGCTAAGAAACGCGCGGGTTCTCAGGTATCCATCGTAGCCACCCATCGGATCGCGGCGCAGTGGGCTTTTAGGATATCCCCGGAACGTCGCCAGGCCGTTTTATCGAGGCATTACCACTATGCATTTGACTGACGCATCCTCCTTCTCGGGGCTTTACGACCCGCGCAACGAACACGACTCCTGTGGCATCGGCTTTGTCGTCGATATCAAAAATCGCAAGAGCCATCAGCCGATCTCGCAAGGCTTAGAAATCCTGGCTAATCTCAGCCACCGCGGCGCGGTCGGCGCTGACCCGTTAGCTGGCGACGGCGCTGGCATTTTGCTGCAAATCCCCGACGCGTTCCTACGCGCCGAGTGTGCCGATATCGGTATCGATTTACCCGCGCCTGGCGACTACGCCGCCGGCATGGTCTTCCTGCCCCGCGACAACCAGGCCCGCGCCCAAAGTGAAGCTGCGTTGCAACGCAGCATTGCTGCTGAAGGGCAAACCTTGCTCGGTTGGCGCGACGTGCCGATTGACAACTCTTGCCTCGGTAACAGTGTGCGCTCATCCGAGCCGGTGATCCGGCAGATTTTTGTCAAGCGTGAGGCAAACTGCCCCGATACTGACACCTTCGAACGCAAGCTGTTCGTCATTCGCAAGCAGGCACACCGTTCCATTTGGCGTGGAAACGCCTTTAGTAACGAGCAGCAGTTCTATATTCCCTCTCTGTCAGCCCGGACTCTGGTCTACAAAGGCATGATTCTGGCCCGTAACATCGGTATCTATTACCCCGAACTGCGTGATCCCCGGCTGGAATCAGCGCTGGCGCTGGTCCACCAGCGCTTCTCCACCAATACCTTTCCTTCCTGGGCGCTAGCGCAGCCCTTCCGTTATCTTTGCCACAACGGCGAAATCAACACGCTGCGCGGCAACATTAATTGGATGATGGCGCGCCGTCACAGTATGACCTCCAAACTCCTCGGTGCGGACCTGGACAAGCTTTGGCCGTTAATCGGCGACGGCGCATCCGACTCCGCCACTTTTGACAACGCACTGGAGTTGCTATTGGCTGGCGGTTATTCGCTGCCGCACGCCATGATGTTGATGGTTCCGGAAGCCTGGTCCGAAAATCCATTGATGGACCCTCACCGGCATGCTTTCTACGAATATCATGCTGCATTGATGGAACCTTGGGACGGTCCTGCCGCCATCGCTTTCACCAATGGCCGCCAGATCGGCGCCACCCTCGACCGCAACGGTCTGCGCCCTGCCCGCTATTTAGTCACCGACGACGACCAGGTGATCATGGCCTCAGAGATGGGTGTGCTGCCAGTGCCTGAAGAGAAGATCGTCAAGAAATGGCGATTGCAGCCCGGCAAGATGTTGCTGATTGATCTCGAACAGGGCCGCATCATCAATGATGATGAGATTAAGGAACAACTGGCGTCAAAGCACCCCTATCAAGCATGGCTGGATGCCACCCAAATCCGCCTCAAGGATTTGCCAGCAGAGATTGGGCCGATGACACCGGATCCGCAGACCTTATTGCGGCGTCAGCAAGCCTTTGGCTACACGCAGGAAGATATTCGCGCTTTCTTGACACCCATGGCCGTCAACAGCGAAGACCCGATTGGCTCCATGGGCCGCGACATTCCCCCGGCAGTGCTGTCCAATCGCCCCAAATTGCTCTACGACTACTTCAAACAAAAATTTGCCCAAGTGACCAACCCGCCCATCGACCCGATCCGTGAGGAATTGGTCATGTCGCTGGTCTCGCTCATCGGGCCGCGGCCCAACCTGCTCGATTTAGAAAGCGGGGGAACACACAAACGTTTAGAAGTCAAACGGCCCATTCTCGGCAACATCGATTTGGAGCGCATCCGCCGCATTGAATACCATGTGGACCGGGCCTTCCGTACCGAGACGCTGAGCATCTGCTATCCGATCGAGCGCGGCGCCAATGGCATGGCGCGCGCGTTGGAAAGCCTCTGCCGCGAAGCAGCAGACGTGGTACGTCGCGGCTACAATATCCTGATCCTCTCGGATCGCGAGATCGACGCTGACCATATTGCCATCCCTGCGTTACTGGCCACTGCCGCCGTGCATCATCATCTCATCCGTGACGGCTTGCGCACCGAAGTCGGACTGGTCGTGGAGACCGGTGAGGCCAAGCGGGTTCACGACTTCTGCCTGCTGGCTGGCTACGGCGCCGAAGCCATTAACCCCTATCTTGCGCTGGATACGCTGTCTGCGACCCTGTTGCGCGCACCGCAAAAGATGACTGAAGCAGAAGCGCATGAACACTATACCAAGGCCGTCTCCAAGGGCATCCTCAAGGTCATGTCCAAGATGGGGATTTCCACCTACCAATCCTACTGCGGCGCGCAGATCTTTGAAGCGGTTGGTTTGGCCAGTGACTTTGTTGACCGTTACTTCACCGGCACTCAGGGTGTTATCGAGGGCGTCAGTCTCACTGAGATTGCCCGGGAGGCCGTGCAACGCCACCACCAAGCCTATGGTAATGCCCCGCTCTACCGCGAAGCGCTCGACGTTGGCGGCGAGCTGGCCTACCGCATTCGCGGTGAGGATCATGCTTGGACGCCAGAGACGATTTCTCTATTGCAGCATGCGGTGCGTTCTGGCAATTACTTGCAGTTTAAAGCCTACAGCCAAGTGATGAACGATCAACACGATCGTCTGCGCAACCTGCGTGGCTTGTTCGAGTTCCGCTTCGCCAATCAGCCTTTGTCGTTGGATGAAGTCGAACCTGCCAGTGAGATCGTCAAACGATTTGCAACGGGCGCCATGTCCTTTGGTTCTATCTCCTGGGAGGCGCACACCACTCTAGCGATTGCCATGAACCAGTTAGGTGGACGTTCTAACACCGGTGAAGGCGGTGAAGATCCCATCCGTTACCTTCCGTTGGAGAACGGCGATTCGGCACGCTCGGCGATTAAGCAGGTGGCCTCCGGTCGCTTCGGCGTTACAACCGAATATTTGGTCAATGCCGACGCCATTCAAATCAAGATGGCGCAAGGGGCTAAACCGGGTGAAGGTGGTCAATTACCTGGCCATAAGGTCAACGACTGGATCGCTCGGGTCCGTCACTCCACGCCCGGTGTTGGTTTGATTTCCCCACCGCCTCACCACGACATCTATTCGATTGAGGACTTGGCGCAACTGATCTTCGATCTCAAAAACGCCAACCCGCAAGCTGATATCAGCGTCAAGCTGGTTTCAGAAATTGGCGTAGGCACCGTAGCAGCCGGTGTTGCCAAGGCGCATGCCGATCATGTCACCATCTCGGGTGAGGATGGCGGCACCGGTGCCAGTCCCTTGACCTCAATCCAGAATGCCGGTTCGCCGTGGGAAATCGGTTTGGCCGAAACCCATCAAACCCTGGTCCGGAACCATCTGCGTGGCCGTATTGCCGTTCAGGTTGATGGCGGGTTGCGCACCGGACGTGATGTTGTAATCGGCGCATTGCTTGGGGCTGATGAATTTGGATTTGGCACCATTGCGCTCATCGCTGCCGGTTGCGTGATGATGCGCAAATGCCATCTCAACACCTGCCCGGTAGGCGTCGCAACGCAGGATGTGGAATTGCGCAAGCGCTTTCCCGGCCAACCCGCTCACGTCATCAACTTCTTTACCTTTTTGATTGAAGAAGTCCGTGAATTAATGGCGCAATTAGGTTTTCGCACCTTTAACGAGATGATCGGTCAAGTCGATCGGCTCGACATGCGCCGGGCGATCCACCACTGGAAAGCCCGTGGGCTGGATTTCAGCCGGTTGCTGGCCATTCCCCCCGCCACGCCCGGCGTTGCCACTCACCATTGTGAGCAGCAGAACCATGGATTGGAGCATGTGCTGGATCACCGCCTGATCGCCCAAGCGCAGCCAGCGCTGGAATCCGGTCAGCCAGTGCATATCGAAACGTCAATCCATAACACCGACCGTACAACGGGTGCCATGCTCTCCGGCCAGATCGCCCGCCGTTATGGGCATGCGGGCTTGCCGGACAACACGATTCATATTCATCTGCATGGGACAGCCGGCCAAAGCTTCGGTGCTTTCGTCGCCCGGGGCGTGACTCTCGAATTGGCCGGTGAAGCGAATGACTATGTGGGCAAAGGTCTCTCGGGTGGCCGGCTCATTATCTATCCCCCATCAGTCAGCCGGTTGCGTGCTCAGGACCACATCATTGTTGGTAACACGGTGCTGTATGGCGCCGTTGCCGGCGAATGCTATTTCCGTGGAATTGCCGGTGAACGCTTTGCGGTGCGCAATTCGGGGGCTTTAGCGGTGGTCGAAGGAACCGGTGATCACGGCTGTGAATACATGACAGGTGGCGTAGTCGTGGTGTTGGGTCCAACGGGTCGCAATTTTGCCGCTGGCATGAGTGGCGGCATCGCCTATGTGCTCGATGAATCTGGCGATTTCGCCCGCCGTGCTAATCCAGCCATGGTGGTGCTGGAACCGTTGAACGATGTTGAAGAAACTTTGAATGTCCGTGTCCTGCGGGATGACTGGCGCTCTCTGGCCGATGCCGAATTGCCGGAAGACTGGCTACGTCATGATGCCCGGCGCCTGCAAACGCTGGTCGCCCGTCACTTTCTGTACACCGGTAGCGAACCCGCTCACCGGATATTGGAACACTGGCGTGAGCTGCTGCCGAAATTTGTCAAAGTCATGCCATTGGATTACCGCCGTGCCTTGCAAGATATGCAGGCCCAGGCGGCTCGTTCCGTCTGTCAGGGTGAAGACGAAAAAGCCAGCGTGGCAGCGTGAAAGGCGAAAGATTAAAAGCGAAAGGTTATATATAGCTTATGGGCAAACCCACTGGTTTTCTGGAAATCACCCGTCATGACCACGGCTACGCGCCTGTTACCGAGCGGGTTAAACACTTCCGTGATTTCATTGTTCCTTTGCCGGAGTCCGGCGTTCGTGAGCAAGCTGCGCGGTGTATGGATTGCGGTATTCCCTATTGCCATCGCGGTTGTCCGGTTCATAACATCATTCCTGACTGGAACGATTTGGTGTACCGGAACGCCTGGCGTGAAGCATTGGAGGTTTTGCATTCCACCAATAACTTCCCCGAGTTTACTGGACGCATCTGTCCAGCACCCTGCGAGGCATCCTGCACCCTCAACTTTAACGACCAGCCGGTGACTATCAAGGATATCGAATGTGCGATTATCGATAAGGGCTGGGCTGAAGGTTGGGTTACACCGCTCATCGCTGCGCATCGCACGGGTAAACGAGTCGCCATTGTCGGTTCTGGTCCAGCCGGTTTGGCTTGCGCGCAACAACTGGCACGGGCAGGCCATCGAGTTGTGGTGTTTGAGAAGAACGACCGCATCGGAGGACTGTTGCGCTATGGTATTCCTGATTTCAAGCTGGAAAATGGCCAGATTGACCGGCGTCTTGCGCAGATGCAGGCCGAAGGTGTGGAATTCCGGCCCAATTGCCATGTTGGTACGGATGAGCTTCCTGCAAGGCAATTGTTAGCGGAGTTTGATGCGGTCGTGCTGGCCGGTGGCGCCGAACAGCCGCGTGATTTAAACGTTCCAGGCCGTGAATTAAAAGGCATTCATTACGCCATGGACTTTCTGACCCAACAAAACCGCCGGATTGCCGGTCAGACGTTGGCGGCTGAGCAGGAAATCCTGGCCACTGACAAGCAGGTGATCGTAATTGGCGGCGGCGATACCGGCTCTGACTGTGTCGGCACCTCGGTACGGCAGGGTGCACGGTCGGTGACGCAACTGGAAATCATGTCTAAACCGCCTCAGCATGAGAATAAGCTGCTGACATGGCCAAATTGGCCTCTCAAGCTACGCACCTCCAGCTCTCATGAGGAAGGCTGTGAGCGCGACTGGTCAGTAGCGACGCAGGCGTTCATCGGCGCAAATGGCCGAGTGACGGCCATTCGCATGGGGCGATTGGTGTGGGAAACGATAGGCGGCCGGCAAACGATGGTGGAAGTTCCCGGCAGTACTTTCGAGGTACCAGCAGATCTGGTGTTGCTGGCAATGGGTTTCGTCCACCCGGTTCAGAAAGGTATGTTGGAGGAACTAGGTGTTGCCCTGGACGAGCGCGGCAATGTCCTGGCTGGGATGAGCGATTATCAGACCTCACTAAACAAAGTCTTTAGCGCCGGTGATATGCGTCGAGGTCAATCATTGGTAGTCTGGGCAATCCGGGAAGGTCGGCAGTGCGCTCACGCTGTTGATGAATTCTTGATGGGTCATTCGGAATTACCGGTCTAGCTTAAGTAGTAGGTACGCAATGCGTGCCTGCTACTCCCCTCTCCTCCCCTTACCCCTCCTCACCCCATCTCCCCTTTAAGCAGATGGGGTGGCTGTTAACTTAGATGACTATGGCAAGTTTTTGTAGAGGTGCGCATTGTGTACCTCACTCATTGGTACTTGTAGATAAGGTTCCTTTCAAAAGCTGGCAGGGTGAAACCGGCCGTCGTACTTAAAACAGGATAGCGAAAATAGTATGCACACTAGTCAGATATGGGCGCTGTTGAACGCTGTGCGTGATCAGTCTCCATTGGTCCACAACATCACTAATTTTGTAGTGATGAATAATACGGCGAATACCCTGCTAGCAGTAGGCGCCTCGCCAGCGATGGTGCATTCAGTTGATGAAGTAGAAGATTTTGTAGCGATTAGCCAAGCATTGGTGGTGAATATCGGGACGCTTTATTCGGAACAAGTCGCAGCTTGTAAGTTAGCTATTACTAAAGCGAAAGTTAATAACATACCATGGGTTCTTGACCCTGTAGGCGCGGGAGCAACGCCCTATCGGCGAGCAGTAGCTATTGCTTTGACACGGCTACAACCCAATGTAATTCGCGGCAATGGCTCGGAAATTCTGACACTGATGCAGCAAACTCCAGTGGGAAAAAGTCGAGGAGTTGATAGTATGCATGGCTCGGAGGCAGCACTGGATGCAGCCTATATGCTGGCTTCAGACGCTAAAACGGTGATAGCAGTGACGGGCGCAGTGGATTATGTGACTGACGGCACGCGGGTATTGGCGATTCATAATGGTCATCCATTGATGACACGGGTTACTGGATTAGGATGCTCTGCAACTGCAGTGATAGGGGCGTTTCTGGCCGTAGAGCCTGATGCATTTTTAGCGACGGTAGCAGCACTGGTTGTGTTTGGTATTGCAGGCGAAATGGCTGCAAAGTGGGCTGCAGGCCCAGGGAGTCTGCAAGTAGCGTTGCTAGATGCTTTATATGCGCTTGATGAAGCGACGCTGGAGAAACATGCGCAAGTTGCTAAGAAACTTTGATAGGGCCAGGTCGCAAGCTGCATTTGTCTTTCGGGAACCGGCCATTTCTTCCCCTATTAAGGAGAAGAGGTGGCCGGTGCATGAGCGAGGAACGGTTACACGAGAGAAGCCTCACACGCGTCCATACAACTCCAGCAAATGACGGTAGTGCCCCGCAATCTGTGGCTCAACTTGCTCCCACTGAAAGCGCCAGCGCCAGCATCCGTTCGCAACTCCTGGTTGATTCATACGATGCTCACCACCCAATGCTAGCATGTCCTGTAGCGGGATAATGGCCAATTGGGCGACTGAGGCCAGCGCTGCTCGTACCAACAATTCTGGCATCTGCTCTGGCTTTCCACCGAGATAATCGAACAGGTGGGTTCTTGCTCCCATATCCAGTTCATTGAACCAGCCCAGCGTCGTGTTATTGTCGTGGGTTCCGGTATATACCACAGTATTACCAATATGCTGATGCGGCAGATAGGGATTACCTGCATCGCCGCCAAACGCGAACTGCAATACTTTCATACCTGGCAGGTTATGGGCATCGCGTAAAGCTTCCACCTCAGGTGTGATAATTCCCAGATCCTCAGCAACCAGTGGCAAGCGGCCAAATTCTTTCCGTAATGCTTTTAGCAATGCATCGCCAGGCGCGGGTTGCCAGCGTCCATGCACAGCGGTTTCCTCCTGGGCAGGCACCTCCCAATAGGCTTCCAATCCTCGAAAATGATCGATCCGTAAGAGATCGAATTGTGTGAATTGTGTGCGAATGCGCTCTTTCCACCATTGGAAATCATTGAGGCGCATTGCTTCCCAATCGTAATGCGGGTTGCCCCATAACTGGCCCGTGGCTGAGAAATAATCCGGAGGCACTCCGGCCACCACTTCCCGCTGTCCCTCTTGATCTAATTGGAATGCTTTGCGCTGGGCCCACACATCTGCACTGTCATAACCAACAAATAGCGGAATATCCCCAAAGATGAGAATATTCCGCTCGTTCGCATATTGTTTAAGTGCAATCCATTGTTGAAAGAACAAGAATTGCTCAAACTTGCGCTGAATGATCACTTCAGCGTGTTCCTTCTGCGCCTTAGCTAAGGCATCTGGATGCCGGTCGCGTAGCGCGCGCGGCCACTCGAACCATCCCCTGTGCTCATGTGCGGCGTGGATTGCCTGGTAAAGTGCGTAATCATTTAGCCAATGGGCATGGTGATGCTGGAAAACCGCATAGGCGTCTTGTCCGGCAGCGCCGTGCTGCTGGAATCCTTGATAGGCTTCAATGAGCCGTCTCTGGCGGTAAGCCCAACCCTCCTCTCCAGATTCCGGTCCTGGGTCTGGCTGCAACCAGCCAGCTTTGAGCAAAGGCTCTAGGGCGATTAATCGTGGATTGCCTGCATGAACGGATTGCGCCGAGTAAGGCGACAGATCATCATGTGTCGGGCCAAGCGGTAGTGTTTGCCAGACAGTAAATCCACAAGCTGCTATTAAATCCACGAACCGGTAGGCATTTGGTCCCAGATCGCCATTATCATAATGGCCAGGTAGCGAAGTCGGGTGCAACAGCAATCCGGCGCGGCGCCGTTCGAATGGCGAAGCCATGCTCATGAAAGATAAACCTCTTATTTTATTGAATCATTAAGTACATCGATGAAATGGTGTGATCACCGGATATGCTGTCGCTCTTGACCTAGCATCTCCCGGGTGACCAGTACGACACCCTGCTCCGTTCGATAAAAGTGCCGGCTATCCTCTTCGGCATCCTCGCCAATTACTGTACCTGGGGGGATAACGCAAGCCCGGTCAATAATGACCTTACGTAGTCGACAGTAGCGGCCGATGTCGACATCAGGTAACACGACAGCATCACGCAAGTGGACGTAAGAATGGACCAATACCCGGGGAAACAGCAATGAATGATTTACATAACCGCCTGACACAATGCAGCCATCTGCCACCATTGAATCTACGGCCATTCCTCGTCGTCCGTCATCATCAAACACAAATTTTGCAGGAGGCGCTTGGTCCTGATAGGTCCAGATTGGCCAATTTTGATCATACAGATTAAGATCTGGATCAATATCGACCATCTCCATGTTGGCTTCCCAAAATGCATCAACGGTTCCCACGTCGCGCCAATAGCTTTGAGTTTTGGTCTGCACGTCACGAAAGGGATAGGCGACTACCCGGTAATGATCAAGGAGATTAGGAAGAATATCTTTGCTGAAATCGTGGCTGGAATTGGGATCTTCAGCATCTTCTAGGAGTCTCTGATAAAGAAAATGGGTATTAAATATATAGATTCCCATAGAGACTAGCGTAGTATTCTCCTGGCCTGGTAATCCCGTTGGATGTTCCGGCTTTTCTTCGAATTTGATGATTTGATCCCGGTCATTGACTGTGATAACTCCGAACTCACGGGCGCGTTCGCGGGGCACTTCAATGCTGCCTACTGTAACATCTGCATCTTTTTCAACGTGATGGGCTAACATTGGCCCATAGTCCATCTTGTAAATGTGATCGCCAGCCAGAATAAGCACAAACTCTGGTATATGATTTCTAATAATATCAAGATTTTGATAAACTGCATCAGCAGTACCTTTGTACCATGATGCCTCGTCAATCCGCTGTTGGGCTGGTAATAACTCAACGAACTCACCAAACTCACCTCGGAGGAACCCCCAACCGCGTTGGATGTGCTGAATTAGAGAATGTGCCTTGTATTGGGTAAGGATGCAGACTCGTCTAATTCCTGAGTTAATACAATTTGATAAAGGGAAATCAATGATTCGGTACTTGCCGCCGAAGGGCGTTGCGGGTTTTGCGCGCCATAAGGTTAGATGCTTGAGCCGGTTGCCGCGACCCCCTGCTAAAACCAAGGCTAGCGTTTCTCGAGTCAAGCGGCTAACAAAACGTGAAGTCATGGTGTCGCTCATGCGTTTGATTTCCCTCTTTGGTATGCTTTCTTAAACATCGGGCTTGGATGGGGGATGAAGTGTAGAAGGTAAATGAACACGGTTGTTTTGAGTGGGATAATATGAATCTGCTCGTGTTTTAGTATAGTAGTTGGTTCTAAACTTGATTTTTTATAACTTACGGAACCCATTTCTAATGGGTTAGTGATTGGGCGAATGGAATAACCGGTCTTCCCGATGACGGATTCTAGCGACAGCGAATTTAGTTTTAATTTGGTTCAAACCGTTACTGACTCTATGGTTGGTGATGCGATCCTATTGCAGGAAGGTCGTCATCCTGATCCCTTTGCGGTGCTTGGCCGTCACGGTTGCGGTGGTCAGGTCATCGTTCGTTCATTTATACCGGGGGCTGTACAGGTCTGGTTGACTGATGTGTATCAGCCGTTGCAGCGGTTGGCGGATACTGATTTATTTGAGTGGCAGGGTACAAGCGAACAGTTGCCTCTGCACTATCGGTTGGCTTGGGTGGATGCTGAGGGTTGTAAACAGGTTGAGTATGACCCCTATAGTTTTAAGCTGCAACTAAGTCTTTATGACCTGCACCTGTTTAATGAAGGCCGTCATCTGCATGCCTATCGGGTGATGGGCGCTCATTCGCGTCAAGTTGATAATATTGACGGTGTCCTGTTTTCTGTTTGGGCGCCGAATGCTGAGCGGGTGAGCGTTATTGGTGATTTCAATCGCTGGGATGGAAGACGCCATCCCATGCGTCGGCGTGGCGCTGTCTGGGAGTTATTTATTCCGGGAGTTCTGTTTGGTACGCGTTATCTGTTTGAGCTTCGGGCGTTGGAAGCCGGTGAATTGTTATGCAAAAGTGATCCTTATGGTTGCTTTTTTGAGCGGCGGCCGGCTATAGCCTCAATCGTTGTTGATAATAAAGCGTATGCTTGGCGTGATGGAGCCTGGATGGTGCAGCGGCGGCGCTTTAAACCTGATCAGGAGCCTGTATCTGTTTATGAAGTGCATCTTGGTTCCTGGCAACGAGATGTGCAAGGTAATTATTTGAGCTATGGGGACTTAGCACGGCGATTAGTTGCCTATGCCAGCTCGCTGGGTTTTACTCATATTGAGTTGATGCCAATTACTGAGCATCCGCTAGATGCATCCTGGGGTTATCAGCCAACGGGTTATTTTGCACCGACCAGCCGGTATGGAACGGTCGACGATTTTCGTGAGTTTGTTGATTATTGCCACCAGGCGGGTATTGGTGTAATTCTTGACTGGGTCCCAGGGCATTTTCCAAAGGATGATCATGGCTTAGCGCGCTTTGATAGTACTTATCTCTATGAATACCCAGACCCTGCCCGCCGTGAGCATCGCGGCTGGGGAACGCTTGTCTTTAATTACGGCAGGAATCAGGTAAAGAACTTCCTGTTGGCTAGCGCTTGTTTCTGGCTAGAAGAATGTCACTTGGATGGTCTGCGGGTAGATGCTGTGGCTTCGATGCTCTACTTGGACTATGCCCGGGATTCGGGTGAGTGGGTGCCTAATCCATTTGGTGGTAATGAGAATCTTGAAGCAATTGCTTTTCTGCGAGAACTAAATGAGGTAATTCACCGGCGTTACCCTGGCGTCCTAATCATTGCTGAGGAATCAACTGCTTGGCCGCTGGTAACTCGTCCGTCTTGGATGGGTGGTTTAGGGTTTGGTATGAAGTGGAATATGGGTTGGATGCACGATACCTTAGAGTATTTCTCGCTTGATCCTGCCTTACGCCGTTGTCATCATGAGTTACTAACCTTTGGTTTACTCTATGTATTTACTGAGAATTTTATGCTTCCCTTGTCTCATGATGAGGTGGTTCATGGTAAGGGATCGCTGATGGCTCGAATGGCAGGCGATTATCACCAGCGTTTTGCTAATTTGCGGTTGCTTTATCTGTATATGTGGACCTATCCAGGTAAGAAGTTTTTATTTATGGGTAATGAGTTTGGGCAGAAATGTGAGTGGGATCATGCGAGTACTCTTGATTGGGCATTGCTGCTCTTGCCAGAGCACTATGGTCTTCAATGTTTGATTCGTGATCTAAATCATCTTTATCGGTCGCTTCCGGATTTGTATAGTCAAGAATTTGTTCAGGAAGGGTTTGAGTGGTTGGATTGCCATGATACTGCTCATTCAGTTGTGGTCTATCTACGCCGTAGTGGTGAAGTGAACCGGGTGGTATTGGTAGTTCTCAATTTTGCGGCAGTGGCGCGGTCTAGTTATCGTGTAGGAGTGCCCTATCCTGGATTGTATCGAGAATCTCTAAATTCTGATGCTGTGTGTTATGCGGGTGGTGGTAGGAAAAACGATGAGATGCAAGCATGCGCGATTCCGCATATGGGGCAATCTTTTTCGATATTGGTTGATTTGCCACCGCTGGCGGGATTGGTATTGACTCCCTGTGTGTTAAGTGGGATGTGAGGGGGGTTGTGAGGTGAAGTTGCAGCAACTGCGCTATTTGATAGCGATCGTTCGTAATCATTTGAATATTTCTGCTGCTGCTGAGAGCTTGTATACCTCTCAACCGGGTATTAGTAAGCAGTTGCGTTTGTTGGAGGAAGAGCTGGGAGTTGAATTATTTAGTCGGAATGGTAAGCACTTAACTGAAGTTACCCCTGTAGGTCAGCAGATTATTGCAAAGGCTGGGAAGATCTTGCAAGAGGTGAATAATATTCAAATTGTTGCTGAAGAATACCGTGATGACCGGCGCGGTAATCTATCGATAGCTACGACGCATACTCAGGCGCGATATGCGTTGCCTCCAGTTGTAAAAATGTTTCGAGAGCGTTATCCAGCAGTGACTTTGCAGGTTCATCAAGGTTCGCCAGCTCAAATTGCTGAGTTAGTCCGGTCCGGTGAGGTGGATTTTGCTATTGCGACTGAGTTGATGGAGTTGTTTGAAGATTTGGTAATGATGCCTTGCTATAGTTGGCGGCGCTGTGTGCTGGTTCCTCAAGGGCATCCGTTGACTGGAGTTGAGCATTTGACTTTGCAGGACGTAGCTCAATATCCATTAGTGACGTATGTGTTTGGATTTACAGGCCGTTCGCAGTTGGATGAGGCATTCCGTGCGGCTCAATTGAAGCCGCAGGTGGTGTTTACTGCAACTGATGCGGATGTAATTAAGACCTATGTGCGTTTGGGTATGGGGGTAGGAATTTTGGCGTGTATGGCTTATGACGCTTGTTCTGATCAAGGTTTGGTGCGGCTGGAAGCTGGGCATTTATTTGCGACGAATGTGACTCGGATTGGTTTCAGGCGCGGTACATTCCTTCGTTGCTACATGTATGATTTTATTGAGTTTTTCTCTCCACATTTAACGCGTGACCGGGTCTCTCTGGTGGAGAATGCACAGACGATTGATGAGGTTGACGGGTTATTTGCTGACGTGGAGTTGCCTCTATGGTAGGTGAAGGTTTGTTGATGTTGGTATTAATTTAGATGATGGTATAAAAGGAGGTATTAATGTCTAACTCATTATCAATCTTACGTGTCACTCTAGTGGAGAGCTTCAAGGAATTGCTTGCGCGCTTAGATACATTTTGTGCAATGGTGCGGCACGACACCCTATTACCTGTCTGGGTTTCCCGTAATGAAATAGAATTGCAGGAAAATCTTGATATGCGTAGCAAAGCCATTCAATTGTATCGCGCGCTATGGTATGAAGAGAATCAGGATGGCCGGGAAACGCTCACTTGTGCAGGGATTGTTGGCGCTGGAACGAAAACTCTAGAAACGGCACATCGTTGTAATAACGCTAAGGATGCTTTCAAATCCGCTGTGCTAGCCTTGAAGACGCTGGAGCGCTCGGAGGCAACGGCAGCACTGGCTGATCTTCAGCATCGCCAAGAATCCGTTGCGGCGGCGATGCGGCATATGGGCGCCGCACGCCTGAATCTTAAGCAGGCCTACCGGCATATCCCCCTGCTCGATCAACGCCCTTTAAAAATTGGCTTCACCTGGTCCAGGCAAGGCCGGGTAATTCAACGTACCAGCGTAGCCGCTGCCCGGCGATTGTTGGAACAGCGGACCGAAACGCCGCAAACTCTTTTAGAGTTAAAACGATTGGCGGAAATTCCGGATGATGAGATCCTGGCTCGGGTTCGCAGTGTCTGCCCGCATCTACGCGCTAATATTGTCTCCGCTGCACCTGAAGGCCCGGGCATCCAGCGGCGATTGATGCAAACACCTTTACCGGTCTTAATCCCTTTACAACCAGGTGAACACCTGCCCGACTTCGTGCCAGTCACCCCAGAACCGCTAGATATTCCCCGGCTACGGCGTGCGGATGTGCGGATTGAGGATGAGTCTTTTTTACCATCGGTTCGTATTCATCGCTATCGTTCTTCAGTAGATGGTATAAAAACATCACTATAAGCCGCCACCAATATCGGACAGCCGCAGCTCGTAAAATGTCATAAAATTAAGTGAGCTTCTTTCAAGCTCCTACAAAGCAGCTCTCAAGGCTGCACTTCATTATCTATTTATATTTTAATAATTTATCTGAGTTACTGGAGGTTCCATCATGTCATCGCGCGCTCGCGTATGGCCAGGCAAATCCTATCCACTCGGTGCAACCTGGGACGGCAAAGGCGTCAATTTTGCGCTGTTCTCCGCTCATGCCGAAAAAATTGAATTGTGCCTGTTCGATTCCTCGGGTCAGCGCGAAATTGAGCGATTGGTGCTTCCCGAACACACCGATCAAGTCTGGCATGGTTACGTGCCGGGATTGTGGCCTGGCGCCCTGTACGGCTATCGTGTTTCTGGACCTTATGAACCACAACTTGGCCATCGCTTTAACCATCACAAGCTATTGCTCGATCCTTATGCGAAACAGTTTTACGGCTCGCTGCATTTGCGCGATGAGCACTGCGGCTACCAAGTTGGCCACCATGACGCCGACATGTCTTTCGATACGCGTGACAACGCCCGCGATATGCTCAAATGCGTAGTGGTCGACACCAATTTTAATTGGGAAAATGATCGCTTACCTGAAATTCCCTGGTCACGAAGCATCATCTATGAAGCTCATGTACGGGGCTTCACCATCCGGCATGAAGGCGTTCCTCACCATCTGCGCGGTACCTTTGCGGGCATGGCTCATCCGGAAATTATTAAACACCTCCAATCATTGGGGGTTACTGCGGTCGAGATGATGCCAGTTCACGCCTTCGTCGATGACCGGTTTCTGACAGACCGGGGTCTGCGCAACTACTGGGGCTACAATACCCTGTGCTTCTTCGCCCCAGAACCACGCTATCTAAGCGGTGGTGACTTAGCTGAATTCAAGACCATGGTCAAGCGCCTGCATGATGCAGGTATCGAGGTACTGCTGGACGTGGTATATAACCATACCTCAGAAGGTAATGAATTTGGCCCCACCTTGAGTTTCCGGGGGATCGACAACGCCTCCTACTACCGGTTGCTGCCTGACGACCGCCGTCACTATATCAACGACACCGGTTGTGGCAATACCCTAAACCTGATTCACCCCCGTGTGTTGCAAATGGTCATGGACAGCCTGCGTTACTGGGTAAATGAGATGCATGTGGACGGTTTTCGTTTTGACCTGGCAGTCACTCTGGGACGGGAAGTTTATGGCTATGACCGGGGCGGTGGCTTTTTCGATGCGATCCGCCAGGATCCGGCCATGTCACGCGTGAAGATCATCGCTGAACCCTGGGATATTGGCCCTGGCGGCTATCAATTAGGTGGCTTCCCAGCCGGTACCGCAGAATGGAATGATCGTTTTCGTGACACCGTACGCCGGTTCTGGTGTGGACACGATGGCATGTTGGGGCAACTAGCGCCTAACTTGCTAGCTTCCAGTGATCTGTTTGAACATGACTGTCGACGTCCATGGGCCTCAGTGAATTATGTCGCCAGCCATGACGGCTTCCCGCTGGCCGACTTAGTCAGCTACAACGATCGCCATAACGAAGCCAATGGCGAAGACAATCGCGATGGCCATCCCTCGAATTTCAGCTATAACCACGGAGTCGAAGGGCCAACGGATAACGTGGACATTCGGCAGATACGCTTACGTCAACGGCGCAACATGCTAGCAACCGTTCTGCTGGCTCAGGGAACTCCGATGTTACTGGCTGGTGACGAATTTGGCCGAAGCCAGGGTGGAAACAATAACGCCTACTGCCAGGACAACGAAATCAACTGGCTAAACTGGGAGGATATTCCTGCTGAAGAGCAGGAATTTATGGATTTTGTGCGCCGACTGATCAACCTGCGGCAAGAACATCCGGTACTTCGCCGTACACGTTTCCTGCACGGCTTGCAGATCTCGAAGACCAACGGCCTGCGGGATATCGACTGGATCAGTCCAGGCGGCGGTGCGATGAGTGACTATCATTGGCAGGAACCCAAGGCGCGCTGTCTGGGTATGCTCCTGGCTGGTGATGCAGGTGAGTATTTTACCCCGGATGGCTACCCAGAAACCGATGACACCCTGCTGATCATCCTCAATGCGGGTCATATGACCATTCCATTTAGTATGCCGACCGTGCGTGGCGCCGCTCAATGGCGTTGCTTGCTTGACACCTCGCGGCCACAATTAGCGCCTGGCGAGTTTCTACTGGAAAAGGATGATGATTTCCAAATGGAGCCGTGGACGATCATGATCTTTGCCATGGTGGTGACTTCGAACTGAAGTTAGTGAATCCCTTCCCCTCTTCTTACGGGGGGAAGGCGGGCCGATACAAGGCCGCGTGGCCTGCGCGGCAACCAGATCGCTCAACAAGCGCATCAAGGCAAGCAGATAACCGGTAAAAGTTAGCGTTATTCTTGTTAACTCTTAAGTTTATAGATGATGATATAAGATCAATTATCAGCATCTACTTCAAGAGGCTCAGCTACACTTTCCACCTGTTTGGGAACACGAATCATGAAATAGATTGGCATCGCGTTCTTATCCGTAAGCCGGATAGCTGCTGAGTAGGAGCGTATTTCACCAACACCCAAGCTACCCGCCTTAAGCGCATTCGGATCGCGAGTGCCAATCTCAGAGCTACCAATCTGAATACCGAGTTCATTAAAAACCAGAAGCTGGATTTCCGGCCAGAGCAAAGCCCGCGTGTTATTCTGAACCACCAGCTTGTATTCGTGCGCCCGGCTATCATGATTGACAATTTCAGTAAAGGTAACATTCTTCAAATAAGCCTCTTCGAGAGGCAAAACCTCATCGTATTTTAAACTACGCAAGCGAGGCAACTTGCCGCGAACAAATGCATCCAAATCAGCCTGCAACTTCTTTAATTCAGGCATCACTTGGTGCAGATTATCCTCAGTTCGCGCCAAGTTAGCGCGCAGACTCTGATTTTCACGGCTAAGCGTATAGACTTGGGTTCCCAGCAGTAGCGCTGTGAAAAAAATAACCAGCCCCAATGCCACTACTAGCAACAATAATAACCGGCTACGCCGACTCCAGGAACGAGAGCGGGTGCGATCAATATAATGACGGGACGAGATAGAGTCTGCACTAGAGCGCACTGAATTCGGGTTCTGACTAATTCCAGATAAGTTGCTCATTAAAAATTCCATACGCATCAAATTAAAAAAAGGTATTGATTTATTATGAGGTTTCCTCGTTCGTTGCATTGCCCTCCTCTACCTGATTCTCACTCCTGGCGTGCAACACCAATACCCGTTCCGCGGCGAACTCATCCAGCTTGATGGCAATTTCCCGAGGTATCAGTGCAAAATCAAATTCATGACGATCACCACGAACAATCGACAACTGCCCCATAGCCAAACCTTTGCACTGAGCAGGCGTCACCCGGATTGCGCGAATCCAGTGGCCATCACTATCCAAAAAATTGTAGAGAACCTCCGCATCCGATTCATTCAGACGGTGGCTGTCAATCAGTTGACGAGCACGGGCAGCCAATTCACGACGGTGCTTCTCAGCCTCTCGCTCCAGATTCAACTGCCGGTCGCGCTCACGTTTACGTGCGGCCTCAGCCGCAGCCTGCCGCCGCACCTCTTCTTGCCGTGCTGCTTCCTCCATCACCAATGTCTTGCTCTTCTTACGCTGATGATCCTGTTTGCGGGTATCGGAATCCTGTTTTTTAGCCTTGTCCGCCGACACCAATCCCGCTTTCAGCAATTCATCTCGTAGCGACATGCCCCCCCCTCATAAAAAAATAGCGCAGCAAAATTGCTGCCACCCGTTCTCAGTTTTAATACAGAATCCGGGTTCGCAGCGTACCGGCGACTTCCTCCAGCCGCTTCCGCAATTGCTGGGTTTCAGCACGTCCATGGCCATCGATATCAATGACTACATAACCAATCTTGGCGTTAGTTTGCAGATATTGGCCCGCGATATTGATCTGCTGCTCGGAGAAAATGACATTGATTTGCGATAATACACCAGGCTGGTTACGGTGAATATGCAGTAACCGATGTTTGCCAGGATGCTCAGGCAAGGACACCTCCGGAAAGTTGACCGCACTCAACGTCGAGCCATTATTGCTGTACTTGAGCAACTTGCCGGCAACTTCCAAACCGATATTCTGCTGCGCCTCCTCGGTACTGCCGCCGACATGCGGGGTCAGTAATACATTATCGAAAACGCGCAAGGGGGAAACAAATTCGTCCTCATTCGCCTTCGGCTCGACCGGGAACACATCAATCGCCGCTCCAGCCAATTGTTCCGACGCCAAAGCTGCTGCCAACGCGTTAATATCCACCACGGTTCCCCGGGCGGCGTTGATCAAGCGGGCGCCAGGCTTCATTCGCGCGAGTTGTCCGGCGCCAATCATCCGGCAAGTCTGTGGCGTTTCCGGAACATGCAAGGTCACCACATCAGCCATTTCCAGCAATGCTTCCAGCGACAGCAAAGGCTGAGCGTTACCCAGTGCCAGTTTGGTCTCAATATCGTAAAATACCACCCGCATGCCCAGCGCCTCGGCCAGCAACCCCACCTGGGTGCCGATATGGCCATAACCAACGATGCCTAGACATTTGCCGCGAGCCTCATGGGAACCGGTAGCAGTCTTCACCCAGCCACCGCGATGCGCAGCAGCATTCCGCTGAGGAATGCCACGTAATAGCAACACGATCTCCGCCAGCACCAGCTCCGCAACGCTACGAGTATTAGAAAAGGGTGCATTGAACACCGGAATGCCACGCCCCTGGGCGGCATCCAGGTCGACCTGGTTAGTCCCGATACAGAAACAGCCGACGCCAATCAACCGTGGGGCATGTTCGAATACGCGGGCTGTCAGTGAGGTCGCCGAGCGGATACCGATAAAATAGGCATCACTGACCGCCTCCAGTAATTGCGGCTCAGGCAGGGATTTGAGCCGGTAGTCGATATTGGTGTAACCATCCGCCTGAAATGCTTCAACGGCGCTGGTATGAAGCCCTTCAAGCAATAGAATCTTGATCCGGTTTTTATCGAGCGACGTCTGATTCATGGCTGCATGGGATTGCCGGTGATTGAAGAAAATGCAACATAGTCTCTCTGGCTAGGACTGGCAACTTTAGAACAATACCCTACGGATTTCTGCTTTGACATTTATGTTGAACCCACTCCAAATACCCGCGCCCGTTCCAGCACCCCTGCTGCCCAGCGCTGATGGGTTGCCGGTTCGCAAAAGGTTCCACGCAACTTGAACACTGCCACGGCGTCTGGATTCAGAACTGCCGACGCTATTTCATAATCCTCGCGGGAAATCCGATACTTTTCCTCAATGATGGGAATTTGTGTGGGATGAATCGCAGTTTTGCCCACCAAGCCATGCTGGAGATCGGCCTCCACTTCGCGCGTCAACACGTCCGGCATATCCAAGTGTTCAAATACCGGTGCGCTCAGAAAGTAACCGGCCGGTAAAAAAACACAAGCCAAATCAGCGATTACCCCGCGTAGCGGAGTATCGTAAATCGTTGAGCCACGCGCCCGGCGAATGCCCAGCAAGTTCAGTAAATCATTGCCTCCGATACGCAGACACAGCACCCGCTCACGCAACCCGCTATCCTCCAACCCATTACGCAGCACTTCCATCTGGCGCCGGTCAAACGTTTCTAGGGTTTCCAAAACCGGCATCAGCCAATGACCGTAGCGGTCATCCCAAACACGCAACCAATCTCCCAGCGTCCGCGGGCCAATCTTGGGTAATACAAAACCCTGAATCTGCTCAATGCCGTTCATGCGCAGCAGCCGCCGCAGCACGCTAGGATTACGTGGGCGAATGAAACGAAGCACCGGCCCGGTTTCCAATTCTGGCAACAGCGCCGCAAGCTGATTTAACGCCGGTTCCAAGTCCTGCTCGCGCAACGCATCCTCAGTGCAGAAAATCAACGATCGAACCGATAGCGGCTTTTTCCCATGCGCAATCATTGCCAGATCGGGCCGATTGGCCGGCACATACAACGAAGCACCCAACTGAGTCACTGATAACTCAGGCGCGGACTCCGCGTGAAAGTGCGCATGCGACGCACGAAAATCAACAGGAATAACACTCATGACAGATCCTTGATGAGGGCGGTCGCCTGGATTGGCATGTCCGGATCAATGATGACCGGAATTTGCTTCTCCCCGGCCAACAGATGCAGATGTTCAACATCAGGATGAGCAGGGTTACGCAATAAGAGTAGCTCAGGCACGCGGCGCAACAACACCCGGGTTGCTTCAGCGACGCCTGGCTTGATGAAATTGCGATTGCTGATCCGGTAACGGCTGTGAAGACGGGCCAGAAAGTCAGTCATCGCCCGCCGCCGCTGCTGGCATTCCCCCCGATCCCCGGATACCACGCCGGGTTTAACCACAGGAAAATGCGCAGCGACCCGGTCAAGGAACCAGGTCGACCGGTCGTAGGGCGCAAACTCTGCGTAAAATACGCAGCCGTGAAAGTCACTGGGATCGATGGCGGCGTTGAGTATCGAGCGGCTGATCAATCCCGATACGGTCGCATTGAGAATGCCGCTAGGGATAGCGTAGTCATCATAGGTAGCCGCCACATCAGCGGTTCCTCCGATATCGGATACGACATGCAAGGTCTCCTCTAACTGTTCCGGCTGGCAAGCATTCCAGTGGCTCAAAGCCTGGCGCAATTCTTCAGTGATCACTCCCTTCGCTGTCCAGCCATCCACAAAGGCAAGCCCGGCCGGTTCACGCCGCTCACAGCGCAGGATATACGCCAGCGCGTTTTCATCGATGCCCCGGTCACGAATAATGGAAATCGAGTAGTGGCGCGCATCACTTCGTCCGAACCCGCGCAAGGCACGAACCAGCAGGGCGCCAATGGGCGTACCCGCACGGGCCAGCGACACCACGGTAATCTGCCGGGGCCGGGTCTCTGCCAAATAGTGCGCCAGTGCTGCTATTTCTGCCGCCAACCGTGCAGCGTAGCGATCGGTCAGCGCCTCGAACAGTTGTAAATAGCGCGCGCCCGGCGCCCGCTCCGGCGCCAGCATTTCACTGTAATGGCGCTGGCCGGATTGGATCAGCCGCTCCTTGGAGCCGACGTCCACCATCTCTAACTGCAGAGGTTTCAGCAGGAACACGGTGTCCTCAGACGGGTAGCTACCCGTAAATAACGCCATCAGGCGTACTCATTCCAGGTTTGGTTCTGAATCTGGCTCCCCTTGGGTATCAAAGCAAAATCACAGGACTGCATAAACGGCAGATCCGTCAGGCTGTCGCCCGCGCCAATGGTGACAATCGGTCCCTCACGCTGCAACTCAGCCGCTACTCGCCGCACGGCATCTTGTTTCTGCGCCCCCCGGACAGTCAGGGCCAAATTATTGCCGTTGCAATGCAACGCCAATTCTGGCGGCAACCCGGCTTGCTCCAGCCGCGATGCCAAACGGGCTAGCGTCCCTCCATCGTCATCCGCCTTGACCGAGATGTAGGTCAGCCATTTATCCACCGAATGGCTGTTGACCCGATAATCACCGGCTGCCCCGGCGCTTAAATGAATGGACAGATTCCTCAACAATGGCTGCGCTGCTACCAACGCAGGTTGCACTTCGGCAAACCACCAAGCCGGTAGCGATCCATCCGGTTGACGAATCACCGCACCATGATGGGTAATGCGCCAAGAAGTGAACGCAATTGCCACTCGCGCCAATGCATCATCCGTCCGCCCCGTCACTGGAATCACCATCCCCTGTTCCAGCCAGAACCCCAGCAACCGCTGCTGGGCGCGGGTCATGAATGACAACACCTCGCCTGCACGGTTGAAAGCGGCCGGTGCCAATGGCTCACCAGGCGGGCATTTCAGAGCGGTTTGCAAAATAGTGTCATCCAGATCAAGAAAAACTACGATGCGCGGCATGGCTCCTCCACAGCAAGCGCCAAGCCACCAATACGGTTAGGCAAGGTGTGTATTCCCGGCAGGGCCGGATGCTCATAGATCACCACCGGCAGCCGGTCTGGATCAAGATTGTAAAGATAATTGGGAATACCATCGCCATGATGGTCCAAGAATTCCCACCGGCTGACGATGGCGTCGCCAACCAGGACCGGCGAGCGGGTCGTCGATTGATAACTCACATCGTAACCCTCCTCTTCCAGCATCAGCGCGATACGGAAAGGTGTATAGGCATATTCGCCGGTGCCGATGACAGTCAGCGGGCGACCGGGTTTCCTGATCCTGGTCCTCTCTCCCTGGGAAAGAGGATTTATCCAGCGGCCAGCAATGACACCCGTCAAGGCGGGGTCCATGGCGATAGCATCATGGGGTTGCGCCGCATCTGCGAACGCGGCAGGCAACGCCGGTGGCGGAAACGCTGGATCGGCGGTAAAGCTGAATTCTCCTTCAATCAGCGATGGGAAATAGACAGGACGTTCTAACAATGCCGCCAATTCCTGCTGCCGCGATTCACTCAGCCAGCCGGTGATACTCGCCAGGGCGATCTGTTCGACCCGCGGGTTAAGCTGCAAATAGGCGCTGGCCAGTTCCGCCAAGGTGCGCCCCGTGGAAATTTCATCATCCACCAGCACCAAACTGCGTGCTGCCTGAAAGAGCGGCTGCACGGCCAAGTCAGGCAAGTACACTGCGTGATCCGGGGCGTGACTGTGAGATTCATCGAAAGCGAACGCTAGAGGCCGCGTCAACCGGCAGCGCGTAGTTTGCAGATACAGGATATCATCACGTCCGTCTTGCAAAGCCGCTTCCTCGGCAACCCCGCGTCCCAATGCAGTCGCAGTCTCGGCCATCCCTATCACTAGCATCGGGCCTGGCAAATTAGCAATTTTGGCAGCCAATCGCCGGTGAACCGCACGCATCACACGGGGGCGTACCGGCCAGTGCTTGCCCAGTACCTTGCTGACAAACAGGTACAACCGCCGTGGATTCTGACGGGTCGCATAGGTCACGCACTCAGCCAGCGGCCATTCCTCGCGGCGGAGCATCAAGGTCAGACAACCGGCCTGGATAGGCGCTTCTACGACCCTCATACGCTCGCTCCGTCCAAGATCACCGCCCGCTCGATTTTGGCGACCCGCACCCCGGAAGCAGGCCAAGGAATTTGCGCCTCCTCGATGGTCCCGGCCGCCAGCCGTAGCAGCCAGTAAGGCAGATTCAGTCCAGACTGACAGGCCATATCAATTCCCCCTGCCATGCGCGGATTCACCTCCAGAAAACACTGCTCGCGGCAACCATCCGGATACAACCGCTCCCGGGTTTGCACATTGACTAATCCATGCAACCGGAATTCGGCCACTGCATGGGCCGCGATTTTCCAGCTCTCCGCATCATCTTCGATGATTTGCCAGCGGCCGTGTGCGGTTGACGGTTTGCGTCGAATGACTGCCCGCACCAGCCGCCCATGCCATGCCAGGCAATCGATGGAGCGCTCATCGCCGGCTAGATATTCCATCGCTAGAAAGGGGCGCTCTCCCGCAGACGTTTCCAATAAAGCTGCAAATTCAGCGCGACCGATAGTGAAACTGTCGTTGCTCAGCAACCGGTCAAAGGGGCGTTTGCTATCATCGATCAAGCGAAAACCCAAACCATAGATGGACTGTACTGGTTTGACACATACCTTGTGTGCGCTACTTTCCAGCTCAGCCAATGCAGCGATGAATTCATCAGCTGCCGCTACCGGTAAGCTTCTCGGCAATGAAACACCGGCGGCAGCCAACCGGGCATTAGCGCGTGCTTTGTCCTGCAAGACTTCCAGCGTGTCTGCATCCGGACAGGGCAGGATCGATCGAATACCGGTTGCCGCCAAGCGGTCCTGGGCCTGCAACAACAACGGCCAGCGGCCCTGCGGCCAAATCCAGCCGAAATCCTGCGTCCGGCAAAGGTCGAGCAGCCATTCGATAGAGACCTCTACTTCCTTGTCCGCCGGTTCGAGGTACAAGGAGTCAGCAGCCTGCCGCAAGGGCGTATGTTCGGTGAAATAGGTTGCACCCAGATGAAATTCACCGGGCAGCATGGCCTGATGAATCAGATCAATCGCATCGCGGACATTGGATAAGCCGCGCGTCAGCAATACACGCTGCGTCATAGGCTGCCAAACTTCCCATCAAATATCGCCCGCTGCAACACCAGCGGCTTTCCTGCAAAGAGGCTGATTTTTCGCATTCGCTGGTTTACAACTGCAAATCGCATAATAAGGTTCTCACTCGATGCTCATAGGTATGTTCAGCCAGCACCCGCCGCCGGCCTGCTGCCGCTACTTGCACGGCGAATTCAGGCTCCCGCCGCAACCGGGCAACGAGCGCGTTCAATTCGCCGGCATCGCGGTAAACCAAAATCTCCCGGTCCGGTTCGAAACACAACGGCAAATCCGCCAAATCGTCATTCAATACCACTGTACCGCACGCCAGCGGTTCAAAACTACGTTGGTTCAAACCATGCTCCACATTCGCCTCATTGCGGATATTCAACACCGCCTGATGACGTTGATACAACCGGATCAATGCACTGCGACGGATCTTGCGATTTTGCACGTGATGAAATCCTTCACCTGCTAAGGCGCTCCAATCGGTGCCCATCACGCGCGCCGGTTCGTTCAAACCGCGCACCACCGATTCACGAAATCCGGTGCGGCTGGCAACAAACAGCAATTCGGAATCACGGGACACATGGCCTGGACGAAATCGTTCCGGATCGACGGCCAACGGCAGATAACGGCTGGGTGCGGTGAAACCCGCCCGCTCCGCGTCCTGGAAAAAGCACGTATCGGTGAAATACAGTTGATCACAGTGATTAGCCCGCTCGCGACTGTCAGCGGGAAAACGATCACCCACCAGACCAGCAATCAGCGGCCGCTGAGGCAAGCCATACAAAATCTGGTAATAACCCAATGGGACCCCAAACACGCCGGCTACGATCACTAAATTGGGACGAAACCGCGCCAATACTCGCTCGAACCGGGCCAGCATCCAATCGGCGGTTGCTGAACTCCGTCCCTGCCACTTGGCCCGCAGTCGTGAATCCCAGGTATCGCCATTGATCGCAAAAATTCGCGCAGCATGACCCAGCCGAACACAGGCACGATGCAGATTCTCCAACCACAGCACCAGACTGCCGCGTTTGCCGAGCAGCAAGATGTGAAGCGCCATTTATTCGATCACAGTTATTCAGCCAGTTCTGGCAAAGTCAGGCAGCGGCAGCTCGCACGGCAAAACGGCAATTCGCCACTCGTTTCTACTACACTTTGTCATTGAATTTTGATTCAAACCTAAAAAGATTGCCTAAATCCAATCACCAAAGGAGATTTCGCATGAATTCTACCAAATTGTTAACAACGATGTTCGCCGCTGCCTGCCTGCTGGCGGCTGGCGCTGCTCACGCTGGCGCTACCCTGGACGCCATCAAGAAAAATGGCTTCATCAAATGTGGCGTCAGCGACGGCCTGCCGGGCTTCTCTTACGCGGACGAAAAAGGCAACTACAGCGGCATCGACGTTGATGTATGCCGTGCGGCCGCCGCTGCGGTGTTCGGCGACGCCAAAAAAGTCAAATTCACCCCGCTGACCGCCAAGGAGCGCCTGACTGCCCTGCAATCCGGCGAAATTGACGTGTTGTCACGCAACACCACTTGGACTTCCAGCCGTGATTCCGCCCAAGGAATGAACTTCACGGGCGTCACCTACTATGATGGCCAAGGCTTTCTCATCAACAAAAAACTGGGCGTCAAAAGCGCCAAGGAACTGGACGGCGCCACAGTATGCGTGCAAGCCGGCACCACCACAGAGCTGAACTTGAGTGACTACTTCCGCGCCCACAAGATGAAATTCACTCCGATTTCTTACGACAAGTCCGACGAGAGCGCTAAATCGCTGGAAGCTGGCCGCTGCGACGTGCTGACCTCCGACCAGTCTCAGCTCTATGCCCAGCGTATCAAGCTCGCCAAACCGGACGAATTTATCGTGCTACCGGAAGTTATCTCCAAAGAGCCGTTGGGACCCGTGGTCCGTCATGGCGATGATGACTGGTTCGATATTGTCAAGTGGACCCTGTTCGTCATGGTTGACGCTGAAGAACTGGGCGTCAACTCCAAGAATGTCGAGGAAATGAAAAAATCCACCAATCCCGACATCAAACGGTTACTGGGCGTCGAGGGCGACAAGGGGAAGGACTTCGGCCTCGCTAATGACTGGATGGCGGTGGTTATCGCGCAGGTCGGCAATTATGGCGAAATCTTTGAGCGTAATGTAGGCAAAGGTAGCCCGCTAAAAATTGAGCGCGGCTTGAATGCGCTGTGGACGCAGGGCGGTTTGCAGTACGCGCCACCGGTCCGGTGAGAGGTATCAGGCGCCAGAAGCAGCCGTGTAGGGTACGCAATGCATACCCTACACGGCTGATACCCGAGACCTGGAGCCTTTCCCGGAAATCCCTATGACCGAACAAGCCGCTTCTCTTCCTCCGAAGCCACCCTTCTGGAATGATCCACACATCCGGGCCATTGTTTTTCAGGCCGTCGCCTTGATAGCGGCGATCACTTTCGGATGGCGCATTTTTGACAACACCCAGGACAATCTAAGCCGGCTTGGCATCGCATCCGGTTTCGATTTTCTCTCATCCTCCGCCGGATTCGATATTATCCAGACCCTGATTCCCTACTCAGCAGCCTCTAGCTACGGCCAGGTATTCTGGGTCGCCTTGCTGAACACCCTGCTGGTCTCGGCGCTGGGTATCATTTTCGCTACTTTATTGGGTTTTATCATCGGTGTCGCGCGGCTGTCCAAAAATTGGCTGATCGCCAAATTAGCGCTAATTTACATCGAGATTTTTCGCAACATTCCGTTACTGTTGCAAATCTTCTTCTGGTATTTCGCCGTACTACGGGCGATGCCTTCCCCACGCCAAAGTCTGAGTCTGGGCGACACTGCTTTCCTCAATATCCGCGGTCTGTATTTACCCGCACCACACGTTCAAACCGGATTCGGTTGGGTCCTCGCCGCGCTAGGCATCGCCATCATCCTGGTCATCATGCTGGCGCGTTGGGCGCGGCAGCGGCAAATGGCGACCGGTCAATCCTTCCCTGTTCTCAGAATGTCGCTGGCGCTTCTGTTCAGCGTGCCGTTGGCGGTCTTCTGGTTGATGGGTTCGCCATTACATTGGGAATATCCGGAACTGCGCGGCTTCAACTTCCAAGGCGGCCTGGTTATCATTCCAGAAATGGCCTCGCTGTTGCTGGCGTTGTCTATCTATACGGCTGCCTTCATCGCTGAAATCGTCCGTGCTGGTATCCAGGCCGTGAGCCATGGCCAAACCGAAGCGTCTTTCTCACTGGGCCTCAACTCCCATCTAACCCTACGGTTGATCATTCTGCCGCAGGCGCTGCGAGTCATCATTCCGCCATTAACCAACCAGTATTTGAACCTGACCAAAAATTCTTCGCTGGCGGCTGCGATCGGCTACCCGGACCTGGTGGCGGCTTTCGCTGGCACCGTCCTCAATCAAACCGGCCAGGCGATTGAGTGCATCGCCATCACCATGGCGGTCTATCTCACCATCAGCCTGCTGATTTCGCTGACGATGAATTGGTACAACCGGCAAGTTGCCCTGGTGGAGCGCTGAGACAATGGCCGGATCATATACCCCCCATCCCGATCTGCCACCGCCGGCCAATGTCGTCGGCGTACCCGGCTGGGTGCGCCGTAACTTGCTCTCCTCGCCACTCAATATCGCTCTGACAGTGCTGGCGCTGTACCTGCTTTACGTCACGCTTCCACCCTTGTTGAATTGGGCATTGTTCAATGCAACCTGGACTGGCGAGACGCGCGAAGCCTGCCAAACGAACGGCGGCGCCTGCTGGGTTTTTATCCAGGTTCATTTCGATCAATTCATGTACGGCTTTTACCCGGAAGCCCAGCGCTGGCGGGTGAATATCGCGGCACTGCTGCTGATTCTGGGTGCCGCACCGTTGTTTGCGGGTCGCGTACCCAACAAACTCAAAGTGCGGCTGGGTCTGGGATTGCTGGTGATCTATCCGATCATCGCCTTTGTGTTATTCAAAGGCGGCCTGTTCGGGCTGCCGGCGGTGGATACCCGGCGCTGGGGCGGGCTGCTGCTGACATTGGTGATCGCCGGGGTCGGCATGACCGCCGCCCTGCCGCTAGGGGTGTTGCTGGCGCTGGGCCGGCGCTCACAAATGCCCGCGATTCAATCTCTGTGCGTGACCTTTATCGAGTTCTGGCGCGGCGTGCCACTGATCACCGTGTTGTTCATGTCTTCGGTCATGCTGCCGCTGTTCCTGCCCGAGGGGATGAATTTCGACAAGTTATTGCGGGCGCTGATCGGGGTCACCCTGTTCCAGGCTGCCTACATGGCTGAAGTGGTGCGCGGCGGTTTACAGGCTATTCCCAAGGGCCAGTTCGAAGCGGCTGCCGCACTGGGCCTGGGGTACTGGAAGATCATGGCGCTGATCGTGCTGCCGCAAGCATTGAAGCTGGTCATTCCCGGTATCGTCAATACGTTTATCGCCCTGTTCAAGGACACTTCGCTGGTATTGATCATCGGCCTGTTCGATTTGATGAATATTGTCCACAATGCCACCACCAATCCCGAATGGCTGGGTTTTTCCACCGAAGGCTATGTGTTCGCCGCCGCCGTCTACTGGCTGTTCTGCTTCAGCATGTCCCGCTACAGTCAAAGTCTGGAAAAACGCCTGCACACCGGCCACAAGCGCTAGGAATCCCTTTCGATGAATGCATCGTCAACCTCCACTGCTCCGGCTCCTGCACCGCTGTCCGATCAAATCATGATCCAGATGGAACATGTCCACAAATGGTATGGCGCTTTTCATGTCCTTAAGGACATCAATCTAACGGTACTGAAGGGTGAACGCATCGTGATCTGCGGCCCATCCGGCTCCGGTAAATCAACCGCTATCCGTTGCATCAACCGGTTAGAGGAGTATCAGCGCGGGCGAATCGTGGTGGATGGTCTGGTGCTCACCAACGACGTGAAGCTGATCGAACAGATCCGCCGCGAAGTGGGGATGGTGTTCCAGCATTTCAATTTGTTCCCGCATCTGACCGTGCTGGAAAACTGCGTGCTCGCGCCGATCTGGGTGCGCAAGCTGCCGCGCAAACAGGCGGAAGAATTCGCCATGCAGTATCTGGAGCGGGTCAAGATTCCTGAACAGGCACGCAAGTATCCGGGCCAGTTATCCGGTGGCCAGCAGCAACGCGTAGCCATTGCCCGCAGTCTGTGCATGAATCCGAAGATCATGCTGTTCGATGAGCCGACCTCAGCGCTGGACCCGGAGATGATCAAGGAAGTGCTGGATACGATGGTCACCCTGGCTGAGGAAGGAATGACCATGATCTGTGTCACCCATGAAATGGGCTTCGCCAAAACCGTCGCTCATCGCGTGATCTTTATGGATGGCGGCGAGATCATCGAGGAAAACACCCCAGAAGCGTTTTTCACCAATCCGCAATCCGACCGGACCCAGTTGTTTTTGAGTCAAATTTTACATAACTGAATTCAGCGGCTTGATTCAATACAACGTCTTAAAACCGCCTGCGTCTCTGCGGCCGGAATGCGCGGCCCCAGGCTCGTGACCAGCTTGGCCGATGCTGCCGCCGCTAAATTCCCCGCGCGCCGGTGCTCCCAGCCCTGCGTCAAGCCATACAGAAAAGCCCCGGCGAACATATCGCCAGCACCGACGGTATCGACTGCTTCAACCTTGACCGGATCAATTTCGATCAGGCCCTTCCCATCCCAAATCAGCGCGCCCTGAGGACCCCGGGTGATGACAAATTCCTTGCTGATGGTTTTCAGGTAATCAATCACACTGTTTAAATGACTGGCGCCGGCCATGCCCTTCGCCTCGTCTTCATTGGCAAACAACAGATCAACCCCGGCGCCGATCATGTCCATCAACCCGGTCTTGAAGAACTTGACCATGTTCGGATCGGATAGCGAGATTGCAGTTTTGACCCCAGCCGCTTCAGCAATATGTTTAGCCTCGATAGAAGCGCGGCGGGCGTTCTCCGAAGTGACTAGATAACCCTCGGTGTAGAAATAATCCGCATTGCACAACGCATCCTCAACCAATTCCTTGGTTGACAGATCACCGCTGATACCCAAGAACGTGCAAAGCGTGCGATCGCTATCGGGCGTCACCAGCACCACGCAACGGCCCGTATGGCCCGGCTCCTTCTCGGTGTGGTGGTTGGTGTCCACGCCGCCGTCAAGCAAATCCTTCATATAGAAATGGCCCAGCTCATCCGCTGCGACCTTGCAAGAATAAAAGCTTGTTCCACCGAATTGGCTGACGGCGATGATGGAATTAGCCGCCGATCCTCCGGAGCTGCGCTGATGATGCCGTTCAGCCAAATGCTCCATGATTTTCAACTGATGCTCTTCGCTGACCAGGGTCATGACCCCTTTATCAATGCCCAATGCTTCCAGATCGGAAACCTCCACCTCATATTCCATGTCCACCAGAGCATTACCGATACCATAAACATGATATTTCGCCATCAAGCTTTCCTCGTCAAGTTGCCAAACTGGAGATTATATATCCTCTCATTTCCTTGACCCGCGCCAATGCGCCAGATGATGTCCCCTCCCATTCCCGCAACCGGCCCTCCGCTGCCGCCCGATAGGTTGTTAAAAACCGCGCGCGCAACGCCTCATCAAATCCTGGCGTAGCGGCAAACCACAACGGCTCGACATCCTTTGCAAACTAGAACGCAACAACTTCTGCCGGATCAGCAACTGCTGAAAATGGCATTTTTGCTCTCTGTAGAATTCAAGGGATGATTACGCCAGCGCCTGTTCGAGAAAACGCAGCAAATCGGGGTGGCTGGAGGATGCCAGATTGAAGCGCAGCCACGACGAGGGCAATTGACCCGGCGAGAACAGGCTACCCGGCGCCAGCAACCACCGTTGCTCATAGGCGCGGGCGGCCAGGACGTGACTGTCACGGCCGGCATCCAGCCAAGCGAACATGCCCCCTTGTGGATCGGCAAAAACCCGCAAACCTAATTGCTCCAACCGGCTCAACACCGGTTCGCGCCGCGCCGCCAATCGTCCCCGTAACCGTTCAACATGCTTGCGGTAGTGCCCCTCCGCCAACACATGGTGCATCACTCGCTCGCCCAGTTCGGGCGTGGTCAGCGCCGCCAGCAGCTTGCGGTCAGCCAGCGCCCGCGCCAGATCACGTTCGCCGGCGATAAACCCGACCCGCAGATTAGCAGCCACCGTTTTAGAAAAGCTGCCGACATAGATCACGCGCCGCAATTGATCGAGGGCCGCCAATCGCACCGCTGGCGCTTCGCAGAAGTCGGCGTAAATATCATCCTCGACCAGCCGGACGTCATACTGTTCGGCCAGGCGCAGAATCTGAAACGCTTTGGCGGACGTGAGCGAGGTCCCGGTCGGATTATGCAAAACCGACGTTGTCACGTACAACGGGGGCCGGTGCTCGCGCAGAAGCTGCTCAAGAACCGCCAGATCCGGACCATCGCTCTGGCGCGGCACTCCGATAGGGCGGGCGCCGAGCGCAGCAAACATGCCGAACATCAAAAACCAGCCAGGATCATCCACCAGCACGGCATCGCCAGGCCGCAGAAACTGCCGGGCGATCAAATCAAGCGCCTGGGTCACCCCGGCGGTGAGGACCATCTGTTCCGGCGTGGCGGCGATCTCGATCTCGGCCAGCTTGACCTGCAATTGATTGCGCAGTGGCGCATACCCTTGCGGTTCGCCATAGCCAAGCAACGGCGTGCTATCGCCTCGGGTTGCCGACCGCAATCCCCGGCCCAGCAGCGTACTGTCCAGCCAGTCCGGCGGCAACAAGCCCGAGCCGGGCATCCGTTCCGGCGGCAGATCCCGGAACATGGCCCGCACCAGCCAGACCACATCCAGGGCCGGCGGCGCCGGATCATCCGTTGGGGCTGCGGTCAGCGGGCGGCGTTCACGGACATAGAAACCGGACCCGCGCCGGGATTCCAGATAGCCTTGCGCCACCAGCCGCTCATAGGCCTCAACGACGGTAAAGCGCGATATTTCATGCCGGTCGGCACACTGCCGGATGGAGGGCAGACGGCTGCCGGGACGTAATAGCCGTTGATCGATGCGGTGGCGCAGTTCATTAAATAACCGTTCCACCAGCGTCGCGCCCGGATCGCCTGTCAACAAGGTCCGGCGGGTTTTAGAATGACTGGAGGGATTTTTTCCTAACGGACTGATAAATAAATTTTTCTCTTCAGAGACAGGCGAGTCAATGCACGCGGTTTCATGAAGTGTCATGGCGGCAGCTCCAGGCCAGCGAGGCATAAATATTCAATACAGAACAGTGATTGTCTTTAAAATTGTATCTGCACTGTACTGGTTTGACACGGTAGTGTACACCCTCACAACCGTTGTTGAGGAGTCATTGTCATGCCGCCAGAATCCTTTTCCTTTGCTCCTTGGGTTGCCTTGGCGCTGTTTACCTTCACCACATCGATCACGCCAGGCCCTAACAATCTGATGCTGACGGTCACCGGCGCCCAATTTGGTCTGCGTGCCACGGTGCCTGCCATGGCCGGTATTCTAGCGGGCATGAGCGTGTTAATCGGGCTGGCCGGCGCTGGGGTTGCAACGTTATTGCTCGCCGTTCCGGGTTTGGAACCGGCGTTGCGCACCGTGGGGCTGGGTTATCTGCTGTGGCTGGCGTGGAAACTGTGCGCGCCCAGCGCCCAGCTAGACTCACGGGCCATCCATCGTCCGCTGACCACCACCGAGGCGGTACTGTTCCAGTTCGCCAATCCTAAAGCCTGGATGATGGCGATAACCGCCGCTACTACTTTTCTACCGGGCCTGCTACCGGCCACATCCGGCGATCAGGCCACCGCAACCTTCGCGGTGGCCCTGTGCTTTATGCTGGTCGGCGGTCCTTGCATTGCCTGCTGGGCCATCCTTGGCGCGGCCTTGCAAAACCAGTTGCAGCAAGGGTCCCGGTTACGCCAGTTCAATACCTTCATGGGCCTGTTGCTGGCAGCCACTGCCCTCGGCATGGCGTGGGTTTAGCGGATGGCAGCGCACCGCTACTCCATGACCTGCCCGGCCCAGTCGCGGGTCTTGAACCAGTAGTCGTGCCGTTCTTTCAACCAGCCGTCCTGCTGACGCAGCAGAATCCAGTTATTGAAGAAGTTCAGCGCATCAGGATCCCCTTTGCGCAATGCGAAGCCCTCAGCACCTTGCACAAACGGTTCCGGGATAGGCAGAAACAAGATGCCGGGGTGTTTCAGCACCTCGAAAGCCGGCGTTGGGGTGCTGGTGACAAACGCATGGGCCTTATCATTGAGCACCTCTTGCAACGCCAGCGCATCCTCGTCGAATTGCCGGAGGGTCGCCTTAGGCATCAATCGCTTGGCGGCGGTGGCGGGTGTCGCGCCGCGCCGCACGGCCAACACGATCTCTGGTTTATCGAAATCCTCCAGGGTGCTCAAACCGGCTGCCAGCTTCTTGCTCGCCACCATCTGAATACCGGAATTGGCATAGGGCAGCGAGAAGTTGACGGTGAGGTTGCGTTCCGGAGTAATCGACATGCCCGCGATAATGATGTCGAACTTACCGGCCAACAGAGCAGGGATGATGCCGTCCCAGGCAGTGGGGACAAATTCCGCCTTCACGCCCATGTCCTCAGCCAGTTTTTTGGCCACATCAATTTCATAGCCGGTTAATCCGCCATTCTTGTTGCGCATCGCCCAAGGGACGAAGGTGGACATGCCGACCTTGATCGAACCCCGTTTTTTGATGATTTCCAGCACACTGCCAGCAGCGAGCTGCTGATTCAATTTCTGGGCATTCGCCAGCGATGGCAACAGAAGAGTCAGCGCTAACACGGCGGCAGTGAGCGCAGCAAACAGGCGATTTTTCATCGATTAAAGCCTCGGAAGAAGGATAGGTTTCAGGCAAAGGTAGCGGACGCTCCGGGTTGAGGCAACTTCACCGGCGGCCCTGGGGGTAATCTATACAGGGGGGTGTGCCAAGCAGGCTGGCACCGGTACAAAATTTCCGATGTAAAAAAGACCTGTTTTGAAGAATGATGAGTGGATATGATTTGCTACATAGTGTGACCTTCACCGGATCGGAGCCACGAATCATGATCGGCTATTCAACCTCGCGCATGCTGTTAGCGGATGAATTCATTGATGTGTTGCAGCGCTCGACCCTGGCTGGACGGCGGCCGGTCGATGATCCTGAGTGCATCGCGGCGATGCTCGCCCATGCGGATTTGACGGTGACAGCCTGGGAGGGAGACCGGCTAGTAGGCGTGGCGCGTTCCGTGACCGATTTCAGCTACTGCTGTTATCTCTCCGATTTGGCGGTTGATGCCCATTTTCAAGGACAGGGCATTGGCCGGGAATTGATCCGGCAAACCAGGGCATTGCTAGGACCAACGTGCAGGCTGATCCTGCTCGCCGCACCCAATGCTGCCAGCTACTACCCGCATATTGGTTTGGAAAAGCACCCCAGCGCCTGGGTGTTGTACGAAAATCAGGGCATTAAAGACAGGACTTGACCGGCAAAGCCGCGATTTATCTATAGCAATCCTAAACAATATCCATCTATTGTGGTGGTGTACGCAAGGGTCCATCGTATTGACGTCGCAGAATGGGTAGCTCAACGGCGATCGGTTCATCGCTCTCCATATCTACCATTCCCGATGGCATTAGCTTCAGTGTCGTCTTGAAGACAGCATTGGAATAGAGGATGGTGGCCTCATACCGTTGCCATCCGTCCTTTTCGAAGGAGCCGTCAAGGTATTGCATCGGTGCAATCGATTCGCGGAGCCTGTTTAGCAATGATTTCTCGAGAGAATCGCCGACTGGAATCTCGCCGACTTCGGAAATCACCTGAAAAGGCCCTTCGTCACCTCGAACGAATGCGCAGAAGAAGCCGAGATAGCTTTCTTCGGCATGGGTCGCGTTGAAGGAAAGCAGGTGAGGGTTGATCGTATGCAGGATATCGGATTTGCCATTCAACAGCAGTACGCCTTTGGGTCCGATCATCCCTGAGCACAAACGCGGTGCTTGCTGATCCAGCCAATGAAACTGGGCATCGATGAGCCGGTAGCCGGGGTAAAAAGGTAACGGCAGCTCACGTAAGCAGCGACACCTGGATTTTCGAAGATCGACACCTGGATACCCTTTTTCTGCGGCCATCAGCAATTGGGCCAGGATTGCCACAGCGTCATCACCGGCGATCTCGCACCAATCGCCGCTGAGTGGTGGGGAATCGACCCACTGACCTGGGATCAGCTTTTTTACTTGCTCCGCCGCAAGATGCCTAGCAGCACTGTCGTCGCCATTGGCGCCATTGAGGAAATCGGCAACCACAACCAAGCGCTGATGCGCTGATCGAGCCGACTCATCGCCCGCCTTGGCCCCTTCCCGGTACCAGTGGACGGCTTGCTCCAGATCCCGCGCGACGCCTTGGCCGGTTTCATAGCAGACACCGAGATTGGCCATCGCCCGGCCATCGCCCGCCTTGGCCCCTTCCCGGTACCAGTGGACGGCTTGCTCCAGATCCCG
>ERZ761602.728-NODE-728-length-67127-cov-6.846657_pt1 | contig 67127 bp, 46 predicted proteins | sample MGYA00512165_ERZ761602 | MGnify/ENA primary metagenome ERZ761602 (study PRJEB28899, sample SAMN02445085) | bioreactor sludge metagenome | biome: EBPR sludge; isolation source: Thorneside wastewater treatment plant | place: Australia: Brisbane, Thorneside Wastewater...
GGGTGTAGTTCAGTGGTAGAACGCTTGCTTCCCAAGCAAGATATCGTGGGTTCGAATCCCATCACCCGCTCTCACCCTATGCGCGCCCCTGAGCCTCCGGGGGCGTGACTTTTTTTCGCTGGCTCCAACCATTTTCAGACGTTGCCGCCGCCGGACCCTGCGGAAAACCCGGCGCTGGGCTAAAATCGAACTGCTGTAGGCTGGCAGTCCAGAGGTTATGAGCAAGGCAAACCCGCGGGTCCTCTATATTGAAGACAACGCCGACAACCGGCTGTTGGTCCAGCGCGTGCTGGAGGCGGAGGGCTTCACGGTGGTCCTGGCCGCCGACGGCCGGAGCGGCCTGCAAGCGGCGCTGGCGGAGACGCCCGACGTGATCCTGATGGATATCAACCTGCCGGAGGTGGACGGTTACACGATGACGGCGCGCCTGAAGGCCACCCCCGGTCTGGAACACGTCCGCATCATCGCCCTGACCGCCAACGTCATGAAGGGCGATCGCGAGAAAACCCTGGCGGCCGGCTGTGATGGCTATATCCAGAAGCCGATCGACGTCGACGCCCTGCCGCGCCAGATCCTGCGCTTCCTGCCGCACTCGCATTCCTAAAACGGTGTTTATGAGTGTCCCTCCGCCCCCTCCGCCTTCTTCCGCCCCCTCGCGCCCGGCGCGGGAGCCCGTGAACCCGAAGGACGCCACGATCCTGATCGTCGAGGATAACGTGTCCAACTTCGTGCTCATGGCGCGCATGCTGGCGTACATGGGCGTGCCGCGCTGCGAGTGGAAGACCTCCGGCTGGCAAGTGGTGGAGTTCGCCGATACCCTGCCGCGCATCGACCTGATCCTGATGGATCTGCGTCTGCCCTACGAAGACGGCTACGCCGCCCTGACCAAGGTGCGCAACACCTCGAAGTTGAAGGAAACGATCGTCGTCGCCGTGACGGCGGAGGCCAGCCAGGAGCAGTTGAACAAGGCCCGCGCGGCCGGCTTCGACGGCTTCCTGGGCAAACCCCTCGACCCAGACCGTTTCCCGGACCAGATCCGCCGCCTGCTTCGCGGCGAGCCAGTCTGGGAGCAGTGACGGGCGCGCGAGACGTCAGCCCCGGGTGGAGGCGGGCCAGCCCCGGCGCAGGTGTCGCCCGGAGACGTCGCCATGTTACCGCCTGAGCCCCAAACAAAGCCCGCGCCGCCGGCCGCCTGGTGGACGGCGGTCTGGGAAGCCCTCACCGGGCCGGCGACCGCGGTCGGCTCCGGCGATCGGCGCCGGGCCCAACGCCTGTCCGCCCTGCTCCTGCTGCTCACCCCATCCCAAACGGTCGCCGCCCTGATGGCCTTTGGCCTGGCGCCGGCCGGCCGCTCAACGCTGGCCTGGCTGCTGGCCGGCGTCGCGCTCCTGCTGGGTGTTGCTTACTTCGTCAGCCGGACCCGCTTCTATCGGGCGGCGGCCGCCGCCGCCGTCGTTATGGTGGCGATCCTGCCGGGGGCCGCGCTGGCGGCCTGGGGCTCGGCCGATCTGGCCGCCCTGACTCTGGCAACCGCCGCCGGCCTGCTCGGGCTCCTCGTCGCCAGCCAGTTGTTCGGCCTGACCAGTCTGCTTCTGGCGGCCGGCGCGCAGCTGGCCGGCCTGGCCTGGCTGCCCGCCCTCTTCCCGGCGCTGGCCGTGCCAGACCTGGCTGTGGCCGCCGGTCTGCTGGCTGTCGGCGCCGGCCTGCTGGCCGTGGTCGTCCGTTACTACCACCGGCTGGAACAGGATCAGCATGCGGCCCTGGCGCAGGCCCAGCGTGAGCTGCAGGCCAGCCAGGTTCTGCTCGACACGCGCACGCGCGACCTGGAACGGCGCACCGCCCAGTTGGTGGTGGCCGCCGACGTCGGCCGCACCGTGTCGGCGCTGCTGCACGTGGAGCCGCTGCTGGCGCGCGTGGTCGAGCTGATCCGCGACCGGTTCGGCTTCTACCACGTTTCGATCTTTTTGATGGACGACAGCGGCCAGAGCCTCGTGCTGCGCGAGGCCACCGGGCCGGTGGGCGCGCGCCTCAAGGCCGACGGCTACCGGCTGCCGCTCGAGGCGCGCTCGATCGTGGGGTGGGTGGCCTCCACCCGCCAGCCGCGCGTCATCGCCGACGTCCGCACCGACCCGAGCTTCCTCAGCCACGCGCTCCTGCCGGAGACCCGCGCGGAGGCCGCCTTGCCGCTGCGCGCCGGCGAGCGCCTGATCGGCGTATTGGACGTGCAGAGCCGCAAACCGGCCGCGTTCGCGCCGGCCGACCTGGACGTCTTGCAGATTCTGGCCGACCAGGTGGGCGTGGCTTTGGAGAACGGGCTCCTGTTCGCGCGCCAGCAGCGCCTGCTGCAGTTGGAACAGCTGGTGCTCTCGCTGACCACCAAGATCCACCAGACCGTCGAGCTGGAGGCGATCCTGGAAAGCGCGGCCGCCGACCTGGGGCGGGCGCTGGGCGCCGGCCGCGCCGTCGTGCGGCTGCAGGCCGCGCCGACATCCGGGCCGGACGCGGCCCTCGAGCGCGACGGCCAGCCTCAACCCGGCCACAACGGCCACGCCGCCCCACCCGGCGACGGGCCGGATGCGCTGAACCCGGCATGACCACCGTCGTCCCGCTCTCGCAGATCCGCGCGCCGCTGCGCAGCCGCCGCGCCGTCCAGTTGACGCTGGCCACGCTGACGGTGGTGCTCGCCGCGAGCACGCCAGCCGCGATCTATTTCTGGCAGACACGCGGCGCCGTCAGCCTGGCGCTGCTGACGGCGCTGCTGGCCAGCGCGGCCGCGGCCGGCGCCGGGCTGTGGCTCGCTCAACGCGGCCGCTCTACCGAAGGCGCCGGGCTGGCGCTGGGCGGGCTGGCCGTCCTGGGGCCGGTAGTCAGCGCCCTCATCGCCGATCTCGGCCTGGCGCTGGGAGTCGTCCTGCTCGCCGCCGCCGGCGTGATGGCCGCGCTCACGATGCGCCGCCCGGCCGCCCGGATCGCCATCCTGGCCGGCATCCTGGCCGGCGTGCTCACCATCGCCATCGACCTTTTCCTGGCGGCCTGGCTGCCGTGGGCGCGGCTGACCCTGCCCGAAGCCCTGCGCACCCTCTATGTCCCCGGCGCGGCGCTGCTCATCCTGGGCGCCTTCGGCCTCTTCGTAGCGCGCGGCTTCGCCAACTACCGCCTGAACACCAAGCTGCTGATCGGCTTTGTGACTGTGGCGCTGGTGCCCCTGACACTGCTGACCGTGCGCAACGATCAGGAGAACCGGGCGGCGCTGCGCACGGCCGCCTATCAATCCCTGCTGGCCGCGGCCGCCCGCACGGCCGCCACCGTCGACGCCTTCCTGAACGCCAACCTCAACGCCGTCACGGCCGAGGCGCGCCTGACCACGTTGAGCGATTACCTGGCCCTGCCCGAGCGGCAGCGGGCCGGCAGCGATCTGGAGCGCCAGGCCAAGAACCTGCTGGCCTCGCTGCAATCGATGAACCTCCAGAACGTGGCGGCCGAGTCCGAGACCCGCGTCATCCAGGCCTATCTCCTGCTGGATACGCGCGGCAACCTCGCGCTCTCCACCACGCCGACCTTGCCGGCCGACACCAGCTTTCTGCGCGGCGACCTGTTCATGCTGCCGCGCATGACCGGCCGCGCCTACGGCTCGCCCGTGTACTTCACCGGCCCGGAACAGGGCAGCCTGTACTTCTCGGCGCCGGTGCTGGACCTGGACGAGCGCGTCGTCGGCGTCCTGGTGACGCAGGTGAATACGGCCTGGCTGCAGCGCATCATCGTCCAGAGCAACAACCTGCTCGGCGGGAGCTCGGCCTCCTTCGCAGCGCTGTTCAACGAGAACGGCCTGCGCCTGGCGGACGGCGCGGCGGAGGGCACCAACGTGCCGCGCTTCGCGGACCTGCCCGCGGCCGAGCGCCTGGCCAGCCTGGCCGAGGCCGGCCAACTGCCCGGGCTGCCGCCCGAGGACCTGAATGCGGGCCTGCCCACGCTGGCCCAGCAGGTGTGGCAGGCGCAGTCGCAACAAGCCACGTTCTATTTCGCCGGCATCGTGCACTATGCCGCCAACCCCAACCGGCCGGAGCCGCAGCATCTGGCCGCGCTGCTGCCGTTGAGCACGCGCCCGTGGGTGGTCATGTTCGCCCAGCCGGAGAGTGTCGCCCTGGCCCCGGCCGAGGGCCAGACGCGCGTGTCGATCTTCCTGTCGATTGTCTTCGCCCTCGGTGTGGCGGCCGTCTCCGTGCTGGCGGCGCGCAACCTGGCGATGCCGATCAACGACCTGACGGCCACGGCCGAACGCGTGCGCGGCGGCGACCTGGGCGCGCGCGCCCAGCCGGTAGCCAGCGACGAGATCGGCCTGCTCTCGCAGACCTTCAACACGATGACGGCCCAGCTGCAGGAAATGCTCAGCAGCCTGGAGCAGCGCGTGGCCGAACGCACCGCCCAGCTGCAGGCCACCGCCGACATCAGCCGCGCCACAGCCGGCGTGCGCGATCTGGATGAACTGCTGGAGCTGGCCGTGGAGCTGATCCGCGGCCGCTTCGGCTACTACCACGCCTCGGTCTTCCTGATCGACGAGGCCGGCGAGTACGCCCAGCTGCGCGAATCCACCGGCGAGATCGGCGCGCAGCTCAAGGCCCGCCGGCACCGGCTGGCCATCGGTTCGCGCTCCCTGGTGGGCTGGGTCACCCAGAACCGCCGGCCGCGCATCGCCCGCGATGTGGCCGGCGACCCCTTCCACTTCAAGAACCCGCTCCTGCCGGAGACCCGCTCGGAACTGTGTCTGCCGCTGATCGTGGGCGACCGGCTGATCGGCGCGCTCGATGTGCAGAGCCAGGAGGTGGACGCCTTCAGCGAGACCGACGTGCAGGCGCTGCAGGTGCTGGCCGACCAGCTCAGCATCGCCATCGAGAACGCGCAGCTGTTCCAGGCGGCGCAGAGCGACCTGGCCCAGGCCCGCGCGCGCTACCAGCAGACTCTGGACGCCAACTGGCGCGATGTGCTGGGCGGCACGGCCCGCGAGCTGGTCTACGACCTGGAGCCGGGCAGCGCCGTCAGCGCGGCCCCGCTGCTCGTCCCACTGCGCCTGCGGGATCAGGTCATCGGCACCATCGAACTGCACCGCGGCCCGGAGGCCACCCCGCTCTCGCCGGAGGAAGAGGCCCTGCTGGACACGGTGGCCGCGCAGCTCGCCACCGCTCTGGAAAGCGCCGTGCTCGTCCAAGAGAGCCAGGCCCGCAGCCGGCGCGACCGGCTGATCACGGCCATCACCGACGAGATGCGCGCCTCGCTCAGCCCGACAGCCATCCTGCAGAACAGCATCCGCCAGCTCGGGCGCGTGCTGGGCGCCACCGAGGTCAAGGTGCGCCTGGGCGGGCCGCCGCAGGCCGGAGGCCCGGCGGCATGAGCGCCCTGCCGCCCACCTCGGCGCCTGATCTGAGCGCCGCGCTGACCTCCGCCCGCGCGGAGGTGCTGGAGCGCGTCCTGCGCAGCCTGCGCTGGGTCGCCCTGGCCGCGCTGGTGGCCTACACCCTGACGGCCTTCTTCTATGACACCTGGGGCTCGGTGGCCCTGTACGGCGTCCTGTTTGTGGCGCTGCTGGCCCTGTCGCTGGCGCGGCGCCTGACTTACACCTGGCGCAGCGGCCTGTTCCTGGCCCTGCTCTACGCCGCCGCCGGCCTCAGCCTGGCCGATGTCGGCGTGGGCGGCTCGGCGCGCGTCTTCCTGCTGGCCTTCACCGTCCTGACCACGGTGCTGTTCGGCCAGCGCGCCGGCGTCTGGGCCGCCGCCCTCAGCCTGCTGACCTGGTTCGGCGCTGGCGCCGCCTTCAGCTATTGGAGCGTGGAGCCGGCCGGCGCGCCCAGCTCGATCCAGTGGGTGGACTGGCTTTCGGCCGGGGCCAGCCTGCTGATGATCATGGTCGCCGTCATCCTGCCGCAGCGGCAGTTCCTGGAGACGCAGGCGGCCGCCGTGACCATGTCACAGCAGAAGCGCGACCTGGAGCAGGCCCAGGCGGCCCTGACACGCCAGGCGCACGAACTTGAGCAGACCACGCGCCAGCTGGGCGAGGCCAACCGCAAGCTCACCGCTCAATCCGACGCGCTGGCCCACCGCGCCGCGCAGTGGGCGGTGAGCGCCGAGGTGGCGCGCGTGGCCGTCACCCTGCAGGACCTGCCGACCCTGCTGGACACGGCCGTGCGCCTGGTCAGCGAGCGCTTCAGCTTCTACCACGCCGGCATCTTCCTGCTGGACGAACAAGGCGAGTGGGCGGTGCTGCGCGCCGCCAACAGCCCGGGCGGGCAGCGCATGCTGGCGCGCGGCCACCGGCTGCGCGTCGGCCAGCAGGGCATTGTCGGCTTCGTCACGGCCACCGGCCAGCCGCGCATCGCCCTGAACGTCGGCGAGGACGTCGTCCACTTCCGCAACCCGGACCTGCCCGAGACGCAGTCTGAGATGGCTCTGCCGATGCGCGGGCGCGACGGCATCGTCGGCGCGCTGGATGTCCAGTCCACGGTTGTCAACGCCTTCAGCGACGAGGACATCGCGGCGCTGCAAACGCTGGCGGACCAACTGGCCGTCGCCATCGACAACGCCCGCCTGTTCCAGCAGACCCAGCGCCAACTGGAGGACCTGCGCACCGCCCAGCGCACGCGTCTGGCCGAGGAGCTGGCCGCGCCCCAGGCGCTGGCCTTCCGCTACGACGGCGTCGACGTCGTCCCGCTGGGCCAGGCGCGTCTGGAAGCGCCCGGCGGGCCGGCCGCGCAGGTGCCCATCCGCCTGGGCGACGAGACGCTGGGCGTCATCGAACTCCAGCGCGCGGACGGCCAGTGGTCGACCAACGATTTGCAGCTGGCCGCGGCCATCGCCGAACGCATGGGCCTGGCGCTCGAGAACGCCCGGCTCTTCCTGGAGACGCGCGCCAACGCGCAGCGCATGGCGGCCCTGTCGGCCGCCGTGCTCGAGATCACCGGGCCGCAGTTCGCGCTGCCGGAGCTGGTGACGCGCATCGCCGACCAGGCCCGCGCCCTGCTGGAGGCGGACGGCGTGTGCGTGTGGCTGACGGCGCCGGACGCCGACGAGCTTGAGCTGCTGGTGGCCCAGAATGCCACCGCCGCCGAACGCCCCGGCCAACGCCTGAAGCGCGGCGAAGGGTTGGCCGGGCAGGTCTGGGAGAACGGCCTGCTCTGGCGGCCCGAAGCCGGCCAGGTCCCCCCCGATTCGCCCTTCCCGGTGGTGCTGGCGCTGCCGCTCACCTGGCAAACCACCGTGCTCGGCGTGCTGACGCTCGGCCGCGCCGCCCCGGAGCGCGCCTTCCGCCCGGAGGATGAGACCAGCGCGCGCCTGTTTGCGGCGGCGGCGGCCACCGCCCTGGCCAACGCCCGGCTGCTGGCCGAGACGCGCCAGCGCCTGCAGGAGCTGGAGACCCTCAACAGCATCGGCGCCATCGTCAGCTCGCAGGTCGATCTGTACACGATGCTGAAACAGATCGGCGACAAAGTGCTGGCGACCTTCGGGGTCCGCTCCGGCTACATCGGCCTGTACGACAGCGCCACCAACCTGATCGAGTTCCCGTACTTCATGGAGGCCGGCGAGGCCGCGCCGACGCCGCCCGTGCCGCTCGGGCGCGGCCTGTCGTCCATCGTCATCCAGACCCGCCAACCGCTGCTCCTCAACCATGACTCGCTGGAGCGCGCCACCGAACTGGGCGCCGTGGTCTCCGGCCTGCCGGCGCTGTCCTACCTGGGCGTGCCGATCGTGGTCGGCGATGACGTCATCGGCATCCTGAATGTGCAGAGCACGACGCGCGAGGACCTCTTCACGTCCGACGACGTGCGGCTGCTCTCGATCATCGGCGCCAGCCTGGGCGTGGCCATCGAGAACGCGCGCCTGTTCCAGCAGACGCAGTCGGCCCTAGCCGAGACCGAGGCCCTCTACCAGGCCAGCGCCGACCTCAACACCGCCCAGCACTTCACCGGCCTGCTGGCCAGCCTGCGCCGCCACACCCTGCTGGGCGGCGCCCAGATGCTGCAGGTCCATTACTTCGACCGGCCGTGGACGGGCCGCCAGATCCCCGAAGCCACCCAACTCCTGGCGCGCTGGAGCGCGGACGACACCCTCGAGCCGGCCCCGCTGCGCCAGCCGCTGCCGGCCTGGATGAGCCAGCACCTGCGCGCCAACGCGCCGACCGTGGTGGAAGAGGTGGCCAACGACGCGCGCCTCGACGAGGCGGCGCGGGCCGTCTACCTGATCCGGCAAGGCATCCAGAGCGCGCTGTTTGTGCCCTTGGTGGTCGGCGGCGACTGGCTCGGCTTCCTGGGCGCCTTCTTCACGGCCCTCACCACCTTCCCGGAGGCCGAGGTCCGGCGCCTGACCAGCCTGGCCCGCCAGGCGGCCGTCCAGATCGAGAACTTCCGCAACGTGGCCCTGATCGAGCGGCGCGCCCAGCAGTTGTTGACGGCAGCCGAAGTCAGCCGGGCCGCGATCTCGATCACGGCCACCGAGGAGCTCATCAGCCAGGCCACCGAGCTGATCCGCGAGCGCTTCAACCTGTACTACGCGGCCCTGTTCCTGACCGACTCCGACCAGAAGTGGGCCGTGCTGGTGTACGCCACCGGCGAGGCCGGGCGGCAGCTGATGGAGCGCGGCCACCGGCTGGAGATCGGCGGCAACTCGATGGTCGGCTGGGCCGTGGAGCACCGCCAGCCGCGCATCGCCCAGGACGTCGACCAGGAGAAGGTGCGCTTCGCCAACCCGCTGCTGCCGGACACGCGCTCGGAGATGGCGCTGCCGTTGACCGTCGGCGAGATCGCCCTGGGCGCGCTCAGCGTGCAATCCACCGAGCCGAATGCCTTCGGCGAAGCCGACATCACCATCCTGCAGACCATGGCCGACCAGATCGCCATCGCCATCCGCAACGCGCAGGTGCTGGGCGACCTGCGCCTGACCCTGCAGGCCCTGGACTATGAGCGCTTCCTGCTGCAGACCCTGCTGGACAACGTCCCGGACAAGATCTACTTCAAAGACCAGCACGGCCGCTTCATCCGCGCCAGCCAGGCCGTGGCGCGGCAGTTTGGCCTGCAGCCGGAACAGGTGATCGGCAAGAGCGACTTCGATTTCTTCAGCGAGGCGCATGCCCGCCAGGCCTACCAGGACGAGCAGCAGCTGATGACCTCCGGCCAGCCGCTGCTCGGCAAGCTGGAGCGCGAGACCTGGCCGGACCGGCCGGACACCTGGGTGCTCACCAGCAAGCTCGTGCTGCGCGAGCCGGACGGCCGGCCCATCGGCACTTTCGGCATCTCGCGCGACGTGACGGAGCTGAAGCAGGCCCAGGAGGAGGCCCAGCGCCGCGCCCGCCAGCTGCTGGCCGCGGCCGAGGTCAGCCGCATGGTGACGTCGCTGCTGGACGAGCGCGAGCTGGTCCAACGGGCGGTGGAGCTGGTGCGGGCCCGCTTCGGGCTGTACTACGTGGCGCTGTTCCTGGTGGATGAGAGCGGCCGCTGGGCGGTGCTCAAACACGCCACCGGCGGCGCCGCCGACGCCGGCCGGCTGCTGCTCAAGCTCGGCCACCAGCTGGAAGTGGGCGGCAAGTCTATGATCGGCTGGGCGGTGGCCAACCGCAAGGCGCGCATCTCCGAGGACGTGGCCGAGGAGACGGTGCGCTTCGCCAACCCGCTGACGCCGGAAACGCGCTCCGAGATGGCCCTGCCGCTGCTCGTCGGCGAGAGCGCGCTCGGCGCGCTGAGCGTCCAATCGGTCGAGCGCCAGGCCTTCTCCGAGGCCGATATCGCCATCCTGCAGACCATGGCCGACCAGATCGCCGGCGCGCTGCAGAACGCGCGCCTGTTCCGGCGCGTGCAGACGCAGGAGTTCAATGCCAGCGCCCTGGCCCAGATCGCGCGGGCGGTCTCCGCGCGGCTGGAGGAGGCCGAGGTCTGGGAGACGCTGGCTGAGGAACTGCTGGGCGCCTTCCAAGCCGACGGCGTCGTGGTCCATCGCTGGGACGGCGAGACCGGGGCGTTCACGCCGCGGGTCGTCCGGTCGTCCGGCGGCGGGGAGGCCGCGCCCGTCTGGCCGGAGCCGGGCCTGGCCGTGCCGGCCCTGGAGCGCCCCGAGCTGCTGGAGGCCGTGGTGGCGCGCACCGGCCGGGTGCGCCCGCTGGGCCAGGTGAGCGACGAGCAGCTGCGCGAAAGCATGCTCATGCCGGTGCTCTACCAGGACGCCGTCGACAGCGTGGTCGAGGTCGTCCATACCGGGCCGGCCAGCGGCCTGACCAGCGACGACTTCAACCTGCTCCAGGCGGCGGTGACGACGGCGGCGGCGGCGCTCCAGATCGCGCGCCTGTACAGCCTGCAGCGCGAGACGGCCGAGCGCCTGCAGGAGGTGGACCGCCTGAAGAGCCAGTTCCTGGCCAACATGAGCCACGAGCTGCGCACGCCGCTCAACTCGATCATCGGCTTCTCGCGCGTCATCCTGAAGGGCATCGACGGGCCGGTCAACGATCTGCAGCAGCAAGACCTGAGCTCGATCTACAACTCCGGCCAGCACTTGCTTGGGCTGATCAACGACATCCTCGACCTCTCGCGGATCGAGGCCGGCAAGATGGAGCTGGCCTTCGACGAAGTCCACCTGCCCGAGATCTTCGAAGGCGTGCTGGCCACCGCGCGCGGCCTGATCAAGGACCGCCCGATCGAACTGGTGCAGGCCGTCGACGCGGCGCTGCCGACGGTGCGCGCCGACGCCACCCGCATGCGCCAAGTACTGCTCAATCTGCTGGCCAACGCCGCCAAGTTCACCGAGCAGGGCCAGATCACGCTGGGCGCCCACACCGGCGTCGCCGACGACGGCCGGCCGCAGGTGGAGATCTGGGTCAGCGACACCGGCCAGGGCATCCCGGCCCAGGAGATGCCTAAGCTCTTCGAGCGCTTCTCGCAGGTGGACGGCTCGCCCACGCGCAAGGCCGGCGGCACCGGCCTGGGCTTGAACATCAGCCGGCACTTGGTGGAACTGCACGGCGGCCGCATCTGGGCCGAGAGCTCCGGCGTCCCCGGCGAGGGGGCCACTTTCCGCCTGTGCCTGCCCGCCTTCCAGCCGGAGCCGAAGGTGGAGTCCGCGCCGCTGGGCGCGCACCCGTTGATCCTGGTGGTGGAAGACGACCAGGGCCTGTTCGCGCTCTACCGCCGCTATCTGGAAGCGCACGGCTACCGGTTGGCCGGCGTGGACCAGAGCGGCGAGGCCGTGGCCCGCGCCGCCGAGCTGAAACCCGCGGCCATCCTGCTGGACGTCTTCATGCCCAACCTGGATGGCTGGCAGGTGCTGACCGACCTCAAGCAGCACCCGGAGACGCGCCAGATCCCGGTCATCATGTGCACGATCACAGACGAGCGCGAGCGCGCCCTGCGCCTGGGTGCCGCCGATTACCTGATGAAGCCGATCCTGGAGACCGACCTGACGCGCGCCCTGCACCGGCTGCCGGGGCTGAAGGTGAACGGCGGTCGGCCCGTGCCGCTGACGCCGCCGCGCTGACGGCCCGCCCGCCGAGAGAAGCCGTATGACGCCTGAGATCAGCATGGTTTGCACGGACTGCGGGCACCGCCTGCCGTTTTCGGCCGCCCAACTGCGCTGCCCGGCCTGCAACAGCGAATGGCTGGAGGCCGCCTACGATTACGACGCCATCGCCGGCAGCTTCGCCACCGCCCACCTACGGCGCGAGCCCGGCCTGTGGCGTTACCGCGAGCTCCTGCCGCTGCGCGACATGGGCCATGCCGTCACGCTCGGCGAGGGCAACACGCCGCTCGTGCCGGTCACGAATTTGGGCCTGATGCTCGGCCGGCCCTATCTCTACATCAAGGACGAGCGCCAGAACCCGACCGGCTCTTTCAAGGACCGCCAGGCCGCGCTGGCCGTCTCGGTCATGAAGGAGGCCGGCATCACCGACGCCGTGGTGGCCTCCACCGGCAACGTCGCCATCTCCTACGCCGCCTACGGCGCGCGAGCCGGCATCAAGGTCTACGCCTTCTTGACCTCGCTGGTGCCGCCGGAAAAGATGCGCGAGTGCGCGCTGTACGGCGCCCAGGTCATCAAGGTCACCACCACCTACGACCGGTCCAAGGATCTGGCGCAGGCCTTCGCGCGCCAGCGGGATATGTACTACGACCGCGGCCTGCGCAGCATCGCCTCGGTGGAGAGCATGAAGACGCTGGCTTACGAGATCGCCGAGCAACTGGCGCGCCAGCTGCCGGCCGAGCTGCGCGTCCGCCCGGCCGACGGCCGGTTCAGCGCCAACGGCCGCGGCCCGGCGGTCTGGCGCGCGCCGGACTGGTACATTCAGTCGGTCAGCGGCGGCCTGGGGCCGGTGGGGACCATGCGCGGTTTCCAGGAGTTGCACCGCATGGGCCTGATCGACCGCGTGCCGGCGCTGGCCTGCGTCCAGGCCGAGGGCTGCGCGCCGATGGTCACGGCCTTCCGCAAAGGCTTGTCGACGCCGGAAGTGGTCGAGTCGCCGCGGACGCGCATCGGCACGCTGGCCACCGGCAACCCCGGCCGCGCCTACGCGCTGCTCAAACGCACCATCGACGAGTTTGGCGGTGTGATGGAGGCGGTCAGCGACGAAGAGGGCTTCCGGGCCATGCACGTCATGGCAAAAATGGAAGGCCTGTCGATGGAGCCGGCCGCGGCCGTGGCCTTTGCCGGGCTGTTCAAGCTGGTACACCAGGGCCTGATCAAGCCCGAGCACGTGGTCGTGATCAACTGCACCGGGCACACCTTCCCGGTGCAGAGCGACGTCCTGGGCGAGGGCTGGGCGCGGGACATGGATGAGCGCGCGCCCGAGACCGCCGACGCCGCCAGCCCGCCGCCGGAGGGGGTGCTGGCAGCGCTGGAGCGCCTGGATGCGCGGGTGCGCTCCATCGCCATCGTCGATGACACGCCCGACGCCGTGCGCCTGTTCCGGCGCATCCTGCAGGCCAAGGGCGATTACCAGATCTACGAGGCCCACGACGGCCGGGCGGGCCTGGCCCTGATCCGCGCCAAGCACCCGGACCTGGTGATCCTGGACCTGATGATGCCGGAGGTGGACGGCTTTGCCGTGCTGGATGCGCTGCGCGCCGACGAGGCCACGCAGGACATCCCCGTGATCGTGGTCACCGCCAAAGCCCTGACGCCCGAGGAGCGCGATCGGCTGACCGGCCAGATCGAGGCCCTGCTCCAGAAAGGCGCGTTCATGGACAACGAATTGCTGGATGATGTGTCGAAGGCTCTGAACTAGTTGGGACGCGAAGGGCGAAAGACCCAGGACGGCCGCCGGTGCAGCTAGACGGGCGGCCATCGTCTGTCAGTCGTCTTCCGTCAGCACGTATGCAACTCGGCCCCAAGCTCCCGTCGTGGAAGTCGACCCAGGCTCAGGGTATCGCCGCCGCCCTGCTCTCGGCGCTGGCCTCCGGCCTGGTGCCGATCTTCGGGAAGCAGGCCTATGAGGCCGGCCTGGCGCCGTTCACGCTGGTGATGCTGCGCACCGTCGGCGCGGCCGGCGCCCTGTGGCTGATCTACCTGATCTTCTGGCGCAAGTTCATTTATATCTACCCCTTCGCCTTCGCGGCCTGCCTGGTGGCGGGCGTGGTCAACGGCCTGGGCTCGTTGATGTTCTATACCAGTCTGCAGCGCCTGGACGCCTCCATCAGCCAGCTGCTCTTCACGCTGTATCTGCTCTTCCTGACGCTCTTCTCGTGGCTGGACGGTTACCGCATCTCGCGCCTGACGCTGGTGCGCCTGGGCCTGGCGCTGCTGGCCGTCGTGCTGTTGAAGTGGTCGCCCAACGGCGCCGCCGACTGGCCGGCGGCCCTGTTGATGATCGCGGCCGGCGCCCTGTACGCGCTGCACGTGTCCATCAATCAGCACACGCTGTACGACGTGCCGGCGCCGACCGTGACGCTGTACACGCTCTCCGGCATGGCGTTGACGGTGTTCATCGCCTACGCCGTCAACGGCTACCCGCCGCTGCCGGCCACGGCCGGGGCCTGGCAGCCCGTGCTGCTCCTGACCGCCGTCACGCTCATCGCGCGGCTGACGCTGTTCCTGGGCGTCAAACACCTGGGCGGCATGCAGGCCGTGCTGATCAACCTGGGCGAGGGCCTCGTGACCGTGCTGGCCGCCATTGCCTGGCTGGGCGAGACCTTCACGCCCGTACAGTGGTTGGGGGCCGCCGTGTTGGGCGCGTCGCTGCTGCTGGTGACGCGCGAACAAGCCTTAGGCGTCATCCCACGCCCCAAGCCGTGGCTGCAGATCTTTACGCAATGGTTCGCGACTTTGTCGGCGACGTTCGGCGCGGCCAGCCCGCCCGAGGCCGATCCGCCCCGCCCCCCCAAGCCGGCCCCCAAGGGCGCCTCACCCTCGAATACGCCGGACGATTGAGCGTCCGTCTGCCCCGACCTGCACACTGACTCTGTCTGGGCACACCAACCCGCCTCAGGCGCGCACCCGGCCAGGCTTTGGCCTTTCATCATGCCGGCCTGCTTTTGGGTTTGGCAAACCGGGCGTCAGGCAACGGCCAGGGCGCCCGTACTTTTGTCCGAGTTTACAGACAAGCCCTATCCGGTTACAATAACAACAGGGTCTGGGTCGAGCAAACCGAAATCCAACTTCACTGGGACAATTTACCGCACGTTGTGTCACTGGCTGGCTGCTGGGAGCCGGACCGGTCTAGCGCACAAACGTGCAGCTGCGTGGAGAGGTATCGACGCGGCTACGATCTACGGCGGTTGCCAGGGTGACCGGGGTTGAACACCTTGCCCGCCCTCGTAGATCTGGGCAGGACGCGGGTCAGCTCTGCAATCGGCGGTGCTGAAGGCGGCCGCCGCATTCCGGACGGAGTGGAATCGGGCGATGTGGGTTCCGGCATATCCACAGTCTCGGTTGTTGACAACCGCTCAGCGCGGGTCTGACCTGTTCGCAGACCGCCTGGCCCCCTGGCTGCTTGAAAACCAACCGTTCGCGGAAATCCCCTTCTCCCGGGACAGTGGCGGCCTGCTGCTGCCGCTGTTGGGCGTGTTCGTGCTCACGGCTTTGTTGTTCTACGGAGCCCGCCGACATTGGCGCCAGGCCGCGGACCGTGAGCGGCGCCAGACGCTGGCGCTCCACCTGGGCCAACTCCAGGATTTGGGCGAACTCGCCCGCTACCTCGCGCATTTCCCGGCCACCTGCCTGCCCATCGCCCGCACCAGCGTCTACCTGTATGACCATGCCGAGGCCAGACGGACTCTGGCCGCCGCCTGGCCGCCCGCGGCCCGGGCGCTGACGACGCACCCCTCGGCCTCGGCTTGCCAGACCTGCCTGGCCAGCCGCACGCACGGCCTGCGGCGCTGCCTGACCACGCCGCGCTCGGATGATCGAGCGGCCAGCCGGCCCTGGTGTCTGCCTTTGCGCTACGAGAGCTTGCTCGTCGGCATCCTGCAATTGACCTTTCCCGCCGACCGGCCGCCCGCCGCACTGCAACTGCGCTGGCTGGAAGCCAGCTCGGCCGAGATCGCCCTGGCCCTGGTGCGGGCGCTCGGCCGGAACCAGCAATTGGCGCTGGCGCGCGCCAACGCGCAGGCGGCCGAACGCAACCGCCTGGCGCACCTCTTGCACCATTCGCTGGCCCAGCAGTTAAGTTATCTGCACTTCGGCCTGGACCACCTCGCGAATACCCAACGGCCGCCCGACCCGGAGCGGCTGCGCGCCGACCTGGAGCGGCTGCGCCTCGTGGCCCACTACTCGTACACGCAAGTGCGTGACGCCCTGGACCTGCTCACCTCCGCCCGGCCATTTGACCTGACCCTGGCCGTCGAGCACTACGCCAGTTTCCTGGCCCAGACGGCGAACCTGGCGCTCACCTTCACCGCCTGTGGGCGGCCGACCCCGCTCCCGGCTGAACTATGCCAGCCAGTCTTCGGTCTCATCCAGGAAGGTCTGCACAATGCCCAGAAGCACGCCCAGGCCCGCTCCATCTGGCTCAGCCTGGCGTGGTCCCCCGACTCCCTGCGTATCGAAGTCACCGACGACGGGATCGGCTTCGACCCGACAGCGCTTCCGGCCAAAGGGCACTTCGGCCTGCCCATGGTGCAGGAAAGCGTGACCACGCTGGGCGGCCAACTGACGCTGGAGAGCGCGCCGGGGCGCGGCACGCGGCTGGCCGTATTGCTGCCGCTGGCGCGCGAGAGTTACGCCGGCGACGAGGCCCGCGCCGGGGCCGCCGGCGCGTCCGAGGCGCACCGGTGATTGCCGCCCGCCCCCGGCCGCCGCTGGTTCTCTGGACGAGGACTCAATGACCCTACTCGAAGCGACCTCGCTGGGGCTGGACCTCCTGCTGGTGGCCGCCGCCGCGATCACGTATCTCGCCCGGCCGCGCATCGGCGGTCAACTCAGCCGCGGGCTGCGGATCTTGCTCGGCGGCGTCATCATCCTGGGGCTGGCCCACCTCATCGAGACGGCGATGTTCGCCATCTTTAGCTTCAGCCTGCAGATCAACGAGGTCCTCCACCGGTTGATCGTCATGTTCGGTTTCGTGTTCGTCATTCTGGGCTTCTTGATTATGCGGCGCGCCTTCGAGGAATAGGGCGCTGGCCTGGACGGGAACAAGCGGATGACCAGCGACCCCGCCCCCGAGGGCAACGCCTACCGCCAGGTCTTGACCTCGATCGTCAAGCGCTTTGTGCGGTTGGTCGGCGCGTCGGCGGCTGTGGTTGTGGCTCGGCGGGTCCCGCAGTTGAAGGTTGAGGACGATGGTAACGTTACCGACTACGACCAGGAGAATCCGGTGGACAGTGTCATGCGGTTGATCGTCGAGTATGGCGCTGTTTTCGGCGAGATGGCTGTCACCCTCTCGCGCCAGGCCACGCGGCCGATGACCGACAGCGCCGCGCAGAGCGTCCTGCAGGAGGCCGGACTCTTGAACCCGGCGGCCAGCGGCCCACTTAGCGTGCTGCTGGTGGATGACCACAGCCTCTTCCGCGAGGGCATCGCCAGCCTGCTGTCCAGCCAGCCGGACATCAAGGTCGTCGGCCAGGCGGGCTCGGTGCGCGAGGCCGTCGCGAAAGCCCAGAATCTGAAACCGGATGTCGTGCTGATGGACCTGGGTCTGCCGGACGGCAGCGGCCTGGAGGCCACCCGCGCCATCCTGGCCAGCCAGCCGGCCGCTAAGATCGTCATCCTGACCGTGCACGAGAACGACGAGCAGCTCTTCGCGGCCGTGCGGGCCGGCGCGGTGGGCTATCTGTTCAAGAACATCCGCGCCGGCGAACTGCTGAAGCGTCTGCGCGACGTCGCCCAGGGCGACGCCGGCCTATCCCCGGCCATCGCCCGGCGCATCCTGGACGAGTTCTCGCGCCTGCCCAGTCCGCCGGCCGCGCCCAACAGCGCCACCGACCTCACCGCCCGCGAACTCGAGATCGTCCGCGAGCTGGCGCACGCGGCCACGAACCGCGAGATCGCGCAGAAGTTCGTGATCAGCGAGAACACGGTCAAGAACCACGTGCGCAACGTGCTGAGCAAGCTGCATCTGCACAGCCGCCGCGACCTGGCCTCGTACGCGCGCGACCACGGCCTGACGCCGCCGCCAGAGCCGCCCAAGTAACGCCAGGGTCACTCAGCCGGACCGCCGCGCCGCGCCGCGCTCCAGGCGGCCAGCAGACCGGCGGCCAGCACACCCAGCGCCAGCCAGTTGAGCAGACCGGCCAGCGGCGCATTCGAGATCACCACCGGGCGCGGCGGCGCGGTCACAGTCAGTGGTTCCACCGACCACCCAAAGACGGCGCGGCTGTCTTCCATCGCGGCGCGGCGCACGACGACTTCCGCCTGCCACGGCCCGGCCAAGCTCACCGCGCTGGTGTCGACTTGATAGCGCCCTTCCCCCAACGGTTCGGCTATCAGGATAACGGGGCTGAGCGCTTGACCCAAGTAAGTCAACCGAACTTGAACGCGCAGGATGTCCGCCGGCGCGGGCCGGCGCGTGTTGAAGACGCCGAGCGCCAGCCGGTTGAGGCCGGGCTCATTGGGCCGGATCGACCAGTTCACAATCAAGTCATCGGCCGCCTGGGTCAGCGACGGCGGCAGAGGCCCGGCCTCATCCGGCGCCGCAAACTCCGGGCCGCGCGCCGGCGGCGTGGCGGTCAGCAGCCCGGCCAGGCTCAGCACCATCAACCCCAGAGTCAATTCCAGGCCGAGCGACAACGCCCGGCTGCGCCGCCGGTCGGCCACCCACTGGCTGGCCCGGTCTGGCAGCCACCCGGCCACCCCCACGGCCAGGCCAGGATGCAAGATCAGGGCGTTGGCGAGTCCGGCCAGGCCCAGCCCCACACTCAGCGCCATCTTTCCGGCGAGCACTTGCCCGTAGAGCGTCGCCAGCCAGGCGTCCAGCGACGCCACCTGGCGGCCGGCCGCGTACAGGCCGGTGGCTCCCAGCACCGCGACACCCAGCACCGCCAACAGCCCGAAGCGCCGCCACACGGCGCGCGCCGCCGTCCGCGTCAACTCGGTCCCGCCCAGCCACGGCCGTGTGATCCACCAGGCGACTCCTAGAGTCCCCATCCAGGCCCCGCCGGCCAGCCAGTGCAGGGCCTGGCCCGCCATCGCCCATTCACTGCCTTCCACCAGGCCGGCTGCATGGCCGTCCAACGCCTGAACCGCCGCCAACGCCAACAAGGCGACCCCGGCGCTGACCGCGCCCCAGCCGAGGCCGCGCCGCGCCGCGACGAACGCCAGCACCAGAATCAGCAGCAGACTCTGGCGCGCCAGCCACAACACGCCGAAGCGCGCGCCCAGAACCTGGTCTAGGCTAACGCCGCCCAGCACCCGCCATTGCCAGCCCAGCCAGGCGAGGCCTGCCAGCCACGCCGCCACCGCCGCACCCTGGCCGAACTGCCAAGCCCGCTCCTGCCCGGCGCGCACCAACGTCTCAGCGGCGAGGAAGCGGCCCGGCTGCAACAGCCAGCTGCCCGCGCACCAGGCGCCGATCAACGCGGCCTCCAGCCCGAATAACAGGCCGCCCAGGACCGCCTCCGGCCAGGCCACCTGCGGCGCCGCGCTATCGGACCGGTCCGACGCGCCAACCGCTTGGTTGATGCCATAGACGAGCGTGCCCTGGGTAATGTGGCTGTCGACTTCAGAGAAGACCGTCCAGGCCAGGCTGTAGATGCCGGGCGCGGCGTCTGGGAGCGCGGCGATCACCAAATGCGGGTCGGCCGGATGCGCGCGCAACGTCACGAATCCGGCGGATTCCCCGTCGGCTGCCAGCAGGCGCGCCGTGCTCAGCGTTACCGCAATCGGTTCGTCGAACCAGAGGTAGAGTTCGCGCGGGGCCGCGCTCAGCACGGCGCCGTCGCCGGGATTGGAACGCAGGAGGCGTGCGTGGGCGAAGGCCGGCCGGGCCAGGACCGTCGCCACGGTCAGGGCTAGGCAGAGTGCGACCGGCAGCCGGCGTGGCCCGCGATTCATCGTTCAGCGTCGGCGCAGCAGGCCGAAGCCCATCAGGGTCAGAACGGTCGCCGCCCCGGCAATGACCCACAAGCCGGCGGGAAGGCCTGCCTCCGCCGGCTGACTCGCGGCCGTCACCGGGCCGGCGCCCACCGGTCCGGCCGCCGGTGTCGGGCTCGGGCGCGGAGCGGCGTCGCCCACATAGAAATAATAGGCGCCCTCGGTGAGCACGCCGTCGCCGTCGGTAGACAGGGCCGTCCAGCGCACCAGGTAGGCGTCGGCCGGCAGCGCCGGCACTTGCTCGGCCAGCAGGCGCGCATGCTCCGGATCGGTCAGGTCAACGCGGCCCTCCACGCCGGCGACGACCCGGCCCTGACCATCGACAATCTCGAAACGGCTGCCTTGCGTATCGAGCTCCTCGTCAAAGAACAATGCGATTTGCGCGGGCGCCTGGGCCAGGCGCTCATCCGCCGCCGGCGACGAACGCACCAGGGAGGCGTGCGCGCGCGCCAAGCCGACGCTGAGCGCCACCAGCAGGAAGGCGCCGAACGCGGCGCGGCCAATAGAACGCAGCATCTCAAGCCTCCCGCGCCGGCGCGCGCAGAATCAGGATCACCAGCAGCCAGGCGCCGCCCAAGGCCGCGAACAAGGCGCCGGCCAAGCGGCCGCGCTGCGGCCGCGCCAGAGCCTCGCGCACCGCCGCACCGGCATTCAGGCGCCCAAAGCCGAACTCCAGGTCGGGGCCGGGTGCGCCCAGATCCACGGCGGTCCGGCGCAGGAGGTCGGCCTGCTCGTCGGCGGACAGGCTCGGCTGGGCGCTCACCAAAAGCGCCAGCGCGCCGCTGACATGGGCGGCCGCCACCGAAGTGCCCGCCGCCACTGTTGGCAGGCCGCCCCGGTCCGTGGTCACGATGTCGACGCCGGGCGCCACCAATTGCGGGAAGACGCCGGGCGCGCCGCACTGCGCCGGGCCGGTCGGGCTGTCGGCCGAAAGGGTGGCCGCCCCAGCCAGGGCACCGACTGCGAAAGCCTCCGGCAGGGTCGCCGGGCTGAGCGCCTCGCGCGTGCCCGCCGCAAAGACTGGCAGCACGCCGGCGGCCCGCAAGGCCCGCAGATCCGGCGCGAACTCCGGGTCACACGCGATCTCGCTCGTCCACGAACTATTGACGACATCAGCACCGTCAGGCGTGGCCGGGTCGCCGTCCGGGTCCAGCACCCAGCGCAGGGCCGCATGCAGCGCCTCTGGCGTGGCGTTCCCAGCATCGTCGAAGATGCGGGCCGCGATCCACTGCGCGTCCGGGGCCACGCCCACCGGGACGCCGTCCACTTCACCGCCCAGGATCACGCCGAGCACCTGCGTCCCGTGGCCGGTCAGGTCGACCGGTCGTTCGGGATGCTGGCCGTAGGGATCGAACCACGAGTTGGAGCCGCCGCGCCAGGCCAGCGCTAAGTCCGGCTGACTCAAGTCCACGCCGCTGTCCAGGATGGCAACGACGGCGCCGCGGCCGGTGGCGCCCTGGCTCCAGGCGCGCGGCGCGTCGATCAGCGCCAGGTTGGCGCCGGGAGCGCGCGCTTGTAATGGCAACAGGCTCGCGGCCACGGTGACGGCGGCGAGCCAGCGGGCGACGAAGGCTTGAGCGGCCCGGTTCATCGCGCGATGAGGTGCTCCAGGCGCAGATCGCCGATGACCACCGACACCCGGGCGCCGCGCTGAATGGCGCTGTTAGAGTTGTTGTAGAGCAGAAAGTGGACCTGCCCGGGGACGAGCGCGTGCCCGTGCGGCGGGTGCATCAGGCTGTCCACCAGCGCGCCGCTGTCCTCGGCGATCAGGCGCGGCCGGTTGTCCAGGTTGAGCAGCGGACCGGCCTTGTCCGGGTCGATGATGACAAAGCGAAAGTCGATCAGGCCGCCGTCGGCGGTGACGGCGATGCGCGTGATCTGAATTCCCCAGGCCGCCTCCAGCATCGCGGGCGTGGCCGGGACGCCCGGCCAGCGCGCGGACTGATAGCGCTGCCAGCCTTGCCAGCCCGCCAGCGTCAACGCCAGCATAAGCACCAGCGTCAGCGGCAGCGTCCAGGGCGAGGCCGCCCACAGCGCGCGCAGGCGGTTGGGGAACGGGATCGGCGATGACAAGTCCATCGGTCAGCTCCTGCAGACGCTGGGCCAACGCCGCACCCGCCTCGCCGACCAGGGCCTGACCGGCGAGGCGCGTGGACAGATCAGCCCCGGCGCCTCAACGCGCCAGGATCACGGTGGCGAACGGCCCCCAATTGCCGGCGGCGTCCTGACCATGGATCAGGACCGTGCGGCTGTCGCCGACGTTGGGCAAGTTGACGTCGGCGCTGGCTAACGTCGCGGAGGCGTCGGTCGTGGGCGTGCCGGCGCCCGTGGCCAGCGTCATGGCCACGCCGGTGCCGTCCGCGCCGGCCGCGTCCAGGAAGTACTCCACGGCCGTGATGGTGCTGTTGCCGGTGGCGGCATCATCCACGGTGGCCGCCAGGGCCACGTCCGAGGCGCCGTCCCACGGGTTGGGCGCGGCCACGGCGGTCGTGGTCGTTGGGCCGGCGGAGTCCGGCGGCGGCGGCGGCGGGGCCAGCGGCGCCGCCACCACCTCGAAGAACGTCAGCATGCCGCCGAAGGAAGCGCCGTTGTTGTCGACGTGCCGGTTGCCGTCTGAGAGCGGGATCAAGGCGCCTACCGTCGCCGGCACCGTGATCAGGGTGTCCAGCGTCTGCCCGGCCGCCACCGTCTCAGCCACGGCCCGGAACTGCGGCCGCGCGAAGCCGTCTTTGGCCGTCACCATCTGGTCCAGGCCCAGCAGCGCCGGCGAGTGGTCCAGCAGACCAGCGTTAAGGTAGCGCACCAGGACGCGCTGGCCGGCCGCCACCGGCACCGTGCCGGTATCCGGGTGGCCCTGGCCGTTGATCAGCCAGTACTTGGGCGCGTAGTTCAGCATGTCGAAGGCGCCGGGGTTGGCGTTAAGGGCCGGATCGATCTCGCTCAAGATCAGCACGACCTCGTCGTCGTAAGCGGTGGCGGCCGGCACCGGCTGAACGATCAGGGCGCCGTACAGGCCCATGGCCACCTGCTTGGCCCCGCCGGGCGTCAGCCCGGCTTCATAGAGAAAGGTGCCGGCGCCGGCGGCGACAAAGGTATAGGTCTTGTCGCCGGCCGGGGCCGCGCCGACCATATCCATCCGCAGACCCTGGCCGTGCAGGGCCAGCGAGCTGACTTCGCCCAGGGTGTTGTGCAGGATGACGTCCACGGTCTCGCCTTGGTTGACGATCAGCGACGGGCCGGGCACCTGCGCCGGGCCGCCGGCGGTGTCGGCGTACCCCCAGACCGTCACCGTGCCGCCGCCCGGCAACGTCAGCGTGCCGGTCTTGGCCCACAGCTCACACTGGCGGTGGTTCGGCCCGACGATGAGGCAGGAGGCGGCCGGGGCGGGCTCGGCGGCGTGAGCGTGCGCGGCCAGCGCCAGCGCCGCCGCACAGGCCAGCACCAGCGCCACCAGCCACCGGGGTTGGAACCAGCTGCGGGAAGGGAGTGTCAAGGTCATTGTTTGCATCCCAAATACTCCTCTTTGCTCACCTTAGCCCGTGGGCCTACGGACACCCGGTCGGCGGATCAATCCGCTCGAGCGTGATCATGCCGCCGAAGCCGGCCTCGTAGTTGGCGGCCTCGTGCAGGGCGTGGCTGTGCCAGATGTGGTAGTACTCACCGCACTCGCCCTGGGCCGTCACGCCGGTCGGGCGGTCGGCCGTCTCGCCCAGATAGGGGCTGCCGCTGAACCACTCGCCCCACATCAGGTTCTGGTCGCGCGAGCGGAGCAGGAACTGGTCGAGCGCGCCGAAGACATCGGACGGCAGCGGGTTGCTGGTGCTGTAGTTGTCGACGTTCGTCCAGTCGTAGAGCGCGTCTTTGGTCTGGCCGGCGCCGACCACGGGGCCATATTCGGCGTAGGACAGGTTCTCGCCGCCGGTGCCGAGCAGCGGCCGGCCGTCCCGGCCCACAATCTGGATATGGTCGCCGTGCGGGTGCATGGGATGGTTGAGCATGCCCACGTTCAGGAAGCGCACCGCCGAGGGATACGGGTTGGTGCTGGCGTCCGACGGGCGGATGTGCAGCAGCGCGCCGTAGGGCTGGTTGGGCAGATACTCGGCGTTATTGGGCGCGATCGTGTCCGGGAAGGAGCGCCCGTTGATCAGCCAATAACGCGGGTGGAACGTGGTGATGTCGTAGGCGAAACCCTTTTCCACCGCCCAGTGCAGCTCGGGATCCACCTCGGACAGCAGCATCATGTATTCATTGGACAGGTTGAAGCGCGTGAAGCCCCAGCCGTACAGGTGGTCGGCCTGGCCGCTGGGCCGGACGATGACGGCCCCGAACAGGCCCATCTGCACCTGCTTCTGCGGGTTGGTGCCGCTCTCGTAGATGAAGGTGCCAGGCTGGCTGGCCGTGAAGCTGTAGGTGACCGAGCCGCCGCCGGCCGCCGCCGCCGGCGCCAGCGAGACCAGCGTCGGGCCGCTGAACACGGGCTGGACCGGATTGCCGTCCGCCAGCACGTCGGTCTGGCCGGGGAAGATGATCGAGACATCTTCCGGCACGATGCTGTTCGTCAGGGTGACCGTGACCGTATCACCCTGGTTGAAGCACAGCGTCGGGCCGGGATGCTGAAAGGCGCCGTTGCCGTAGCTGTAGCCCCACATGAAGACGGTGTTGCCGTCCGGGAAGCTGATATAGCCGTCCTGAGTGGTCAGCGCGACGCTGGTGGCGTACACGCCGGGCGAGGTCTCATTGGCGCACAGGATGCCGATCTCGGGCACGGTCTGCGCGCGCGACGAGCCGGCCGGCAGCGCCGAGAGCGCCACAGCTCCCACAATCAAGGCCAGCGCGGTGCGGAGTGTCTGAGAAACCAAGGGTCGCATGGGGATGGCCTCCTTCGCCCGACCTAGAAGTTGGGGGCCGGCTGCGGCGGCAGCGTGCCGGGGTAGACCCGGATCTCGGTCATCTGCCCGCCGTAGCCGGGCATACCGGCGTTGTTCAAATAGGCCAGCTTGCGGTTGTAGAACAGGTAGGTGTCGTAGGCGCCGACCCCGGAATGCGCGGGCGCCGTGAACAGCGCATCGAAGCTTTCGCCTGGGCTGATGTCGATGGAGTCGGTGGTGTAGCGCCGGTCCGCCGGCTGCGCCGCGGTGGGGCCAAGGTACTTGGCGTCCTTGCCGACGATGGTGAGCGCCAGACCATCGACCTTCATGGCCTGGCGCTGGAAGCCGAGGTTGGCCCAGCGCAGCAAGACCTTTTCGCCGGCGTTGCACGTGATCAGAGACGAGTTGGGCTGGTATTGCAGCTCCGGCCGCGCCGGCACCGTCAGCGGATCGGTGTTGGGCTCCAGCGTGTCCGGATACACGCGCCCGTTGATGGTCCAGTAATCGGGGTCGTACTCGCTCCAGTCGTGCTCCTGGATGTGGGCGGCGTTGAAGCGCTCGGTGGTCCAGACCTCGCCCAGCAGCAGCGCAAACTCGCGGTCGAAGGCCGTCGCGGCGTCCTTATACGCCCACTTGGGGTTGTCGGCTGGCCGGACGAAAATCGAGCCGGTCATGCCCATCGAGACGTGCTCGATGTCCTCGAAGTGGCAGTGGTACATGTACGTGCCCGGATCGTGCAGCCGGTAGTAGTACGTGTAACTGCGCCCGAAGGGTACGCCCACGGACAACTCCGGCACGCCGTCGAAGGCCGGGATGGCGTTGGGGAAGCCGTGGAAGTGGACGGTGTGGCCGTCGGTCAGGTCTGGCCGCTGGGCGAACCCCAGGTTGGTGAGTGTGATGCGCAGCTCGCCGCCCTCGGTGGCGTACACCACCGGCGAGTTCAGCTGCACCTTGCCCTTCTCCTGGCGCACGGCGGCGTCGCTCAGACCGGTGACATCGCGAAACCCAAACGTGTATGTGTTGAAGGGCGCCGGCGCCCACGGGTCCGGATGGAAACCGGTGCCGCCCGGCTTGGGCGGCAGGTAGACCCAGCCGTCCGTCACCATGAGGTGATAGCGCGCGTCCAGGGGATTGGCGGCCAGCGGGGCGGCGGCGCCGCGCGCCGACTGGAGGACGCGGTTGGCGGCCGCCAGCGCCTGCGGGACGAGGTAGGCCCCGGCCGCCGCCGCCAGCGCCCCACCGCCCAGTTTCAAGAAGCCGCGCCGAGTGAGTTTGCGAGAGAGGTTGTTTTGGCTCATCGGTGATCTCCCAGGCATGGGCGGGCGGCCGGCCGCGCCGGCCCCCCGCGCCAGGCGGTGGTCAGACTTAGGGCAGGCTGCCTCCGGAGAAGTTGTCGAAGCGCGCGTCGTTGCTGCCTCCGAAGCCGCCCGAGCGCACAAACCACACCCCGATCCGGCCGCCGCCCGAGACCAGAGCGGCGGGCCAGGCGTTGGCCCCGCTGGTGGGGATGGTGGCGGTGCCGACGACCAGGCCGTTCTTGTAGACCACCACCAGGCCGTTGGAGAAGGCGCGCGCCCCGAAGCGGTCGCCGGCCGCGAAGGTCACGCCGCTGAGCGTGCCGCGCGTCCGCCACTGCTGGCTGGCGCCGCAGCCGGCCACGGCGCTGCCGCAGAAGGTGTTGATCAGCACCTGGCTGGTGTTCGGCTTGTACTGGACCTCGATCAGGCTGGTCGTCGTGCCGAGGGCGGCGCCGGTTTCGCTGAGGTTGTTCACCTTCAGCAGCAGGTCATGCTCGCTGGCGCTGGCCACGACCTTGGTGAAGGTCAGGTAGACCTCCTGGTTCGGGCCGAAGCTGCCGGTGCCGGCCGGGCACGGCGCCGTCGCCACGCCGCACCACCAGGCGTAGCCGAGGTTGATGACGCGCGCCCCGTTGTCCTGGAGCGTGTAAAAGCCGCTGACGTTGCCGCGCCAGTTGGTGCCGATCGTGGTGCTGTTGGCGCGGTTGAAGTCGTCCAGCGCCGCCGTAGCCGGGAAGGCCAGCGACAGCTCATCGGCGCCGGCATCCCAGGCCGTCCCGGCCGGCCGGTACTCGTCGTCGATGTCGAAAAACGGCGCCGGGATCGCGCCCTTGCTGGCCGCGCCGAGGTTGGCGGCCGGCGACCCCGCCTGCAGGTGGTAGTTGCCCAGCAGGTTGACCGGCAGGTCGACGGCGACGATAGCGGCCTGCACCAGGTTCGGGTTAGTGCGCCACGGGAAGACCGCCACCGACGTGTCGTAGAGCGTCACCACCAGCGGATCACTGCCCAGGTTGGTGCCGCTCGGCACGGTGTCCAGCGTGGTATTCAGGATCGAGTTGGTCGGCGCGAGCGTGCCGGCGCCCACCACGCCCAGGTCCCACAGGTTGGGCGCGCCCGTGCCGGGCAGGCCGATACCGCCCACGGTCACGCCGTTCCAGCTCCCGGCGCGGTTGTCCCAGAAGACGTTGTTGAACAACACCGGGCTCGGGCTGTTGGGGACGGTGGACAGGCCGGCCGGCTTGGGCGTGCCGTCGCTGGTGGCGGCCGTGGCCGTGGTCAGGTTCTTCATCACCGTGTTGTTCATCACGCGCACGTTGGTGGCCGAGTCCAGGGCGATGCCGCCGCCTTCATCCGTCGAGATGTTGTTCACGATGAAGTTGTTGAAGATACTGATGGCGGCATTATTCGCCATCAGCACCCGCACCCCGCCGCCGTCGTCGTTGCCCAGGTTGGACTGGATCAGGTTGTTGTAGACGGCTACGGCGCCCGTGCCGGTGGAGACGGTGGCCGGCGGCACCGGCAGTTCGCCGGCGATCATGATGCCGCCGCCCTCGTCATAGGACTGGTTGAAGTAGACGCGGTTGTGGTGGATCTGGCCGTTCGGGCTCAAGCCGTAGTGGCTGATGGCGCCGCCATACTCGGCCGAGAAGTTGCCGCACAGGTCGTTGTAGGCGATCTCGTACAGCTCCGACCCGGAGAAGAGCCCGATGGCGCCGGCCAGGTTGGTGCCGCCGTTGGCGATGATCCGGTTGTTGGCGATGCGGAGCGCGTCGTTCTCGTTGTCGCCGATATCGGGCGTGCCCACCCGGATGGCGCCGGCGTAGGCGCCGCCGTTGCTCTTGATCAGGTTGTTGGTGATTTGCAGGAAGCGGGCGTAGGCGTTGACGAAGATGCCGCCGCCCTGGGTCTCGATGAAGCCCTGGCCCTGCGGACCGCCTGCCTGGCCGCCGCCGATCGGGTCAATTTGGTTCGGGAAACCCATCTGGTCGCCGCCCTGGATCGTCAGGCCGTCGATGGCGGCCCGGTAGATGGTCGGGAACTGCGTGGTCGACTGCGCGACGACGAAGATCACGGCGCCCTCGGCGATGTCCTGGTTACCGGCGCGCGGCGTGCCCAACACCAGCACGCGCCAGTCCTCGGCCGCCTGGGTGTCGTTGGTGAAGCCCACCCCGTCGACGACGACGCCGGGCACCTGCGAGCCGTCGGCGCGCTGCCCGCCCGTGCCCACGCCCTGCAGTTTCACGGGCGAGGCGATAAACAGATTCTCGAAGTACAGGCCGTCCGGGTTGTACAGACCGGTGGGGCCAGGGAAGACGGTCACCAGGTAGCGCTGGGTGCCGGTGTTGTTGTTGGCCGTGGTCAGGGCCGCCTGGATGGTGGTGAAGTTGGTGAGGCCGCTGAAGGCCGGGCTGGCGTTGACCGTCAAGATGCGCGGGTTGTAGGCCGTGGCCGTGACCGTGCCGGTGCCGGCGCCGGTGGAGTTGCCGTTGCCGCTGAGGACATGAATCGTCAGGCCGTTGACCGTGCTCTGGCCGTTGCTGGCCCGGACCAGCAGCTGATGCGGTCCGGGCGCGATGGCGCCGGCGCCGGTGGTGGCCGGCACTGTGACCACGATCTGGCCGTCCGCCCACGAGACCACCGCCAGGACGGTGGTATCCAGGGTCACCTGGCCCGGCGTCGCGCCGAAGGCGTCACCGTAGAGCGTGATCTGGCGCGCGGCCCCGGTCTCGGTGGACCGGACGAAGGGTTTGGAGACCGCAAAGAGCTTGGGTGTGGCTGCGTCCAGCGCGCACTGTGAGACCGCGTTGAACTGTGAGCCCGGGCCCTGGATCGAGACCGCGATCTGCGTCGGCGCCAGGTCGGCCGGGTTGATAATGCCGGGCCAGACCTCGAATGTCGCCGAGATGGTGCGGTACTGCGGGTTGTGGTCCGGGTTCAGGCGGCCGGGTTGGCCGCGGTCGTTGCCCACCAGACGGTACATGTTGGCGCAGACGCCAGACGGCGTGGGACAGTTGATCTGCAGGGTCGAGGGCAACAGCACCTCGAACAAGCCGTTCGGATCGGAGTGGACCGTCGTGATGTGGCGGTCAGCAAAGTCGTAGATGCCGACGGGCGCGTTGGCCAAACCAGCCTTCTCACCGAAGAGCGTGCTGCGCGGATCGGTGGATAGGTTCAGGTCATCCACGATGTAGCCCATGAAGCGGCCGGGCAGCGGGACGTCGGTGAAGAAGTTGAACGCCGGGGCGATCGAGCGGCCATCCGTGACCCGGATCAACTTGACGTCGCACAGCGGCGTCGGCTGGCCTTCGTACGGGCTGCCGCCCTCGGCCGCGAAGTTCGGGTTGACCGTGGCGCCTGCCCCATCCGCCCCCACCCCGGCCACGTCCACGGTGTGGAGCGCGCCGGCGCAGGCCGGCGGTGGCAGCTGCGTGTAGTAAGCGTCGCCGTCGAAGACGTTGATGTCCTCCTCCCGGGTCACTTTGTAGAGCGGGCGGCCGTAGACGTCGTTGGGGACCTCCACTTCCACCAGGTAATCATCGGTGGGCAGCGGCGTCGGATCAGCGCCGTTGGCGCAGGCGCCGGTGGCCTCGTTGAAGCCGCCCGGGCCGAAGCAGCCATCGCCGAAGCCATAGTTGCCGTCCACGGTGGCGCCGAAGCCGCCGGCCGGGTCCGGCAGCGGCCCGAACTGGATGCCCGACATCGGCGCTTCGACGCAGTCAGCGCCGGGGGCGGTGGGCAGCGCCTGCTGGACGACGGGGTTGCCGTCCACATCGCGGGCCACACAATCCGTGGGCCGTTCCCAGGTCTCGGTCATGTACACGTTCAGGAGCTGGCCCTTCTGGTAGGACCCGTCTGGATTCTTGAGCAGCTTGCCGTCCGGGCCACGGACCGTAGACCAGAGCTTGACGGGCAGGTCCGGGATGCCGGGCTGCCAGTCTTCGGCGGCGGCGTAGCGCGGGTTGAGCTCGTTGCGGGTGGTATCGTAGACCACGGTGCCGGCGATGCCGCCGTTCTCGCCGCGCGCGTAGGGCAGCACGCCCCAGTCGATGCGGCCGCTTAGGCCGATGATCGGCAGGACGTTCACGTCCACGCCCTGGCCCAGCACCGTCGTCTCCGTCGTCTGGTTGTCAGCCTGGTAGGTGACGCCGGTGGTGTAGTAGCGGTCGTTGTAGACCTCCAGGATCTGCCAGGCCGTGAAGGGATAACCCTGCTCGATCACGTAATCGCCGTTCGGGTCGGTGGTGACGCCGGTGGAGCCGTGCTGGACCAGGTTGTTGCTGCGGCCCTTGAGCACCACAGTTTGGCCGTTCAGGCCCACCTCGCCGGCGTCGCGCTTGCCGTTGACGTTCGTGTCGATGAAGACCGACCCATAGAAGCGCGCGAACCAGCCGGTGATGAACACATCGCCCATGGCCACGTGGCCGCCGTTGACGGACACGTTGTACATGTCGATCAGGTAGTTTTGCGGGCCGTCCCAGACGGTGAGCAGATAGTCACCGTTGGGGACGCCATTGATGGCGAAGGTCCCGTCGGCGTTGCCGCGCTGCACGTAGACGGCCTGGTCGCCGGCGTTCAGGTCGGAGAGCGCCACATACGGCCGGTCGATCGGGCCGGTGACGCGCGCGCCGGAGAGGCCGCCCCACTCGCCGCCCGGGATGGGCGTGCCGCCCTGGGGCGGGATATACACGCTCACGCCCACCACCCGGCCGGTGATGTTGTAGGCGCCGGAGATGTTGTCCTGCGTGTCCACAAAGCCGAACATCGTCCACGGGAAGGGCTCGCCCGCGAACAGGAACTCCGTGTCGTAGCCGGTAGCGCCCTCCTGCAGCCAGGTGTCCCAATCGTGGCCGCCCTCCAGCGTGGTGGTCTGCACCCAGTTCGTGCCATCCGGCGGGACGACGGTGGCCGCATAGCGGTTGGAGCCGATGTTGGGGATGACGATCAGGCCCCGGTCGGCCGGGTCATCGCCGGGGTCGCTGCCGTTGAAGCCGTCGACGATGCCGTTGTGGTTGGTGTCGCCGCTCAGGCACTTGCCGCCGGTGCCGTCGATCGGGATAGGCGCGTCGTCGCCGTCCAGGATGATGGCGCCGTTGCCGTCGCGCTCATACTCGGTGCAGAGCGGGTTGCCGAACCAGTCCGTGGAGATCTCGCCCAGGATCTCGTTCAGGTGGCCCTCAAAGCCGTTCAGGCCGAGTTCGGCCGGGGCGTCCATCTGGCCATTGGGGCTGGCGTTGTCGTTGAAGACCTGGATGCGCATGGTCGCCAGCGGCAGCGGGTCCGGCTGCAGTTCCACCACCAGCGGCAGGTTGGCCGTGTCGAGCGGAAGCGTGAAGTGCAAGCCGCCCACTTTATAGCCATCCGCGATCACCGAGACCAGGAATTTCGTAGCGCCGGGGTTCGCGGCCAGGTACGGCGCCAAATCCAGGCCAGCCGTCGTCTGGTCGATGAGCGCCTGGTTGCCCTGCGTCACGATCGGCGCCGCGCCGGGCACGGCCCGGATGGACGGCCACTCGCAGCCGGCCAGGCTGGGGTTGGTCACGGGATCGCACAATGGGGCGCGCGGCTGGGCCGCGTCGCCGGTGTTGTCTTCGTTAATCAGGAAGCGGTACTGGGTGAGGACAGTAGCCGCACTCGCCGCGCTCACCACCTTCAATTTGACGGTGTTGGTCGCCGCCGCCAAAGGCGCCTCCAGGGGCGCAGCTGTGACCGGGCCGCTCACCGGCCCAGCCAGCAGCGCCAGGATTGTCACCATCGCCATCAGCCGCTCCAACTGGCGCGGAATCCGGCCCATCAAGAACCTGCGGCTTTGCCACTTCATCGAGACGCCTCCTGCCAGACAGGGCTGGCTATGCACTTGTCGAATGCCGTGCCACGAGAGGGGAGAGCGGAAACGCGATAAACCCGGTCTTATAATGGCGGTTACAGACCCGGGCGTCTATCACTCGCTGACTATGCGGACTGACCAAATAGGTGACTATCTTGGGACCCCCTCACGGACTAGTCATTGGGGCCAGGCACTAGTCCCCCCGCCTGCCCGACTCAGCCGGGAGCCCACCAGCCGACGCCGGCCCGCCAAGACAGACCTCGCCGGCGCGTGAGTTCAGAGCGTTGGAGAGCGAGCAAGCGCGCTCTGGCGACACCACCCAGAGGCCCCGCTCTGTGGGCTGGGTCTCTGGAACCGGTTCGCCGACCTTTGGCCGCGGGCAGGCCGGGGCTTGGTCGAGGGCGGCCGCCAACTCTCCGTCGTCACGGTCAGCAGCGCAGGCGGTAAGTCCAGGCCGCTCACCGGGGTCTGACAGGGTGGGCGCAGCCGGGACTCGAGGGTCGGTCCGCTGGAAGAGTTGGCGCAGAACGTGGGTTGGCGATGGTCTGGACTGTGCGGGAGGCTAGTTTGGCAGCATGTGCCGGGCACAGCGCACCGACACGTCGCCGGCTGGCGGGTGTTATAATCCCCGGGTCAATCGCCCGCATTATCGGCCGAATCGATTATCTTTAACCATAAGCGCGCCGTGGGCGTGCCCTGTGGGCTGTTTATTACATTATGGCCATCCGCTTCACAAAGATCGTCTGCACCATTGGCCCCTCCTGCAACACCGAAGAGAAGATTACGGCGCTGATTGAGGCGGGCATGAACGTGGCCCGCTTGAACTTCTCGCACGGGACCCATGAGGACCATGCCGCCAATATCGGGCGCATCCGACGCGTGGCCAACCGCCTGAACCGGCCGGTCGCCATCCTGCAAGACCTGCAAGGCCCCAAGATCCGCACCGGCTGGCTGGAGGACCACAAACCGGTGGAGCTGGTGGACGGCGCGGCTCTCGTCATCACCACGCGCGACATGCTCGGCAACGTGCGCGAGGTCGCCACGACTTACGACGGTCTGCCCGGCGACGTGCGCCCCGGCGACCGGGTGCTGTTGGACGACGGCCTGCTGGAGCTGCGGGTCGAGCGCGTCGAAGGCACGGAGGTCCACACCCGCGTGGTACATGGCGGCCTGCTCAAGGAGCACAAAGGCATCAACCTGCCGGGCGTGCTCGTCAACGCGCCGTCGCTGACCGAGAAAGACCGGCAGGATCTGGCCTTCGGCATCCAGCAGCAGGTGGACTACGTGGCCCTCAGCTTCGTGCGCCGCGCCGAAGACCTGGCCATGATGAAACGCGCCCTGGTGGAGATCGACCCGCGCGCCGCCAAGATGCCGATCATCGCCAAGCTGGAGAAGCCGGCCGCGCTGGACAACCTCGACTCGATCGTCGACATCGCCGACGGCGTGATGGTGGCGCGCGGCGATTTGGGCGTGGAGCTCTCGCCGCAGCAGGTGCCGACGGCCCAGAAGCGCATCATCGAGGCCGCCAACCGCCAGCGCAAAATCGTGATCACGGCCACGCAGATGCTTGAGTCCATGATCCACAACCCGATCCCGACCCGGGCGGAGGTCTCCGACGTGGCCAACGCCATCTTCGACGGCAGCGACGCCGTGATGCTCTCCGGCGAAACCGCCTCCGGCCAGTACCCGATCGAAGCCGTGAAGATGATGGCGTCGATCGCCGAAGAGGCCGAGGCCAACTCGTCCAAGTACAGCCGCTGGCGCGTGCCCAACGAAGTCACCTCCGACGACTCGGTGGCGCTGGCCCGCGCCGCGCGCGAACTGGCCCACGACCGCGAGGTCCAGGCGATCGCGGTCTTCACGCTCACCGGCCGCAATGCGCGCGTGCTCTCTAAGGCGCGGCCGCACGTGCCGATCCTGGCCTTCACCCCGGAACCCAAGACCTTCCTGCGCATGGCGCTGATGTGGGGCGTGGTGCCGTACCTGGTGCCGCAGGCCGACAGCGTTGAGACCATGATCGCCCACGTCGAGGCCGCCATGCTGCTGAACTCACCGGTGCGGCCCGGCCACCAGGTCATCATGATCGGCGGCCTGCCGCCGACCAAGCTGGTGCCCGCCAACTTCATTCTGCTCCACACCGTCGGGCGCTCCTGACCGAGGGCGGCGGCGCCGCTCCTGCCTGCTATGCAAGCCTCTGCCGCCCTGCCCGAGGGCCTGGGAGTCCAAACTACCCCGGCCGCCAGCCCGCGCGCGCTGTTTCTGGCGCGCGCCTACTATTTCTTCTTCTTCGGCGCGATCGGCTGCTACACGTACTACGCCAATCTGTACTTTGAAGCGCGCGGACTGGGCGGCGGCGCCATCGGCCTGCTGGCCGCGCTGCCGCCGGTGATGCTCGTGTTGGGCGGGCCGCTATGGGGGGCGCTGGCCGACCGCTTCCATCTGCACCGCGTGCTCCTGCCGCTCGTCACGCTGGCGCCCATCGCGCCAATCTGGTGGGTGGGCCAGACCGAGGCGCTCGGTTGGCTGGCCGCCTGGGTGGCCCTGGCCGCCTTTTTCAGCACAGCCACCGGACCGCTCATCGACAGCGCCGTCCTGGAACTGGTGGCCGGCACGCCGCACACGTTCGGCAGCATCCGCGTCTGGGGCACCTTCGGCTTCATCCTGGCTTCACCCACGATGGGCGCGCTGCTGCGCCCTGGCCAGCTGGCCCCGATCTTCATCGGTTACGCCGTGTGCATGGCCGCGGCCGGGCTGGCGGCCGTGGGCCTGCCGGCGCGCCGCCAGGTGCTGCACACCAGCTACCAAGCGGGCGTGCGCCAATTACTGGCCCAGCCGGCTTTCGTGCTGATCCTGGCGGCCGCGTTTCTGCTCGGCGCCGCCACCAACAGCGCCTTCGCGTTCTATCCTCTCCATCTGCAACACCTGGGCGCGTCCACGACGCTGATCGGACTGGCCGGCGCGCTGGCCGCGGTGACCGAGATCCCGACCCTGTTGCTGGTGCACCACCTGCTGCGGCGGTTTAGCGCCTGGGGCAGCCTGGCCCTGGGCGCCGCGCTCTACGTCGTGCGCTGGGCTGTGGTCGCCGTCATCCCCGGCCCGCTGCTGGCGACGCTCGCGCAGGTGCTGCATGGCGTCTCCTTCGGGCCGTCGCTGGTGGGTGGGGTGGCCTATGTGGACGAGCACACTCCGCCCGGCCTGAGCGCCACGGGCCAGGCCGTCTTTTCGGCCACGCAGTGGGGGCTGGGGGCCGCGGTCGGCGCGGCGGCCGGCGGCTGGGTCTTCGAGCACCTGGGGGCGGCCGGCTTCTTCCTGGCCGCCGCGGCCGTCACCGCCGCCGGCCTGGTCCTGATCCTGGCGGCGCGGCGGCTGACAGCCAAGCGGCCATCAGCCTGACCCTTACCCCGCGCAGTGCGCGCGGCGGTTACTGCCGCTATAATCAGGGCTGATGGACGCTACCGCCCCGCTGCCCTCCACCCAACTCCGTTGCACGCAGTGCGGGTCCGAGCTGCACCCCGAGGAGGGCCAGCTCTTCGTCACCTGCGCCAGCTGCAACAGCACCGTCTATCTCGACAAATCGCGCGTCGTCTTCCACTGGGCGCTGACCCCGACCGTGGACGAGGCCAAGGCCCGCAGCCTGCTGGCGCAATGGATGGCCGGCAACCAGACGGTGAAAGACCTGGACAAGAAGGCCCAGCTTGTCAGCCAGACCTTCGAGTACTTTCCGCTCTGGTATTTCAAACGGCGCGGCGCCGGGGACCGGGATCTGCTGGACCTGGAACCGGCCGCGGCGACGTCGATCACCGAGCTCAAGTCGCTGCAACTGCCGGCGGGTGATCTCAAGAAGTATGATCCCGCCCTCGACGGGCAGGCCGTGCCCCCCAGCGTGCCGCTGCAGACGGCGCTCACCTGGGTGCAGGAGCGCGGCGTGCCGGCGGTCGCCATCACCGAGACCGCGCTCGTGCACATCCCGGTCTATACGTTCAAGTACGCCTATCAGGACCAGACCTACACGGCCCTGGTGGAGGCGGCCACCGGCCGGACGCTGGCCAACCTGTTCCCGGCTAAAGCCGAGGCCCCGTACCTGCTGGCTGGCTGTGCCACCGGCGGCACCTTCCTGGGGCTGGCGCTGATCCCGATCGTCGCGGCCCTGATCGGCGACGAGAGCGGCTTCGGCCTGGGCCTGGCCCTCTGCGCCGGATTGGGTCTGCTGGCCGCGCCGCTGCTGTTCGCCCTGGCGGCCTGGGTGGCGGCAAAAGTCTGACGGAGGTCACAGGACCAAGGATGCGAGCCGGCCTGGGCTTGTGTCGCTTGGCGCTATCCCGCCTATGAGCGAAACGCGCACCCTGACCGGTCTGAACTGCCCGCGCTGCGGCGGCACGGTCCCCATCCCGGAGGGCCAGTCCGTCGTGCAGTGCCCGTACTGCGATCTGCGCGCGCTGGTGCGCGGCGAGCGCGGCGTGCGCCGCTACCAGGTGCCCTGCCGCGTGGACCGCGCCACCGCGGCCCGCAAGCTCACCGACTTCTTGGGCAGCAACTTGGCCATCGCTTTCAACGCGCGCAGTCAGGCCAAGCTGAGCGAGCAATTCCTGGCCTACCTGCCGTTCTGGACCACCTGGGCGCGCGTCCTGGCTTGGGTCTTCGGCCAGGAGAAACGCGGCAGCGGCAAGAACTCACGCTGGGTGCCGCAAGAGCGCAAGATCACCGAAGACATGAACTGGACCGGTGCCGCCTGCGACGTGGGCGAGTTCGGCGTTAACCGCGTGGAGCTGACCAACCAGGCCCTGGAGCCGTTCAACCCAGACAGCCTGCACGCCGCCGGCCTGGTCTTTGAGCCCGTGACCTCGATGAGCGAAGCGCAGACCGCGGCCGAGCGGGACTTCCAGGACCGCGTGCGCCAACGCTCCGGCATCGATCGCATCTCGCAGGCCCTGGTGCGCTTTGTCAACGAACGCTTCGGCGTGGTCTACTATCCGCTCTGGGTGCAGCGCTACCTCTACCGCGGCCGCGCCTATCAAGTGGTGGTGGACGGCCACTCCGGCAACGTCCTGTACGGCAAGGCGCCGGGCAACACGCTCTACCGCGCCGCCGTGTTGGTGGTCGGCATGGCCACCGGCGCCTTCGTGGGCATCGACGTCACCGCCCTGATCGCCTATGGCGCGCTGAACTCGTCCAGCAAAGACAACGGCGACGCGCTGGGCTTCGCGCTGGTGGTGCTGCTCGTCGGCCTGGGCATCATGGCCGCCGCCTACATGGCCTTCCGGTACGGCGAAGTGTATGAGTTCCAGAAGTTCAAGGCGCCGGGCAAGGGGCTGGCCGCCAACCTGGGCGGCCAGACGTTCGGCGAGATCCGCAAAGTGCTGGAGCAATTCCTGCGCTGACCTGCCGCCGCCTATGGCTCAAACCATCACCCTCATCCCCCTGCTTTGCCCGAACTGCCGCGCCGCGCTGGAGGCCCAGCCGGACGAGGTCGCCTGGCGCTGCGCGCAATGCGGCCAGGGCTGGCAGCTCAACGAAGGTTACGGCGATTTCGGCCTGGAGCCGCTGGCGATCAATTTCCACGCGGGACTGAACCCGCGCGTCCACGGCCGGCCGTTCTGGACCACACAGGCCAGCGTCACCGTGCAGCGTGAGACCTACAGCGGCAACCAGGCGCGCCAGGCGCAGGAGTTCTGGGCTACGCCGCGGCGCTTCTTCGTCCCGGCCTTCACCTGCCCGCTGGAGACGCTCGTCAGCCTGGGCGCGGAACTCGTGCGCCAGCCCCCCGCGCTGCAGGCCGGCCCGCCGGCGCCGTTCACGGCCGTCACCCTGCCGCGCGCGGACGTGGCCGATATGATCCAGTTCGTGGTCGTCGGGATTGAGGCCGAGCGCAAGGATCAGTTGAAGAGCCTGGGCGTCCAGGTGCAGATGGAGCCGCCGGAGCTGTGGATCCTGCCCTGAGAGCCGCCGCCAACCCCGCGCTTAGCGGCGCCGCCGCGCCCGCAGCCATACCGTCAGATACAGCGCCAGCCCGAAATTGAGATAGCTCAGCCCGCGCGCGTCAAAGGCCGACCCGAAGCGCAGATCGCCAGTCTGGAATTGCGCCAGCAGTCCGCCCAGCAGCGGGATCACGATCACGTCGTAGGCGCCGATCACCAACGCCCCCGCCACCGCGCCCGGCACACTGCCCGCGCCGCCCAGAATCACCATCGCCAGCACCATGGCCGAGAGACGGAAGTCCACGGCGCCCGTGTCGATGTAGCTGAAGCTGGTGGCGTAGAGCGCGCCGGCGGCGCCGGCGATGGCCGCGCTCACGACAAACGCCAGGGCGCGATAGCGGCCGGGGTCGATGCCGTGGCTGGCAGCGGCCGTCTCGTCCTCGCTGGCCGCCAGCCAGGCCCGCCCCACCCGCGACCGGATCAAGCGCCAGCTGCCGAAGGCGGCCAGCGCCGCCAGGCCGAAAGCCAGGTAGTAGCGGGCCACCGGGGACGCCAAGGCGATGGTGAACAAAGTCGGCGCCGGGATGGCGGCCAGGCTGCCGCCGGTGCTGGTCAGGCCGCCCAGATTCACCAGCGTCTGCTGCGCCATCTGGCCGAGTGCCAGAGTGACGATCGCCAGATAATTGCGGCCGAGGCGGCGGGTGAGCGGGCCGGCCAGCGCGCCATACAGGCCCGCCGCCGCGGCGCTGGCAGCCAGCACAAAGATGAAGTCCACGCGCCCGCCCGTCGGCGGGCTGCTCACCAGCGCCGCTACGTAACCGCCCAGGCCAAAGCTGACCGCATAGCCCAGGTCCAACAGGCCGGCCACGCCCAGCAGCAGATTCAGACCGAGCGCCAGCAAAGCGTAGATCGCCAGGCTCGTCATTGTCGACGCGCGGTGCCAGCCCAGGCCCGCATCCAGCCACGGATACAGGGCGCCCAGCAGCAGCAGCCCCAGCGCCAGGCGGCGGCTGGCCGGCGTCCAACGGCCCGGCCTGGAACGGCCCAGGGCCCCATCCTCGGTCAGCGCCGCCTCCTCACCGCTGGCCAGGAGGCCGGTCGGCCTGAGCAGCAACAGCCCGATCAGCAGGCCCTGCAGCAGGACAGGCGTCCAGCGGGCCTGCCAGAAGTAGTCGCTGCCGGCCGCGCCCACGCCCAGCACCAGCCCGGCCAGCAGCGCACTCAGCGGATTGCCGACGCCGCCCAGGAGCGCGGCGGCGAAGGCCGTCAGGCCGCTTTGGGCGCCGGCGTTGGCAAACGGGTGCGTGTAATAGGTGGCAAAGACGAAGGCCGCCACGCCCGCCAGCGCGCCGCCCAGCCAGAACGCATCGCGGATGGCAGTCTCCGGATTGATCCCCACCAGGCGCGCCAGTTCCGCGTTCTGCGCCACGGCCCGGATGGCCCGCCCGGTACGCGTGCGCTGCAAGAACACCCACACGCCCAGCGCGCAGGCCAGGGCCAGCCCCAACACCAGCCCCTCTTTGACCGTCAGCGTGAAGCGGCCCGGCCCCGCCCACAGCACCGTCGCCGGCAGCACCTCGGGGATGCTGTCCCGCGGCAGTTCCGGAATGCCGGGCACACTGCGATGTTCGCCCGGGATCCAGTTGGGCAGGTAGAAACGCCAGATCAGGGCGGATTGATAGAGCACGAAAGACAGGCCCAGCGTCGCCAGCAGCGGCGCCAGGCCGCCGACCGAGCCGCCCGCCCCCCGGAAGGGCCGGAAGGCCAGACGCTCGATCAGGCCGGACAGCGCCGCGCCGAACAGCGCGGCGGCGGCCAGACACAGAAGCAGACCGCCCGCCTGCTCGACCGGCGGCCGCGCCAGGCTCAGGCCCAGCGCCGCGACCAGGGTGGTCACCACGATCGTGGTCAGGCCGAAGAGGTCGCCGTGCGCCAGGTTGAGCGTCCGCACGACGCCGTACACCAGCGTGACGGCGATGGCGTTCAGGGCGATCACGGCGCCGTTGGTCAGGCCGATCAGCAGCAGTTGGAGCAGGGTGTCCGGAGGGGGCATCGCGCGTTCTCAGCGGCGCGCCGCGCGCCGGGCCTTCTGACGCCGGTAGTAACGCCGGGCCTTGTTGATGCTGCCGCAATCGTCCGTGGCACACCAGCGGCGGCGCCCATTCTTGGTCGTGTCCAGGAACAGCCAGCCGCAGCCGCGCTCGTCCGCGCACTGGCCCACCCGCGCGAGCTGCGGCGAGGTCAACAGCTCGGCGGCGGCGCGGGCCACGGGCCACAGCGGCCGCTCCAACTCCGGGTCGGCCGCGGTCCACTCCCAGACGTAGCCGGCCGCAGCCGGCACCAGGCGCAGCCGCGCGTAGGCCGCGGCGAGGTGCCGGTTGAGAGTCGCCAGGTCCGCGGCGGCGGGTGGTTCGCCCCGCGCACGCGCGACGAACAGCCGGTAGACGGCCTCGCGCAGAGCCAGCGCGGTTTGGCGCACCGCCTCAGCCCGCGCCGGCGCCTGCGCAGCGGCCTGCCGCAGACGCCGCGCCAGGCCCGCCGCCACCAGACCGGCCTGGGCCGCCCAGTCCACAAGGGCGTCATAGGAGGTGAGCAGTTCCACCGGCGCCGGCGTGGCGTGCCAGTGCACGGTGTTGGCGAAATCAAGCGCGGGGTGGCCGCCGCGGAACTTGAATACTTTGGGATAGGTTTTGACCGGCATGGGGTGCCCCGGCCGCCATTTTACTATCAAAACGCTTTTTGATAGTAACAAACTCCGGGGACAGAAAACCGGGGACGGCTGGCGTCCCCGGTGGTCAACGCGGCGGTCAGGCGGTGGGCGCGTCCAGGGACTCGGCCTTGGCCAGCGCCGTGATCATGGGCGCGTCTTTGCTGCCGAAGTTACTGATGGCGGCCCGGGCGATGGTCTTGCGCTCGGCCAGCGGCCCCTGCACGAAAAGGCGGCCCAGCCCAAAGCCGATCACGTTGCCGTCGGCGTCCAGGATGACGTCGTCCACGGTCGCGATCTTGGTGCCGCCGTCGGTCTGGATCTCGCGGCCGCGCAGCGCCCCGACCGGGATGAACAGGTCGCTGCCGGGGATGGCGTTCAGCTCGACGACGGCGTCCGGGCCGGTCACCAGCCAGGCGTCGATCCCGAGCACCTGGACCTTGAGCCGGTCGACGGCGAAGGTCTTGCGGTTGAGCAGGCCCTCCTGACGCACGAAGACGCCCGTCACCCGGTTGAGGCCGGCGTCCAGGTACAGGTCCTTGACCTCGCCCAGCTTCTTGCCATTGGTGAGGCTGATCAGCGGTTTGCCGTGCTGGTCCTTAGACGGGGGCATCCGTTTCTCCTCCAGCCGCCGGCCGGGCGGGCGTTAACTCGCCACATGCTCGAGCAGGCGGAATTCCCTGATATCAACATCGGCGAAGAGCGCCTGCGCCATCTGGCTGTGCCGGCGCGGCGCGCCGCGCACCTCCCACTGGGCGAAGAGCGTGTCCTCCAGTTTGGCCCGCTCGCGCAGCGTGGCCCGCAGGCCCTGGCGGCGGAACAAGGCGTCCAGCTCGTCCAACTTCTCCAGACGCGGCCCGCACACCACCGTGTAAACGCGCGTCTCCGAGGCCTGCTCCACGGCGCGCTCGATCCACGGGAAGAACCACAACACCACCAGCATGACGGCCAGGGCCGCGAACGACAGCGCGTAGTAGCCGCCGCCGACGCCCATGCCGAGCGCGGCCGTGGCCCAGATTGTGGCCGCCGTAGTCAAGCCGATGACGCGCCCCTGGTTGCGCAGGATGACGCCGGCCCCCAGGAAGCCGACGCCGCTGACCACCTGGGCGGCGATGCGGGTGGGGTCTTTGTCCGCCGCCAGGTGCGGCGACAGGATCGTAAACAGGGCGGCGCCGACACAGATGAAGATCAGCGTCCGGAAACCGGCCGCCTTGTCGCGGAACTCGCGTTCCAGGCCCACCAACCCGCCGGCCACCACGGCCAACAGGACTTTCACCAGATCTTCGGTCATCAGATACATTGTGACGTTTCTCGACGCCCGTGGGCAGACCCCCGGGCCCAGCGTAGACCGCGGACGGCGGCGGCCACGGGCACTGCGCGCTTCAAAGAACACACCTGGGCAGCCGGAGTCTAGCACGAAACCGGCCAGGGACGAAAAGAAAGGGCGCGGCCCGGCTGCCGCCGTGACCGCGCCCTGCAAGAGACCGGGTGCGCGCCGTCAGTTGGTGGACAGGCTCGCCTCGGCCGGGCCGGCCTGGAGCTCCAGCCGGCCATCCGGCAGCGGCTCGTAGCTGTGCGGCCCCTGCGGAACGCGCTTGTCCACGCGCAGATAGCCGGCGTCCATGTATTCCCACATCACCTGGAAGGGCGCCTTGCCGGCCACCCATTTCTCCACCATCACCACACCGTGGCCGGGCAGAACCGTGAAGGCCATCTGGCGCGGATCATCCGGATTGCGCAGCGTCTCCGAACGCGCAAAGGCGGCCTTGATGGCGCGCGCCTGCGCATCGGTGGCGCACGAGACCAGGTAGCGGTAGAAGGGCGGATCAAGCGGCACGAACTCGACCTGGCGTGGGTCATACAGGTCGATGCCGCGGTGGCCGTGCAACTTGGAACGCGCCACCGGCACGCGCCGGCCGGCGGCCGCGCCCCATTCGGCGCCCAGGGCGAGGCGCGGCAAGCCCTCGTCCATCTCGATCATCTCTACGGCTTCAGACGAGGGCGAGTCGTTGCGCTTGTCGTCCACGTGCTGGACGACGGCCCCCAGGCCATCCGGGCGCACGCCCACGATCAGGGCCAGCTCATCGTCGGTGATGTTCTCCTTCTCCACCGGCCGGGCGCTGCCCGTGATCGTGGCGACCAGACCGTTGGCGATCGGGTCCCAGGTGGCGAAGCAGCCCTCGCTGTACTGGCTGGCGATCGAGTCGCCCACGGACGGCACGCTGACCAGGTCCGCGATCTTGACCATCTCGGTGAAGAAGCCGCGCAGGCCAAGCTCGCGGCCGGCCACGCGCATGGCGGCCGGCGTGCTGAGCGCGTCCCACTCGGCGCGGGTCAGGCGCGTCTCCACCACCTGATGCTTGGTGACCTCGCTGGTGCTGACGCTGGTGACGACGCGGCGCACCATGTCCGCGTAGAAGGCCTCGGCGTTGGCGGCCTCCACGCGCGGATGCGCGCCGACCAGATCGAAGTAGTAGGCGGCTGCGGGCTGTTCGTCGCCCACCACCAGGATCAGGCGGATGCATTTGGATTGCGCCTGCAGCAGCCGGATCAGGGCCATGATCGGCCCCCCGCGCCGGCCTTGCTCCACCAGCGTCCGATACGCCGAGGGCGCCAGTCCCGGGAAGCTGAAGTCGGCCGGATCAATCGGATCCTTCGCCAGCGCCGCCGCAAACCCTGCCAGCAGCGCCTCCAGCTGCGCGGGGCGGACGTGCACCAGGGTGTGCGTGGTGGGCGTGCGCTTCAGCCCGAAGCGTTTGCGCGCCGTCAGCATGACCGAGTCGCGCCAGTTGAGCGGCTCGGCGAAGGGCGCCGTGGTCACCAGCACGTCGGTGGCCTCATCCGGCGCCGCCTGCACTTGGTGGCCGTGCGCGCGGAAGTGCTCGCGCAGCTGGTGCATGACTTCATCCAGCACCGGCGTGGTGGGGCCAGGCACCAACGCCACCCGGATATTGCGCCACCAGGTGTGATCGTGTTCGGTCGAGAAGGATTCGCGGACAACGGTCGACATAGCGTTGACTACTCCCGATTACGGACAACCCAACGAGGCCAGCGGTTCACACTGATACAAACGGCAGCGCCGCCACCGTGCCGGGGATACCGCCGACACTCACCGGCGTGCCGGGTTCACACGCACCCGTCTTTAAGATAGAGAGCGCCAGCGGACCCAGGCCCGGCACCTCGCCGGCCGTGGTCACCTGGCCGATCACGGCTCCGTCGGCCAACACATCGGCGCCTTCGGCCACCGGCGCCTCCAGCCGGATCCCGGCCAGCCGCCGGGCCAGCTTGCCGCGGCTCTCCATGCGCGCGATGATCTCCTGACCGATGTAACAGCCCTTGGTGAAGTTGACCGCCGACCACAGGTCAGCTTCCAGCGGCAAGTAGGCTTCGGTCAGCTCGTGACCGGCCTCCGGCTGGCCGGCCGCCAGCCGCAGCATCTGGTAGGCGGCTTCACCCGCCGGCCGCGCGCCGGCCGCCACGGCCCGGGCCCAGAGCGCCTCCAGCTGATCGGCGGGCGCGATCACGCTGTAACCGTCCCCGGCCAGCGGGCGGATACGGGCCAGGATGAGGCCGGCCCCCTCCAGACAGCGGTTCTCGGCCAGCGCGGCGGCGCCGGGAAGCAGCGCTTCCGCCACCGCCGCGGCCCGCGGCCCGTATAGGCCCAGCTGCCCCAGTTCGGCCGAGACGTCCACCAGACGGACTTCATCGCGAAAGAAGATGTACCCGGCCAGCCAGCGGCGGATGGCCGGGGCGCGGCCAGGCCCGGTCAGGCACAAGGCCGTCTCCCCTAAATGCAACACCCAAAGGACATCCACGATACGCGCGATGGGCGTGGTCAGCACAGTGGCGCGCGCCTCACCGGGGCTGAAATTCGCCAGGTCGTTGGTGGACATCCGGTGCAGCAGATCCAGCCGATCACGGCCCAGGCTGCGGACGCGGCCCTCGTGTGAGCGCACACAGACGCCGGCCCCGGCGCGGACCGCCGCGTACTCGGCCGCGGGGTCGCCGAAATGCAGAGGGAGGGTCGTTCCGCCGATCTCCACCGAGACGGCGCTTTGCCCAGCCAGTGTGATGGTCATCGTCTCACCCAAAGTGTGTATCACGCGCCGGCCTGGCGGCGCCAGGCGGTCAGGTGTTCGGCATGCTCGTGCTCATGCTCGACGATCCAGTCGCGCACCCAGGCCGCGATGGTCTGCGCCTCCAGCCCTTTGCGCGGCGCGCTCAGGTCTTTGTCCGGATACGCTTCCAACTGGCGCAGCAACTGCTTGCGGACGCCGTGAAAATCGGCCAGGACCCGGTCCAGCGGGCGGTCTTTGTTCTCGGCATGCCAGGCGGCATTCTGGGCCGCGATTTCCGCCGCGGAGTAATCGGTCTTGCCCGGCGTCTGGCCGCGCCGGATCCTGGCCAGGCCGGTGACGATCTCGGCCTCCCACGCGGTGAGGTGGGAGAGGATGTCCTTGATCGACCAATCGTCGCCGCCCGCGCCCGGCGCCACCAGGCGCGCCTCATCCAGACCGGCCAGGGCGGCTTCCAGCCGGGACCGCGCTTCGCTCAAGGCCCCCAGTAACTCCTGCTTTGTCATGGCAATCTCCCGAGAGGGTTCCATTGTAAGAACCCGGCCGTGCCCGGTCAAGCCAGCGCCGGGCCAGGGCGCCTTTCGGTCCGGGGGCGGGTTTCGCCCCTCGCCCCTACTCGCTCGCGCTCGGAGTGGCAGAGCGCGCAAGGCGCCGAGGTGCCCCTAAAGTGAAAGGCACCCCGGGGTTGGGGTGACACGGGAGGCGTTTGAGCGGCGTAAGGAGGGGAGCCGGGCGCGGGCGTCTCAGCCGAGGACCAGCTTGTAGCCGACGCCGGTGATGGTTTCGATGTTCACCTGGCTGCCCGCGAGCACCTTGCGCAGGTGGGCCACGTGCACGTCGATCGTGCGCGTCTGACCGACGTAATCAAAGCCCCAGACCAGGTCCAGGAGCTTCTCGCGCGTCAACACGACGCCGCGGTTCTCGGTCAGCGTCAGCAGGAGGTCAAACTCTTTGGCGCGCAGCTTGAGCACCCGGCCGGCCACGGTCACATCCCGGCCGGCCGGGTCGATGACCAGATCGCCCAGGCGCAGCGGCTTCCCTGCGGGCCGTGCGGCACGCTCGCTGCGGCGCAGGATGGCCTTCACCCGCGCCACCAGTTCCCGCGGGTTGAAGGGCTTGGTCAGATAGTCGTCCGCGCCCAGCTCCAGGCCCACGATCTTGTCCATGTCCTCGTCGCGGGCCGTGAGCATGATGATGGGCAAATCCGACTTCGCCCGGATCCGGCGGCAGACTTCGTAGCCATCCAGCTTGGGGAGCATCAGATCGAGGACCAGCAGCGCCGGGGCCTCGCGCGCCACCGCGTCTAGGGCGGCCTGCCCATCGCCGGCCGCCGCCACGCGGAAGCCGTCCCGCTCCAGATACAGCCGGGCCAGTTCGACGATGTTGGCCTCGTCGTCCACCAGCAGAATGAGTTCGCCGGGCATGGCCGGCATTATACTGCCTCCGTCGGCGTCTTCTTAACCAGCGGTAACACCGGCTTTACAAGCCTCGGCTACACTGGGGCCAGCCTGGCGCCCGACCACGCCCTGCCGGCGGTCAGGCCCACCGCTTAATTGGTCTGAGCGCATGAACTCCTTACGCGTCCGCCTGTTCGCGGCCTTTATGGCCGTCGTCGTACTGGCCCTCACCCTGATCAGCCTGGCGCTGCTGGTGCTGCTGCGCGACAGCCCCTTGGTGGACCGGGCCGCCGTCTCCCGCCTCAACGAAGTGGCGCGCGCGCTCACGCCCGCCCTGGCGCAGGCCAACGGCGCCTCCAACGCCGACCTGGCGCGCCTGACGGAGCGCCTGGCGCGGACCCATGAACTGCGCGTGCTCGTGGCCGACGGCCAGGGCCAGATCATGGCCGATTCCGACCCGGAGGCGGGCGCGCTGCGCCTCTTGCCGCGGACCGCCCAGGCCAGCGCCGTGATCGCTGGGGCCCGGCTGGGCCGCGCGCGCGCCGCGGCCGGCGAGACCTGGACCTACGTGGCCCGCCCGACTGGCGACGGCCGCTTCCTGGTGGTGACCGTGCCTCTGCCGCGCTTCCCGGCGCTGGCGTTTTTCCGGGAAGACCTGCTCTGGCCGCTGGTGCAGGCCGGCGCGATCGCGGCCGTGGCGGCGCTGATCCTGGCCGGGCTGATCTCGCGCTCCATCGCCGGGCCGCTGCAGCGCATGGCGGTGGTGGCCCAGGCCGTGGCCAAAGGCGAGCCGGCGCCGGCCGCGCCCGGAGACGGCCCGGACGAGGTGCGGTCGCTGAGCCAATCCCTCAACGGCATGGCCGCCCAGATCCAGGCGACGCAGAAGGCCCAGCAGGATTTCCTCGGCAACGTCTCGCACGAGCTCAAGACCCCGCTGACCTCGATCCAGGGCTTCGCCCAGGCTATCCAGGACGGCGCCGCCGCCACGCCGGAGGCCATCCGGCGCTCGGCCGGCATTATCTATGAGGAGGCCGACCGCATGCGGCGGCTGGTGGAGGAGCTGCTCGAGCTGACGCGCCTGGACGCCGGCCTGCGCGCGCTGCGGCGCGAACCGGTGGCGATGCGCGGCCTGTTGGCGGCCGTGGCCGAGCGCCTGCAGTTGCGCGCACAGGCCAAGCCGGTCACGTTAACGACGGATCTGCCCGAAACGCTGCCGGTCCTGAAGGGCGACGCCGACCGCCTGGCCCAGGTCTTCACCAATCTGGTGGACAACGCCCTCAAGCACACGCCGGCCGGCGGGCGCGTGGTGCTGGCCGCGACGGAGACGGCCGACGGCCTGCAGGTGACGGTGGCCGACACCGGCGCCGGCATCCCGGCCGCGGATTTGAGCCGCATCTTTGAACGTTTCTATCAGGTGGATAAGTCCCGGGCCCGGCCGGGGGGCGTGGGGCTGGGCCTGGCCATCACGCGCGAGATCGTCCACGCCCATCGCGGCACCATCACCGTGGAGAGCGTGGTGGGGCTGGGCACCCGCTTCACGGTGCGCCTGCCGCTGGCCTGGCCGGAGGACAGCACGCTTACGCGCCGGCGGCCGAGTCAGTAAGGCCAGACGTCTGTCAGGCCGGCGTAGTGGGGGGTTTAGGCGCCCGGGCGGCCTCGGGCGGCGCACTCTTCAGGCTGGCCAGTTGAGACTCCAACTCGGCGCGCTTATCGTCGGCGGCCTGGCGCGCATCCTCCCACAAGGTCTCAAACCAGTCGCGCGCCTGCGTCTGCACCTCGGCGCCGGAGGCCGGCGTCAACAACAGCACCGCCGCGGCGCCGGCCACGGCCCCGATCAGGGCGCCGGACAAAAAGGACACAACTTTGTTCATCGCTGCCCATCCCGCCGAGAGGCGCCTGGTTGACCTCTGCGGCCGCGCGCATTATAGGCGACGGGCGCGGGTGCGTAAAGTTTTCGCGTTATAATCGCCGGGCACACACCCACATCAATTCAGTCGTTCTCAGCCGGTGCCGCGTCCGCCCGACAGCGGCACCCACCGCCAACCCAGCGTTCACCCAGCGGAGTTGATGCCATGTACGCTGCCCGCCTAGACAAGCTGCGCCGGCTGCTCAAGGGGGCCGGCCTCGCCAGCGCCGCCGCCATCGCCGGACCCAACCTGTACTACCTCACCGGCCTGTCCTTCCACCTCAGCGAGCGCCCCACGGTCGGCTTTTTCCCGGCCGCCGGCGACCCGGTCCTGGTGGTGCCCAAGCTGGAAGAGTCCAAGGTCCAGGCGCGTCTGCCCTACCCGGCCCACACCTTCACCTACACCGACGCCGACGGCCCGGCCGCCGCTTTCGCCCAGGCCGCGGCCGCGCTCAAGCACGGCTCACGGGACAGCTTCCGGCTGGGCGTGGAGGCGCGCCGCATGCGCGTGATGGAGCTGCACCTGGTGGAGGAGGCCCTGGGGCTGACGGGTGTAGACGAGGCCGAGGCGCTGTTCGCGCAGCTGCGTATGTGCAAGGACGCGGCCGAGATCGCCAAGATGCGCGCGGCCGTGCAGGTGGCCCAGCGCGCGCTGCTGGAAACGCTGCCGCTCGTCCGCGTGGGGATGACCGAGCGCGAGATCGCCAGCGAGCTGCTGGTGCAGACGCTGCGCGCCGGCTCGGACGCCGAGCTGCCTTTCGCGCCCATCATCGCGTCTGGCCCCAACGGCGCCCTGCCGCATGCCAGCGTCACCGACCGGCGCCTGCAGCCCGGCGACCTGCTGACCATCGACTGGGGCGCGGCCAAAGACGGCTATGTGGCCGATCTGACCCGCACGTACGCCATCGACGAAGTCAGCGCCGAGTTCCAGCGCATCTACGCGCTGGTGCAGGCCGCCAACGCGGCCGGCCGCGCGGCGGCCCGGCCGGGCGTCACCTGCGCCAGCATCGATGCGGCCGCGCGCCAGGCCATCGCCGCCGGCGGGTACGGCGAGTACTTCGTCCACCGCGTCGGCCACGGCCTGGGCCTGGAAGGCCACGAGGACCCGTCCATGCACGGCCAGAACCAGACCGTGCTGGCGGAGGGCATGACCTTCACCGTGGAGCCCGGCATCTACCTGCCGGAGCGCGGCGGCGTCCGCATCGAGGACGACGTGGTCGTCACCGCCGACGGCGCCGAGAGCCTGAGCACCCTGCCGCGCGAGCTGCAGGTGATCGCCCGCTAACGCCCACCTGCCTGACTGTCCCGGAGACACCGCATGTCCATTCCGCCCAAAGTTTTCGTCAGCGTCGGCCGCGTCTTCACGCCCGAGCAAGAGACCTTCCTGGCCGCCTTCGAGAAATTCATGGCCGACCAGGGCCTGGCGCCGCAGATCGTCAACCGCACCGTCTTCTCGGCCGGCCAACCGCTCAAGTTCATCGAGACCTTGATGAGCGAGTGCGCGGGCACCGTGGTGCTGGCCTTCGAGCGGCTCTACGTACGTGAGGGCCAGGAGAAGCGCGGCAGCGAGGCCGAGAAGCCGCTCCAAGATGTGAAGGTGCCGACGGTCTGGAACCAGATCGAAGCCGCCATGGCGTACGTGCTCAAACACCCGCTCCTGGTGATCGTGGAAAAAGGGATGCGCACGGACGGTCTGCTGGAGACGGGCTACGATTGGTACGTCCAGACTATCGAACTCGACCCGGCCCGGCTGAACGACCGCGAGTTCGTGGGCATCTTTTCGGACTGGCGGGCCCGCGTGCTGGCGCAGCGCCCGGCCAAGCCGACCAAGAGCAAGGGCAAGGCCAAGGCCTGAGACGCCGGAGCCCACGCCGATGTCGGACGCTCAGCCCAACCCGAACGCCGCCCCCGGCGGCAGCGCGGTCAACGCCAGCGGCGATGCCCTGATCGGCGGCGACGTCGTCGGCCGTGACAAGATCATCAACAACATCGTCGTCGTCGGGCGCATGCTCGATTACGCCCAGGTGGAGGGCCTGATCCCCAGCCTGGCCCAGCAGACCGATTTCAACTCGATCAGCGAGGCTTTTGAGGCCACCTTCCGGCAGCGCCTGGGCGCCGACCTGACGACGGCCACAGCCCAGGCCGGCGCCATCCTGCAGCCGGCGCTGGCGCTGTGGACGCCGCGCGGCCCCAACCAGGCTCTGCCTTACAAGCGGATCCTCACCGGCCTGGCCCAACCGCTGGTGGAAAAGCTGGTCGAGCTCGATTACTGGGCCAGCTTCGCCGAGCGCGTCGGCGAGTTCAACTGGATCTACTTCAGCGGCCAGGATAACGTGGAGGTCATCTGGCTGCGCTCACTGGCCTCCCTGTGGAAGAAATACAAGAGCGACGAGAAGCTCTACGGGCTGGCCGCCCGGATGAAGAACGGACAGCCGGAGGCCGTCTTCGTATGGCGGACGCCGGCCGCGCGCGTGACCGAGGCCTATGACCCGCGCCAGCCGGCCCGCGCCTCCACCGACTTCGCCAGCCTGGGCCGCGAGGAGTTCCGCATCTTCATGGTCGGCCTGGTGCTCGACTGCATCCGCCTGGCCTCGACTGTCGCCAGCGACCAGGCCTTCTGGAATGACCTGACCGCGTCCCTGGTCGGCGGCCCGCCGCCCGCGCCGTGAGCCGCGACAATCGGCTGCTCGCCCTGGCCCTGCTGCTGTGGGGCCTGGGCGAGGGCCAGTTCCTGTACGTCCAGCCGCTCTATCTGCGTGAGCTCGGCGCCGACCCGATCGGGATCGGCGCGGCCCTCTCCCTGGCCGCCGCCGCGGCCGGGTTGGCGCACCTGCCGGCCGGCTATCTGGCCGACCACTTCGGCCGCAAGAAAATCATGGTGGCGGGCTTCGGCCTGGGGGCGCTGGCGGGGCTGCTGATGTTCCTGGCTCCCAGCCTGACGCTGTTTGTGGCGGCCCTGATGGTTTACAACCTGACCGCGTTCGTGCTGGCGCCGCTGAGCGCCTACATCACCGAGGCGCGCGGCGGACAATCGGTGCAGCGCGCGTTGACGCTGGTCTTCGCCTGGTTCTGGGCCGGCAACATCGTCTCGCCGGCCATCGGCGGCTGGATCGGCGCCACCTTCGGCCTGCGCTTCGCCATCGGCTCGGGCTGCCTGTTCTTGCTGCTGTCGACGGCGCTGCTGTTCGGACTGCGCGCGCAGGCGGTGGTGCCGGCCGCGGCCGGCGCAGCGCGCTACGGCCCGCTGCTGCGCAACCGGCGTCTGCTCGGCTTCCTGGCGCTGATCCTGGCGGCGCTGTTCGCGCTGCAGGTCGGCGTGCCGCTGATGCCCAACTTCATCGAGGAAGTGCGCGGCGGCGACATCGTCCTGATCGGCCTGCTCGGCTCGGTCAACGCCCTGGGCAACACCGCCGCCAACCTGGTCTTTGGCCAGTTGCGCCGGCCGAGGCGCGGATTCCTTATCGCCCAGGCGGCCATGGCTGGCTCGCTGGCGCTGCTGCTGGCCACCGGGAACAGGCCGCTGCTGTTCGCCGCCTACTTTCTGCGCTCGGGCTGGAACCTGTCCGTCAGCATGGGGCTGGCCCAGGTCGGCCGCATGGTGGGCCAGCACGAGATCGGCCTGGCCTACGGCTTGCTGGAGACCGTCGTCGCCGCCGCGCAGATGCTGGGGCCGCTGGCGGCCGGCGCCCTGTACACGGCCGCGCCGGCGCTGCCCTTCCAGGTGAGCCTGGGGCTGATCGCGGTGACGCTGCTGCTGACGTGGCGCTTTGCGCCGCGCCGCGACCGCCACTCTGAGGCCGAAGCGGCTGCCCCCGCCGCCGCCCAAGACACCGGCTGACGCCTTGGCCGGCGGGTCAGGAGAAACGCCATGGACCTCATCCAACTCATTCAGACGCTGGACCGTGATTGGCTGCTCGCCTTCCAGGCTGTGCCCGGCCTGCAAGGCGTGATGGCGGTCTTCACGTTCCTGGGCAACGAGGAGTTCTTCCTGTTCGTGATGCCCTTGGTCTACTGGTGCCTCGACGCGGCCGCCGGCGGCCGACTGGCGGTGCTGCTGGTAGCCTCCAACGGGCTGAGCAACCTGCTCAAGCTTGGGTTCGCGCGGCCGCGCCCCTATTGGGTGGATGAACGGGCCCTCGCTTTGAGCCGCGAGACCAGCTACTCCTTGCCCTCCAGCCATGCCCTGAACGCGACGACGGTCTGGGGCTACCTGGCCGTTCAACTGCGGCGGGGGTGGGCGACGGCGGCGGCCGTGATCCTGATCGGACTGATCTCGCTCTCGCGCACGTATCTGGGCATGCACTTCCCCACCAACCTGCTGGCCGGGTGGCTGTTCGGCGGGCTGCTGCTGTGGGCTTATGCGCGCTGGGAGCCGCCCGCCGCGGCCTGGCTGGCCCGCCAGGGTCTGGGGCCGCAGATCGGCCTGGCGCTGGCCGCGTCACTGCTCTATTTGGGGCTGGCGGCCGGCCTGCTCACGTTGGTGCCGGCCCCGGCCGATCTGCCGGCCTGGGCGGCGGCGGCGGAGCGCACGGCGCCGGGAGAGGCCGGCGAGCCGGCCATCGACCCGCGCGGCTGGGCGAGCCACGTCACCGCGGCCGGGATGATCCTGGGCCTGGGCGTCGGCCTGAGCCTGGCGGCGCGCGGCGCCCGCTTCGACGCCGGTGGGCCCTGGCTCAAACGAGCCGCGCGTTTCGTCGTCGGCGTGCTCGGCGTGGGCGCGCTCTTCCTGGGCCTGCGCGCGCTGCTGCCAGGCGGCGACGACGTCCTTGGACAGGTGTTGCGCTACCTGCGCTACGCCCTCATCGTCGTCTGGGCCTTGTACGCGGCGCCGTGGGTGTTCCTGCGTCTGCGCCTGGCCGACCCGCGCTGAGCGGCGGCGGCACGGATGTGAACGATCGTGTGTACAACCTTTCCCCAACCTCCCTATAAAGTCATCTCCAATCGGCCTCCGACGGTCGCTTATAATCAAAGTGCAACGTCGCCGTAATCGTCGACAATTGAACTTAGCCAGCCGCCAGGTCCTCTCCGCGATAACACCCTATCGGCCGCGACGAATCACCGTCAGGCGCGGCGGCGGCCTGCGCATCGGCGGGATCGTTCGATTTTCGCCCACAGACCGCGCTTACGCTGACCAGCCCGCATGATTTGTCCACGCTGCGGTTTTGACAGTCCGACCGGCTTTGTCTTCTGCGGGCGCTGCGGCACACGCCTGGACGCGCCCGCCAACGCCAACGCGCTGACGCGCGAAGACGTCGACCACTTGCGGCGCTATCTGCCGCCGCAGCTGGCCGAAGCGCTCCAACTCGATCTCCCCACCCCGGCGCCGCGGCTGTTGCAGCAGTGCCTCACCCATCTCACCGGCCTGGTGGAGGCCACCGCCGCCTATCTGCCGGCGGATCTGGCGACGCAGCTGGCGCGGGATCCGGTGCCGGGCCGCGCCGACGGGCGCTTTCTGGAGGGCACGCTGCTCTTCGCCGACATCAGCGGCTTCACGGCCATGTCCGAGAAGCTCGGCCGGAGCGGGCGCGACGGCGCCGAAGAAATCACCAGCATCGTCAACCGCTACCTGGACGTGATGATCACGCGCCTGCACGCGCACGCCGGGCAGCTGATGAAGTTCGGCGGCGACGCGCTGCTGGGCCTGTTCCAGGAGCCGGGCAGCGCCGGGCGGGCCACGCGCGCCGCCCTGGCCATGCAGGCGGCCATGAGCGAGTTCGCCCAGACGCGCACCTCGCAGGGCACCTTCCCGCTGCGCATGAAGGTCGGCCTGCACCGCGGGCGCTTCTTCGCGGCCCAACTCGGCGACGGGCTGGGCATGGAATACGCCTTGTTCGGCGCCGACGTCAACGCCACCGCCGCCGCCGAGTCGGCCGCCCAGGCCGGCCAGGTGCTGGTGGACACGGTGACGCTGGAGGCCCTGCGCGCCGAGGCCCCGGAGGCGCAGGCCGAGCCGTCGGCCACCGCACCCGGCTACACGGTGGTCACCCAGATGCCGCCCGGCTCAGACGAAGCGCCCCGCCAGCGCGGCACCGATCCGTTCCTGTTCGCGCTCTCGGCCGACGGGCTGCGCCGGGCCGCGCTGACCCTGGATACCCTGACGCCGTGCCTGCCGGCCGGCCTGCTCTCCCGGCTGGTCCTCTCGGCCGAGGCGCTCGGCTTCGAGGGCGAGCACCGGCTGGTGACCGTGCTCTTCGCCAACGTTCACGGCCTGGGCGACCTGGCCGACCGGCTGGGGCCGGGGCACGAGCCCGCCATCACGGCCGCGCTCAACGGCTACTTCCTGGGCATGGCCGAGGCCATCCGCGCCTACGGCGGCATCATCAACAAGATCGACCTGTATGACCACGGCGACAAGCTGGTGGTCCTGTTCGGGGCGCCGGTGGCGCATGAGGACGACCCGGAGCGCGCGGCCCGGGCGGCGCTGGCCATGCAGGCCAAGCTGCAAGACGCGGCCCTGCGCGCGGCCTTCACCACCCCCGACGGCGCGCCGCGCCTGCATCAGCAGATTGGCCTCAACTTCGGCAACGTCTTCGCCGGCTACGTCGGCGCGCGCCGCCGGCGCGAATACAGCGTCATCGGCGACGACGTCAACCTGGCCGCCCGCCTGATGTCGGTGGCCGGCGCCGGCCAGATCGTGGCCAGCCCGGCCCTGCACCGCAAACTGCAGACGCTCTTCCGCTTCACGCCGCGCGGCGAGGTCCGGCTGAAGGGCAAGAGCGAGCCAGTGCCGATCTTCACGCTGGACGAGGCGCGCAGCGCCGCCGACGCCGCCCTGGCCGTCGAACAGGCGCGCGCCAGCCTCAAGGCGCCGCTGGTCGGACGACAGGCGGAATGGTCGCGGCTGTCAGCCTTCGCGCACGCGCTGCGCGCCGGGCGCGGCGCCATCCTGTCCGTCATCGGCGAGGCCGGGCTGGGCAAGACCCGGCTGGTGGACGAGTTCCAGCACACCGTGGACACGGACCCGGTGGCGCCCATCCGCATGGCGGAGGGCCGCTGCCTGTCTTACACCGAATCCGTCAGCTACGCCCCCTTCCAGGAGTTGATGCGCCAGTTGATCGGCGCGCCGCTCGGCGCCGATGAGGCCGCCACCTGGATGCGCCTGCGCCAGACGCTGAACGCCGTGCTGCCGGCTGAAGACGCCGTCGCCCAGACGCCCTATCTGGCGAACTTCCTCAACCTGCACCTGGACACCGAGGGCCTGGCGCGGGTGCGCTACCTGGACGCCGAAGCCCTGCAGCGGCGGACCTTCGTGGCCATCGCGGCGCTGGTGGAGGCGCTGTGCCGGCCGGCCCGCGCCGGCGGCGCGCTTAACCGGCCGCTGATGCTGATCCTGGATGACATCCACTGGATCGACCAGGCCTCGCGCGCGCTGCTGGATTACCTGCTGAGCCTGGTGCCGCGCCTGCCGTTGGGCGTGGTGCTGGTCTACCGGCCGGAGCGCACCAAGACCTGCTGGGAGGTGCGCGAGCAGGCCGCGCGCGATTACCCGGCCTACGTCAGCGAGATCGAGCTCAGCCCGCTGCCCGCGCCGGACACGCAGACGCTGCTGGAGCGCCTGGTCCCCGGCGCCCAGTGGCCGGCGGCCATCCACCAGCTCATCCTCAACCAGACCGAGGGCAACCCGCTCTACCTGGAGGAGCTGCTGCGCGTCCTGATCGAGACCGGCGTGCTGGTGCAGGCGCTGAGCGGCTGGGAGGTGAACGGCGCGCTCGACGACGAGCGCCTGCAGATCCCGGACACGCTGGAAGGCGTGATGATGACGCGCCTGGACCGGCTGGACGAGCCCAGCCGCAACACGGCCCAGGTGGCGTCGGTCATCGGGCGCTCCTTCACCAGCGACGTGCTCAAGCACGTCACCGACGGCCGCGAGGACGCCGAACTGCTGCCGCACCTGTTCAGCCTGCAGCAGCACGAGATCGCTCAGGAGACGCAGCGCGCCCCGGAGCGCGTCTACACCTTCATCCATGGCCTGATGCAGGACGTGGCCTACGGCAGCCTGCTGGCGCGCGTCCGCCGCCAGGCCCACCGCCGCATCGCCGAGTTCCTGGAGAACCGTTCCGGCAACGACGAGGGCCTGTTCCCGGTCATCGCCCGGCACGCTTTCCTGGGCCAGGATTGGCCGCGTGCGTTGCGCTACCAGACGCTGGCCGGCCAGCAGGCCCAACGCCTGTTCGCCAACAGCGAAGCCGCCGACCACTGGCAGAAGGCGCTGCAGAGCGCCGAGGCGCTGCCGCCCGAGAACACGCGCCGCGAGCGGCTGCGCATTCACCTGGCGCTGGGCGAGCTCTGCACCGTCACCGCCCGCTATGATCGCGCCGCCGAGCACCTGAATGCGGCCCTGCAGCTGGCCGGCGAGACCGGCGCCGCCGACGCCGAGGCGCGCGCCTGTCGCTGGCAGGCGCGGCTGAACGAGCTGCGCGGCGACTTCGCGGCGGCTTTCGATTGGATCAACCGCGGGCTGGCGGCGCTGGGCGACCGGCAGACCGCCGACGCCGCCCAGCTGCACCTCACGGCCGGCCTGATCCACGCCCGGCGCGGCGAGCGCGCCCAGGCCCAGGAGCGCGGCGTGGCGGCCTCGCGCATCGCCGAGGCCCAGGACGAGCTCGGCGTGCTGGCCAGCGCCGACCTGCTGCTCGGCCTGATCCACTGGCAGTCCGGCGACACGGCCACGGCCGTCACCGATTACCAGGGCGCCCTCGACCTGTACGACAAGGTCGGCGACCTGGCCGGCCAGGCCAAGGCCCGCAACATGCTGGCGAACGCGCTCTTCAAAACCGGGCGCTGGAAAGAGGCCGACGAGCAGTACACACGCGCGCGCGCCACTTTCGACCAGATCGGCGCCGCCTACAACCGCGCCCTGGCCGAGAACAACCTGGGCGGGATCGCCCTCAACCAGGGCCGGCTGGAGGCCGCCATCGGCTTTTACTCAGACGCCCTGGCCACTTTGCAGCAGATCGGGGCCTCGCCCTACGTGCGCGGCACCGTGCTGATGAACCTAGGCGCCGCCCAGATCCGCCAGGGCGACCTGGCCCAGGCGCGCAGCTGCCTGGACCAGAGCCAGGCGCTGTTCGAGCAGACCAAGTCCCGCGACTTCCTGCCCGAGCTGCACCGCCACCTGGCGCGCGCCGCCCTGGCCGCCCACCAGCTGGACGACGCCGAGGCCTCGGCCAACGATGCGCTGCGCTGGGCGCGCGAGCTGGGGATGCGCGGCGAAGAGGGCAGCGCCCTGCGCGTGCTGGGCGAGATCGCCCTGGCCCAGGGCCGGTCGGACGCGGCCGAGGCCGCGCTGACCGAGAGCGTCACAATCCTGACGGAGGTGGCCGACGAGTACGAGCTGGCGCACAGCCGCTTCGCGCTGGGCCGGGCGCTCAGCCGCCTGGGGCGGCGCACGGCGGCCCTGACAGCGCTGGAGCAGGCCGCGGCCGTCCTCGCGCGCCTGGAGGCCGACACCGACCGGCGGGCGGCCGAGGCGCTGCACATGCTGCTCGAGTCCACACCCGCCCGCTGACGGGCGCGCGTCAGACCCGGCAGCGCCGTCCGGGGCAATCGGCGTTGGGATGGTAATTCAATTCGATTGACTCAAGGAGCCTGTATGGTTGCGCGACATACTCGTGGTCTGATCGTGCTGGCGCTGGCGGCCTTCGGCGTGCTCGTCGTCGCCGCCCTGCTGCGGCCCCCCTCCGCGGCCGCCGGCGGCGTGGTCACCAACTGCGGCGATGACGGGCAGCTGCGCGCGGCCATGGCCACGGGCGGCGTGGTCACCTTCAACTGCGGCGCCAACCCCATCATCGCCTTCGACGACGTCATCACGGTGACGGGCGGCATCTCGGTCACCGTCCTCGGCCCGATCACATTCGACGGCGGCAACGCCACGACGCTCTTCCTGGTGGAGCCGGGCGCTGTCCTGATTTTGGACACGGTCACGGCCCAGAACGGCAACTCCGGCAGCTTCCGCATCGGCGGCAACGGCGGCGCCGTGGTGATCAACGACGGCGGGGTGCTGGTGATCCGCAACGGCGTCTTCCGCAAGAACCAGGCTCCCGGCAGCGTCACCTCCGGCGGCGCGCTCTACAGCGACGGCGGCCCGATCACGATCACCAACAGCTTCTTTGAGGAGAACACCGCCGGCAGCGGCGGCGCTATTTACACGCGCGGCACGCTCTACATCCAGGGCTCGACCTTTTACAGCAACACCACCCAGATCGCCAGCGGCGGCGCGATCGTGGCGCTGGGGCCGTTTCAGGCCTTCGCGGCCGAAGCGCCGGCTGGGGTGAGCGCGCAAGCGGCCGTCGTCGAGGTGCGTGAGAGCGTCTTCGAGAGCAACTTCGCCTTCGGGCAGGGCGGCGCCCTGTATCTGGACGTCGACACCGAAATGCAGGACGTCCAGGTGATCTCGAACACGGCCTCCCAGGGCGGCGGCATTTACGTGGAGAACCAGGGCCGGCTCAAACTCACAACCAGCCTGGTGGGCGCGAACACGGCCACCAGCGGCAGCGGCGGCGGCCTGTTCGTCGCCTTCGGCGCCGTGGCCGTCATAGACGAGAGCGGCCTCTCCGGCAATGCCACCACCAACAATGCCCCCGGCGGCGGCTTCTACAGCGACGGCGCCGTGGACATCACCAACAGCACCGTGGCCGAGAACACGGCCTCGGATGGCGCCGGCGCTTACGCCGATTTCAACAGCCAGTTGGCGATCCTGAACAGCACCTTCTCCGGCAACACGGCGACCGGCAATCCGTTCTTCGAACAAGCCGGCCGCGGCGCCGGTCTGTACAGCAATGTCGTGGCCGGCAGCCTGGTGATCTCCAGCGCAACCTTCGCCCAGAACAGCACGTTTGGCTTTGGAGAAGGCGCGTCCCTGTTCATTGATATCAACACCGCCCCGGTGCAGTTGCGCAACGTCATCCTGTCTGTTCCAGCCAACAGCGGAGAACAGAACTGCGGCGGCAACCCGCCGGCCTCCAATGGCCACAACCTGACCACGGACGACTCGTGCGGCCTGCGCGCCACCGGCGACATCTCTAACACCGCGCCGCTGCTGGAGCCGCTGCGCAAGAACGGCGGCCCCACCCGCACCCACGCCCTGCAGCCGTCCAGCCCGGCCCTGGGCGCCGGCGACCCGGTCAACTGCCCGCTCAAGGACCAGCGCGGCGAAAACCGCACGGGCCGCTGCGATATCGGCGCTTTCCAGTTCGTCGAGGCCGAAGTGGTCAACCCCGTGCCGGACGGGCCGCCGGTCGTCCAGACCGACACGGTGACACGCGCCACCGGCCCGCAGTGGTACAAGATCAAGGTCCAGGAGCCGGGCTCCACGCTCACGGTCACGCTCACCGGCCTGACCGAGGACTACAACCTGTTCCTGTTCGCGCCGCCAGTGGATGAGGAGACCGGCCAGGTGCGCGATATCGGCCAGTTGAGCGACATCGGCCAGCTGAGCGATATCGGCCAACTGAGCGACATCGGCCAGCTCTCCGACATCGGCCAGCTTTCGGACATCGGCCAGCTCTCCGACATCGGCCAACTGAGCGATATCGGCCAGCTCTCCGACATCGGCCAGCTTTCTGATATCGGCCAGCTCTCCGACATCGCCACCGGCGAAAAGGTCGGCAACCTGGTGGCCATCTCGGCCAAGCCCGGCCCCGCCGCGGAGAGCATCGCGCGCAACGTCCAGGAGCTGGCCGGCAACTACTACGCTGTCGTCGTGCCGCACAACAAGGACGCCCTGGGCACGCCCTTCACGTTCGCGGCCCAGGTGGCGGCGCCGGTCTTCCCCTACGAGCCGATCACGGCCAGCGTGCCCGTAAACGCGCTGCCGTCCATCACCTTTCCCAAACCCACGAACATCCGCACGCTGATCCTGCTGCACACCACGCGCACCGACGCGCTCTACGGCGCCAACAGCTTCGACGACCAGATCCGCCCGGCCGTCAACGACCTGGTGGATTACCTGGCCACCCTCAACCTGGACGCCGAGATCCTCAACCTGGCCAACCTGGGCGGCATCGGCGTGGTGCCCGGCGACGCCATCGCCCAGACCTACGCCTACTGGGACGCCCAGCCCGGCAACCCGCTGGCCGCCAACTATGTCGCCAGCAGCATCAAGGCCCTGATCTACAACCGGGCCCGCCAGTATCCCAATCTGCGCTACCTGGTCATCGTCGGCGACGACCGCGTCATCCCCTACCGGCGCATCCGCGACGAGGCCGTGATTGCCAACGAGCGCCTGTACGCGTCCACGGCCGGCGCCGAGACGCTGGCCGGCTCGCTGAGCCTGCGCTTTTTCCTGAGCGACGACTACTACGGCGGCCTGCTGCCGCTGCGCTACAAAGGCCGCGAGGTCTACCTGCCGCAGTTGGCCCTGGGCCGGCTGGTGGAGACGCCGCAGGAGATCTCGGCCACCATCCAGGCCGCGCTGGCCAATGACCTGCTGATCAAGCCGGAGAGCCACCTGGTCACTGGCTATGACTTCCTGATCGACGCCGCCCAGGGCATCTCCAGCACGCTCACCGGCTACGGCGTCGGGCCGGCGCCGACCACCGGCAGCCTGATCGGCGACACCTGGGACAAGGACGATTTCGGCAAGACGCTGGACAGCCTAGCCCCGGATGCGCCCGGCCTGGTCTCGCTCAACTCGCACTTCACCCACTACTTCTTCTACCCGAACGGGCCGAACACGCCCAGCAACTACGTCTTCGCGCTCAGCGACATCGTCAGCGGGCCGGTCTCGTTCGCCGGCCGCCTGATCTTCTCGGTGGGCTGCCACTCCGGCCTGAACGTGCCGGACGGCACGCCTTACGCCCCGGGCACGCTTGGCGCCATGGACTGGGCCCAGGCCTTCGCCCAGGACGGCGCCGCCGGCTTCATCGGCAATACGGGCTTCGGCTATGGCGACTCGGACGTGATCGCCTACTCCGAGGCCGTGATGAACAACTTCGCCGAGGAGCTGGGCTACCAGCCCAACGGGGTAGCCCGGCCGGTGGGCGTGGCGCTGGCGCGCGCCAAGCTGCGCTACTTCAACACCGCCGCGGCCGACTCGTTCAGCAACTACGACGAGAAGGCGCTCGGGATCATGACGCTCTACGGCCTGCCCATGCTGCGCGTGGATGTGTCCAACCCCACCCGCACGCCGCCCGGCGGGCAGAGCCTGGTCCAGGCGCCGACCGCAGTCGGCGCGCCGGAGACGCTGGACGCGCCGGCGGGAGTGACCGCGCAGGCCACCTTCACCACCAGCCTGCCGCTGGCCTTCACCTACTCGCCGGCCCAGAACTACAGCCTGGGCGGCCAGTACTTTGAGCTGCTCGGCGACGCGCAGGCCGGCCTGCAGACCGACGCCGGCAAGCCGATCATCCCGGTCACCAGCCGCAGCATCTCGGTCACCGACTTCATCGCGCACGGCGCGCTCATGGTCGGCGGGACGTTCACCGACCTGCCCAACTTCAACCCGGCCGTGTCGCTGCTCATCACCGATGACGTCTACGCCTTGACCGAGCCGCCCTTCCCGTTCCTGGAGTGGGCGCCCGGCGACCTGGGCGCCGTCAACCGTCTGCTGACCATCGACGGCCAGACCAACGACCGCCTGGTGGTGACGCCGATGCAGTTCCGGGCCACGACGCAGGGCACGCCCACGCTCGGCACGGCGCGCCGCTACTACAGCCTGGCTTACGAGCTCTACTACGCGTCCGAGGCCGACGTGAACTTCGCCGCCCCCGGCATCTGGCAAGTGAGCGGCACCAACCCGAACGCCGGCCCGGTGACGTTCACGGCCCTGGTCAACGACGACCTGGAGCAGGTGCAGCGCGTCCTGGTGTTGTACCGGACGCTCTCCAGCACCACCTGGGTGCCGGTGGACCTGGTCTACGATCCTGAGACCGAGACGGCCAGCGCCACCGTGACCGGCCTGGACGAGGCCTACGAGTTCTTCGTGCAGGCCGTGGACGACAGCGGCAACGTCGCCCTGGCCCTGGATCAGGGCAATCCGTACGTGGTGTACGCCACCCTGTACCTGCCGCTGATCCGGCGGTAGCGAGACAACAAAAAAAGGGCCGCCGGCGGTCAAGCCACCGGCGGCCCTTTTTGGTTTTGCCTAGAACAACCCCTTCACCTTGCCGGTCGCCAGATCCAGATCGATGTCGAAGAACGACGGCCGCGTGGACAGGCCCGGCATCGTGCGCATGGAGCCCACCAGCGGGTAGATGAAGCCGGCGCCCACCGAGGCGCGCACGTCGCGGATCGGGATGCGGAAGCCGGTCGGCGCGCCCTTGACGTCGCCGTTGGCCGTGAAGCTCAGGTGCGTCTTGGCCATGCAGATCGGGAGCTTATCGAAGCCCAGGCGTGTGTAGAGCTCGATCTTGCGCTCGGCCTCCGGCTCGTAATCCACGCCGTCGGCGCCGTAAAACTTGGCGATGGCCTCGATCTTGTCCTTGATGCCGATGTCCAGCGGGTACAGGAACTGGAACTGCTTGGGCTTCTCGGCCGCCGCGATCACGGCCCGGCCGAGCGCCAGCGTGCCTTTGCCGCCGTGCGCCCAGTGTGAGCACTTGATGGCGTCCTCGGCGCCGGCCTCGATCGCGGCCTGGCGGATCAGCTCGATCTCGGCCTCGGTGTCGGTGGCGAAGGAGTTGACGGCCACGACCACGGGCACGCCGTACTTCTTGGCGTTCTGGACGTGCCGGATCATGTTCGGCAGGCCGGCCCGCAGCAGGTCCAGGTTCTCGTCGGTGTAGGCCTTGTCCAGCGGGCGGCCGGCCACCACCTTCGGGCCGCCGCCATGCATCTTCAGGGCGCGCACCGTGGCCACCAACACCACCACGTCCGGCGTCAGGCCGGAGTAGCGGCATTTGATGTCCATGAACTTCTCCATGCCGATGTCGGCGCCGAAGCCGGACTCGGTCACCACGTAGCCGCCCTTGCCCACCAGCTTGAGCGCGATCTGGTCCGCCAGGATGGACGACTGGCCGTGGGCGATGTTGGCGAACGGCCCGGCGTGCACGAAGGCCGGCGTGCCTTCCAACGTCTGCATCAGGTTGGGCATGATCGCGTCCTTCATCAGGACCGTGATCGCGCCGGCCACGCCCAAATCCTCGGCCGTGAGCGGCTCACCGCTCCGGCTGGTGCCGAAGACCATGCGCCCGAAGCGCTCGCGCATGTCCTCCAGCGACGTGGTCAGGGCCAGGATCGCCATGATCTCGGAGGCCACGGTGATGTCGTAGCCGGTCGTGCGCGTGAAGCCCTTCTCCTCCGGCCCGTGGCCGATGCTGATCTGGCGCAGCATGCGGTCGTTGATGTCCACCACGCGGTTCCAGGTGAGCGTGCTCGGGTCGATGTCCAGCCGGAACAGGGCGCGCTTCTGCTCGGGCGTCAGCTGATCCGGATCGTCGGCCTGGATGCCGAGCTTCTGCATCCGGCGCCGGTGGCATTCGGCGAAGCGGCGCTTGCCCTGCTTGTCCTTGGGGCAGAAGGCGTTGAACAGCTTCTCGTCGTCCGGCTGCTCGTGCTCGTGGAACATGCGCGCGTCGATGGCGGCCGCCATCAGGTTGTGCGCGGCGGTAATGGCATGGATGTCGCCGGTCAGGTGGAGGTTGAACTCCTCCATCGGGATGACCTGGCTGTAGCCGCCGCCGGCCGCCCCGCCCTTGATGCCGAAGGTCGGGCCCTGGGAGGGCTGGCGGATGCAGGTGAAGACCTTCTTGCCCAGGTGCGCGCCCAGCGCCTGCGACAGGCCGACCGTGGTGGTGGTTTTGCCCTCGCCCAGCGGCGTCGGCGTGATGGCCGTCACGTCGATGTAGCGGCCGTTGGGGCGCTTGGCCAGGCGCTGGAGCACTTCCAGCTTGACCTTGGCTTTGTGGTCGCCGTACAGCACCAGCTCCGCCGGCTTCAGGCCAGCCTCGGCCGCCACCTGGTTGATGAGCTTGAGTTTGCCGGCCTGGGCAATTTCGATGTCGCTCGGGACCGGGTTCAGGAGGTTCAGCTTGGTGGGTTTAAAGGCCACGGCCGGGGCGGCCGGGCGGCGGGCAGCCGCCTTCTTCTTGGCGGTGGGCTTGGCTTTGGCCTTGGCGGCCTTCTTAGCGACGGGCATGGGAGTATCTCCTGAGTGGGTGGGCCAGCTACCACCGCGTCACAGGGCCCCAGCCGGGCCTCTGCGTTCCGGTGGCCAATAACAAGCTATCCGGCCGAGCCGCCGCGGCGGGCGGCGCGGCGGGCGTCGCGGGCGGCGCGCTCGGCGGACGGATCACGCACTTCCGGCCCGGCCTCGGCCGGGGCGCTGGCCGGGGCCGCCGGCTTCTTGGCCGCCTCGGCCGGCAGGGCGGCCTGGGCCGCGCGCACGTACTTGAGCCAGTTGGCGCAGTTCTCGTCGTGGCCCATAAAGACATCGGCGCCCAGGATCGACTGGTAGATCTCGCGCTCGAGCGGGTTGGTGATGGCGCACGTCATCCCGGCCGCGATCGCCATCGCCATGAAGGTGGCGTTGAGGGCGGGCCGGCCGGGCAGGCCGAAGGAGATGTTGGACGCGCCGCAGCAGGTGTTGACCCCCAACTCCTCGCGGCACCGGCGCACAATCGTGAACAGGGAGTGGCCAGCCGAGCGCACCGCGCCGATCGGCATGGCCAGCGGATCGATCAGCACGTCCGCGCGCGGGATGCCAAAACTCTCGGCGCGCGCCACGATCTTCTTGGCGATGGCGAAACGGACCGCCGGGTCCTCGGAGATACCGGTCTCGTCGTTGGAGATGCCGATGACCGCGCACTTGTACTGGGCCACCAGCGGCAGCACCGCATCCAGGCGCTCGTCCTCGCCCGTCACCGAGTTGAGCAGCGGCTTGCCTTGGTAGGCGGCCAGGCCGGCTTCCAGGGCTTTGACGATGGACGAGTCGATGCAGAGCGGCACATCGGTGACGGCTTGCACGACGCGGATCGCCTCGGCCAGGATGGCCGGCTCATCGGCCAGCGGGATGCCGGCGTTGACGTCCAGCATGTGCGCGCCGGCCTGCACCTGGGCCAGGGCGTCCTTGCGCACCCGTTCAAAATTCCAGGCCGCCATCTCGGCGGCCAGCAGTTTGCGCCCGGTGGGGTTGATGCGCTCGCCGATGACGACGAAGGGATGGTCCGGCCCAATTCGGACGGTTTTGGTGGGCGAAGTTAGTACGGTTTCCATAGACTCCCAAATTAAGGGGCCAACCGCCCCATTCTCAAAGTGTCACGTGACACTCTGTCACGATGACACCTTGACATTGGCGGCATCGCCGGCCTGGCGCCGCGGGAGCAGCCCGGCCGCCTCGATGATCTCGGCCACCAGTTCCTCCTGGCGGTAGGCCATGACGTGCACCCCGGCCACACCCGGGATGGCGCGCACCTGCTGGATGATCTCAACGCACAATTGCTTGCCCTCGCGGGCCGGCTTCTGGGCGCCCTTGAGGCGCGCGACGACGGCGTCGGGGATATGGATGCCGGGGACGTTGGCGCGCATCCACTCGGCGATCTTGGCCGAGCGCAACGGGCCGACGCCGACCAGGATGAACAACTTCTCGTGCAGGCCCAGGTCGCGCACGCGCTGCATGAACGCCTGCAGGCGCGGCACGTCGAAGCAGTACTGGGTCTGGATGAATTCCGCGCCGGCCTCCCATTTCTTCTGCAGGCGCAGCGGGCGGAAATCGAACGGCGGCACGAACGGGTTCTCGGCCGCGCCGACGAAGACGCGCGGCGGCACATCGAGCTTGCGCCCGCTCAGGAACTGGCCGTGGTCGCGCATGATGCGGACGGTCCGCAGCAGCGTCAGCGAATCCAAGTCGAAGACCGGTTTGGCCTCCGGCTGGTCGCCGGTCTGCACGCCGTCGCCGGTGAGGCAGAGCACGTTCTTCACGCCCATGGCGGCCGCGCCCAGCAGATCGCCCTGCATGGCGATCCGGTTGCGGTCCCGGCAGGACATCTGGTAGACCGGCTCGTAGCCGGCGCGGGTGAGCAGGGCGCAGATGCCGACACTGGACATGTGGCAGTTGGCGCCGGAGGCGTCGGTGGCGTTGAGGGCGTCGCAGACCGTGGAGAGCACCAAGGCCCGGTCGTAGACGGCCTGCGGGTCGGCGCTGTCCGGCGGGTTGAGCTCGGCCGTCACCGCAAACCGGCCGGACTTAAGGACGCGCTCCAGACGGGAGCCGGAGCTGTATTTGACAGGTGGCATGCCTCTCACCACAAAGCACACAGAGACCACGGAGCAGAAAGAGGAGAGCAGAATCTCCGTGGGCTCTGCGCTCTCAGTGGTTCAAATTGTCTGGATATCGCGGATGTCAATCCAGCCGGCCGGGTTCTGCTGGGCCGCGCCGGTGAAGTCGTTGATCCAGGCCGCCGTGCCCTGGAGGCGGCGGTTGACGGGCGGCAAGACGTTCAACAGCTCATGTCCGTACGCCGGCATGTGCTGCGAGCGTTCCCAGGCCTGCACCCACACACAGCGCATCTCCGGTTTGACCTCGCAGCGGCCGTCGGCGCGCACGCCCCCGCACGGCCCGTTGCGCAGATTCTTGGGGCAGTTCATGGGGCAGGTCATGCCGGTGCTGTGCAGCACGCACTGGCCGCACATCTGGCAGTTGAAGACGGCGCCTTTGCCCGCCTGTTCGGCCCCCACGAACAGCCGCTCCACCGCCCCGCCGGGCTTCAGCCAGCGCCGGAACGGGCGCAACAGGCGCTGGGTGAGGTCATAGGCAACTTCGAGAAAACGCGGGTAATCCTGAAGCCAGCGGAGCATGAGCGCGGTCAGCCTGCGCGGCCCTGGGCCGCGATCAGGCGCCGCAGGCGCTCGTCTGGGTAGGCGGCCTCCAGCTCGGCGGCCAGGGCCGGCGCCACCTCGGCCGGCGCGCCAGTGCGCTCGCCGCCATCCACAGTGCGCCACTCGGCCAGGTAGTCGTCGGTGCCGACCAGGCCGGCGCGCATGGCGGCGGCGTCGATGGCCTCCTGGAAGCGCTCCGACAAGGGCTGCGAGGCCCGCTCCCGGCCGGCTTTCACCTTCACTTGAGCCGGGATCTCACGCCAGTAGACGATCTGATAGGACGATGTCGTCATGGTCTTCCCCACCAGGCCGCGCCGGGGCTCCGCGCGCGTCACGAGGGCTGCAGCAAAGCCAGCAGCCGCGTCTCCAGAGCGCCGTAGCCCACCCTGCGCACTTCCAGCGGCAGCCGGAGTTGCTGCGCTGCCCACTCCGCTTTCGCGCGCAGCGCCGGGTCGTCGGTTTGCGCCAGGTACACGCACCGCGTGTAGTTGCGGAAATATTCGTCGCGCAGCTCAGGGAACCGATCCAGGCCCATCCCCTCGATCACCAGGTGCTCAAAGGACTGCACCAGATAGTCGGTGAGGAAGTAGGTGCCGGGCGCCTCCGCCATGAGCGCGTCGAACTGGCCGTTGGCGTACATCTCGTAGCAGTGCGGGCCGCGCACGCGCTCCACGCCCGCCTGGGCCAGCATCTTCGGCCGCTCGCCGCCCAGAAAGACGGCGCAGCTGTAGTCCAGCCGCTCCTTGATGTTGGGGCTGTAGGCCGTGCGGCCGAGCGTCACGCCCATCTCTTCGGCCACAGAGGCGAAGAGATGGTTGAAGATCGTCAGGGTGGCGGCGTCCATGAAGTTACATACAACAAGCAATGTAAATTGAGGTCAAATGGTCGCCGATGGTCAACT
>ERZ761602.729-NODE-729-length-67111-cov-6.847694_pt1 | contig 67111 bp, 62 predicted proteins | sample MGYA00512165_ERZ761602 | MGnify/ENA primary metagenome ERZ761602 (study PRJEB28899, sample SAMN02445085) | bioreactor sludge metagenome | biome: EBPR sludge; isolation source: Thorneside wastewater treatment plant | place: Australia: Brisbane, Thorneside Wastewater...
GAATCCTGCACCACCCCGGCGCCTCGCGCGACGACGGGGTTCGTGCAGCGGATACCGCCGGTCGCCAAGATCGAGGGGAGGAAGCGCTACGGCATCGTCACCGACCACCTCGACTCGCCGACCATGCTGGCGACCGAAGCCGGCAAGATCGCCTGGAAGGCCCAGCTCGACGTCTACGGCCTGGACGTCGGCGAGATCACGCCCGTCGCGTTCAAGCACAGTCTCGCGGCCTGGCCGCGCCACGCCTGAGCGCTCACGCTGCCTCGAGCGCAGAGGGGCCACGCAAGCCGCAAGTCCTGTGTCGCTGAGCGGTCGTGGTGGGCTCTCCACGCTGGAGCGCGACGGGACCGAGTAGCTCGACCGCCAGGTCCCCCGGTTTCGTCGCAGCCGTGCCAAGCGTGCCGACGCCGCCGGGGGACGTCGCCGCCATGTCCCCCGGCGCGCGTCGTGCGCGCCCCCCGCACCTGAGGATCACCACCTCCGCCTCGATTCGCGCTCTCATGCGGGCGTGCAGTCGCTTCCCTTCGGGCGCACCGGGCTCTCGGTCTCTCGCCTGGGGCTGGGCACCGGCAGGCTCGGCGAGCTCTCCGAGCCTGAGGCGCATCGATTGCTCGACCTCGCTCACGAGCTGGGTGTGCGCCTCTACGACACGGCGCCGAGCTATGGGCGCGCGGAGGCAACGCTCGCGGCGTGGCGCCGAGCGCGGCGGCGCGAGGGCGTCGTGGTGTCGACCAAGGTGGGTTATGGCATCCCGGGAGTTCCCGACTGGAGCGGCGAGGCGATCGCGCTGGGTATCGAGCGCGCCGCAGCGCTCTTCGGAGGCTCGGTCGAGGTCGTGCACCTGCACTCCTGCCCGGGCGCGGTGGCGTTGCGCGACGACGTACAGAGTGCGCTCGCGAGGGCTCGGGAGCGCGGGCAGCTCGTGGTCGCGGCGTACGCGGGTGAGAACGAGGATCTCGATGCGGCGCTCGGAGGCCCGAGCATCGGAGCGGTGCAGCTCTCGGTGAACCTCGTCGACCAGGGCTCGCGCAGCCTGCGCCTATCCTACCTGGAGCGCGCGGGCTTCGGGGTGATCGCCAAACGCGCCTCCGCCAATGCGCCTTGGGCTGCGCCTGCCGAGATCTCGGGTCCCGAGGCTGAATACCTCGCGCGCTTTCGGCGCATGTCGCTGGCCGAGCCACTCGAAGGCTGGGCGAGCTACGCCCTGCGCTTCAGCGCCTACTCGCCCGGCGTGCACGCTGCGCTCGTCGGCACACGCTCGGCGACGCACCTCGAGTCCGCCGCGCAGGCGATCGAGCGTGGCCCACTGCCCACGTCCGAGGTGACGGCGCTCGAGTCCGCGTGGCGAGCACACGGCGAGGGCCTGCGCGGCGTGGTTTGAGGCCGCTGCTACCACGCGCAGCAGCCTCCCCCCTCCTCCGGCGAGCTGAGCTCAGCCTGCTGGGCTCGAGCGACGCGTGCTCGATCGATGTGTGCTCGTGCGGTGGATGGTTCGCAGTCGCTCGATGAAGCCGCGGCACCCGGCGATGAGCTCGCAGCCGCGCATGGCGAGCTCGAAGCCCCGACTCCTCACGATCTCCGGGCATGTGATGAAGAACTGTCCCATGAGCCCTCCGTGGTCTCGATGGAGCGCGCATCCGGGTGCGGCTGCAAGCACGAGATGTGTTTGCGCAAGCGCCGGTCGATTTCCCCGTGCTCCAGGCGTGTGCCATGGGAGGAATCCCTTGGGCACGGCGCGCGCGGCGGGGCGGGGTGTGCGGCTCGAGGCGCCGAGCCTACCCGTCTGCGCGGCTCGGCGCCCTGCGACGCTTCTACTTGGCGGCTCCCGCGCTCGGCCCTTGCTCAAGCCACCGCGCGCGAGATCGGCGCTGCTTCGTATTCGTCGATCGGCTCGCGGCCGAGCGGCTCGTCGTCGTTCGTGGCGACGCCGCGCCTGGGCTCGAGCAGACCCAGGCTGCGCAACACGTTGCGATCGCGAATGGTGGTCTGCGCGATGGCGCTCCATTCCTGGTACCAGCCTAGCAAGGCGGCCTCGCGCTCGGCCTGCAGCGCGGGCGTGTCGACGAAGGGCGGCGGGCGCTGCGAGGGCGTGCGCAGCGCGTCGAGCATGCTCTTCGCTTCGGCGATCGTGCCGGCCCGCAGGCCACGCGCCTCGAGCAGGCGCCGCGCCGCCATCGAGTCGGCGTCGGTGGCCTCGTCGAGCTCGGCGATGCGCTCGACGAAGCTGCTCACCGACGAGACCACGTCGACGCCGCTCTGCTCCGCGAGCTCGTGGAAGACGCGATCGTGCACCTCGGGGTGATGCCGCTGCAGCGTGACCTTGCAGACGGCGAACCAGCGGTTCTCCCACTCGTCGAGGTCGGCCAGGGTGCGTGGGTTCACGCAGGCCGGGGCCTTGGTGATGTGGACGGCCTCGAGCTCACGCAGGAGGCGCCAACCCTCGTCCACGTCGTCGTTCGTGAAACCCGAGGCTGCGAGCGCGCAGCCTGCGCGCTGGTCGTTCAGCCCGTGGAGGAAGCTCAACACTCGGCGCGCGAGCTCCCCATTGGTGACTCTTGCCATGATGTCCCCCTCTCCTCGCTTCGTGTGGCCGGATCTCGGCCGAGGGTCGAGCGGCGCGGCGCAACACCGACACGGCGTCGTTGGCGCTCCGCGGCGCAATCCCCTCACGAAGCCTGACATGCGAGCACTGCCGAGCAAGCGCAACTTTCGCGGCTCACTGGAAGCGCTGCGTCAAGGACGGCCGAACGCAGAGCGAGAGCGCAGGGCGTGGCGACGCGCGTGACTGCGCTCCTTCGTGTAACCTGCGAGCGGTGTTCCGCTCCCCATCGCTTGCGTGGCTGAGCCTAGGCCTCGGGCTGCTCGCCTGCGGCATGGGCGCGTGCACCGCGGTCGTCTCGCTCGACGAGCTGCAGCAAGGCAGCGGAGGCTCCGGGGCCGGGAGCTCGACGAGCTCGAGCAACACGAGCAGCTCAGGAGGCGGCGAGGGCGGCGGCCTCAGCTGCGCGCCGGGCACCGAAGACTGCGAGGGCAGCGGCACGAGCTGCACCGACCTGGGCACGACGCCGATCCATTGCGGCGCCTGTGGGCACGACTGCCTCGGCGGCGGCTGCGTCGAGGGGCGCTGCCTGCCGGTGCTGCTCTGGGACGGTGAGGAGGCCGATGGTCGCGCGACGGGCATCGACCAGAGCGACGAGTACGTCTACGCGACCACCACGCTCGGCGTCGTGCGGGTGCCGAAGGCTGGAGGCGCGCCGCTCATGCTCACGAGCGAGAGCGCGGGTCCGCGCATCGACGTGGAGGGCGCGCACGCCTATTTCACGGCAGGGTCGCTGCAGCGGGTGCCGCTCGGCGGCGGCTCACCCGAGTCGCTGGCGGTGAAGTCGGGCTGGGGTGGGCGAGGGCTGCGCGTCGACGCGACCCACGCCTACGCGGTGCGCTCACTCTACGGCGATGAAGCGCAGGTCGAGCTCATGCGTGTGCCCCGCAATGGCGGCAGCCAGGTCAACGTGCCGCTCACCGGCACCGGGGGCTGGGGCGTGCAGCTCGACGCCGCCAACGCCTACGTCACGGGCTCGGCCGGCGTGTTCCGCGTGTCGAAAGCCGACTACACGAGCGCGGAGCAGATCTACACCGGCGAGTCGGGCGACAACCTCGTCCTGCACGACGGCGACGCCTACCTGCTGGGCGCCGGGCTCTGGCGCCTCGACCTCGCGACCGACCCTCCCGGAGCCACGCTGCTCGACGCGGAGCTCTCGACCGGGCAGCTCGCGAGCGACGGCGAGCGCCTATATTACACGCTCTTCGACGCGGGAGAGCTCGGGCGCATCGAGTTCGATGGGACCGGGCGCGTGATGCTCGCAGACGGCCTCGTCGGCGTCGACGTGCTCGTCATCGACGACGCGGCGATCTACTTCACGCACTACCTCGAGCAGGCGATCTACCGACTCGCGAAGTGAGCCGAGCGCGCGGCGTGGGCCTCAGCGGTTGAACTGATCCTGGCACACGCCGGTCGACGCGCCGTCGCCGACGCAGGCTGCGCTCGCGGCGGGCTCGCACTCCACCGCCGGACAGGCGCCACTCGAGCAGGCGTTCGCCTCGAAGCGCGCGCGCAGCTCGGCGAGCGTCTCGAGCGCGGCCTGGTCGCCCGCGTTGACGTAGGTGGAGCAGGGGCAGTCGAGCCGGTCGGGCACGAGCTCGGTGCACTCGTTGAAGTCGATGAGCGGATTGCAGGCCTTGGCTTCGGCGATCGTCTCGAGGTACGCGGCGCGCAGGTCGTCGCAGCTCACGCAGGGGCACTCGTTGCGGCAGGCGATCTCGACCGGCACACAGTCGTCGCCGCAGCCCGCGTTGTAGGTCTGGCCGTCGGCGCCGCAGACGGGGAAGTAGGCATCGCAGGAGCATGCGATGGACGAGGAGGTGCTCGTGGGCGCGCCTCCGCCCGTGCCGCCGCCACCAGTGCCCTCGTTCACGGTGCCACCGCAGGCGACGAGGACGATCGAACCGAAGGCGAGCGAGGCGAGCTTCGACATGCACTCCAGCCTATCGAAGCGCCCTCGGGCGCTCCAGCCTCGGCTGGGGGCGAGCAAGAGCGCGTCGCGCTCGCGGCTACTTGGCGAGCGTGTAGATCTCCACCTCGACCACACCCTCGCGGATCATGCCGAGCTCTTCGGCGGCGGCGCGCGACAGATCGATGACGCGACCTCGCCCGGCGAAGGGGCCGCGGTCGTTGATGCGCACGCGCACCGAGCGGCCGTCCTTGCGGCGAACCTCGACCCACGTGCCGAACGGCAACACGCGGTGCGCGGCGGTGTAGGCCTTCGGGTCGTAGGGCTCGCCGCTGCCGGTCTTCCGCCCGGCGAGCGAGTCGGCGTAGTAGCTGGCCTTGCCGTCGGAGTGCTTGCGCCCGACGGGCCCCGTGGGCGCGCCGGCTGGCTGGCTTGCGGCGGCGCTCGGCGGCTTCGCCGGGGTGCTGCTCGGCGCCACCGCGCTGGGTTCGCGGGGCTCGGCTTGCTCGACGACGACGGTGCAGCCGAAGAGCGGCAGCGCGAGGGCGAGGAGCCACGGTCCGAGGAGCTGTTGCATGGGGCGGATTCTATCCTCGATGCCTGCGAACCCCTTCCGCGAATCGGCCAACCGGGCTAGTGGTGCGGTGGGTCATCGTGGGGATCAACGACCGCAAAGAGCCGCGTTATCCGGTGGAGCTGCCCGTGCTGCTCAAGATCGGCGGCCGCGGCGCCGAGCGGGTCACACGCGACGTGAGCTTCGCGGGCATCTTCGTCTGCACCGAGCCCGCACCGCCCGGAGCGGCGCCGATCCCCGAGCTCGCGCTGCGTCAGCTCGTCGGCATCACGCTGCTCCTTCCTCCGCACGCCAAGCGCATCGACGTCGCGGCGACGGTCGTGCACCGCCAGAAGCAGCCCAACCGCGCGGGTGTGGGGCTGCGCTTCTACGGCATGGCTGGCGACGATCTCGCGGCGTGGGAGCAGTTCGTCGCACGCCTGCGCGACGACTTCCCCACGATGACCGGCCGCGCGACGACGCTGCTCGCCGGCGAGCAGGTCGATCCGCTCGTTCGACGACGCCCCGAACAAGTGGCGGCGCTGAAGGTCGCGGTACCGACGGTCGCGGAGCTCGAGCGCCTGCTCGAGCTCGAGGCCCGAGATCAACGGATCTTCGTCTCGAGCGGTGAGATCGCCGTCGAGGCCGGCGCCGAGCTCGGGCTCTGGCTCGTGCACCCCGACTCGGAGGATCTCTTCGAGCTGGCCTGCCGTGTGGAGCGCGTCGTGCATGAGCACGGCATCCGCGGGCTGGGTCTCGCGCTGGTCGACTTCGACGAGGAGCGACGCCAGCGCCTGCGCGAGTTCATCGACGACGGCCTCGAGGTGCTCTTCGACGACGACGAGCTCTTCGACGAGGAGCTGAGCTCACCGCCACCCGCCACGGTGCGCATCGACGATCCACACGCCTACGTGCTCGCCCAGGAGGCCGCGGCGCTCGCGGCCGAGCGCGAGGGCGAGGAGCCCTGAGGCGCAGCTCCGCGCCGCTTCGCGCGGCTCCGGGCTGAGCCCAGGCGAGAGCCGTGCTAACCGAGCGAGCGATGAGCCACGCCGAGTGGGAGCCCGTCATCGGCCTCGAGGTGCACGCGCAGCTGCTCACGCGCACCAAGCTGTTCTGCGCCTGCGAGACGAGCTTCGGCGACCCGCCGAACACGCACTGCTGCCCCGTCTGCCTCGGCCTGCCGGGCGCGCTGCCCGTGCTCAACGGGCGCGCCGTCGAGATGGCGGCGCGCGCTGCGCTCGCGCTCGGCTGCACGATCGCCGAAGAGAGCGTCTTCGCGCGGAAGAACTACTTCTACCCGGACCTTCCGAAGGGCTACCAGATCAGCCAGTACGAGCTGCCGCTCGCGAAGCACGGCGCGATCACGCTCGAGAACGGCCGCGTGGCGCGCATCCTGCGCATCCACATGGAAGAAGACGCCGGCAAGAACCTGCACCACGGCTCGCTGAGCGTCGTCGATCTCAACCGCGCCGGTACGCCGCTCGTCGAGATCGTCGGCGAGCCGGACTTGCGCAGCGCCCAGGAGGCGAGCGAGTACCTGAAGAAGCTCCGCCTGGTGCTCATCTACCTCGGCGTGAACGACGGCAACCTCGAGCAGGGCAGCTTCCGCTGCGACGCCAACGTGAGCGTGCGCAGGCGTGGCACCGAGAAGCTCGGCACGCGCACCGAGCTCAAGAACATCAACTCGTTCCGCTTCGTCGAGGAGGCGATCGACATCGAGATCGCGAGGCAGATCGCCGTGCTCGAGAGCGGGCAGGGCCTGCGCGAGCAGACGCGCGGCTACGACGCGAACAAGAAGCAGACCTACGCGCTGCGCGACAAGGAGAGCGACGCCGGCTACCGCTACTTCCCCGAGCCGGATCTGCCTCCCCTGCGCGTGGGCGCCGAGGCGATCGAGGCCTGGCGCAGAGAGCTGCCCGAGCTGCCCGAAGCCAAACGCGCGCGCTACGTCGCCGAGCTCGGGCTCACGCCGCAGGCCGCGGGGGTGCTCGCCGCGCACCCGAAGGTCGCGGCCTTCTACGAGGCCGTGCTCGCCGCCGGCGCCGACGCTCTGCGCGCCGCGAACTTCGTGCAGGCCGAGCTCCTGCGCGACGTCGAGCAACACGGGCTCGAGGCGAGCTTCCCGATCTCGCCAGCGCAGACGGCCGAGCTGCTCGGGCTCGTCGCCCAGGGCACGATCAGCGGCAAGCAGCTCAAGGAGGTCTACGCGCTCGTGGCGCGCACCGAGAGCTCGCCCGCCGAGGTGGTGAAAGCGCGAGGTCTCGCGGTGCTCAGCGACGAAAGCGAGCTCGAGCGCATCGCGAAGGAGATCCTCGAGGAGAACGCGCGCCAGGCCGACGCCTACCGCGCCGGCAAGACGAACCTGCTCGGCTTCTTCGTGGGCCAGCTCATGAAGCGCACGAAGGGCAGCGCGAGCCCCGAGCTCGCCAACCGCATCCTCGTCCGATTGTTGGAGGGCAAATGACTTCGATCCCGCTCCGCGATCGATTGCGCCTCGGCGTGCGCGCCGTCGGCTTCACCGGCTGGACCTTCGGCATGTACGGCCTGCTCGAGGTCGCGACGCTCTCGGCGAAGACGCCGGCGGAGGTCGAGGCCACGCTGCGTGACTTCGTCGTGCGTTATGGGCGAGGGCTCTGCAAGATCTTCGGCCTCGAGATCCAGACCGAGGGCCTGCCCGAAGGCGAGCTCTACCGCGGCACCGACGAACGCGGGTTGGGGCGTGTCTTCCTCTCGAACCACCGCTCGGGGCTCGACGTGCTCGTCACGCTCGCGCACCTCGAGGGCAGGCACGTGAGCCGCGCCGATCTCGCGAGCTGGCCGGTCATCGGCGTCGCCGCGCGCCGCGCGGGTGTGCTGTTCGTCGACCGCGGCAACAAGAAGAGCGGCTCGGCGGTCGTGCAAGCGATGATCGACGCCGTCGAGAAGGGCCAAGGCGTCATCATCTACCCCGAAGGCACGACCTTCACCGGCGACGAGGTGCGGCCCTTCAAGGCCGGCGCGCTCACCGTCGCGCGACGCACCGGCTGCGAGATCGTGCCTGTGGGCCTCGCCTACGCCGGCGAGCACATGCGCATCGAAGAGGACTTCGCCCAGCACATGCAGCGCGCAGGCGGCGCCGCCAAGACGCGCGTCGCGCTCGTCGCCGGCGAGGCCTACCGCCTCACCAAAGACGACGACCACGCCGAAGAGACCGCGCGCGCACGCGAGCGCGTGCAGGCGGCGGTGAACCGCGCACGCGAGCTCGTCGGGCCGGGCTAGCACGTGTTCGCTACCACCTTCCTCGGTCACCAGGGCTGGCTCTTCCGGACCGATCGCGCGTGCGTCGCGGTCGACCCGCTGCTGTGCGAGCAGTTCGGCGCGTTGCATGCGCTCGACTACCAGGTCTTTCCGCCCAGGCAGCTCGACCTCGCGCGCTTCCCGGAGCTCGACGCGGTCGTGCTCACGCACGAACACGACGACCACTTCGACCTTCCGTCGCTCGCGAAGCTGAGCCGCAAGATCCCCATTCATCTGTCGGCCCGCTCGTCGAGCGCGGCCCACGCGATCCTTCGCCAGATGGGGTTCCGTGTGGTGCCGCTCGAGCCGGGGGTGCCCGTGAGCTTCGGCGATCTGGAGGTCATCCCCCTCGCTGGCGATCACGTGAACGTGAACTGCGGCGACGAGTGGGACACCTTGCCCTTGCTCGTGCGCGACACGGGCGGAGCGGGGAGCTTCTTCTCGATGGTCGACATCACGCCGACCGAGCGTCACCTCCACCTCGTCAGGGGCGTGGTCGGCAAACCCGGTCTGCTCACCTGGACGAACAACGCCCTCGACTGGAGTCACATGACCGACTTCGTCGGCGAGATGGCCGGCAGCACCGAGGCCTGCGCCGCGCGCATGGGGGTCGGTCACGAGCTCGTTCGCGCAGTGTGGGGCCGGCCAGCGGCGACGCTGCTCTGCGCGGGAGGCTTCTCGTTCCACGGGGAGCAGGCGTGGCTGAACCGGCGGGTCTTTCCGATCGATTGCGAGCGCGCCTGCACCATCGCCGAGCGTGCGTACGCGCGCGAGAAGTTCGTCTCCACGCTCCCGGGGCAGACCTTCTGGATGGAGAAGAACCGGCTCGTGCGTGTCGACGCGTCGACCGATTTTCTCGCGACCGAGCCGCGTGACGCTTGGCCTTCGCGCGAGCAGAAGCATCTCTCCACGTTCCCCGACTTCACGCCTGCGAGCGGCGCACGTGCGCTCGGCCGCGGTGAGCTCGCACGCATCGAAGCAGGCCTCGGCGAGCTCGCGAGTGCGCTCGTGGGCGGCCCGCTCTTTCGATGCCTCCATTCGATGATGGCCGGCGAGTCCGAGGGGCGCCGGCCGACCTTCGCCTTCGTGCTGCGCGACGGCCCGCGCCGGCACGTCTTCGAGTACGTGCCCTCCGCGTGCGCTTTCCACCGCGTCGACGTCGACGATCCCGAGAGCGCCTATCTGCTCGGCCTCGAGTGCTGGGCCAGCGACCTGCTCCGCGTGCTGCGCGGCGACTATGGCCCCATTGCGCTGTCCTTCGGCCGCGCTCGCCTCTGGAACGCCGCACCCGACGTCGTCGCCGACGTGATCTTCGACGAGCTCTCCCGTGTCAGTCACCCGCTCCGTCGCCCGGCAGAGACCCTCCGCGCCTACGAGCGCGTATGGAAGAGCCTCCCCGCCGGGCGCCCGCGGGTCGCGGCGGCGAAGAGCCGCGGCAGGGTGGCGTGAGCGGGCGCCGGGTGGCGCCGCGCTTCTACTTCTCGTCGCGCGCGCCGAGCTCGGTGCGTGAGACGGCCATCGACTTGAGGAAATCGCGGTTCATGCGGGCGATGAACTCGACGCTGATCTCCTTCGGGCAGGCGGCCTCGCACTCGAGGTGGTTGGTGCAGTGGCCGAAGCCCTCGGCGTCCATCTGCGCGACCATCTTGCGCACACGCTCGAGGCGCTCTGGCTGGCCCTGCGGGAGCAGCGCGAGGTGGCCGACCTTGGCCGCGACGAAGAGGCTCGCCGAGGCGTTCGGGCAGGCCGCGACGCAGGCGCCGCAGCCGATGCATTGCGCCGCGTCCATCGCGAGATCGGCCGCCTCCTTGGGGATGAGCGTCTCGTTGGCGTCGCGCGCCGAGCCGGTTCGCACCGACACGTAGCCGCCGGCCTGGATGATGCGATCGAAGGCTCCGCGGTCGACCACGAGATCGCGCAAGACCGGGAAGGCGTCGGCGCGCCAGGGCTCGATCGTGATCTCGTCGCCGTCCTTGAAGCTTCGCATGTGAAGCTGGCAGGTGGTCGTCGCCTTCTGCGCACCGTGCGGCACGCCGTCGATCACCATGCCGCACATGCCGCAGATGCCCTCGCGGCAATCGTGATCGAAGGCGATCGGGTCTTCGCCCTTCTCGAGGAGCTGCTCGTTCACCACGTCGAGCATCTCCAGGAAGGACATGTGCTCGGTGATGTTCTTCGCCTCGTAGCGCTCGAAGTGGCCCGCGTCGTTGCGGTTCTTCTGGCGCCAGACGTTGAGGACCAGGTTCATCGTCGCCATCGTCAGTTCCTCTTCGAGATCACGGGGAGAGGTGCGCTCACTTGCAGCTGCCTCTTCACTTGTAGCTACGCTGCGAGGGCTTCACGAACTCGAAGCTGAGCGCCTCTTTGTGGAGCTTCGGCGCCTTGCCTTCGCCGCCGTACTCCCAGGCCGCCGCGTAGGCGTAGTCCTCGTCGTTGCGCTTCGCTTCGCCCTCTTCGGTGGTGTGCTCCTCGCGGAAGTGACACCCACAGGACTCGTCGCGGTCGAGCGCGTCGTGGCACATGAGCTCGCCGAGCTCGAGGAAGTCGGCCACGCGGCCGGCCTTCTCGAGCGTCTGGTTGAGGCCGCCGGGCTCGCCGACGACGTTGAGGTTCTCCCAGAACTCGGCGCGGATCTCGGGGATGCGCGCGAGCGCCTTCTTGAGATCCGTCGCGTTGCGGGCCATGCCGCAGTTGTCCCAGATGATGTGGCCGAGCTCGCGGTGGAAGGAGTCGGGCGAGCGCTTGCCGTTGATGCCGACGAGCTTCTGGATGCGGCCCTCGACCTCGGCGACGGCCTTCTTCGCCTCGGGGTGCGACTCGTCGACCTTGGGCAGCTTGGTGGTGGCGAGGTAGTTGCCGAGCGTGTGCGGCAAGACGAAGTAGCCGTCGGCGAGGCCCTGCATGAGCGCGCTCGCGCCGAGGCGGTTCGCGCCGTGGTCGGAGAAGTTCGCTTCGCCGCCGACGAAGAGGCCGGGGATGGTGCTCTGGAGGTTGTAGTCCACCCAGAGGCCGCCCATCGTGTAGTGCGTCGCCGGGTAGATGCGCATCGGGACCTCGTACGGGTCCTCGCCGGTGATGCGCTCGTACATCTGGAAGAGGTTGCCGTAGCGAGCTTCGACGACCTTCTTGCCGAGGCGCTGGATCGAGTCGCGGAAATCGAGGTAGACGCCGCGCCGCTGGCCGCCGACCTCGGGGCCGACGCCTCGGCCCTCGTCGCACATCTGCTTGGCGCGGCGCGAGGCGATGTCGCGCGGCACGAGGTTGCCGAAGCTCGGATAGATGCGCTCGAGGTAGTAGTCGCGATCGGCCTCGGGGATCTTGCTCGGATCCTTGGTGCAGTCGGCTTCGTTCTTCGGCACCCAGACGCGGCCGTCGTTGCGCAGCGACTCGCTCATCAGCGTGAGCTTCGACTGGTAGTCGCCCGCCTGGGGGATGCACGTGGGGTGGATCTGCGTGAAGCAGGGGTTCGCGAAGAGCGCGCCCTTCTTGTGCGCGCGCCAGATGGCCGTGGTGTTGCAGCCCTTGGCGTTCGTCGAGAGGAAGAAGACGTTGCCGTAGCCGCCCGTGGCGAGCACCACGACGTCGGCCATGAAGGCCTCGACGCGGCCCTTGACCATGTCGCGGCAGACGATGCCGCGCGCCACGCCGTCGACGAGGATGAGCTCCATCATCTCGTGGCGGGTGAACATCTTCACCGTGCCGGCCTCGACCTGGCGCTCGAGCGCCTGGTAGGCGCCGAGCAAGAGCTGCTGGCCCGTCTGACCGCGGGCGTAGAAGGTTCGAGAGACCTGAGCGCCGCCGAAGGAGCGGTTGTCGAGCAGGCCGCCGTACTCGCGCGCGAAGGGCACGCCCTGCGCGACGCACTGGTCGATGATGTTGACCGAGACCTCGGCGAGGCGGTGCACGTTCGACTCGCGCGCGCGGAAGTCGCCGCCCTTCACCGTGTCGTAGAAGAGGCGATAGATGCTGTCGCCGTCGTTCTGGTAGTTCTTCGCGGCGTTGATGCCGCCCTGCGCGGCGATCGAGTGCGCGCGGCGAGGGGAATCCTGGTAGCAGAAGGCCGCGACGTTGTAGCCCTGCTCACCGAGCGTGGCGGCCGCGGCTGCGCCCGCGAGGCCGGTGCCCACGACGATGACCTTGAACTTCCGGCGGTTGGCCGGGTTCACGAGCTTCATCTCGAACTTGTGACGCGACCAGCGCGTCTCGAGAGGCCCGCTGGGACTGTTGGCGCGAAGTTCCATCGTTGGGGTCTCCGTCACTTGACGATGCCGGCGAGCACGCTCAGCACGAGGAGGATGTTGCCGCCCGCGACGCCGAGGCCGATCGCGGGGGGGACGAGCTTGAGCTTGCCTGTGTAGCGCGGGTGCGCGAGGCCGAGCGTCTGCAGCATGCTCCACGCGCCGTGGTGAAGGTGCAGGCCGAGGAAGACCATCGCGACGACGTAGAGGCCGGCGACCCAGGGCACCGAGAAGCCGTGCACGACGTTCGAGTACACGTCGGTCGCGCTGTGCTGGTAGTGGCCGCCCATCGCCACGCCCGGGAAGGTGAAGTGGGCGAGGTGGTAGAGGATGAAGAAGAGCAGGGCCGGACCGCCGAAGCGCATCGAGAGCGCGGCTGGCGTCGTCGCCTTGTACTGGCGCGTGCGGTAGCCGACCGAGCGTGCGCCGGCGCTGTGCGACACGAGCGAGAGCGAGGTGACGACGTGCAGCGCCAGCGAGACGAGCAGCACGCTGCGCGCGCCCCACAGGATGGCCGCGTTGCTCTTGAGGGTCTCGGCGTAGCCGTTGAACACCTCGGGCCCCAGGAAGAGCTGGAGATTGCCGAGCATGTGCACGATCACGAAGCCGTAGAAGACGAGGCCGGTGACGGCCACCACGGCCTTCTTGCCGATCGTCGTGTCGTAGAGGGTCAGCGTCTTCTGCATGGTGCGCTCACGATGGGCCTCGAGCTCGGGGCGCAAGGGGGCGCCTCGGTCGGACCACGTGGCTTCTACTCCATCCGAGGGACGGCGGGGAAGAAGCGGGTGCTCGCGGGGGATACGCAGAGGCACGTAGGGCCTCGCGCCTCGGTGTGTAGGCCTCGGCGTGGGCGCCCGTACGGCACGCGATGTCGGTGCGGCTTCGTCAGCGCTTGCGGTCGCGCGCGTCGCGGCCCTGATCGGGCAGCTCGATGACGAGCGTGCCCTTGTGGGTCTTCTTCGGACCGGAATCGGCGACGGGAGGAGGCGGCGCGGGCGGCGGTGGCGCAGGCGGCGGCGGGCGAGCGCCGATGGCGGGGATCATCACCGTTCCATTGCGGGCCAGCTCGGCCTCGCTGGGCGCCGAACCGACGCGCGGCGGAGGCGGTGAGACGCCGGGCGGCATCGGTGAGACGCCGGGCGGCAGCGGTGAGCCACCCGCGCGGGACTGCGCCTCGAGCTCGCTGCGGCGACGCGCGATGAGCTCCGCGGCGGCCTCGGGTGTGACCGCCAGCGTGGCGCCTACGGCCTCGTCGGAGTCGTCGTCGGCGAAGTCGTGCACCGAGGGCTGCGCAGGCCTCACGATCACGTTGGTCACGGCCGTGCGCTCGGCTGGCGCGGGCGGCGGCTCGAGCGGTGGCGGCGGCGCGGGCGGCGGCGGCGCCGGCGGTGGGGGCGCGGGCGGTGGCGGCGCCGGCAGCGGCGGCGCGGGCGGCGGCGGCGCGGGCGGTGGCGGCGCGGGCAGCGGCGGCGGGTGACCGAAGGGCATGGCGCCTCTCTGCGCGAGCATGCGCGCGGCCACGTCCGGGTCGATCGCCATCGTGCTGACGGCGCTCGAGGGGTCGTCGTCGAGGTCGTAGGTGACCATGTCGTCGTCGTGCAGCTTGGGCAGGCCCTTGGGCACGACGAAGGCCTCGGTCTTCGACTCGACGGGTGCGCTGCTCGGGAGCTGCGCCCTCGGCGCCACCGCGGGCAAGGACTGCGTCGGGCTCACCGCCGAGGGCATCGAGCGCGTCGCCGCCGACGCCGAAGAGGCCGATGGCCAGCTCACCGGCCTGCCCGGTAGCTCGAGGCCGACCGCGATGCTCGCGCGCGCGAGGCTCGGATCGTCGGGGCGCTGGATCGAGCCGCGCCACACGAGCGAGGCGATGCGGCGCACGCCATCGATCGCGAGCGTGTCGAGGCGCAGCTCGACCGGCGCGCCCATGCTCGAGCCGTCGACACCGAAGAGCCTCGCTTTGCCCTGCGCGCTCGGGAGCGTGGTGCGCAGCCTGGGCACGCCCTCGACGAGGTGCTCGAGGTAGAGCGTTTCGGCCCCGGTGAGCTGATCGAGCTGCTGATCGGGTGGCGCGGCGTTGTAGTAGGCCCAGGGCATCGCGCTCGGCACCTCGGGCTCGGGGGCGTCGACGAAGCGAGGGTCGAACATCGCGAGCATGCGGCTTCGGTGCGGCCAGCTGCGCGCGATCGGTCCGAGCGAGGTCGACCTGCGGCCGTCGACCGGGTCGTAGAGGTTCGGCAAGCGTCCGCTCTCGGGCGTGACACCGACCGGGTTGATCCCCTGCGGATCGGCCCAGCTGCGCTCCCAGCCGATCGGCATGCGCTGGAAGGGCGCTGGCTGCCCTCCACGACCCTGCTGGTCACCGACGACGACGATCGACTTGTCGAGCTGCGCGTACTGACTCTGCACGCCGAGGCGCACGCGCAGCTGCTGCACCGGCTGCGGCGACGAGGCCTGGCCCACGTAGGTCACGTCGGCGCGGGGTTTGTACGGCGCGAGGTCGCTGTCGTGCCAAGGCGTGCGCCCGCCTTGCACGAGCTGCTCGGCGCCGTGCACCGGATCGGGCGCGACCAACCTCGCCTGCCCTTCGTCGAGGCCGAAGCTCGCCTTCACCACCACGGTGAGCGTGCGCTGCCCGGCGTGGCGCCACGGCACGATCGCGGCCTGCACCGGACCGACGAGCTCGACGCGCAGCGGGGGGACCGAAGGCATGCGCGCGCGGCTCAGTAGTGGAAGGCGACCGAGTAAGGGAGGCAGTCGACCGCGGTCGGCGCGTCGACGCGGAGGTAGACGTTGGTGTTCTCGCTCGTCGTACCGGAGCAATCGAGATCGGCGATCTCGATCGAGGCGTTGCCCGTCCAGCAGCAGCCCGCGATGCCGTCGACCGTGTCGGGCGAGGTGTTCGAGGGGCAGGTGAAGCTCGTATTGCCCGACTTGCACTGGATGTACTTGCAGATGCGCAGGCCCGGCGCGACCGAGGTGCGCGAAGGATCGACGACGTAGCCGAGGGCGTCGTTGGCCTCGTAGCGGTACCAATCCGGGTCGTTCATCGACGCGACGACACCTGCGAAGCTGCTGCCCTGAGAGTCGTTGTCGTTGATCGTACCCAGGAAGTGCGCACCTGCTCGCGCGTCGTTCGCGGGCTCGCTCGGTCCGGTGTCGTCGCAGGGTGGTGGCCCCGAGCTCGTCGACGAGGCCGAGGTGCTCGATGTGCTGCTCGTGGTGCTGCTCGAAGAGCTGTTCGACGAGGACGTCGTCGAGGCGCTCGTGCTGCTCGAGCCGGAGCTGGAGCCGGAATTCACGCCCGTGCTCACGTTGACGACGCCGCCCTCGCCTCCGCCGCCGACCGAGTCGGTGTCGGCGCAGGCGAGCATCGCGAGGGCCGTACACGCGAGGACCGACGACCCGAGCCCGAGGTGCAAGATCCGCATCGGAGCCAGGCTATCGGCCTCCCAGTGCTCCGGCAACGAGCGTCGCGCCCGCGTGCACCGGCGCCTCGAGCCGCTACGCTCCGTGCCGTGCCCAGGCGCCCGGACCGTGCTCTCGCCGCGCTCTTGCTCAGCTGCTTGCCCGCGCTCCTGGGCTGCTCGGCTGCGCAGGCCTCCGCTCAGGACCCCACGACGATGTCGAGCAGCGCGCCCCTCCCACGCATCCACGACGCAGCCTCGATCGGCGCCGCCTCGACGCGCGACGTCGCGCTCGCCGAGCTCGCCGAGCGCGCCTCGCAGAGCGACGTCGTCTTGATCGGCGAGCTGCACGATCACCCGGTGGGTCTGCCCTGGGCCGCGCGCTTCTTCGACGCGCTCGCCGAGCGCTCCTTCGCCGCCGCGCCGCCACGCAAGCCCGCGCTCGCGATGGAGTTCCTCGAGCGCGACCAGCAGCCCACCGTCGACGAGCTCTGCCGAGGCGCGCTCGACGAGGCGGGCTTCCTCGCGCGCACCAAGCTGCGCGAGGAGCCCTGGCGCCTCGGCCACGGCCTCATGGTGCAGTCGGCGCGGCGCCTCGGCTTGCCGGTCATCGCCGCCAACGCGCCGCGCGCCTACACGAAGCTGGCCCGCACCGAGGGCTACGATGCGCTGCGCGCCCTGCCCGAGGCGGAGCGCGCGCTCTTCGCGGTGCCGGAGCCGCTGCCCGGCGGGCGCTACCGCGATGGCTTCGCGGCGATGATGGGCGAGCACGAGGGCATGAGCCCCGAGAAGATCGCCTCCTACTTCGACGCGCAGGCGGTGTGGGACGCCACGATGGCCGACTCCGTGGTGCGCGCGCTCCACGCCGGCCGCGCGCCCGTCGTGCTCGTCGTGGGGCGCTTCCACGTCGACCACCAGGGTGGCGTGGTGCAGCTGTTGCGGCGCGCGAGGCCCGAGGCGCGTCTCTTGGTCGTGTCGATGATCGAGTCCATCGAGGAGCTCGACCGAGAGCGCGCCGACGTGCTCGTCGAGGTCGGCCCGGCGCCGGAGCGCGCACACTGAGCAGCACGCGCGCGCCCGCCGGGGTGCGGATCCCGGCGAGGCGCAGCCTTCGGCTATGCTCGCCACCCTGGGGAGCGCGCGCCGCGCGATCCGCGCCGAGGTCGTCATTCTCCACGAAGTCCTCATCATCGTCGCGCTCGTGCTGCTCAACGGCGTGCTCGCGGGCGCGGAGATCGCGCTCGTGTCGGTGCGCAAGACACGCATCGACGAGCTGGTCGACGAGGCCCGCGCGGGCGCGCGCGCCATCAAGCGCCTGCGCAAGCAGCCCGAGCGTTTCCTCGCCACGGTGCAGATCGGCATCACGGTCGTCGGCGCGACGGCCGGCGCCTACGGCGGCTCCTCGATCGCCGACAAGCTCGACCCGGTGCTGGCCGAGGTCCCGTGGATCGGCGACAGCTCCGACGAGGTCGCGCTCGCGCTCGTCGTCGGCGCGATCTCCTTCCTCTCGCTCGTGCTCGGCGAGCTCGTGCCCAAGAGCCTCGCCCTGCGCGTGAGCGAGCGCTACGCGCTGCTCATCTCGCGCCCGCTGCTGCTCTTGTCGCAGGCCATGCGCCCGGTCGTGTGGCTGCTCACCGCGAGCTCGAACCTCGTGCTGCGCGTCTTCGGCGACAGCACGAGCTTCACCGAGGCGCGCCTCTCGCCGGGTGAGATCCAGCAGATCGTCGACGAAGCCACCGAGACGGGCTCGGTCGAGCCGGTCGCCGGCGAGATCGCCTCACGCGCCATCGACTTCGCGGATCTCACGGCCGGGCAGATCATGGTGCCGCGCAGGCGCATCGTCGCGATCCCACGCAGCGCGAGCACCGAGGAGGTGCGCCGCATCGTGCTCGAGCACGGCCACATGCGCATGCCCGTCTACCACGAGGTGATCGACGACGTGGTCGGCTACGTCACGCTGCGCGATCTGATGGCCGTGTTCGTCGAGAAGGACCTGCTCGTGCTCGAAGACGCGCTGCGACCGGCCTACGTCGTGCCGGAGTCGACGCGCGCGGTGGAGCTGCTCACCGAGATGCGCAAGCGCAGGCTGCAGCTCGCGGTGGTCGTCGACGAAGACGGCGCGACCAGCGGCATCGTCACGATCGAAGACCTCGTCGAGGAGCTCGTCGGCGACATCGCGAGCGAGCACGATCCCATCGAGGAGCACTCGGGCCTCGTGCGCGAGCCCTCGGGCTGCGTGCTCGTGCGCGGCGACTTCCCCCTGCACGAGCTCAACCGCGAGCTCGAGCTCGAGCTGCCCGAGAGCGAAGCCTGGACGACGATCGCCGGGCTCACGATCGAGCTCGCCGGGCGCATCCCACGTGGCGGCGATCGCGTCGTCGCGCCCGACGGCACGACCATCGTCGTGGTCGCGGCGACGCCGAAGCAGATCGCGCGCGTGCGCATCGTGCCCGCGGCCGAGCGCAGCGACGACGACGACGACGACGGCGCCGCCTGAGCGGCGCGGGCGGCGCTCAGCGCGCCTCGGGGAAGGCGCCGGGAGGCGCGACGCAGCGCACGAGCGCGACGTCTGTCTCGACCAACGGGTAGTCCCCTTCGATCGCGCGATCCTGGCAGCGCGCGCTCCAGACGTCGCGACCGGCGCCCTCGCGCCACCTGCGCTCGACGCGGCAATCGCCCTCCTTGGGGCAGCTACGACCTAGCGGGGTCGCGGCGTCGGTGGTGCCGTCTGGCTCGAGCTCGCAGGCCTGGAGCGTGCGCCAAGGCAGCGTGCGCACGAGCTTCGTCGCGGGGCGCATCTCGAACCTGCAATCGGCCTCGGGTAGCGTCGGGTGCGAGCAGCCGCCCTCGCCCGTCCACTCGGGCAGCTCGTCGAAAGCGAGCGCGCCGCTCGGCGCGCGGTGCGCCATGACGACGCCCCCGTCGAGCCGGTCACGCAGCTCGCGCAGCTCCACGGCCGTGGCGAGGCGCCCCCCGAAGCGCATGGCGCACACCCGGTGCGCCGTCTCCCCGTCGGAGAGCATGTACGTCCCGGGCGACGCACCGCGCGGCTCGTGGCCTCGCACGAGCGGCGTCGCCACCGGACAGGGGATCGTGCCATGCGCGCCGGCCGAGCACCTGAGCGGCTCCACGGCGATCCAGCCACCGTCGAGGCGATCCGAGCCGCAGAGACGCACGAAGCGCACACCGAGCCTCTCCACGGTGTCGCTGGCGCAGTCGCCCCGGGCTTCTCCCGCGCTGCGACCGGTGCCCCAAGAGAACTCGCGCGAGGCCATCGCCTTCGACCAAGCTGGGTCGAGCTCGCTCGGATCGATGCACGCCGACGACGCCAGCGAGAGCGCCGAGACTCCGAGCGCCGACCATCGCAACGTCTTCATGGGCTCTCCCTCCTCCGATCGAGGCTACGCCTCGCCCCAGGATTGGAAAGCCACGCCGCGTGAGAGATCGCCCGAATTGCTCGGCGCGCAACGATTGCGCCATCGTCGCCGCGGGGCCCATGTGGATTCGATGACTTGGCGAGCCCGGCGCGCGCACGACCGCCGTGGAGGGAGCGCGCGCACGCAGAACCTGCGCCATCATCACTTCGCGAAGCTGCGCACCTTCTTCACCAGGGCCGCGACGAGCTTGGGCTTCTGCTCGAGGTCGGGCGCACCCGGCATCGACGGGCTCTTCCCCACCGCCGCACCTCCATAGATGATCGTCTTCGTGATCTGCTCGTCGGTCACCGAGTCCTGCCAGGCCTTGTCGCTGTAGTCGCGCGGCTTGGGGTTCAGCGCGGCCGAGCCGGGGCCATCGCCCTTGCCCGTCTTTCCGTGGCACGAGCTGCAGCGCATCTCGTAGGCCTTCGCGACCTCGACCTCGCTGAGCTCCGTGCTCGCGGGCTTGGGCGCGGCCGTGGCCGCGGCCGTCGCGGTGGAGGTCGTGCTGCCACCACCCTTGCCGTCGCCGCAGGCGATGGCGAACGAGGCAACGAGCGCACATCCAGTGGCAATCATCCAATACCGCATGTTCAATCTCCTCATCTCCGATACGACCCCCACTCCCATTCAACCCACGAGATCGCTCCGCACCACGCGGCGCGCGGCGAGGTAGCTCGCGATCGCTCCCAGCGCGAGGGGCCAGCCCACACCCACCACCATCGACCAGGTCGGCCCGAGCGTATTCGCGAGCCAGAAGCCCACCGGCCCGAGCACCGAGAGCTCGGGGTCGATGCCGCCGAGGATCGCGATCCGCGAAGATTCGACGGGGTTCAGCGCAGCGAGCGTGAATACGAACGCAGGCGTCAGCTTCCAGCTCAGGAGCACGCCGATGAGCGCGAAGTCGTGCAGCATCGCCGCGAGCAGCCACGCGACGAGCGCGAGCACGGTCGCGCGCTCCGCGCTCCTCGCGGTGGCCGAGATCCAGAGTCCCACGCCGACGAAGGCCCACGCGAGCCCGAGCACGACCACCAGCGAGCGCAGCACCATCGGTACGAGCGGCCCCTGTAGCCCCTCGCCCACGCCATAGGCGAGCGCGAGCAGGAGCAGCACCACGAGCGGCGCGACCACGACGCAGAGTCGCGCCAGGAGCGCGGCGCGCAGCCATTCGACGCGCCTCACCGGCTGCGAGAGGAAAAGCTCGAAGAAGCCGCTCGAGCGAGCGCGTACGATGCTCTGCGTGGTGGAGACGAGCGCGACGAGCGGGATCGTGAGCACCATCGCGTTGGCGACGTTGAGCACGACGCGGCTCATGCCCGTGAAGCCGAGCACGCTCGACTCGCGCAGCCCGAGCCAGACGAAGACGCCGAACACGAGGGTGTAGACGACGGCCGTGAAGGCGAGCCAGCGTGAGCGCAGCGACTCGGCGATCTCCAGCCGGAAGAGGACCGCGGTGCGTGGAGCGAGCAGGCTCATCGCTTCTTCATCCTCTCGCGCACGGCCCCACGCACGGCCGACCAATCGAGCTCGCCGCCCGCTGCGACGACCTCGAAGCCGAAGTCCATCGGCGTCTTCGCGCCCGCTCGGAAGCTCGCCCTCTCGACGTCGAGCCAGCTGCCCGACGCAGCCTCGCGCGCCCAAGCCTTCTGGAGGGGCTCGCCTTGCGCGTAGAGCGCCATGCAGCCGATGTCGTCGAAGTAGTGGCGCGCGCCGCCCGTGGTGATCGCCTGCGCCGCGTGGGGCGGCTCGCTCACCAGCATCGCGCAGTGGGCACAGGGCTGCTTGCCCCAGACGGGATCGACGGGACCCAGCTCTTCTTCGCAGGCGAAGAGCGGCGCACAGAAGAGGAATGCAATGGCAGCTCGACGCCTCACGACACGGCCCTCAGCTTGCTGGGTGCGGCCGCGCGCGGCTCGAGCGCGACGGCCATGTCCTTCACGGGCGAGATCGCGATATCGGCGATCGCGCCCTCGTGCTCACGTAGGAATCGAGCGACGAGGCTCAGCTTCTCGTCGCGGGCGAGGCGCGCCTCGTAGCTGCCGTCGCTGCGCAGGCGGAAGCCCCTCGCCTCGAGGAAGCTCACGGCCGCGGCGGAGCCCGGTCGCAGCTCCACCTCGACGAGGAAGGCGCGCAGCTCTCGGAGCAGGTGCTCGATCGGGGTGTCGCGCAGGAGGCGCCCGTCGCTCAGCTCGACGACGCGGTCGACCAGCTGCGTGACCTCCTCGGTGCGGTGCGAGCAGAGCACCACGACCGAGTCGCTCGGGCGCTCGTCGAGCAGCCGGAAGAACACCGAGCGCGCCTCGGTGTCGAGGTTGGCGGTGGGCTCGTCGCAGACGAGCACGCGCGCCTCGGTCGCGAGCGCCATCGCCGCGAGCAGCTTCTGCTTCATGCCTCCGGAGAGGTCCCGAAAGCGTTTGTCGCGGTAGCTCTCCGGCTCGAGCCCCAGGTCGCGCGCCTTCGCCTCGACGGCTTCGAGCTTCATGCCGCGAAGCTCGCCGTACGCCCTCACCACCTCCGAGGCCGGGGCCTCGATCGGCGGCGCGACCTGCGGGATGTAGGCGACGCTGCGTAGGGCGAGCTCGGGCTCGCGCGCGACGTCGACCCCACCGACCGTGATGCGCCCCTCGAAGCGCACGAGGCCGAGGATGCACCGCAGCAGCGTCGTCTTGCCGGAGCCGTTCGAGCCGATGAAGGCCACGCGATCGCCCGGCGCGACGTCGAGGGACACGCCGTCGAGCGCCGAGACGACGCCGAACTTCTTGCTCACGCCGGTCACCCGGATCATCGCTCGCTCCGTACCCTTTCCATCCTCGGCCTCGCGTCGCTCATCAGCACCTTCGCCGAGAGCACGGGCACGGCGTGCGCGATCGCGTCGATCATGCCCATGGCCGCCGTGGCGTGGAAGAAGCGCAGCGCGGGGTGCTGATCGGTGAGCTCGCCCGAGAGCAGCTTCTGCTGGTAGGCGACGTCGCCATGGCCATCGCCGTCGAGGTCGTAGCCCTCGTAATCGCTGAAGTGATTGCCATCGAAGGCCACACCGGTCGCGCTGCCTCCGCCGTCGACCTGGACGGTCACCGCGTTCTCGTGGAAGTCGTTGCCGGCCACGCGCGCACCCTTCTCCGAGCCGTGCAGGCGCAGGCCGACGTCGTTCAGTGCGAGCACGTTGCCCTCGAGCAGCAGGGTCGACCCGGGTTTGCGCGGCGTCTGGTCGAGGTAGGCGCCGGTCGTGTTCGCGACCAGGTGATTGCCCACCAGCGTCACGTCGTCGGCCTCCTTGAAGCCGAAGCCGATGCCGGCCGCGCCTCGCGCGCCGGCGACGACGTTGTCCTCGGCGTGGACCCGGCTGCTGTACATGACGAAGATGCCCACCACGTTCCCGATGACCTTGCTTCGGCGCACCACCGAGTCGTGCGCATACATGAAATGGCTGCCATAGCGGCTGCGGGTGACGACGTTGTCCTCGAGCGTGACGTGGCGCGCATACCAGACGACGATGTCGCGCGAGTCCTCCACGAAGTTGCCGCGCACGGTGGAGTGGTCGCTCTCCCAGAGCTTGATGGCGTCGCCGCGTAGCTCCGGGTCGTCTTGCCGACCGACCACGTGGCAGCCCTCGACGAGGCAGCTCGGGCAGAGCTGGAGCGAGATGCCGAAGAGCGTGTCACGCACGTGGAGCTGCCGCAGCTCGATGCGCGCTCCCTTCGCCTTCACGCCCGCGTCTTCCGCGGTGTGGCGGCGACCGGAGCGCTGGATCCCGAGGTTCTCGAGCTTCACGTCGTCGGCCTCGATCGTGACGACGGTGCGCGTTCCGGTGCCCTCGAGCACCGTGTCGCGGCTGCCCACCAGACGCAGCGGTCGGCGGATCTCGAGGTCGAGCTGGTGCGTACCTGCGGCGAGCGCGATCACGGCGGGGCCCTTCGGGTCGGTCACGAGCGCCTCGAGCTCCTCGGCGCTCTGCGCGAGCACCGCGCCGGCGGGGAGATCCACCGCCTGCGGTCCGACCGGGCCGGGTGGAGAGGCGGCCAGGCTCGCGAGCGCCTGTGCGGCGTCGCCGCGCTGCGTGAAGCCAGCGGTGGCCGCGAGGGCGAGCGCGAGCGCGCCGAGTCCGAGGGCGTTGCGCGGTCCGATCATGTGGGCTTCCGGTTCGGCAGCACCATGGCGCGAGGGCACACCGTGCTGCAGGTGTCGGCCTGCTTGCACTCCGCGCAGACCTTGCGGCGGATCAGCGTCGCGGCCGCCACGAGGAAGAAGCCCGTGACAGCCAGCCAGAAGCCGAGCGCTGGTTGGGCGAAGGTGGCGAACTGGCCGATCTCCCCATTGCCGAACATCTGCGGGGTGAAGGTGCCGATCTTCAGGGGGGCGCGGGGGTCGAGGTCGTGCCCGAAGCGGTGCAGCCAGTAGAACGAATCGGCCACGAAGATGGCCGGGAAGAGGAAGGCCGGAATGGCGATGAGCTTGTTGAGCTTCCTGCCGGCGAAGAGCGCGCCGGCGATCACGAGCGCGGCGATCGCGGCGACGCCGTAGCTGGCGAGCTGGCGCTCCGTCGGAGCGGCGTTCGCCAGCGACTGCATGCCGATGTAGTGGTTGAGGATGTCGACCTCACGCACGTCGCCGCTGACGCCCGTGAGCGCGATCGCGAGGTGCAGGCCCTTCGGGTATTGGGGCGCGTAGAGCCAGAACTTCCACCAATCGAAGAAGAACGAGCCCACCACGGCGGCCGAGCCCGAGGTCGAGAGCATCACCACCGCCCAGCGCGCGCGATCCCAGGTCGCTGCCCGCTTCGCCGCCTCGCTCGCTCCGCCACCCGCCACGTGCAGATGCACGTGGCCGTCGCGGCGGTGCTCCGCCTCGGGGTGGTGGAGCTGCTCTCCCCCCGCCATGGGTCGGTCCGAGCTGGGCATGGTATTTCTCCGGTCGTCGGTGGGGGAGGCGCGCGCCGTGGCGCCCGCCGTCACCGGGTGTTCAGCCGCCGCTCGAGTCCGCGCCGACGCGATCGTTCGAGGCGCTCTTGGGCTTCGGCTTCACGAGCAACCAGCCGGCCATCTCGAGGTGCAGCGCCGAGCAGAACTCGGTGCAGTAGAACGGGTACACGCCCGGGGCGTCGGCCACGAAGCTCACGTTCTCGTGCTTGCCCGGCTCGAGGCTGAGGTTGATGTTGTACATGTTGAGCGTGAGGCCGTGCGTCTGGTCCTCGCCCGTCTCGGTGCTCGTGATGTGCAGATGGACCGTGTCGCCCTCGTCGACCTCGATCTTGTCCGGCGTGAAGTGGCTGCGAATCGCCGTCATGTAGACGTGCACGGTGGTGCCGTCGCGCTCGATGCGGGCCTTGCCGGACTCCACGCGGTGCGGGTCCACGTCGCCGCGGGCGTTCACGCCCGGCTCGTAGACCTTGTGGGGCTTGAGCTTGTCGACCTTGATCATCTGCGAGTAGTGCGGCTCGGCGTTGCCGATCGGCGCGTCGGAGAGGATGCGCATCTGCTGCGTGTCGAGGTCGATGAGCTGGAAGTTCTGCGGGTAGAGCGGGCCGACGGGCGCGAAGCGGTCCATCGCCATCTTGTTCATGGCGACGACGTACTTGCCGTCGGGCGAGACGGTGTCGCCCTCCGCGGAGAGGATGTGGCCGATGTTGTAATGGACCTTGATCTTCTCGACGACCTTGAGGTCCTTCAGTGACCATTTCGCGACCACGCTCTCGATGAACACCGAGGTGTAAGCGAATCCCTTGTCGTCGAAGACGGTGTGCAGCGGGCCGAGGCCGATCTCCGTCTGCCCTCGGATCGACTCCTTGAAGCTCAGGATGGGCAGTCCGAAGTCGTCCTTTCCTTCGAACTGCTTCTCGTCGATGAGCTTCTTGATCTTCTCGAAGCTGTAGACCGTCGCGTGGGTGTCGAGCTTGCCTCCGACGATGATCTCCTTGCCGTCTGGCGTGACGTCGCATCCGTGCGGGCTCTTGGGCTCGCCGACGAGCGTGAGCACGCCCTCGGGCCCGGAGACGCTCATGGGCAGCACCTTCATGCCGGCGATCTCGATCGCCTTGCCATCTTGCACGAGCTGCTCGGCCTTCCTCCAATTGATGATGTGGAGGTAGTCCATGTCGTTCTGCGAGGCGCCCGACTCGATCGGCGGCTTGCCCTCGAGGGTGCCTCCGACGGCCATTTCGGAGTTGAAGGAGTTGATGAAGGCCCACCCGTCGCTGTCGAGCTTGCCCGCGTCGGCGAGGTCCTGCGTGTAGGGAGGCAGCTCCATCGCCCACGATTTCGAGCGATCGATGCGCCCCGTCTTGCGGTCGAACTTCCAGAACACGGCGACGCCTCGATACTTCTCCTTGAAGTCGCTGAGCGGCGCATAGCCACGCCCGAGCGGCGCCGGGTATTGGCTCGTCTCGATGACGTAGTCGGTGTCGGGCGTGACGAAGGCGCCGCCGTGGTCGCTCGCCGCGAGCGGGTTCGCGACGATCTGCTTCGTGGCGAAGTCCTTCAGGTCGACGACGGCGACGCGCGCGTTCGCCTTGTCGTTCACGAAGAGGAACTCGCCGTCGTAGTCGCCCTTCGTCTCCGAGAGGTTGGGGTGGTGGACGTCGGCCCAGCGGATCTTGTGGCCGGCCTGGTTGCCTTCGTCGAGGATCTTCTCGCTCTCACCGCCGAAGCCCCAGCCCTGCCAGGACTCCGGCGTGAACACGGCGATGACCTTGAGCAGCCGCATCGAAGGCACGCCCATCACGTTGATGTTCCCCGACTGGCCGCCGGAGGCGAAGATCATGTACTCGTCGTGTTTGCCAGGCGGTACGTAGGTCTTCAGCGCGGCTTCGACGTCCTGATCGCTCAGGCCTCGCGTAGCCATCAGATCCTTGAGCGACTGCGAGGCGCCGAGGTCGACCTGTTGCTGCTGCTCTTGCTTGTTGACGCAGCCCGCGTAGGCGAAGACCCCGGCCGCGGCGGCCGAGAGCGCGAAGCCCAGCAAGGTGAAAGTACGCATGTTCGAGGTTCCTCCGTGCCTCGGTCCTGGGACGGAGGCTCGCGCCGCATCAGCAAGCGACGAGCCACCTCGCGGGCTACGCAGAGCCTCTCAAAGGCGCGAGCGCCTCGAGTGAGCGAGGTCACGTTGGGTCAGGTTCCGGAGAGCACTTTCGGAGACTGTCGGATCCGAGATGGCGGAACTCTCAGCTTTGCGAGCACCGGCATGCGCAGGAGCTGCATGAATTCGCAGGCTTTGCGCTCGAGCGGAGCGCGCAGGGCTGGCGAGTCGACGCGATTGCCGACACAATCGGCGCAGGCTCGGGAGTTGCTTGGCCGCACCGAATGGAGCACCTCCTGAACGCTCACCCCTCGAACCTCGACGCCGGTGGGCGGTTCTGGGCGGAGCTCTGGCTCAGGACCGCGGTGCAGGGGCTCGTCATCGTGGCGCTCCTCTTCGGCTCCTACGAGCTCGTGGAGCGCAGCTTGCTCGTCGACGCCAGCGAAGCGACGCTGCACAAGCTCCACCTGGCGCGTGGCATCACGAGCTCCTTCGTGCTCGCGACCTGGGCCTTCATCCAGGTCCGGCGGGCTCGGATCGAGCGCGACCGCGCGCTCGAGCAGCACCTGGCGGAGCTCGAGCGCCGCGTCGGGCTGCGCACTCAAGAGCTGGCGGACACGCTCGACTTCAGCGAGCTGCTCTTCGACGCGATGCCCGAGCGCATCAGCGTGCGTGATGGTACGGGGCGCGTCGTGAAGCAGAACCGCGTCGCCCGCGAGCTCGAGAGCGAAGGCGTGACCTCGCGCGTGTGGGAGACTGCCCAGGTCGAGCTCGGGGCCACCCGGCTGCGCCCCGCCTTGGTGCTCGAGCTGAGCCGCGACGTCACCGAGACCCGTGAGCTACAGGCGAGCCTCCAGCACCAGGACAAGATGGCGAGCCTCGGCCTGCTCGCCGCTGGCATCGCCCACGATCTGGGCAACCCGCTCGCCTCGCTGAGCACCGAGCTCGAGCTGCTCGAGACCGAGGACGACCCGGCCGCGATTCGCGCCTCGCTCTCGGTGCTGCGCCGCCAAGTCGATCGCATGACCCGGTCCCTGCGAGGGGTCGTCGACTTTGCCCGGCGACGCGGCGGCGAAGCGAGCGACGTCCGTCTCGAAGAGGCGGTCGCAGACTCTGCCCGGCTCGTCTGTCACGATCCACGTTGGTCGAAGGTGCGCCTCGAGCTCGACGTGCCACGCGAGCTGCCGGAGGTTCACCTCGTGGAGGACCAGCTCGTGCTCGTGCTCGTGAACCTGCTGCTCAACGCGGCCGACGCCATCGCCGGCACCGGGCAGGTGACGGTCTCCGCGCGCGCCACCGAGCACGGCGTGCGGCTCCAGGTCCGTGACGACGGCTGCGGCATGTCACCCGAGACGCTCGCGCGCGCCACCGAGCCGCTCTTCACGACGAAGACCGCGCGTGGCGGCAGCGGGCTCGGTCTCGCGGTGTCGGAGCGCGTCGTGCGCGAGGCAGGCGGCCAGCTGAGCCTCGAGAGCGAGCTCGGCCGCGGCACCACGGTCACGATCGATCTGCCGGTGCGGGGAGGCGACGCACGTGGCTGAGCGCATCCTCGTCGTGGAGGACGAGCCCACGCTGCGCGCCAACATCGAGCGTGGGCTCGCGCGCGCCGGGCACGCCGTCACGGGTGCGGCGAGCGCAGGCGACGCCCGGCTCGCGCTCGAGAGCCTGAGCTTCGACGTGCTCATCACGGATCTGCGCCTTCCCGACGGCAGCGGCATGGATCTCATCGCGGACTGCGCGCGCCTCTCGCCGGGCTGCGTGGTGATCGCGATGACCGCCTACGCGTCGATCGAGGGCGCGGTCGAAGCGCTGAGGCTCGGGGCGCACGACTTCCTCCTCAAGCCCGTGAGCCTCGGCGAGCTCACGCGCAAGGTCGATCACATCGCGACGCACCGGCGCCTCGTGCGCGAGAACGCGCAGCTGCGCCGCATGCTCCAAGGCGGCGAGGGCGCCTACGACCTCCTGCGCAGCGGAGGAGGCGCGATGCAGGCGCTCTGCACGCTCGTCGACAAGGCCGCGGCGTCGGACTGCAACGTGCTCATCGTCGGCGAGACGGGCACGGGCAAGGAGCTGGTCGCGCGCGCCCTGCACGAGCGCTCGCCGCGCGCGCGAGGGCCGCTGCTGACGCTCGATCTGCGCACGGTGCCGCGCGAGCAGGTCGAGGTGCAGCTCTTCGGGCACGCGCGCGGCGCCTTCCCCGGTGCAGAGCAAGAGCGCGATGGCTCTGTGCGCGCCGCATCCAGAGGCACGCTGTTCCTCGACGAGGTCGGTGAGCTCGATCCGAGCGCGCAGGCGAAGCTCCTGCGGGTCGTCGAGACCAAGGAGGTGCTCCCGCTCGGTGAGGAGCGAGGCGTGATCGCCGACGTGCGCATCGTCGCGTCGACGCAGCACGACCTCGAGCAGCGGGCGCGCGAGGGGCTGTTCCGCGCAGACCTCCACCACCGGCTCGGGGTCGTGCGACTACGCGTTCCGCCGCTGCGCGAGCGCGTCGAGGATATCCCCGTGCTCGCCGAGCACCTGCTCGCGCGACACGCCAAGGTCCAAGGCAAACACGTCACCGCGATCGGCGCAGAGGCCATGCGGCTGCTCGTCAGTCACCCCTGGCTCGGCAACGTGCGTGAGCTGTCGAACGCGCTCGAGCGCGCCGTCATGCTCTGCGAAGGCGACACCATCACCGAGCTGGATCTGCCGCTCGAGCTCGCTCCCGCGCTCGCGAGCGGCGCCGGGAGCTCGATGACGGTGGGGCGCTCCGACGAGCCGCTCTCGCCCGAGGAATGCAACCTCGAGAGCGCCATGCTCGCCTTCCAGAAGCAGCACCTCGCGCGCGTGCTCCGGCAGACGAGAGGCAACCGCGAGGCAGCGGCCAAGCTGCTCGGGCTCTCGAGCGCCACCTTCTATCGATACCTCGCGCGAGCGCAGCTCAAGGGCTACAGGCCGGAGACCGAGTGAGCGGCGCGGGCGTCGCTCAGCCCCGGGCGTCGAGCTCCTTCACGAGCTTCTTGGGCGCGACGGCGCGGTAGCTCTCGAGGAGCCACTCCTCGAGCAGCTCGCTCGGCAGCTTCGTCTTCGGCGGCAGCTTCACGTAGACCCAGCCGCTCTTGCCGAGGCCGTAGCCCGCGGGTGAGACGTAGGGCAGCGCGAGCGCGACGCTGCCGGACGCGGGGAGCTTGACGCAGCACACGAAGCCCTGCGCCTTGGAGTCGTCGGTGCCGAAGAAGGCGAAGACCTTCTTGCCGACTTTGGCGACCGTCTCACCCCAGGGGTGGTCTTCGAAGGCGCCAGGCAAGGAGAGGGCGAGCTCGATCAAGCGAGCGCGGGCGCGGGCGGAGGCGAGCTCGGGCATGTGGCGAGCAGAGCGGACGCGCCGGCCGAGAGCAAGTGGACGGGGGCGCAGCGCGATGGCCGGGCGTTGGGCCTCCCCTCGCGCCGTCCGGAGCCCCGAGCCTCGTGAGCCGCGCCTCGCCCGCCGGCCCGTGCGACGATGGTGGGCTGCCATGCTCTCGAATCTCGTCGCACGCTTGGCCTCGGCCTCGAGCTCGCTCCTCTGCGCGGGGCTGCTCTCGGCCTGCTCGACGCCACCGAACGTGGGACCCGCGACGAGCGAGGTGGCGCTCGCACGAGCGACTGCACCTGCGCCCACCGACCAGCCCACGTCGCGCACGCTCGTCGTCGCCGCACCCGAAGATGCGCCCGAGCCGCGAGGCACGGCCGCGCGTGTCGTGACCCGAGAACCCTGCGCTTCGGCTGGCACCCTGCGCTCGATCCACAGCGACACGCCGATGCACGTCGACTTCGTGAACCGCACCTCCGGGTGGATCGACACGTACTGGATCAGCTTCGACGGCAGATTCATCCACTATGCCGAGCTACCCCCGGGCGATCGCTACCGACAGCAGACCTACGTGACGCACCCGTGGATCGCGCTCGACCGCGATCGGCAATGCCGCGGCGTCTTCGTGCCGCGCGAAGCAGGCATTCACGAGGTCGAGATCGGCCCGGACTGAGCCGCGCGCCTACTCGGCGCCCGCGCCCACGTAGATGCTGACGAGTTTGCCGTTCTCGAAGCGGAAGAAGGTGCCGCCGTAGATGGATCCGAGCACGAGCAAGCGCTCGTTGTCGGGGTTGGGCTCGTCGGGCTGGCGCCCCTTGCCGAGCGCGTCCTGGTAGAGCGACTCGACCTGCGCGCGCGTCGCGCCGAGGCCGAGGCCGCGCGAGGTGCGGAGCTTGCTCGAGCCGGCGATCTCCATGCCGCTCACGCTCAGCTCGGCGTCGGCCGAGGGCGCGCCCATGCGCGCGGTGAGCCCACGCGAGGACCAGCGCCAGTCGGCTTCGAACATGCCCGTCGCGGCCATCTCCGCCGGCGTGCCCTTCTCGTCGGGGGGCCCGACGAGCAAGAGCACCGCGTCGGCGTCCATGCCGACCGCGAGGCCGTCGAAGGTCTCGTTCTTGGGATCGGCGTAGGAGGTCTCGACCGACGGCGCCGAGCCGGTCTCGAGCGGCGGCGTCGAGGTGTCGGGCGACGGCGTGGGGCTCGACGCGCAGCCCGCACAGAGGGTCGACACGACGACGGAGAGCGCGGCGAAGGAGCGCAGGGACTGCATGGTGGTGCGAGAGCTAGCGGTTCGCGGTGGTCTCGTCCATGGGGGCGACGGCTGGACCTCGCGACGGGGCGGGAGGACGAGCTCGGCGCCGGTGGGCACGGCACACCCGGACCTGGGAGCGTCCGTGGTTGCGCGCGCTGTGCCCACCGCTATCATTGATAGCGTGGCACAGTTGATCGTGAGGAACATCGAAGACGAGGTCGTGGAGGCGCTGAAGCTGAGGGCAGCGCGAAACGGGCGTTCGGCGGAGGCGGAGCACCGTGAGCTGCTGCGCGCCGTGCTGGTGAAGCGCCCTACGCGCACGCTGAAGGCGCACCTCGAGGCGATGCCCGACGCGGGCGAGGACGACGACTTCGAGCCCCAACGGACGGTCGCCCGGCGGGTGGAGCTCTGATGTTCCTGCTCGATACGAACGTCGTGTCCGAGCTGCGCAAAGGTGCGCGGGCGGACGAGGGCGTGCGGTCTTGGTTCAAGTCCGTCGACGATGCCGGCCTGTTCCTGTCGGTGCTCGTCGTTGGTGAGCTGCGACAGGGCGTCGAGCGGGTGCGCCTACGCGATGCCGGCCAGGCGGCGCACCTCGACCGCTGGCTTCGCAAGCTCACGGACGAGTTCGCCGAGCGCCTGCTCCCCGTCGATGATCGCGTCGCGGAGCTCTGGGGGCGGCTGAACGTCCCCGATCCGCTCTCCGCCGTCGATGGTCTGCTCGCGGCGACGTCGATCGTGCACGGGCTCACGCTGGTGACCCGCAACCTGAGGGACGTACGGCGCACGGGCGCTCGGCTGTTCAATCCCTTCGACGCCTGAGGTCCGCGTTTCGACCGCCGGCTTCCGAGCGGCGCGCTCGTTCAGGGCACGCGCGACTGGGGCGAGTGGGCCGCCTGCGTGTGCGCGGTTTCGCGGACGAAGCGCCGCGGCCCAGGCGGTCCATCGCATCACGCGCGAAGGCTGCGCGCATTCGCAAGACGTGCACGAAGCGCGATTGAGATTGCCCCGACATCCGACGCAGATTCGATGACTTGTACCCCCACGCCTCGAGACCTTGGGCGGCGTGAACATTGCAGCTCGATCGGGACCAACGGAGCGTGATCCCGGCGACGCCACGCGCGCCGTGCTCACCGCTCGGACCGTCCACCGCTCGATTCCGTCGCGTTGGCACACAGCGCGAGGAGGGCGTCATGAGAACGCACGCGATCGTCCTGGGGCCGATGGTCTTGCTGGCTGGGCTCGCATTCGCGGCCTGCGGCGAGTCCTCGGATGGAACCGGGGGCGGGGGCGGCGAGGCGCGCGAGCCTGCTTGTGTCGAGGGCGCGACGCGCGAGGCCGCCTGCGGCTTGAACGATCGCGGCACGCTCGAAGAGCGCTGCGTCGACGACGCGTGGGAGGCGCTCGCTTGCGAGGACCCCGACGAATGCGTCGACGACGTGGTCGACCGCACCGAGTTCTGCGACCGGCGCTGCGAAGCCGGCGCGTGGGTCGACGTGCCCTGCGCACCGGTGCAGCTGAGTGTGGGTACCGAGCAAGCGTGTGCGGTGCTCTCGAGCGGTCGCGTCGCGTGCTGGGGCGAGGACGTGACCCCGACGCTGCTCGAGAACGTCCACGACGTGGTGCAGGTGGCGGTGACCGGAGGGCCGGTCTGCACGCTGCACGCGGATGGCGCAGTGCGATGCGTCGGTGAGGACTGGGACAAGTGTGCGTCGCACGGAGGCTGCACCGAGATCTCCAAGGGACTCTGCATGCTGACCGAGGATCGGGAGGTGTGGTGCACGGGGTGGGTCGGTTGGGATGCCCGTCCTGTCGTCGCGCGCGTGAGGGGCCTGCACGGTCCCATCGCATTGCGCTCAGAGGGGAAGGTCACACTGAGTTCGGTGGGGGGGACAAAGCTGGAGGAGGCGGGGCGGAGCTGCGCCATCGAATCAGGAGGGGGCGTCCATTGCTGGTCACACCGAGCGCTGGGCGGAGGTGGCTGGGGCGTCCCCGCCTACCTCGATGCCGAGGAGGTGCCGGAGCTGGACGGGGTGATCGACCTGGATGTTGGTGGCGATGCGGGGAGCATCTGCGCCGTGTTGGACTCAGGTGGGGTCGTTTGCACCAGAATCCCTCCAGACGAGGCCATCGCTCCTCGTGACGACCTCCCCACCTCCCATCGTGTGAGGCGCGGTCACTACCACTCCTGCGCCCTCTCGCTCTCCGGCGAGGTCTGGTGCTGGGGCGACAACAGCGCCGGCCAGCTCGGTCAGGGCCACACCGACCCGGTCGGCGGAGCCCCGCGTGTGGTTGGGCTCGATCAGGTGGTCGAGATCGATGCAGACGCATCGAGTGGGGCGCTCTGCGGCTTTCCTGGCACAATCGAGTCCAAGACCACCTGCGCACTGCGCGAGAACGGCGAGGTCTGGTGCTGGGGCAACAACTTTGGCGTCTGCGGCACGACGAGCCCGCTCCCCGTGCGCGTCCCGCTCCGGGGCGGGCGCTGATCGCCTCGCCCCCGGGGCGCCACGCCGCGTGCTACGTCATCCTCGATGCACTCCCTCGGCGCCGCCCACACGCCCGACCCGACGGCCGACGCCTCCCCCCTGCGCTGGGTGCGCGCCGTCGCGAGGCTCGTGCTCGCCGCCGCGATGCTCGTCATCGGCGTGCTGCATTTCACGAACCCCGATCCCTTCGTGCGCATCATGCCGCCCTGGTTGCCGGCGCCGCTCTGGCTCGTGTGGATCAGCGGCGTGGCCGAGATCGCGCTCGGCGCCCTCGTGCTCGTTCCCGAGGCGCGCGCGCGCTGGCTCGCGCGCTGGGGCCTCGTCGCGCTCTACGTAGCCGTCTTCCCCGCCAACCTGCACATGGCCCTGAGCGGCGCGCAGCTCGACCCGGAGAACCCCTTGCCCGCCTGGGCGGCGTGGGCTCGCCTGCCCTTCCAGGCGGTGTTCATCCTCTGGGCGATCTGGGTCACGCGCCCGAGCGACGTGCGCGCTGGCTCGGGCGAGAGCGCTTGATGCGGAGTCGCCCGAGCGGCGCTCGCCTGATCGGCCAGAGCGAGCCCGCGTGTAGGGTCCGGACTCGATGGCGCCGTTCGCTCCCTACGTGATTCTCGCCCTGGTCTTCGGTGGCTGCGGAGCGTTCAGCACCTCCACGTGGTGGCACGGCGCCGCGGTGGGGATCATGGTCGGGGCGGGAGCTGCGCGAACGGCGCGCGGCATGCTCTCGAACTGGCGAGGCTGACGACGACGGATGCGGCGACCACCACTCGCGGCTCGCCGCGAGCTGCGCATGCGCTGGGACGCGAGCGAGCTCCAGGTGGGCGAGTCCGCGCTCACCGCCGCGGCGGCCACTCACGCGGCGACGGCCGTCACGGCGGTCCTGCAGCTGGATGAGCGTCGGCGCTCCGGTCAGCGACCGGGGTTGCGCACGCGTCTGCGCTCGGCGAGCGCACCGTGAAGCACCTTCTGGAAGCCGAAGATCGAGCAAGCCGTCCCCGGCGAGGGGTAGGGCATCGACCCCTTGACGCGTTCGAAATGGTCGATCTCCGCCTGGATCTGGGCGTCTGTCAGGCGGGTGTCGCGGGCCATGGTCTGCTGCATGCGCGCTACGGCTTCCTCACACCGTGAGGCCTCCCCCGCCTCGTAGAGCTCCTTGTCGTAGTCGATCAGCGCCCGCTCGGAGCTCGTGGGGGTGCTCTCGGGCGCGGCAGAAGCGGTGCTCGCCGTCGGCATCGCCGGAGCGCCCTCGGGCACGGAGACAGTTGACACAGCAACCGTCGAAGTCGCCGCGGGTGGCTCCGTGCCACCGACGGCCGCGCTCGGGGTCGCCGGCACCGACTCGACGGGTGCAGCCTGTGGCGCTGCCGCGGTGCCGCACGCTACCGCGCCGACGGAGAGGGTCGTCATCCGTAGCATTCGCACGATGGCCTTCATGCAGGTCACGACTCCGGGGAGGGGTTCCGTCGAGAGGTGAACGACCGCGACGCTAGCGCCATCGAGCTCGAGCTTCCACTTCCGGCGCCAGTCGATCATCGAGACTCTGGTGCCAGGACATGGTGGACACTTCGCGAGCTCGAGGACGCAAACCAGCTCGCTCACCTCGAGCGCCGCCCGACACCATCACTTCAGCCTCGGGCACGGGCCGCGCACTTGCGTGAGCACGGGCCAAGGCTGGCCCGGGCAGGGCTGACCGAATCGGCCGGCCGCCGGGAGCATGTCGTCGGCCGAGCCGCGCTTCTTCGAGCAACGGATCGATCCGCCGAGCGCGTGGCCACGTGGGGTGGCCCGCGCGCCGCCGAGCTTGACCTTGTAGACCTCATCGCCAACGGCATAGAAGAGCTCGCTGCTCTCGTGGCGACTCCAGCCAGGGCAGGTCTCGTCGGCCCCCATGAGCCTCGAGCCGTAGTTGAGGACGAGGTATCGAGCCTGCGACCAGTCGACGAGCGCGAGGCACTCCGCGAAGGCCTCTGCGGCGCGTTCGCGGTCACGCTCGAGCTCGCTCGCGAGCGTCGACCCTGCGGGCTGGGTCGGGCAGTGCTCGGCGACGGCGCGAGCGTCGAGGAAGACCTCGCCCAGCCGAGCCGCGTCGCCGGAGCGGAGCGCGGAATCGACCGACTGGATCAGCGCGAGCTTCGTCTTCGGGAGGCGCGCCACGTCGAAGCGGCCCAGCGGAGCGACGGTGGCGGCGGGCGCGGCCGACGGCGCTTCGCCGCGCTCGCTCTCGGGCGGGAGAGGCGCGCTCTTCGCGAGCTCGACCGCCGAGGCCGACGGCTCGGCGATGGGCTCGGCCGAGGCCTCGACGAGCGACGCACTCGCCGAAGGGTGGGCGCTCGTCGGCGGGTGGGGAGTCGCAGGCTCGGCGCTGCACGCAGTGCAACCGAGGGCACACGCGAGGGCCACCCCGAACCGAACTCGATGCCTGCTCATGAGGCAGGAGCCAAGCGCGACTGCGAAAGAGCTGCCCTTTCGCCGAGCGGGCTGGGCGTGGGGCTCGGATCTCGGACCGCTCTGCGACGCACGCCCACGCCTCAGGGCACGCGGGTCTTGATCGAGTCGACCGCGTGCACCGGCGCGGCGTCGCCGGCCATGAGGTGCTTGATCGACGAGAGCACGAGGCGCTGGCTCTGGAGCATGTTCTTGCCGGCGAAGACGGGCGACTCGACCTCGATGGTGAAGTGACCGCCGCCGCCCTGCACGTCGACCTTGGCGTCCGGGATCGCCGCGAGCACCGAAGTGCGGATGGCCTCGAGGACGTCTCCCTGGAAGGTCGTGAGGTGGCGCGACATGAGCCAGGTCTTGGCACGGGCCGCGCTCGACACCAAGTGGGGCGTGGCCGCCCCCGCGCTCGACTGTTCCCGCGCGGGCCGATCGACTACTAGCTCTCCTCGAAGGAGGCCTCCGCCTTGAGCCAAGATCGCCTGCGCCACTCCGACACCTTCGTCCACCGCCACATCGGGCCGCGGGAGGCCGACGTGGCCGCCATGCTCGAGGTCGTGGGCGCGCCCTCGCTCGACGCGCTCGTGGCCGAGACGGTGCCCGCTTCGATCCGCTTCACGGGCCACCTGCCGCTCGCCGGGCTCGACCCCGAAGCGCCGCGCGGTGAGCACGAGCTCGTCGCCGAGCTCCGCCGCATCGCGGGCGAGAACCGCGTGCAGAAGAGCTACATCGGCATGGGCTACGCCGACTGCATCACGCCGCCGGTGATCCTGCGCAACGTGCTCGAGAACCCGGGCTACTACACGCAGTACACGCCCTACCAGCCGGAGATCGCGCAGGGCAGGCTCGAGGCCTTGCTCAACTACCAGACCGTGGTGGCCGACCTCACGGGCATGTCGCTCGCGAACGCCTCCCTGCTCGACGAGGGCACCGCCGCCGCCGAGGCGATGACGATGTGCCACCGCATCGCCAAGGGCGATCGCACACGCTTCTTCGTCGACGAGCGCTGCCACCCGCAGACGATCGCCGTGGTGCAGACGCGCGCAGAGCCGCTCGGCCTCGAGGTCGTCGTGGGCTCGCCCTTCTCGGGCTTCGACGCCTCGAGCTACTTCGGCGCGCTCTTCGCGTACCCCGACACCGACGGCCACGCCTACGACCTGCGTCTGCCGATCGCCGCCTGCCGCAACGCGGGCACGGTCTCCGCGGTCGTCACCGATCTGCTCGCGCTCACGCTGCTCGCGTCGCCCGGAGAGATGGGCGCCGACATCGCCGTCGGCTCGAGCCAACGCTTCGGCGTGCCGCTCGGCTTCGGCGGGCCGCACGCGGCCTTCCTCGCGACCGACGAGCGCCACAGCCGCTTCGTGCCCGGCCGCATCATCGGCGTCTCGAAGGACGTGCATGGCAAACCCGCGATGCGCCTCGCGCTGCAGACGCGCGAGCAGCACATCCGCCGCGACCGCGCGACGAGCAACATCTGCACGGCGCAGGCCTTGCTCGCGATCGTCGCGAGCATGTACGCCGTCTACCACGGGCCCGAGGGGCTCCGCCGCATCGCCGAGCGCGTGCGTGGGCTCACGCTCGTCTTGCGCGCCGGCCTGCGCAAGCTCGGCTACGACACCGGCGAGGCCACCGTCTTCGACACGCTGAAGATCGCGACGGGCGCCGACGAGGGTCGCATCCTGGCCGAGCGCGCCGAGCAGAAGGGCATGAACCTGCGCCGCTTCGAGGGAGGCGCGCTCGGCGTCTCGCTCGACGAGACGACCACCGAAGCCGACGTCGCCGCGCTGCTCGCGCTCTTCGCCGACGGCCGCGGCCAGGTGCCCGAGCTCGCGAGCCTCGCGACCGCCGCGAACGAGCCCTTGCCGGATCACCTCGCGCGCAAGACGCCCTACCTCACGCACCCCGTCTTCCACCAGCACCGCTCCGAGACCGAGCTGCTCCGCTACATCCACAAGCTCCAGAGCCGCGACCTCTCGCTCACCACGAGCATGATCGCGCTCGGCAGCTGCACGATGAAGCTCAACGCCACGAGCGAGATGATCCCCGTCACCTGGCCGGAGCTCGGGCGCATGCACCCCTTCGCGCCGCCCTCGCAGACGCTCGGCTACCAGCGCATCTTCCGCGATCTGGAGAGCTGGCTCGCGACCATCACGGGCTTCGCCGCCACGAGCCTGCAGCCCAACGCGGGCGCCTCGGGCGAGTACGCGGGCCTGCTCGTCATCCGCGCCTACCACAGGAGCCGCGGCGATCACGGGCGCAACGTGTGCCTCATCCCGACCTCGGCCCACGGCACGAACCCCGCGAGCGCCGCGCTCGCCGGCATGCGCGTCGTCGCCGTGGCCTGCGACGAGCGCGGCAACGTCGACCTCGCCGACCTCGAGAAGAAGGCCGCCCAGCACGCGAGCGAGCTCAGCGCGCTCATGGTCACCTACCCCTCGACGCACGGCGTGTTCGAGCAGCAGATCCGCAAGATCTGCGAGATCGTCCACGCGCACGGCGGGCAGGTCTACATGGACGGCGCGAACATGAACGCGCAGGTCGGTCTCTGCCGCCCTGGCGACTTCGGCCCCGATGTTTGCCACCTCAACCTTCACAAGACCTTCTGCATCCCGCACGGCGGCGGCGGCCCGGGCATGGGCCCGATCTGCGTGGCTTCGCACCTCGCGCCCTTCCTCCCGCACGACCCGGTCACGCGGCCCGGCGCCGAGAGCCACGCCATCGGCCCGGTGAGCGCGGCGAACTGGGGCAGCGCGAGCATCCTGCCCATCCCCTGGGTCTACATCGCGCTCATGGGCGCGCCGGGGCTCAAGCGCGCCACCGAGGTGGCGATCCTCAACGCGAATTACATGGCCAAGCGCCTCGAGGGCGCCTACGAGGTGCTCTACAAGGGCGACGCCGGTCGCGTGGCACACGAGTTCATCCTCGACTGCCGCCCCTTCAAGAAGAGCGCGGGCATCGAGGTCGACGACATCGCCAAGCGCCTCATCGACTTCGGCTTCCACGCGCCGACGATGAGCTTCCCGGTGCCGGGCACGCTCATGATCGAGCCCACCGAGAGCGAGCCGAAGGCCGAGCTCGATCGCTTCTGCGACGCGATGCTCGCGATCCGCGAAGAGATCCGCCAGATCGAGGAGGGCAAGCTCGACCGGGCCGACAACCCGCTGAAGCACGCCCCGCACACCGCCGAGGCGCTGCTCGCCGACGAGTGGACGCACGCCTACCCGCGCTCGGTCGCGGCTTATCCGGCGCCGTGGCTGCGCGAGCACAAGTTCTGGCCGGCGGTCGGGCGCGTCGACAACGCCTACGGCGATCGCAACCTCGTCTGCACTTGCGAGCCCATGGAGGCCTACGCGGCCGAGGAGTGAGCGCGACAGGAGTCGCGCGGCGGCCTCGGTCGGCATGCCGCCGCGCAGACTTCGCGCTTCACGATCCCGTGATGCGCGTGCTTCGATCGACGGCGTGTCGAAGTCCCTCGCGCCGCTCCTGCTCTGTCTCGCACTCTCCGCCTGTGGTCTGCCTCGCGCCGTCGCCGCGCTGCGTGACGGGCAGGTGCGCGTCGGTACGCCGATGGTGCAGGTCATCACCGCGGCGGGTGAGCCCGATCTGGTGCTCGCGGCGAACGGGGCCGAGAGCTTCTTCTACCGCGTGGGCGAGCAGGCCGCGGTGATCACGATGGTCGGCGGCAAGGTCGTGGCCTACGCCGACACCGCACCCTGGCCGGCGATCGCCTGGGGCGCGACCGACGAAGCAAGCACCCCGGTGTCGACGGGCAAGGTCCACGTCGGCATGAGCGAGAAGGAGGTGCGCGCGGCGCTCGGCGAGCCCGACGGCATCACCGCCAAGGAGGGCGTGGAGACCTTGCACTGGCTCACGGGCGACGAGGTCGACTCGGTCGTCTTCCTGAGCGGCGGCAAGGTCACCGGCTTCTGGGATCGCCCGGTGAGCGAGTACACGCAGAACCTGCCCACGGCGAAGCGTGACACCGCGACGACCTCGGGGCGCGTGCGCGTCGGCATGAGCCGGACCGAGGTGGAGAAGCTGCTCGGCAAGCCCGACGGCGTCGAGGAGAAGGGCGGCTTGCTCACCCACCGCTACGACACCAACCCGGTCTTCGGCGACCACATCCTCTATGGCGTGGGCTACCGCGACGGGCGCGTGGTGAACCTGCACTGCTTCAACGTGTCGCGCGACGAAGACGAGAAGGAGGCGGCAGAAGCACAGCGCGAGGCCCAGCTCGCGGCGCAGCGTGCCCAAGAGGCCGAGGCCGCCATGGCGAGCGTCTTCTCCAACCCACTCGTGCAGGCCGCGCTCGGTGCAGCCGCGCAGGGCGCCGCGGGTGGCCAGCCCGTGCAGCAGAGCTACACGCAGCAGACGGTACAATCGAGCGACGAGCGCAGCCTCACGATCAACGGAACGACCTACCGCGGCAGCGGCCCCGCCTTCGGCAGCAGCTGCTCGCTCGATGCGCCCTGCCCCGATGGCTACAAGTGCGTCATCTTCGCGGGCAACTCCGGCGCCTGCGTGCAGTGAGCGGGATCGTGGGGCTCCCTACCGCGGAGCCTTGACGCCGGCGCGCGCCCGGAAGATTGGTCCTACCAGTTGGTAGCACCAACCTACCGGACCCGGACCTTGGCCCCTCCCTCAGCTCCCCCCTCTTCGGTCGTCGACGAGCTCGCCCGCGCGCTGCTCAAGAGCGTGCTCGAGGGGCAGTTCCCGCCCGGCTCGAGGCTGCCTCCGGAGCGCGACCTGGCGAGCCAGCACGGCGTCGCGAGGGTGAGCGTGCGCGCCGCCCTGCACAGGCTGATCGCCTGGCGGGTCGTCGCCACGCGCCAGGGCTCGGGCGCCACGGTGCTGCCGCGCCGCGAGTGGACGGCCGACGCGCTCGCACCGGTGCTCAGGCACGCGCTCGCCTCGGGTGATCTGCTCGCGCTGGTGCCGCTCGTGCGCGACGGCCTCGAGCTGCGACGCTCCTTGGTGCTCGATCTCGTCGAGCGCGCGGCCGGCCAGGTGCCGAGGGGAGGCCTCGACGGCGCACGCCGTGTGGTGCGCGAGGCCTGGGCGGCGCGCGCCGATGGCCCGCGTTTCGTGCGCATCGATCGCGAGATCCTCCCGCATCTGCTGGAGGCCGCGGCCATGTGGCCCTCGCTGTGGCTCATCAACTCGCTCGCGCCGAGCTACCTCGCGGCCGTCGAGGACATCACCGCCGCGCTCTCGGTGCCCGCGAGCTACGAGCGCGCCCACCTCGCGATGCTCGACGCCATCGAAGCAGGCGACGGCGCCGAGGCGCGCCGCCTCTTCGGCGCCTACCTCGACGAGCTCGATCGCTCGCTCGTCGCGACGTGGCCCGCCGAGGTCGTGCGCCTCGTCTTCCCGCGCAGCGCCGCGCTCGCACAAGCCGCACCCGCCGCGCCCGCGCCTCGCGCGGCACGCTCCAAGCCCCGATCTCCCGCCGCACCCGCTCCCGCCCCTCGACGAAAGAAGCGCCCATGATCCGCTCGCTCCGATCCTCCATGCTGATCGCCCTCGCCTCCGCTTCGCTCGCCGCCTGCGCGCCGCCCGGCCCCGACGGGCTCGACGAGCTCGACGAAGCCGTCGAGAACGAGAGCGAGGCGCTCACGCGCTCGGTGTTCGCGGTCGACATCTCGCTGTGGTCCGGTGAGATCACCGACGCCGAGGTGCGCTGCTGGTACGAGCAGGGCGTGCGCCACGTGATCGTCGGCACCCAGAACCCGCGCATCTCGCGCCAGCAGCTCGACATGGCGATCGCCGGCGGCATGACGGTCGACCTCTACGAATACCTCTACTGGAACGTCAGCATGACGAAGCAGGTCGAGGAGGCGCTCGTGCTCGCCGACGAATACCCGGAGGTGGGCAGGCTCTGGCTCGACGCCGAGGAGAACCCGGGCAGCTTCGGGCGCGTGGCGCTCACGCAGAAGCTCGAGGAGGCGCTCACGGCCTGCGGCGAGGTGGAGTGCGGCATCTACACCGCGAAATGGTGGTGGCAGCCCGCGATGCAGAACTCGACGGCCTTCAACCACGTGCCGCTCTGGTATGCGCTCTACGACCTGAACCCCAGCATGGATACCTGGAGCACGCAGAAGTTCGGCGGCTGGGCCACGCCCACGGCGAAGCAATGGCAGGAGACCTACTTCTGCGGCATCGACGTCGACAAGAACACGATGCTCGTGAGCGTCGAGCAGCCGGAGGCGCCCGCACCGCTCGGGCCCGACCTGCCCGGCGCGCCTCCGGCCCCCACGGGCCATTACCCCTCGGGCGGGCTCCAGATCGAGATCCCGAACATCCGCCTCCTGGTCGACACGATCCCCGGCGCGAGCGACTACGCCTTCGAGATCGAGACCTGGAATGGCTCGAAGTTCACGCCGTACATCACCTACAGCTCGAAGACGAACGCGCGGAAGTTCAGCGCCAACTACAAGAACCGGGTCTATCGCTGGCGCGCCCGTGCGAAGGATCTCTCGGGCTGGGGCAGCTGGTCGGATTGGGCGATGTTCGATCAGGGCAAACCCACGAGCCGCCCACCGAGCGCCGAGCCCACGCCCGCGCCCGAGCCCACGCCCGAGCCCACGCCCGAGCCCACGCCCGAGCCCGCGGTGCCCGGCGCACCCGCGATCCTCGCGCCCACGGAGGGCGCGACGATCAAGAGCGGCCAGGTGAACCTCTCCTGCGAGTCGGTGCAGGGCGCGAGCAGCTACGCCTTCGAGATCCAGATCCAGAACCCCACGACGCAGGCCTGGGGCACCTACTTCACCTACACCGGTACGACCGCCTCGCGCAGCTTCTACCCGCAGACGCTGAACCGGAACTACCGCGTACGCGCCCGCGCGAAGACCGGCGCCACGTGGACGCCCGACTCGGCCTGGCGCAGCTTCCGCTACGGGAATTGAGGCCGGCGCCTCGCCCGAGCGGAGCGCCGTGGCTCTCGCCAGGCGCCGCGCGCTCGGGCAAGCTCGCGGCGTGCGCCTCTACCACACGACCACTTCGCCCTTCGTCCGCAAGGTCCTCGTCGCCGCCCACGAGCTCGGCCTCGCCGATCGCATCGAGACGGTGTTTCTGCGGCCCGTGCCGACGAGCGCCGATCCGACGCTCTCGCGCGCGAACCCGCTCAACAAGATCCCCGCGCTCGAGCTCGACGACGGCAGCGCGCTCTACGACTCGCACGTGATCTGCGAGTACCTCGACGCGATCCGCCCCGACGCCTCGAAGCCGGGCATCCTCCCCGCGGCGGGTCCCGAGCGCTTCCGCGTGCTCCGCCAGGAGGCGCTCTGCGACGGCATCCTCGACGCGGCGATCCTCGTCTTCTACGAGCGCGCTTCGAGGCCGAAGGAGCTCTGGTGGCCGGCCTGGCTGGAGGGCCAATCGGAGAAGGCGCGCCAGGGCGTCGACGCGCTGGCCGCCGAGGTGGGCGACTTCGGCGAGCGCGTCGATCTGGGCACGATCTCCGCCGCGATCACGCTCGGCTGGCTCGAGTTCCGCGCGCCGCTCGGGCCGCTGCGCGAGGGCCGTGAGCGGCTCTTCGCTTGGTACGACGCGTTCCGCGAGCGCCCCTCGATGCGGGCCACCGAGCCGAAGCTCTGAGCTCCACACATGTACCGCGGCGCGTTCACCGCGCGTCGCCGGGGTGATAGGGTCGCGGTGCGATGAAGAACGTGCTCGTGATCGTGGCGTTCCTGGTGGTGGCCGGCGGCGTGCTCGGCTGGGTGTTTCGCAAGCCCATCGCGCTCGCCTTCGCCTCACGCGAGACGCGCGCCTGCGCGAAGCTCGCCGACCTGTGCGCGGCCGAGCGCGAGGCCAAGGCCTCGGACATCGAGGTCTGCGAGAACGCCTGGGCCAACGCGCGCAAGATCGCCGGCGAGAAGAGCGTCGAGAAGAGCCTCGGCTGCGTCGAAGAGGCCGAGACCTGCGCCAAGGCCACCGGCTGCATGCTGGGCGGCGTCGGTGTCGGCGCCGCGCAGGAGCTCATCCAGGGCGTCGGCGACGCCCTCTTGCGCTGAGGCTCGCGCAGCCGAAGCTCAGACCGACGCGAACAGCGCCGAGCTCAGCTCGAGGGCGGCGTGGGGCTCGGGTGCCGCGCAGAAGACTGGGTCGGCGAGGCGCGCCGCGAGCTGGGCGTCGACGAGCTCGGCGAGTCCTGCGACGTCGGTCGGTAGAGCACCGCCCGCTCGAAGCACGACCGACATCGCGCGCACCGGCGCGTGGCTCGCCACCAGGTGCTCGCAGAGCGCGTGACCGAAGGGCGCCGCGACGGCCTCTGCGCGTCGCACGGCGGCGGCGAGGCTCTCGAGGTCGGCCTCGCGCGAGGCCTGCTCCACCGCCTCGTAGACGGCGTCGGTGGCGAGCAGCACGAGGCCGCCCTCGTCGAGCATCGCGAGCGCGTCTTGCTCACGTAGGCGCGCGCTGGGGAGCTTCGTCGCGCCCTCGGGGATCCACCGCTCGAGCGCGGCCCACTGCCGCGCGTTGATGCGCGCCTTGCTGCGCGGGAACGTCGCCCATTGCAGCGCGCCGAAGAGATCGTGCCAGGAGCGCTCTCGCGTCGGCAGCTCGGCGCGCTCGTGGATGCGCCCGTCGTAGAGCATCGTGCGATCGATCGGCCCGCGCGCGCCCCGCCTGCGCTTCGGCTTCGGCGCGTCGACGACGATGCGCAATCGTAGGCCGCGGGCGTTGACGACGCGCGGCCCGCAGAGCGCGCGGTCGAGCAACGCCACCGGCGGGAAGTCGCCGAGCTCGCCGAGGCGCGCGGCGGCCTTCTCGAGCAAGCGGAACTCGGCACGAGCGGTGGCGAAGTCGGGCTGCCAGGTCGTCGAGAGCGCGAGCGACGCGTGGTCAGCCGAGGTGCTCGACGGCTCGCTCGGCGGGGCGGGGGCTGTGGCCATGGGCTCACTCGAAGCGTAGCGCCTCCACCGGGTCGAGCTTCGAGGCGCTGCGCGCCGGGCCCACACCGAAGACGACGCCCACCAGCACCGAGACGGCGAGCGCGAGCACGACGCCGTAGGTCGGCACGATCGTGTCCCACTGGCCGAAGCTCGCGAGCAGCCTCGCCGCGCCGAAGCCCGCGAGCACGCCGAGGAAGCCACCGGCGAGCGAGACGAGCACGGCCTCGACGAGGAACTGGAGGAGGATGTCGCGCCTGCGCGCGCCGACGGCCATGCGCACGCCGATCTCGCGGGTGCGCTCACGCACGGAGACGAGCATGATGTTCATGATGCCGATGCCACCCACGATGAGCGACACGGCGGCCACGCTGCCGAGCAGCGCCGTGAAGGTGCCGGTCACCTGGCTCATGGTGGCGAGCATCTCGGTCTGCGAGCGCACCTCGAAGTCGTCGTCCTGATCGCTGCGCAGGCGGTGCCGCAGGCGCAAGAGCTGCTCGACCTGCGACTGCACCGAGGCGGACACACCCTCGCTCTCGAGCCCGATCGAGACGTTCGATAGGTGATCCTGGCCGAAGAGAACCTTCTGGTGCGTGGAGAGCGGCACGTAGACCGAGTCGTCGGGAGAGCCGAAGGTCGAGCCCTTCTCGGCGAGCACGCCCACGACACGGAAGGCGGTGCCCTGCACCGAGAGGCGCGTGCCGAGCGGCGAGGCCTCGGCGTAGAGCTGGCGTGCGACGTTCGACCCGATGACGACGTTGCGGGTGCGCTGCTGATCGTCGAGCTCGGTGAAGCCGAGCCCGCGGTCGACCGTGAGCGCGCGCACCTCGAAGTACTCCGGCGTGACACCGATCACCGAAGCGTTGAGGTTGGCGCCGAGGTAGCGAAGCTGCGCCGCTCCGCTGGCGTCGGGGGCGACGGTCTTCACGCCGGGCAGCTTCCCGATCGCTTCGGCGTCGCCGCGCACGAGGGTCTTCACGCTGCCGGAGCGCACGCCTCCGGAGCTCATCGAGCCCGGACGCACCGTGAGCAGGTTCGAGCCGAGCGAGCGGATGCGTGACTCCACGCTCGCGCGCGCGCCTTCGCCGATGCCGAGCACCGCGACCACCGCGCCGGTGCCGATGATCATGCCGAGCATCGTGAGCAGGGTGCGCATCCGGTTGGAGGCGAGCGAACGCCAGGCGCTGCGGGCCGTCTCGGTGACCAGCATCAGTGCTCCGCTCCGCTCTCGAAGGCGGTCGCGACGACCTCGGAGGCCGAGCCGTCGGCGACGATCTTGCCGTCGCGCATCTGGATCGCGCGGCCGAGGGCGCGCGCGACGCTGAGATCGTGCGTGACCATGACGAGCGTGGTGCCGTCGGCCTGCAGGGAGAGCAAGAGCTCGAGCACGTCGCGGCCCGTCTTGCTGTCGAGCGCGCCGGTCGGCTCGTCGCAGAGCAGCATCGAGGGCCGCGTCACGATCGCGCGCGCGATCGCGACGCGCTGCTTCTGCCCGCCGCTCATCTCGCTCGGTAGGTGGTGGGCGCGCTCGGCGAGGCCCACGCGGCCGAGCGCCTCGCGCGCGAGCTGTTTCGAGTGCGGGAAGGAGCCGTACAGCAGAGGCAGCTCGACGTTCTCCTCCGCGGTCATGCGCGGCAAGAGGTTGAAGCTCTGGAAGACGAAGCCGATGTGGCGGTTGCGCAGGGCGGCGAGCTCGTCGTCGTCCATCGTGCTCGTGTCGCGCCCGTCGAGCAGGTAGCGCCCCGCCGTCGGTCGATCGAGGCAGCCGAGGATGTTGAGCAGGGTCGACTTGCCACAGCCCGAGGGGCCGATGATCGAGGTCGACTCCCCGCGCTGCACGGTGAAGGAGATGCCGTCGACGGCGCGCACGGCGAGCTCGGCGCTGCCTCCGTCGTAGACCTTCTCGAGTCTCTGCACGTCGAGCGTGGGCGGCATGGCTCACCTCCCTCCCGGCGGTCGGCCCATGCCGCCGCCCATCGAGCGCATCACGTTGCCGCTGCTCGAGCGTTGACCGCTCTGCCCCGGACCTCCCGGCGCTCCCGCGGGCGCCGACACGGGGGCGCTGGCGAGGATCACGTCGCCGGCCGCGAGCCCCTCGAGCACGACCAGCTGCGCGCCGTCGCTCGCGCCGGTCTTGATCTTGCGCCGCTCTCCGCTCGCGAGCGTCACGAAGCGCGCGGGCCCGGACGATTGGATCGCCGCGAGCGGCACCAGCAGCACACCCTCGTGCTTGGAGGTCGTGATCTCGACGTCGGCGCTCATGCCGGAGCGCAAGAGCGCGATCTGCTCGTCCTTCACGACGATCTCCACGTCGAAGGTGACGACGCTCGCGTTCTCCACGCCGAGCGGGCTCACGCGCCCGACCTCGCCTCGGAATACGCGCTCCGGGTAAGCGTCGACGCGGATGTCCGCCTTTTGTCCGACGAGCACCTTGCCGACCTGGGCTTCGTCGATCTGCGCGATGATGCGCAGGTCCGAGAGGTCGGCGATGGTCATCACGGTCGTGCCGCCGCTCACGTTGGTGAGCGCCGACGCGATGATCGTGCCCTTCTCGACGGGTACGTCGAGCACGGTCCCGGACATGGGCGCGAAGATCTTCGTCTCCTTCAGGCGCAGCTCTGCGTCTTGCACGGCGAGCTCCGCGGTACGGAGCTGCGTGCGCGAGGCCGCGAGCTGCGCGGCCCTGAGCGTATGGTTCGCCGACGCGACACGGGCGGCGTGCTCGCTCGTGCGCACCGCGTCCGGCGTGCCGAGGCCCGCCTCGAGGCTCTTCTTCGCGAGCTCCTCGCTCACGGCGCTGTTCTTCTTCTCGAGATCCGTGACGACGAGCTGCGCCTGCGCAGCCGCGAGATCGGCGCGCACACGCTCGAGCGCCACCTTGGCGTCGGCGAGGTTGCGCTCGGCGTCGGTCGGGTCGAGGCGCAAGAGGAGCTGCCCCTGCTCGACGACGTCGCCCTCCTTCGCGAGGAGCTCGACGATCTCTCCCGAGGTCCGCGACTTCACCTCGACCTGGACGTGCGGCTCGATCTTGCCGGAGGCTGCCGCGGTCTCGACGAGATCCCCCGGCGTGATCGTCAGCGTCTCGCCCGCTGGCGCGGCCTGCTTCACGGCCGCGCCGTGGTAGTAGTACGCGCCACCGGCGCCACCCGCCGCGAGGGCGAGCACCAGCGCCACCACGAGGCCTCCCTTCTTCGTCTTCGCCTTCACGACGGCCTCCTCGCGAGCTGCCCGCCCACGCGCTCGAGCAGCGCACCGGCGGCGTGCTCGAGCTCGAGGCGTCGGCTCATCAGGTCCACGATCGCGCGCAGCTTGCGCAGCTCGGCCTCGCGATGCGTCTGCTCGGCGCGTACGATCTCGCTCGGTTGGCCGGTGCCGAGCTCGAGCCGCTGCCGCTCCGCTTCGGCGAGCCTGGCCGCGATGTCCGCCGTCTGCTCGGCGAGGTTCACCTGCTCGATCGCCGCGCGCAGACCCACGCTGAGCGATCCCACCTGCGCCTCGATGGCGTCGATGCGCGCCTGGTAACGCGCCCGCGCCGCCTCGAGCTGCGCCCTCGCGCGCGCGGCGTCGCCTCGCGCGCGGTTGTCACCGAGCGGCAGCTCGAGCTCGAGCCCGCCGTAGACCCCGAAGGCCGGGCGCCCACCCGGGAGCCGCAGGCCCGGCAGCTCGTCGTTCGCCCAGAGCCCGCCCATCGTGCCCGTGACGAAGGCGTCGAGCCTGAGCTGATCGGCGTCGTTCGCAGCCTCGAGCCTCGCGATGGTGGCCTGCATCTCGGCGCGCATCGCGGCGAGCTCGAGCGAGCGCTCCTCGAGCGCGCTCTGCAAGCGCTGCACGTCGAGCGGTGGGCCCGCGCCCTCCGGTGGGCTCGTCGTCGCCGAGAGCGCGAGCGCCTCCGGGCCGGTGACGCCGAGCAAGCGCCCGAGCTCGAGCGCGCGGGAGGCGCGGGTCGCGCGCGCCTGCGAGAGCGTGTCCTGGATCTGGGCCACCGAGGTCGCGAACTGCAGCGCGTCGACCTTCGCGCCCGTGCCGAGCTGGTTCGCCTTGGTCTCGGCGTCGCGCAGCTGTTGCTTCGCCACCTCGAGCCCGCGCTCCTGCACCTCGACGGCCTGCTCGGCGTACCAGAGCTCCCAGTAGGCGCCGAGCACGTCGAAGGCCGTCTGGCTGGCGGTGTTGTCGCGCTGCCTCTCGGCCTGGTGCAGGCTCGCCTCCGCCTGGCGCTGCGAGGCGAGCACGCCGTCGGTGCCCGCGCCGCGAAGGAGCGGCTGCCGCGCCGTCGCGTAGAGACTGGCGCTGTAGTTCGGGCCCACGGTGACCGTCTGCGTGGTCGCCGCGGTGATGTTCGTCGTGCGCCACGAGACGCTCGACTCCACGCCGACCTCGAGGGAGGTGCCGATGTCGGTCGTGTACGCGACGGCGGCCTTGCCGACGATCTGCTCGCTCGTATTGCGCACGACGCCCGAGGACGCGCCGCCGAAGCTCTCGTTGTATTGGCCGGTGCCGCTCGCCGTGAAGACCGGCACGCGCGCGTCGGCCTCGGCCTCGAGTGAGGCCTGCGCGGCCGTCACGTCGTGGAGCGCGGCGCGCAGGGTCGGGCTCTGCAGAGCGGCGCGCTCGAGCGCGCGCTCCGGCGTGAGCGTCTCTGCGGAAGCCGTGCTGGCGGAGGCGGCGAGCGCGAGCGCGCAGAGCCACGGCATCGCCTTCGTGCGCAGGATCGATCGAAGCATCGAGCGCAAGGTAGGCGCCCGTACGTCGAGAGGAGTCGGCTTCGTGTAAGGATTCGTCAAGCGCGGGCTGACGAGCCTCGACAGCGCGTGGCGCAGGAGCTGGGCTAGGCTCTCTCCCGATGGGTGGCGCTGCGAAGATCCTCGTCATCGACGACGACGCCGAGCTCGGCGAGCTGCTCTCGGAGCTCTTCGCTCAGGAGGGCTACGAGGTCGAGCACGCGCCCGACGGCCAGACGGGCCTCACGCGCGCGCTCGAGGGCGCGCCTTCGCTCGTCGTGCTCGACGTGATGCTGCCCGGGCTGAACGGCTTCGAGGTGCTCACGCGCCTGCGCAAGACCTCGATGCTCCCCGTGCTCATGCTCACCGCGCGCGGCGACGACGTCGACCGCATCGTCGGCCTGGAGATGGGCGCCGACGACTACCTGCCGAAGCCCTTCAACCCGCGTGAGCTCATCGCGCGCGTGCGTGCGCTCCACCGCCGCGCGCTCGCCGCGCAGGCACCACCCGAGGAGGCCGGGAGCGCGACCACGGTGCTGGGCGATCTCGAGATCCACCCCCGCTCGCGCTCCGCGAAGCTCGCCGGCCGCGAGCTCAAGCTCACGACCGCCGAGTTCGATCTGCTCGAGCTGCTCGCGAAGAGCGCCGGCACGGTCGTCTCGCGCGAGGAGCTCACGAAGCTCGTGCTCGGTCGCAGGCTGAGCCCCTTCGACCGCGCGATCGACATGCACGTGAGCAACCTGCGCAAGAAGCTCGGCGCGCTGCGCTCGGGTGACGAGCGCATCAAGACCATCCGGGGCTCGGGCTACCTGCTCGCGCGCGAGGACTGAGCGATGCGCAGCCTCTTCGTGCGCCTGCTCTTGTCGCTCTGGCTCGCGATGGCCGTGCTGCTCGGTCTCTTCGCGCTCATCCACGCCTGGGCCTTCCCCGCGCAGTTCGGACCGCGCCACGCGGTCACCGAGCGCAATGCGCGCCTGCGCGGCCTCGAGGCGCTCGACTGCCTGGGCGACGCGCCCTCCGAGGCGGCGCGCTGCGCCGCGCTGCTCGAGCCGCTCGACCGGCGCGACCAGCGCGTGGCCGTCTACCGAGACGGCGCGCTCGTGCTCGGCGAGCCCTTCGAGGGCGCGTCCGAGCTCGCGCGGGAGGCGACCGAGCGGGGTGCCTCGGTGTCGAGCGCCGCGCCCCGCGAGGAGCTCGCGGCGGTCGTGCTCGATCATCCGGCGGCGGGCCGGCACGTCGTGGTGGGTAGGCAGCCACGTCCCTCGCGCTGGTTCATCTTCTTCACCCCCGAGACGCTCCCCTACAGGCTGCTCGCCATCGTGCTGGTCTCCGGGCTCGTGTCCGTGCTGCTCGCGCGCTACCTCTCACGGCCACTGCGCACGCTGAGGCGCGCCACCGAGCGCCTCGCCGACGGCGATCTGTCCGTGCGCGTCGCCCCGGAGCTGCGCCACGCCGACGCCGAGACGCGTGCGCTCGGCGAGGACATGGACCGCATGGCCGAGCGCGTCGACGAGCTGCTCGACGCTCAGCGCCGCCTGCTGCGCGACGTCTCGCACGAGCTGCGCTCGCCGCTCGCGAGGCTCGGGCTCGCGCTCGAGCTCCTCCGGCGCAAGGCGACGCCCGAGCTCGAGCCTGCGCTCGACCGCATCGCACGCGAGAGCGATCGGCTCGCGGTGATGATCGGTGAGCTTCTCACCTTGAGCCGCCTCGAGTCGAAGGTAAGCCTCGAGGGTGTCGAACGCATCGAGCTCGGTGGTCTCGTCGACGAGGTCGTGGCCGACGTCGCCTTCGAGGCGGAGTCGCGCCGCGTGAGCGTCGCGCTCGAGCGTGACGGCGCGTTCGCCGTCGACGGCAACGAGGAGCTGCTCCGACGCGCGGTCGAGAACGTGCTGCGCAACGCGGTGCGCTTCACGACCGAGGGCTCGAGCGTCGAGGTGCGCCTCGACGCGATCGGCGCCGAGGCTCGCCTCCGGGTGCGCGACCACGGCCCGGGTGTGCCCGAGGAGGCGCTCGGCAAGCTCTTCGAGCCCTTCTACCGCGTCGCCGACGACCGCGCGCGCGGCCACGGTGGAGGCGCGGGCATCGGCCTCGCGATCACCCAAGGCGCGGTGGCGCTGCACCAGGGCTCCACGCTCGCCCGAAACGCCGAGGGAGGCGGTCTGCTCGTCGAGCTCCGCCTCCCTCTCTGCTCCGCACCGGCCCGAGCCGGCGAGCGCGCGATCAGTAGCCCGGCGGCATGAGCACGTCGCGGAAGGGCGTCGTGGTGCTGCGGCAGTTCTGCTCGTTCTTCGTGCCCTCGACGCTGGGGCACCAGGCGATGGGGCCGTTCATGTAGTCGGCGTAGAGGTCGTGGTAGCCGGGCATGCCGGGGGCGTTGCCGCGGTCGGGGCGGAAGGCGCCCCAGGAGTTCTTGATGCGGAAGAACTGCAGCTTGCTCGACGGGAGCAGCGCGGCCTCGAGCTTCGCGGCGTCGTCGGGGTTCTCCGGGTCGAGCGTGACGCCGGCCTCGAGCAGGCCGAACTGCTCGGTCTGGATCTGGTAGTCGTGCAGCACGGTCATGTGCCCGCCCTGACGCCCCGGGCCACCCGCGCGCTTCAGCGTCGTCAGGTTGAACGAACCCATGAGCTCGGGGTCGGAGCTCTCCATGGCGTTGAAGTCGACGTTCCAGGTGACGACCGGCGCGGCGCCGTCGTGCAGCACCTTCTGCATGCGGATCTGGAAGCTGCGGCGGCCGGCCTCGTCGCGCGGGTAGCTCGCGGTGCGGTGCTCGGCGATGGCGACGTCGAGCGTCGTGGTCTTCCACGTGGCGCGGCTCGGGTCGGTCTTGCGCTCGGGGTAGGCGACCTCGTACTCGTGCGGCCCGAGGATGTTCGTGCCCTCGCTCTCGGCGCTGCCCGCGAAGGTGCGCGCGCCGTCCTCGCCGAAGACCTTCACGAGCTGCTCGGCGATCTCGGGCTCGAGCTGCCAGGCCTCGACGAGCACCTGCATCACGAGCTTCTTGTTCCTACGCGCCGAGCTCGTCGCGAGGCGGCCGTCCTTCATCTCCTGGTTCATCTTCGCGAGCGCGCTCGCCTGGCGCGACGACATCTCGCTCACGGCGTCTTCCGGCACGAAATCGGCCTCGAACATGAGGCCGCGCTCACGGATGATCTCGTTCGCGACCCAGGTGCTGCCGCCCGTCTGGATCTCGCTGCCCCAACCGGTCTGCACCTCGTCGTACCAGTGCCAGAAGGTCCAGTAGCTCTGCGAGAGCTGCTTCTTCTCCTCCGTGGCCATGATGTGCATGTGCTCGGCCCAGCTCGCCGTGGCGTAGAGCCAGCAGTTGCCGATCGCCTGCCTGCGCACGTCGCCCTGCGCTGGGTTGGTGATGTCCTCGGTGTTCGAGTCCGTCTCCGGGCCCATCTCGCAGCCGAAGAAGCCGAGGGTCGAGAGCGCGAGCATCGAGCGGAGGAGCAGCTGGCGGGTTCGCATGCCGACCCATCAAGCACGGCCCGGGCCAAGGCGCGGCGCGGGGCCAAGTGCTTGGAATCCTTGCCCGCGTGGCACGCGTAGGCCCAGGTGAGGGTGGGTAGGATACGAAGCCACCATGGATCGGTAGTGATCCAGATCGCGGCCGGAAGGTCGGCGCGAAGGAACACGCCACGCACGCGTGGAGCGCGGTCGAGGCCCGCCGCGCCGTGGCGTGCTTGACGCTGCGGCAGGATGCGAGCACCTCAGCGCGAGCATGAGCGAGCGACGGCAAGACCCGCCACGTAGAGGCTCCGCGCGGGAGCTCGCGGGGCACGACCCGGGCGAGGCGATCGCGCGCGTGGCCATGGCGCTGCCGCCCATCGAGCGTGCCTACGCGGTCATCCGCTTCGCGATCCTGCGCCACAAGCTGCTCACGATCCTCGACCTCGCCTTGCCCGAGGCCGGGCGCGTGCTCGACGTGGGCTGCGGCTTCGGCCTGTGGAGCTCCTACTTCTCGCTCGTCGCGCCCCAGCGCTCGATCGTCGGCGTCGACATCTCCGAGCGGCGCGTCGAGGTCGCGCGCGAGGTGAAGCGCAAGCTCGGGCTCGAGCGCAACGAATACCACGTGGGCACCGTCGAGGCCTCGGGCGTCGAGGGGCCCTTCGACGGCATCGTCGTGCTCGACGTGCTCCACCACGTGGCGCCCGAGCACCAGCGGCCGATGCTCGAGCACCTCGTGAGCCTGCTCGCGCCGGGTGGCGTGCTGATCGTGAAGGACATCACCACCGACTCGGCCTTCAAGCTCAAGTTCACCGAGATCCTCGACCGCGTGATGGTCGGCTTCGACGAGCCGCTCGCCTACCGGCACCACCACGACTGGGCCGACGAGCTCGAAGCGCTCGGCCTCTCGACGCGCGTCGTGCGCGTCTCGGACGTCTTGCCCTACCCGCACGTCGTGCTCGTGGCGCGGCGCGACGGTGGCCCCAGCTCGCAGCGCTGAGATGCACGCGCCCTCGCCCTGGCTCGGGCGCCTCTCTCGAGCCGCGCCGGTCGCCGTCGCGCTGCTCGTCGCAGCCGTGCTGCTGCCGCGCGTGATCCCGCTCGCCGAGATCGCGGCGCTCTCACCTTTCGGCCGCGATCAGGGCATCTTTCATTACGTCGGCTGGTCCTTGCTGCAGGGAGAGGTGCTCTACCGCGACGTACGCGACGTGAACGGACCGCTCACGGGCTTCGTGCACGCGGCCTTCATCTGGCTCGGCGCCGAAGAGGAGACGCGCTTCCGCACGCTCGAGCTCGCCGTGGGTGCGATCTGCGCCTTCGTGCTCGGAAGCGCGCTGCCCGGCATCGCGAGCCCGCGTGGCTCGCGTACCCCGCGCCCCTCGCTCGGCGCGCGCGTGGCCTGGGGCGCGGCGGCGGTCGCGGTGCTCGGCGCGCAGTACCTCCACTACGACTGGTGGCACTCCGCGCAGCGCGAGAGCTTCGCAGACTGGTTCGTGATGCTCGCGCTCGCCGCAGCGCTCTACGGCCTCGCGAGCTTCCAGGGCGACGAGCTCGGCGACGAGCAGAAGCGCCAGCGCCTCGCGCTCGGCCTGGCAGGCTTCTTCGCAGCCATCCCGATCTTCGGCAAGCCGACCTTCCTCGTCGCGGGCGCGGTCATCGCCGCGGCCGCGCTCGCCGAGAGGCCGAGCGGTCTCGGTCGCGGCGGGCGCTTCGTCTGGCTCACGCTCGGCCTCGGGCTCGGCGGGGGGCTCTTGCTCGCGATGCTCGCGAGCTTCGGCGACCTCGAGGCCTTCCTGCGCACCTCGGCGTACGACGTGCCTGCGATGTACCGCTTCATCTGGCCGCAGCCGCTCGCGTGGTTCTTCGGCGCGAACCGGCGCGCCCACGAGCTCTGGGCGGGCGTCGGTGGCAGCGCGGTCCTGCTCGTGCTGATCGGCGCGAAGCTCATGCCGGGGCGCGCGCTCGCGATCGCGCTGCTGCCGCTCGGCGCTATCGGGGCGATGATCGCGCAGCGCAAGGGCTTCGACTACCACCACCACACGATCACGCTCGCCGTGAGGCTCCAGCTCCTGCTTCTCGCCGTGTGGGCCGTGGAGTCGTGGAGCCAGGAGCCTCGGCGCATCTTGCGCTACGCCGCACCTGCGCTCGGCGCGCTGCTCGCGCTCCTGGGAGTCGCGAAGCACGACCTCGATCACTCGCCGCACGCGATGCACCCCGAGCTCGCAGAGCTCTTCGGCGCGCCCGAAGCGCGGCAGGGCGAAGCCTACTTCGCGCGCTTCCCTCAGTGGGACTTCTACCCGCTCGACATGCGGCGCGCCGCGGCCTTCCTCCAGGCGAACACGCCGAGCAACGCGCGTGTGCAGACCTACGGCATGGACCCGTACCTGCTCCATCTCGCGAAGCGGCGCAGCGCGACGCCGTACATCTACTCCTACGATCTGAGCCCGAGCGCAGCCCTGCGTGGCGGCGAGGACCTCCAGCCGAACGAAGCGCAGCGCGAGGTGATCCTCGCCATCCGCGAGCGCCACGAAGACGACCTGCTCGCGCGCCTCGAGGCCGCGCCTCCCGCGGCCTTCGTGCTCATCGACGTCTCACCCACGATGGGCTCACGCGACGCGCGCGAAGATCTCGAGACCTGGTGCCCACGCACCGCCGAGTGGCTCGACCTCCGCTACGATCTCGGCGCGCAGATCGGAGCGTTCCGCATCTACCTGCCGAACGAGAAGCTCGCTCACCAGTCGAAGACCGCTGCCACACCGAGATGATCGCTCAGCCATATGCCCGCTGAGGCGTCGTCGAGCAGGCGCGCGCCGAGCGGTGCGAGGGAGCTCGACGCGTAGACGTAGTCGATGCGGCGCGTGGGCCCGGAGGCCGGCATCGTGAGGCCGAGCTGCGACGGATTGGCGAGCGACCACGCGTCGCCGAGCGCGGCGGCGAGCTCGGTCGGGCCGGGCGCGCTCGGCTCGGCGTTGAGATCGCCGGCGACGATCGCGGTCACGCCGCTCGGCAGGTCGGCGAGGATCGCCTCGGCGGAGGCCTTGCGCACGGCGGCGTTGGCCGTGCCGTAGTCGAAGTGCGTCGTGTAGAAGCGCAGCGGCTTGCCGCGCACGACGAGCTCGACGGCGAGCGCCTTGCGCGGGAAGTTCGCGTAGGGGAGATCGAGCACACGCGTCGCGCCGATGCGGTGCGCGCTCAGCACGGCGATGCCTTCCTCGAAGCTCTCGTTGCCGGAGCCTGCGAGGTGCGTCGTCACGCGTCGGTGCTCGTAGCCGCGGCGCGTGTAGGCGCCGAGCTCGGCGGCGATCACGGCTGCCTGCGCGCCGTCGGTGTCGAGGCAGTCTTCCTGCAGGGCGACGACGTCGGGATCGATGCGCGCGAGCGCCGCGACGACGAGCGGCTTGCGGGCGGGCCAGTCGTCGAGCCGGCAGCGCAGGTTGAGCGTCGCGACGACGAGCGGCGCGGGCGCGGCGCCGCCGACGTCGAGCACGGCGGCCTGCTCGACGGAGACGCCGTCGTCGCTGCCGTTCAGATCGCCGTAGCGGTAGGCGCCGCCGCTCGGGCGGAAGCGGTAGTACATGCCGTAGAGGCCCGCGCGCTCGGGCACGAGGCTCGCCTGCCACTCGTCGTCGTTGCCGGCATCGACGTTGAAGCTCGCGTTCACGGCGGTGAAGCAGCGCGCCTCGCCGTCGGGCAGCGCGCCGAGCGGGCCGACGAGCAGCTGGGCCTCGAAGCCCGGCGCCTGGCCTACGAGCGGCGTCGTACCCGCCTGGTAGACGCGCCCGTAGATGGGCGAGCTCGCCTGGCCGATCGTGCCCACGAGCGAGGCGGGGAACTGCAGGTTCGCCCAGCCCGCCCAAGCTGCGCCGCCGCTCGAGGAGGGCAGCGGCGCGCAGGGCTGGGGGAGCTCGTCGGCGAAGGGCCAGCCGAGATCGCCGCCGCCCGCACCGCTCGTCGAGCTGCTCGCTGCACCACCCGCACCGCCTCCACCCGCGCCACCTCCGCCCGAAGCGCTGCTCGACGTGCTCGAACCGCCGCCCGCAGAGCTCGTCGAAGGCCCCGTGGTCGCGACGTCGTCGCCACAAGCGGCGAGCGCGAAGAGCGAAGCGAGCGCGACGCGGTCGAAGCGGAGCCCTGCCACGATCAGTTGTCCGCGGGCGTCGTCGACTTCGAGGTGTCGCCGTAAGGACCGGTGATCACGACGCTGCGACCACTCTCGGGCAGCTCGAGCACGCGGTTCGGCCCGGGCTCCCACTCGACGCGGCCGTCGCCGCGGATGACGACGAACTTGTACTCGACGCGCCCACCCGCGGGCAGCTTCGCGTTCGCAGTCCAGCTCGGGAAGAGCGTCTCCGAGGTCTCGAGCTCGGCGCCGCGCCACGGGTCCCAGCCACCGAGCGCCGGGTGGTTGCCGGTGACGACCATGCGATCACCGAGCTTCGTGCCGTCGAAGATCGCGTTGAAGAGCACGCCGCTGTCCTTCGCGGTCGGCGCCTCCGGATCGTCCTGGCGGTCGTAGACGTGGAGCAGGTCGGCGAAGTTCTTCGTGTACTCGCGCGCCGTGTCTTCGTTCGTGAGGATCACGAGGTCTTCGTCGTTGGTGAAGGTGCCGGCCCTCGTCCAGTTGGTGGCGCCGGTGATGACGATCGATCCGTCGATGACGGCGTACTTCTGGTGCATCGCCGAGAAGGCGCCGACGCGGTTCGCCGCGCGGATCACCTCGCCTCCGGCTTGTTCGATCTGCTTGGCGATCGCGCCAGCGCCGAGCTGCTTGCGCTCGAGCACGGCGCGCACCCGCACACCGCGCTGCGCCGCAGCGGCCATCGCGGTCGCGATCGGCTTGCTCGTGAAGGTGAACATCGCGACGTCGACGCTCGTGGTCGCGGCCTTGATGCGATCGACGATGGCCTTCTCCGCGGACTGCTCGGGCACGAAGAGCAAGAAGCTCGCTGGGTCGCCGGTGCTCTCGACGCGCGAGCTCGCCTGATCGAGCAGATCGAGCGTGTGGTTGCGGTAGACCTCGACGAGCTCCGGATCGGCGAAGACGATCATGTTCTCGTCGTTCGCGAGCGAGGCCGTCTCGTTCCAGTTGAAGCTGCCCGTCATCACCCACTTCTGATCGACGACGCTGACCTTGAGGTGCATGAGGCCACCCTTGGCCGAGTCCGTGCGCAGGATCTCGATGCCGTTCTGCTCGAGGAAGTCGTCGCCGACGTTCCACTCGTTCTTCGAGTTCGCTTCGTCGACGGCGACACGCACGGTCACGCCGCGGTTCTTCAGCTCGACGAGCTTGTCGAGGTAGCTCTGGTTGCGGATGTTGTACTGCGCGACCAACACCTCCTCCTTGGCGCGGTCGAGCAGGCAGAGCGCCTCGAGCTCGGCCTCGTCGAAGGGCGCGAAGTACACCCGCGGGCTGCCCGGCTCGGCCTCGACGCTCGTGCAGCGGAACTCGGTGTAGCTCTGCTCCGCGCTCGTCGCCGGATCTTCGCCGGAGCAAGCCGCGAGGGCGGCGAACGAGAACAGCAGCGGCAGGGCGAGCTTCTTCGACGACGAACGCATGTGGACCTCGGCAGGGCCAGGGCCGAGCTCGGCTCGGCGCATGACCGGAAGAGGGTTACACGGACCCGGAGCTGCTCCAAGCAGGGGGGCGCGGAGTCGCTCAGCCGCGCTCCGCCGTCGCTCAGCCTCGCTCCGCTTCGGCGGCCTCGAGAGCCGGCTCGGGGGCGGTCTCGGCAGGAGGGGCGAAGGCGAGCCGGAAGCGGCGCGCCTCGTCGAGCTTGCAGCCGAGCCAGCCTGCGATCTTCGCGTCGTCGGCCTCGCCGAGCTCGGCGCGCGCGATGCGCCCCGCGACGCGCTCGACGAGGTCGGCGCGGTAGGCGCGGCCCTCGACCACGAGGTAGCCCACCGCGGCGTAGAGCGCGGGCTCGACGTCGCGGCGGGGGGCGACCGAGGCCTCGGCGCCGGAGGGCCAGCGCGGCAGGTCGCGCCCGCCGTAGAGGCCGCTCGCGAGCGCCGCGCGGCGCGTGACGTTCAGCGGCTTGAGCAGCGAAGGCAGGTAGACCGCAGCCTGTCCGAAGTAGACGCCGACGCGCTCGAGCGCCGCGCGATCGCCGGCGTCGAGCGCGTCGAGCTGCGGCCGGAGCTCGCCCGCGAGCAGCGAGCCCAGGCGACTCGAGAGCGCGTGCACGAGCCCACGCCCAGCCGGTCCGAGCGAGGGCGCGAGCTCGCGCAGCGGCCCGACGAGCTCGTTCACGAGATCGCGCCCGAAAGCGACGAGGCGGCGCGTGAGCCGCGAGCGCGCGCCCGCGTCGAGGTCGAGCAGCACGGCGAGCTCGGGCGCGCAGAGCTCGCGGCCGGAGGTGAAGCGCGCGAGCACGGTGCCCTCGAAGCAGATGCGCCCCGAAGCGTCGACCTCGAGCTCGTCGAAGGAGGCCTCGATCGCGCGCTCGATGGGATCGCTCGCGGAGCCCGAGCGCGTCATGGCCCCCGCCGGCGCCATGGCGTCGCGCATCGAGGCGAGCACCGCGAAGGGCGACGAAGGGGCTGCCTTGGGGGCCGAGCCACGCGCGGGTGGAGCCTTCGCGGCGCCGGGCTGCGAGCGAGAGGGGCGCGGCCCGCGTGGCAGGCGCGCGCTGCGATCGACGAAGCGCAGCACGAGCGCCTCGTGGAGCGCGTCGCTCAGCTGGTCCTCGACCTCGACCGCGCGCTCGCGCGCTCCGCTCGAGGCCTCGACCCAGTCGCCCTGGTGCGCGACGTAGCTGTAGAGGCGCAGCTCGGCGACGCGCGCCATGAGCGAGTCGACGTCGCTCGGCGAGCGCGCGACGCGGTCGAGCGCCTCGAGCATCCAGGCCTCGTCGACGCGGCCCCTCTCGACCAACTCGAGGTAGAGGCGCGCGAGGAAGGCGACGTGGTCTTCGAAGAGGAGCTGCCGGTAGTCGGGGATCTGCGCGACGGCCCAGAGCAAGGCGATCTCGGGCCCACGCAGCGCGCGCGCGCGCACCTCGGGCCGGCGCAAGAGCGCCTCGAGCGCGGCCTGATCCTCGGCATACTCGACGCGGCTCAGCGCACGCCTCGAGGGCGGCGCGCGCAGCGAAGCGACGAGCCCCTCGGCGCTGTCGAGGTCGAGCTCGGCGTTGCGCCACGAGAGCCTGCGCACCGGAGGCAGCTCGTGCGCCTCGAGCGCGCGCACCATGGACTCGCCGAGCGGCGGGAGCGGCGCGAGCGTGCCGAAGCTGCCGTCGCGCGTGTAGCGCCCAGCGCGACCTGCGACCTGCGCGATCTCCGAGGCGTCGAGCGGTCGCGCCTCGCGGCCGTCGTACTTTCGTAGATCGGCGAAGGCGACGTGGTCGAGGTCGAGGTTCAGCCCCATGCCGATGGCGTCGGTCGCGACGAGGTGGTCGACCTCACCGGCCTGGTACATCGCGACCTGAGCGTTGCGCGCGCGCGGCGAGAGCGCGCCCACGACGACGGCCGCGCCGCCTCGCTTCGCGCGGATGCGCTCGGCGAGCTCGATCACGCGCGACATCGAGAAGGCCACCACCGCGCTGCGAGGGGGCAAGGCGCTGAGCTTCGTCGCGCCGACCCAGCGCAGGCTCGAGAGGCGCGGGTGCTCGACGAAGCTCGCGGTCGGCACCAGCTCCGAGACGAGCGGCTTCATCGTGGCCGCGCCGAGCAGCCAGGTCTCCTCGAGGCCGCGCGCGTGGAGCAGGCGATCGGTGAAGACGTGCCCGCGCTCGGGGTGCGCGGCGAGCTGGATCTCGTCGACGGCCAGGAAGTCGACCTCGCGATCGAGCGGCATCGCCTCGACGGTCGCGACCCAGTAGCGAGGCCGCTTGGGGATGCGCTTCTCTTCGCCGGTGACGAGCGCCACCTGGTTCTCGCCGACGCGCGTCGACACCCGCTCGTAGACCTCGCGCGCGAGCAAGCGCAGCGGCAGGCCGATCATGCCGCTCTCGTGCTCGAGCATGCGCTCGATCGCGCGGTGCGTCTTGCCGGTGTTCGTCGGCCCGAGCAGCGCGCGGATCTCGCTCGAATCGGCCAGCTTGCTCACGGTGACCAGAGCCTCAGGCGCGCATCGACTGCCACAGCGTGTAGGCGCCGAAGCCGAGGAAGAGCACGCCGGCCACGCGCTGGATCCAGACGGGCGGCACCAGCCTGGCGAGCCCCTCGCCGACGAGCACCGCGATCGCCGACGAGGCGACGAGCGCCGACGCCGACGCGAAGAACACGACCCACCTGCTCGAGGCGTTCGCTGCCAGGGTGAGCGTGGAGAGCTGCGTCTTGTCGCCGAGCTCGGCGACGAACACGAGGAAGAAGGTCGAGACGAAGAGCTTCGTGTCCATGGGGTCGCCTTGCCCGAGGGGTGTAGCACGCGTATCACGGAGTGAGGCGATGGGACCCGGCACGACGAGACGCTCGACGCACACGGCGACGGCTGCGACGCTCGCCGCGCTGCTCTTGGCGGCGCTCGCCCCCGTCGCCTGCGGCGACGACGGCGCTGGGCCGGGCGCGGGCGGCGCCGGCGGCGCGCTCACGACGAGCAGCACTTCGGTGCAGGCCGTGTCGACCACGAGCGGCCCGCTGCCGGAGCGCTTCACCGTGCGCGGGACCGTGACCGACGGCGAGCGCCCCGTCGAGGGCGCGCTCGTCATGCAGGCGGGCGGGCGCTACCCCGGCGGTGGCAACCCGGTCGGCCCGGAGCCCGTGGTCACGGGCGTCGACGGCAGCTTCGAGTTGGAGCTGGATCTCACGGTCGTTGGTGAACCTACGATCGTCGCTGCCAAGGTCGGCTGGCGCAGCGCGGGCCTCTCCTTCGATGCGGTGCCGGCGGAGCCGATCGTGCTGCGCTTGTACGGCATCGCCCAGCCCGACAACGCGCTCGGCTACGACTACGGCCACCCCGGCGTGGGCGACCCCATCGCCGATGGCTCGACCGAGGTCTGCGGCCACTGCCACACGAGCTTCGTCGCCGAGTTCCGCGAGTCGGCGCACGCCCGGGCGACGAAGAACCCGCTCGTGCAAGACCTCTACGCCGGCGTCGCCTCGTCGGCGACCAGCGCCGCGGCCTGCGCGAGCCTCGGCGGCACCTGGCGCACCGGCACGCAGCCAGGCTCGCCCGGGGCTCCGACCGCGCGCTGTTACGTCGGCAGCGGCGTCTTGCCGGATCTGAACGCCTGCGGCTCACAGAGCGGCGCCGCTTGCGACGACCCAGCGCTGCCCACGGCCGCCAAGCCGGCGAAGTTCGGCGCCTGCGCCGACTGCCACGCGCTCGGCCTCGAAGGTCCGCTCGGCGGCCGCGATCTGCTCGACGCCAGCGGGCTCGCCTACGAGCTCGGCAACCACTGCGACGCCTGCCACAAGATCGCCGACGTCGATCTCTCGCTGCCGCCGGGCACCGCCGGCCGCCTGCGCGTGCAGCGCCCGCGCGAGACGCTCGGCGACACGATCGGCGCCCCGACGCGGCAGGTGATGTTCGGCCCGCTGCCCGACGTGCCGCTCGTCTTCATGGGCGGCTCCTGGCAGCCGAAGTTCGCGACCGCGGAGCTCTGCGCGGGCTGTCACCAACAGGAGCAGCCGGCCTTGCTCCGATCCACTCCACCTTCGAGGAGTGGAGCGACAGCGCCTGGGGCACCGACTCGACCCCCTGCCAGTTCTGTCACATGCCGCCGTCGCCAACGGCCCTCAACAGCATGGACATCGCGACGCCCGACGACGCCTCCATCGCCTTCGGCTTCGCGCGGCCGCCCGCACGCAACCGCTCGCACTCCTTCCGCGGCCCGCTCGACGGGCCGAACCGCCTGCTCGACGGCGCCCTCACCGTGGGCCTCGCGGGCTCGGTCACGGGCGCCCGGCTCGACGTCGCGGTGACGCTCATCAACTCGGGCTGCGGCCACGCGCTGCCGACCGGCGAGCCGATGCGCGCGCTCTTGCTGGTGGTCGACACCGACGCATGTGGCGAGCGCATGCGCGCGATCGACGGCTACACGATCGGCGACGTCGGCGGAGCGCTCGCGCGCGGCGTGGTCGGCGCGAGCGTCACGCTCTCGAGCGAGGAGCTCGTCTTCGCCACCGCCCCCTCGGGCATCACGGCGGGGCAGCGTGTGCGTGTGTTGCGCCCGACGGGCCTCTACGACGACTACGAGGGCGTCGGCTATTTCGGCGCGAGCGAACGCACACCCGAGGAGAAGGGCCTCGAGATCTTCGCGCCGGTCGACGAGGCCGCGGTGCTCGGCGTCACCGGCGCCACCGTGCTCGCCGATCGTGCGCTCATGGCGCAGCCCGGCGACGTCGTCGTCATCGCCGAGGCGCTGCCCGCGAGCTTCGTCGACGGCGCCGACGCGCGTGCGCTCGCAGGCGCGCCCGGCCACGCCTTCGCTCGGGTGCTCGTCGATCCCGAGGGTCGTCGACAGGTGCCGCAGCACCGCGCCGTCGACATCGCGAGCGACAACCGCATCCCGCCTCAGGGCACGGCGCTGAGCTCGCACGCCTTCGCGGTCCCTCCGAGCTGCACCGAAGCGAAGGTGACGGCCACCGTGCTCTACCGTCCGCGCCCGCTCTGGCTCGCGCGGGAGCGGGGCTGGCCCGCGAAGGACCACGTCGCCGCGCAGCTCACGCGCTCTTTCGCGCTCCGCTGACCCTATCGGCCGGTCAGCACCGCCCGGTACCCTGGTCGAGCAGCGCGCCCGCGCTGTGGGCTTCGTCACCTTCGGGAGGAGCAGCGTATGAAGAGTCGCGAGCCAGAGGCTGTCGACGACCAGGTGTTGAGCGACGTCGCGCCGCGGACGCGTACCGACGCTCGCAAGGTCGACGGCACCGACACGCTCTCGGGCATGCTGCGCCTCTTCGCGCGCTTCCCCACGCCGCGCCTCTTCGCCGCCAAGGCCGCCGTGCTGATCGGCGCGCGCGCGACGCTCGGCCCTCCGACGATCTGGGACGCCGTCGTGCTCGGTGCGATCGCGGTCTACTGGCCGCTCCAGGAGTGGTTTCTCCACGCCACGCTGTTGCACCTCGAGCCGCGCACGATCTTCGGCGTGCGCGTCGACCCCTACTTCGCGCGCAAGCACCGCTGGCATCACCGCCACCCCTGGGTGCTCGAGGGCACCTTCCTGCCCTTGCGCACGGTGTTGCCGCTCGTGCCGGTGAACCTCGCGCTCTGGTGGCTCGTCGCACCCACGCCTGCGTCGGCCGTCACGGGCATGCTCGGCATGACGCTCGCCGCGCTCGCCTACGAGCTCGCGCACTACCTCGCGCACACGCCCTACAAACCCAAGAGCGCCTACCTCGAGCGCGTGCAGCACAACCACCGCCTGCACCACTTCAAGAACGAGAAGCACTGGTACGCCTTCACGGTGCCGCACCTCGACGAGCTCATGGGCACCGGCGGCGACGTCGGCTCGGTGCCCAAGTCGTCGACCACGCGCACGCTCGGCGTCGACGACGCGGCCTGAGCCTCACGAGTCGATCGACGCCGCCTGCGCAGGTGCCGTGATGTAGGCGCGCCGCGCACCGATCGAGCGCCTCGACGCTGGGGGAATCTTTCGATGCCTCACGGCACATGGTCTCCTCAAGCTGCGGTCACTGTCGGCCGACACTCCACCGAGAGGTCTCGTCCCATGAGCTCGTCCCGCATCACCCTCACCCTGAGCGCCAGCATCGTCCTCCTCGGAGGGGTCTTCGCGTGCTCCGACGACAGCGCGAGCTCCGGCTCGGGTGGCTCGGGCGCGAGCTCCGGCACCTCGACGGGCGGTAGCAACACCGGCGGCGCCGGCACTTCAGCCGGTGGCAACGCCCAGGGCGGCAACGGCACGGGCGGCGAAGGCGGCGTCAACGGCAGCTGGCCCGTGGGCACGACCTGCCAGGGCAAGGTCTACGAGTGCGCCGACGGCCTCGACAACGACGACGACGGCCTCGTCGACTGGGCCGACCCCGACTGTCTGCACCCCTGCGACAACGGCGAAGGCAGCCTCGCCATGGAGGTGCCGGGCGCCAACAACGCGCCCTGCAAGATGGACTGCTTCTTCGACTCCGACGGAGGCTCAGGCAACGACAACTGCTACTGGGACCACCGCTGCGACCCGATCTCGACCGATCCCGATCACTACCCCCAGCCCGAGGAAGGTGGCGCGTGCAACTACATCGGCGAGAACGCGACGCCGCCCGCCGCACCCGCCAACTGTGGGCAGATGTTCGCCGAGCAGTCCGACCAGTGTGAGAACTACTGCAAGCCGCTCACGCCCAACGGCTGTGACTGCTTCGGCTGCTGCGTCTTCCCGACCGCTCCCACACCGATCTTCCTCGACTCGGCTGGGCCGAACGGCACGAGCAAGTGCACGATCGACAAGCTCGACGACCCGACCGTGTGCCACCCCTGCACGCAGGTCGCCGGCTGCCTCAACGCTTGCGACCCCTGCGAGGTCTGCATCGGCAAACCCTTCCCGGACCCGGGCTGCGAAGGTGGCACCGGCGGCGGGGGCCAGGGTGGCAGCCCGCCGGTCGGTCAGCAGTGCCCGGACGGCGTGCAGGAGTGCGGCCTGCCCGGGCAGGATCCCTGCGCTGTGGGCCAGTTCTGCAACACCGGCTGCTGTTACGCGATCCCGACCTGAGCCCCGATCTTAGCGGGTGCAACCGATCTCGGTTCCCTCGGCTCGGCCCCACGTGCTTCCATCTGAAGGACATCGGCAGCGTCCAGCTGCGGAGGACGAAGTACCATGAACGTCTCCCGAACCACGATCACCCTGAGCGCTGGCGTCCTGCTCGTGGCCAGCGCCGTCGCTTGCTCTGACGACGCCGCGAGCACCGGCTCGGGTGGCGCGGGCGCCGGCTCGAGTACGACCTCTGCCTCGGGCGGCGCCGGCCAAGGCGGCGCGAGCACGACGAGCAGCACGGGAGGCGCAGGGCAAGGCGGCGGGGGCACCGGCGGGGGCGCAACCGGGGGCGGCGGCGCGGGCGCAGGCGGCCCGATCTCGAGCTGGCCGGTGGGCACCAAGTGCCAGAACCAGACCTACCAGTGCGCAGACGGCCTCGACAACGACAACGACGGCCTCACCGACTGGGAAGACCCGGACTGTCTGCACCCCTGCGACAACTCCGAGGGCAGCCTCGCGATGGACGTGCCCGGCGCCAACCAGTCTGGCTGCAAGATGGACTGCTTCTTCGACTCGGACGGCGGCTCCGGCAACGACGACTGCTACTGGGACCACCGCTGCGACCCGCTCTCGGTCGCACCGAGCTACTACCCGAAGCCCCAGCCCGGCAAGCAGTGTCCCTACACGGGCGACAGCACCACGCCGCCGGCCTCGCCTGCGACCTGCGGTGAGATGTTCGCCGAGCAGTCGGCGCAGTGTGAGAGCTACTGCAAACCGCTCACCCCGAATGGCTGCGACTGCTTCGGCTGCTGCGCGATCCCTGGAGCTCCCACGACCGTGTTCCTCGACTCCAAGGGAGTCGACGGCCTCGGCAAGTGCACGATGGACAAGTTGGCCGACCCGACCGCTTGCCACCCCTGCACCCAAGTCGCAGGCTGCCTGAACGAGTGCGGCCCCTGCGAGGTGTGCGTAGGAAAGCCGCTGCCCGATCCGGGCTGCAACCCCGGGAGCGGCGGCGGCGGCCAGGGCGGAAACGGCCAGGGCGGCGGCGATCCGGGCAGCCAGTGTCCGGCAGGCGTACAGGCCTGCGGCCTGCCCGGCCAGGCTCCATGCGGCACCAACCAGTTCTGCTTGACGGGTTGCTGCTACGCCGTGCCGAGCTGAGCCGATGCGCTCCACCCCGCTCACGAGCCTCTTCCTGTCGGGGCTCTTGCTCACCGCCTGCGGCGACGACTCGAGTGACGGAGCGCCGAGCAGCTCCTCGAGCACGACTTCGAGCTCCTCGACGACGAGCAGCACCTCGAGCTCGTCGTCTGGAGGCGGTGAAGGCGGCGGCACGACGAGCAGCACCACCGGAGCAGGCGGCGACGCCAGCGGTGGTGGCGATGCGGGCGGCGGTGGCGTGGGCGGCGGCGACGTAGGTGGCGGCGACGTAGGCGGCGGCGACACGGGCGGCGGCGGCATGGGCGGCGGCGGTGCCGGCGGTGCCGACGCTGGCGCCGGCGGCATGGGCGGCGGTGGCGGCGGCGGCGGCGGCGCCGACCCTGGCACCGGCGGCATGGG
>ERZ761602.730-NODE-730-length-66876-cov-45.377561_pt1 | contig 66876 bp, 56 predicted proteins | sample MGYA00512165_ERZ761602 | MGnify/ENA primary metagenome ERZ761602 (study PRJEB28899, sample SAMN02445085) | bioreactor sludge metagenome | biome: EBPR sludge; isolation source: Thorneside wastewater treatment plant | place: Australia: Brisbane, Thorneside...
CCCGGTCCGGGGGAAGTGAGGCGGCAGTAGGGCTGGAAAGGGAATTCCTAGCAGTGACCATGTCGTCGAGGGAGAGGCCCGAGGCCGCGTGCTCCGCGAGCCGCGCCGCCGTCGCCTCGATCATCATCTCCACGTTCGCCGCGTTCCGGCGCTCCGCCCTCTGGGCCTTCCCCCACGCCGAGACGATGGCCTCCGAGACCGGGACGCCGATCTTTTTCGAGACCCTCGCCGCCGCCTCCCGCAGAGTCCACGCGGGCTCCCCGTCCTCGCCGTCGAGGCGGATCAGGAGGAAGTCCGTCGCGGGCATCCCGTTCCAGACCCGGCCCTTCAGTCGGGCCATGCGGTTGTCGGATCGCGTTTTCACAGCCTCTCAACTCTCAACTTTCAACTCTCAACTCCGCGCCTCACTCGCCCTTCCCCTTCACGGAGACCGCGAACCCCTTCCGCAGGAAAAGCCCCGCGCCGTTCAGCGCCTCGCGCACCGTGCGGGCCTTCTCCGCCGCGTCCGACAGCGCCGCCTTGATCGCGGGCTTGTCGAGGCTCATCGAGATTCGCAAAAACTTCTTGAGCCCGCGCGTCTCCGCGAGGGCGGCGACAACCGCCTTCTCATCGGCCTCCTCGTCGAGGGCGACCGCCGCAGGCGTCTCCCGGCCCGTGATCGTCGCGATCTTCGTCGCGATCTCCGAACCCTCCGCGAAAAGCGTGGCGCGATGCTCGACGCCGAACTCCGAGACCTCGGCGGCCAGCTCCTTCACCTGCTTGCGGAGCCGCTCGACGTCCGGCTCGAACTGCTCGCGGATCGGCTTCAGCTTCGCCTCCAGCTTCGCGGCCTGCTTCGCCAGCTCCGCGTCCATTTCGACGAGGCGGTCGCACTTCTTCTTCCACGCGGCGACGGCCTGCGGGGTGGGAACGGTGACTTCGGGGAGGGTGCTCTTGCTCATGATGGATGGGTCGGATTCGTCGGAAGGGGCGGACTGCCGGGATGGCAAAAAGGGAAAGGGGTCAAAGCAGAGGCTGCCCCGCCGCGACCCGCGCCCGCATCTGCGCGAGGCTCAGCCCGGTGCGGAATTGGTAGTGCGACTCGTCGCGGAAAGAGGTCCAGTCACCGCCCCACTCGATCTTGGGGAGGTTCGCCTTGACCCACGCGGCGACCGCCTTGTGGATATGGCTCGCGAGGGCGGGGTTCGCGTTGTCGAGGTAGACACCCCCATGGAAGACGCCGAAATCCCCCGCGACGCCGAAATTGTGGTTCGAGTGGCCGCCCTTGGCGTTCGTGACCACGGGGCCGGGAACCGTCCGCCCTTTGGCATAAAGAGCGTCCTGTTCCGCATAGGTCCGCGTGCCCGAGATCATCACATAGCTGTCGGCCCCCATAGCCTTCGCGATGCGAGTCCCCTCGATCACGATCCGCTCGAAGTGGGGCCGCACCGCAGGGAGCAGGCTCGCGACATTCCTCGCAGACCTCCCGTCGATCCCATCGATCCCAACCGGAGCCGCCGCAGAAACCTCCCGCGACGGCTCCGCCCGCGAACCAAAACCCTCCGCCCGCATCGCCGCGAGCGTCAGAGGGCCGACAATCCCGTCCGGCGTCAAGCCGCGCGACCGCTGCCAGACCATCACCGCCGCCTCCGTGATCGCCCCGAAGATGCCGTCCGCCGTGACGTTGATGAAAACCTGAATCTCCCGGACTGAATCGCCCTTTGAACCGCGTTTAACGAGAGTGCTCATGAATGTTCCGGTGTTCAGATTTCAGCCCCGAGGGCGCAGAAGAGGGGAGAGGGACAGCAAGCCCGGCGAGACCTCCGAGGCGGCGATGCGTTCCAGCAAATCGACGCCCGCCGCCTGAAGCGCCGCGAAGACCAGTTCCGAGCAGAACCACCGCCCGTCCTCCGACGCCCCACGTCGCGAGACGAAGCGCATGACGCTTCGGTAGTCATAGCCCGCCCCCACGAAATCCGTCGCGAACCGCAACGCGTCGTTCCACTGCCCGGCACTCATCGACGGCACGTCGAAAACATCGATGTCGCTCCAATCCGCGAGCGCCTTCACGCGCACGCCCGCGCCTTGCCAGCTCTCTACGATGCGCCCGTCCGGCATCAGTAAAGCGGCATGGGAAAAAGGAGAGCGGGTCTGCCACCGGATCAAAGCCGAGATCGCCCCCCGCCCGCGAAACAGCAGCACGGCAGGCGTCGTCCTGTTAGTCATGACCGGATCGCTCATCTCAAATCCCAAATCGCAATTCCCAAATCCCAATTCCCAAATCACTCCCCCGACAGCAGCACGACCCGCTCGACCTTCTCAAGGCGCTCGTCGAGCTGGCAGATCGCGGCATCGAACACCGCGCCCTCCCGCTCGCTGCGGCGGTCCCTCCACAGCAGGCCCGCGAGGAAGGAGGCGGAGGACGCCGCGCCGCAGAGGAGGAAGAGCAGAAATGGATCGTTCATGCGGGAAATGCGGACGCACCGCCCCCCTCCCGCAAGCCGCCCGCCGAATGCGCGGCGGGCGCGGCGTGAAAACACCGCCCCACGAAACAAAAACCCCGCTGGACCCTCCCGTTAAGGCGATCCAGCGGGGCACCCGCTCTCAACAAAAACCGAATCAGAACCCCATCGCCCGCATCAGCCCCTCCGCCGTCTCGCGGCCGTAGGCGATGCGGAACACGTCCCGCATATTGACCAGGTAGCGGAACCGCCGCTTCCGACCGATGGAGTCCGGCTTGTCCGCCCCGTCCCGGTTCGCACCGGGCTGCCGCACGGCGATGTGCCCCTCCTCGATCAGATGGTGGATCGTCCTCTCGGCCAGGCCCGTGTATTTCGCCGCCAGCTTCACCGTGCCCTCCAGGCGCGGCCTGCCGCTCGGCTCCGTCCAGATGCGGAGCCCTTTGAAAAGGTCGGTTTGATCGGCGGAGGGGAGGGGGATCGTCGCGCTCATGCGAACAATGCGGACGCACCGCCCCGGTGCGTCAACCGGAAAAACCCCGCGACGGGGCGGCGGGCCGCCCGGTCATCCTTCCCCTCGCCCCATCCTTCCCATCCCGGCGGATCGCCCCGCTACTCCGGCGGGGCGAGCCATGCCCCCGCCGCCGCGACCAGCGCGACCAGAAGCAGCAGCAGCAGCAGAACCAGCCGGTTGCGGCGGGCCGCCCTCTCTTCCTCCGGCGTCTTCTCGCGCGGCCCCTCCCCGCCCGCCTCCGGCTTCGCGCCCTCCGCCGTCTCGCGGATCGACATCGCGGCCAGGGACACCAGGATGATCGCCGCCGCGCCCCTCCCCGCCTCCCCCGCGACGGCGGCGGTGAGCATCGCGATCCCCACGATCATCAGCCGGTTCAGGCCCCGGCGGACGTCCCCCTTGTAGAAGTAGTGGGCACCCGTCCAGCCCAGGAAGACGGCCAGCATCCGGTGCAACCCCTCGTCGCCTCCCGATGGCGTCGCCGCCATCGCGGGCGCGGGCGGCGATGCGGCCGCCCTCAGCCCCATCAGCGGCGTCCATTCCTCCGACGCGGCCTCGCAGACCAGCGCCGCCGCCGAGACCGCGCCCGTCCTCCACATCCCGTCCAGTTGATCGAGCGTGAAGGGTCCGGCAGGGTCCGAGCCGCGATCCGAAATCCAATACAGAGGGCAGGTGGCGATCATGCCCCGACCTTCGCCCGATCCGGGCCGCCCGGTCAATTACAAACCGGCGCGGGATTTCCCATGCCCGGCATTCGTCCTGTCAGAGCTACCCGCGTGAGCAGGGCCGTCCTAGCTCGAGATGCGGCCAAACCGCGTTTCGCTGGGGCCGATCTCCTCTCCCGACTGCTTGCGCACCACGTAGCCGGTGTTCTCGACGACGGGAGAGTCCACTAGCAGCAGCGTCAGGCAGGCGACGCCGCCGTCCTCCCCCGCGACGATGCGATGGCTTGAAGCCCCCACATCCCAAGTCCTCGGCTCGCAATCCAGAAGTTCCAAGAACTGCCCTCTCTGGAACGGTGGAAACGGGGTCGAGGCGACATACCTCGCCATGACTCCAATCTCCGGCCGCACGCACTGAATCGTCAGGATATATGTGATCGGTTTGGGTTTCGCGCTCTTTCCCATCCCACGGATCTATCACGTCGCCCGCGACGTTTCTAGCTAAATTTTTTTCAACAGCCCGCTCAGCGCCGATTTTACGGCTGCCAGCTTCTGCTCGGCGTGCTCGGCTTTGAGTTTCCAGACTGATTGAGACCCCTGCGATGGAGCTGGGTTTTGTCCTGTCAAAAGCCATTCAATAGAGACGCCAAAATGGGCCGCGATTGAAAGTAGCTCCTCAGCCTTGGGAATCCGGTCACGTTTGTAGTTCACTATCGAGCCTTCGGACAAGCCTAAGGCGAATGCCAAATCCTTTTGAGACAGCCCGCTCGTTTCCACCAGGTCTTGGAATCTTGAGTGAAAATTTAAAACTGTGAGTTTTTTCCGTTGCATTACTTACAAATGCGAGTTTATGTCCGTGAGTCGCCCGCAACCGTAGCCGCGACGAACCAAAAGCAAAACCAGAAATCCCCCACTCCCATGCCCCCCTCCGCATCCGAAAGCACCGATGAACCCCCTCCGACCCCGGTCCGGGGGAAGTGAGGCGGCAGTAGGGCTGGAAAGGGAATTCCTAGCAGTTTGAAAGATGGAGCCCTACAAAACAGTCGATCTGACATGAGTCCTCGTCGCCTGTCCTCCCTGATCCTGAGTTTGATCCTTGCGGCAACGCTTGCCTGCCAGGGGCAGGACCCCACTCCCGCGACCGTCGATCGCCAACTCGCCGCCCTAGATGCCGAATTTGCGGTGGCTTACGAGAATAGGATCGGAAAGGAGTTCCGGCTGCGAACCCAGGATCTCGATTTGAAGTATTCCCTCGCCCTCAAGCGCGCGCTCGATGCCGCCACCCAGGCGGGACAGCTCGACGAAGCGCTCGCAATTCGGGAGGAAAGGAAGCGGTTCGACGAACGGTCCCTCGTTCCCGCTGCCGATGGGCCTGCCGATCCCGCGCCAGTCACCCAACTGCGGTCGACCTATCGGGCCCAGCTCCTGAAGATCGATGCTGAACGGGAACGCGCCGCCGCCCCGCTCTACGCCGAACATGACGCGAAGATGGAGGCCTACCAATCCCAGCTCACCAAGGAAGGCAAGCTCGACGACGCCCTGAAGGTGAAGGCGGCGAGGGCGAAGACCGCAGAGGCTGGGGTTCCTCAAAAGGCCTCTTCCCCCGCACCCCCGGAGGAAGGCGGGTGGCAAGTCGTATTCGACCACGGTTCGCTCGACTTGTGGAGGCCAAACGGCAGCTCCCGGAATTTCCAGATGGTCGATGGCGCGCTCTTCGCAAGACGAAACACCGACGAAGCCGACTATCTTTATTTCAAAGGCAGTCCGTCGCTGCCCGAGAAACTGAAGAATTTCGAACTGAGGGCGCGGGTTCGCGCCGATGCGGAGGCGAACTCCGGCTTTTATTTCCACCTCAACGGCAGGGAGACGCTACGCGGCAATCCCGCCAGCGGCGTCGAGGTGAGCCTGCACAATGGGGCAAAGTCGGTGAAGTTTCCCACAGGCAGCCTCTACGACCTGACTCCAATGGACGCAGCCTCCCTGGACCAGTCCGAGTGGTTCGAAGTGCATTTCAAAGTCGTCGACCGCATCGTCACGGTCTTGCTGAACGGCCAGCCCTACCTCGAACACCTCGTCGCCGCATCGCCCGGCGAGAACCAGAAGGGCATCCAGGCCGAAGGCGGCCGACTCGCGATCCAGGCGAACTCCAGGGATGGTGGGTATTATTTCGAGAAGATCGAGATCAGGCCCCTGCCCTGATGGGCCGCGCCAACTGCGGAAAGGGCGAGTCCATTCATGGCCAGGACGAGAAATCCCAGCCATTCCCATCGGCGGGTCCTCGGGCCTCGGAGATTCACCCCCGCATCGCCGCCACCGTCGCGAGGAACTCGTCGTGGCGGAGTCGGTCGTAGACGATGGAGCGCAGGCCCGCCGCGGCTCCCGCCTCGCAGTTCGCGGCGAGGTCGTCGATGTAGAGCGTCCGGTCCGCGGTGGAAGTTTAAGTTTAAGGGACAGACAAACAATAGATTTTCCGCTTGCCAAGCGCCCGTCCAGCCCCCATCCTTCTCACATGAGAACCGCGCGACTCCTCGGCGAAGGCCGTTCCTTTTACCATGTCATGTCCCGCGTCGTGGACCGGCGCAGGGTCTTCGAGGCCCGCGACAAGGAGGTCTTCCGAAAGATCCTTCGCAACCAGGAGGCCTTCTCCGGGGTGCGCGTCGTCACCTACTGCCTCATGTCCAACCACTTCCACCTCCTCCTCGAAGTGCCGGACCGGGAGGCGCTGGCCCCGCTCGACGAGGAGGGGCTCCTCGCCGTCCTGCCCCTGCTCCACGACGCCACCGCCGTCGAGGGCGTGCGCCAGGAGCTGGAGCGCGCCCGCAACGCCGGCGACGAGCGTTGGCACAAGGAGATCCTCGACCGCTACGAGCGCCGTCGCGGCGACCTCTCCCTCTTCCTCAAGGAGCTGAAGATGCGCGTGACCTTCCACATGAACAAGCGCCTCCACCGCACCGGGACGCTCTGGGAGGGGCGCTACAAAAGCGTGCTGGTCGAGGACTGCGAGCGGGCTCTGCTGACGGTCTCGGCCTACATCGACCTGAATCCCGTCCGGGCCGGGATCGTCTCGAAGCCGGAGGACTACCGCTGGTGCGGCTACGCCGAAGCCCTCTCCGGCAGGCGCGGGGCGAAGACGGCGCGAGACGGGCTGGGTCTGATGCTGAGCGAGTCCTTGCAGGACACCGGGTTCAAGCACGACTGGCGGCGGACCTCGGCGCGGTATCGCCTCTTTTTGTATGAGGAGGGGCAGGAGCGGACCCCCGACTTGGATCGGGGGGAAAGGGGCCGGAAAGGGTTTGCGGAGGCCGAGGTCGAAGCGGTGCGCGAGGCCCAGGGAGCCATGCCGGTGCGGGAGGTGCTGCGCCATCGGGTGAGATACTTCTGCGACGGCGCGGTGCTGGGGACCGTCGGCTTCGTCAACGCCGTCTTCGAGCGGGAGCAGGGCCTGCGCCGCCGCTTCGGCGAAAAGCGGACGACGGGGGCGCGTCGGATGCGCGGGGCGGACTGGGGAGAGCTGCGGGTGCTGCGCGATTTGCAGAAGGACGTGATAGGAACGTAGTCCGCGACGACAGGCCGCCCCGCCTGTCCCGACTGCACCGCGAAGGCGCCCCTGTGCGAGCTGCTCGACGTGAAGGCCAAGGCCGGCGTCGAGCTGACCACCGGCTACGCCATGTTCCCCGGATCGTCGATGAGCGGATTGTATTTCTTCAGTTCCCGGTGACAGGCAATCTGTCGATCTAGCAGAAGGAGAAAGTCCAGCCCGGCACCCCCTTCCAGAGCCTCGCCGACTTCGTCGCCCCCCTCGACAGCGGCCGCGCCGACTACCTCGGAGCCTTCGCCGTCACCGCCGGGAACGAGGTCGAGGAGTATGCCAAGACCTTCCGCGACAAGCACGACGACTACACCGCCATCCTCATCCAGGCCCTCGCCGACCGCTTCGCCGAAGGAACCGCCGAATGGCTCCACCGCAAGGTGCGGAGATTCATGGGCTTCGGGATCGGCGAGAATCTCGGCGTCGAGGAGCTGATCGACGAGCGCTATCGCGGCATCCGCCCCGCCGCCGGGTATCCCGCTTGCCCCGACCACACCGAGAAGGCGACCTTGTGGGACTTGCTCGACGTGAAGGCCAAGGTCGGGATCGAGCTGACCACCAGCTACGCCATGTTCCCCGGATCGAGCGTGAGCGGGCTGTATTTCTTCAACGAGCCGGCCAGATACTTCGGCGTCGGGAAGATCGGGCGGGATCAGTTGGAGGCGTATGCCGCGCGGAAGGGGATGGAGTTGGAGCTGGCGGAGAGGTGGCTGGGGCCGAATTTGGAGGGGTGAACTCTCCACGAAGAAAAGGGTAGGGACGCACCGCCGGGGCGTCTACCCCTTCGCTTGCCCGTTCGTTACGCTTTACCGTCGCGGCTTCGTACGGTAGTCTCCTTCTTGTGCAGACCGTTTACATCGAGACCACGATTCCCAGCTACTTGGCAGCCAAGCCGAGCAGTATCGCCTCGATTGCGGCGGACCAGCAGGCCACCCATCATTGGTGGCGGAACGAGCGGGTGCGCTTTCGCCTCTTCACTTCGGTCTTCACGATCGACGAATCCAGCCGGGGCGATGCATCGGCGGCAAAGCGGCGGCTGAGCTTCCTCTCGGACATTCCCGATCTGGACATCCCGGCCACCCTGCCCGCCTTGGAAGCGGACATCATCAAGCTCTTCCGCCTTCCCCCGAAGGCATTCACCGATGCCTCCCATCTTGGTCTGGCGGTCCTGCACCGCATGGATTACCTTCTCACATGGAACTGCACCCATCTTGCGAATGCGGTTCTCCAAAAGGATTTGATGGAATATTGCCAATACCACGGACTCCACGTTCCCATCGTCTGCACACCGGATGCCTTGATCTCCACGCCATGAACAACCCCATCATAGAAGAAGTCAGGGAAGCACGAGCCGCCCTCGTCGCCGAGCACGGACACGATCTCCAACGCATCCACGAATGGGCCAAGGCGGCGCATGAGGCTCGGAAGGAATCGGGCTTACGGCATCGCCGCCATCCCGAACGAGGAATCCGAAGAGACGAACCGGATGCCGTAAGAGGAGGAGGGAATTTGAAATTGGTTCCCTGACCCGAATGGCACTGCATTAAGCGGCGACGGTGTAACGTGAACGGTGGAGAAGTTCGCGGAAGACGCTCCGGTGGGAGGTGAGGTATTGGTGGGGTTTTGGCCGTCGCTTGACCGCTCTCGGTTCGCGACGTCCGGGGCGTGGGATGACAAGGCGCTCGATGATCCGCTGGCTCACGAGAAGCAGGCGGCGGACCAGCAGGCGGGGCCGGTTTTGCAGTCCATGGAAGCCGCTCCGGAACTCGCCGATGACATCGAGGGTCCCCTTGAAGCCGATTTCGGCGACAAGGACCGCTCCGGTTTGCGCCGCTTCGATTTGAAGGGCCTTGATCAGGTTGTAGGGCAAGCGGGTCAGGGAACCAATTTCAAATAACGCAAACGATGGCCGCCGTTGGCCTCGGCAACGTCGCAGAAATGCCCGTCACCCAATCGGCCACGCTTGAAGGCAAACCTCCGATTCCGCCCGAAAAATCTTGACGCAAAGGGGCAGATCGGGCCACTCTACCCCGCACGCTTCCAATCTCTCCCGCCCCGGCGGAGGAGGAGCCAGAGGCTTGAAAGGTCATTTCCCAGCAATTCAGCAGTGATGTTCGCGACCGCCGCTTCCAGACGAACCGGGATGCCGAAGCCATCCGCACCGTTCGGGGCTTTCGGCGTGCCGGTCGTTGCGCTGTTCCTGCTGTTGGCCGGCATCCTCCCGTCCGTGCCGTCCGGAGCGGCCGCCGAGGCTCTCCCCTCCGATCTTTCGCCGGAGGAGGCCGAGTGGCTGCGCTCCCGCCCCGTGATCCGCTTCGGCGCCGACCCTTCGTGGCTTCCGTTCTCGGTGCGGTCGGGCGACCGGATCGAAGGCGTCGACCAGGACATGATCGAGCTTTTCGGCAAGCGTCTCGGCATACGCTTCGAATACGTGCCGACGGAGTCGTGGGGCGACACCCTGGCCAAGCTGCGAAAGGGCGAGATCGACTTCGTCTCGGGCATCGCCGATCTGCCGGAACGTCCGCTCGGAGTCCGCTACACGCGGCCCTACGCCTCCTTCCCCGTGGCGCTGATCATGCGCACGGACGGCCCTTTCCACGCCTCGCTCGAGCAGATCCAGCGCGACGGCCTCGTCCTCGCAGGTCCCTCCGCCTATGCGCCGACGGTCCACATCGAGCAGCATTTCCCGAAGGTCCGCCTCGTCCGCACCGGGACTTCCCTGGAGGCTCTGCGTCTCGTCTCGGAGGGGCGGGCCGACGCGATGGTGGAGAACCTCGGGGTCGCCGCGCATCTCATCCGCACCAACGGACTCGGCAATCTCAAGATCGCCGGGACGACGCCCTACCATTTCGATCCGGCCTTCGGAGTGCGGGAGGATCTCCCCGCGCTGCATGCCATCCTGGAGAAGTCGCTGGCGAGCGTGACGGAGGCGGAGCGCCTCGCGATCTACGAGAGATGGGTCCTCGTCGATCTCTCGCGCCTGTGGGACTGGCGGCGCGTTCTCTTCGTCGCGGCGGTTGTCGCGGGCATCGCCATCGCCGGGATCGGCCTCGTCGCGTTGTGGAACCGCCGCCTCGGCCAGGAGCTCGAGAGGCGGCAGGCGGTGGAGGAGTCCTTGCGGCGCAGCGAGGAGCGATTCCGGCACCTCTTTGAAACGATGGAGGACGCCTACCTCCTCACGCAGGAGGACGGGAGGATCCAATTCGTCAACGAGACGGCGGTGACGATGCTGGGGATCGGATCGCGCACGGTGGTCGAGCGGCTCGGCATCGCGGCCTTCCTGCGCCGGCCCGAGGATTTCTCCCGACTCGCCGGGCGGCTTCGCGAGGAGGGGAGCCTGCGCGACCATCCCGTCGAATTCGTCCGCGCCGACGGCTCGCCCTGCCACTGCCGATGCTCGATCCGCCTGCTGGAGGACGAGGCCGGGACGGCAATCGGGATCGAGTGGAGGGCGTTCGGGTTTTCGGGAGCAGGCGGCGATTCCTGACGGAGCTCCAAGCGTTCCGGGACCGCCCCGTAGTTGACAAAGGCCCGAGGTTCGGAGAAAATCCACCAAAGAAGGGGATTCGCCCTTCCTCCCGCTTTGGTCCTCCCGTGCGAGGGGTACGGAGGGTCGGAAAAGTGGATTTCCAGCAGTTTACCTCGCCCTCCTTTGAGTGAAACCCCTCCCTCCCCCGACGGATTCTACCAAGGGCTGATCGCATTGGACGAGTCCGGCTTCCCCCAGACCTGTTCCTGCTCCAAGCATTATCCGAGCTTGGAGCAGTTCGTGAAGGACACCACACCTGTTCCCGGAGGCTCCGGCTTGAACGAGACGTCCTGGTATCGCGAACACACCATCGGTCTCTGGAGGAACTGCCAGTGCGGCAGCACCATGATGATCTTGTGCTCGGACCGTCGCGACACCAGCGAGCAGGGCCGCTTGCGCCGGGAACGCTTCGGCGAGGAGCTGCGAAAGCTCCAACAGCAAAACTTCAGCATTGCCGAGGCGCGGGCCAAACTGCTCGGGCGGCAAGGTGCGTGACGAATTGTCTATGCCGCCGCTTCGGAAATCGCTTGGAAACGCCTTGATCGTCGCGGGAGTCGTCTTTCTCGCTTCCTTGTTCGGCATTCTGACGCGCCCCTACGACTTTCTGGCTGCCTTTTGGCCAGCCAACGCCCTCTTGCTCGGGGTCATGACCCGCTATCCGCGCTTGGCGTCGCCCGCAGGCTGGACAGCGGCGGTGGTCGGTTATTTCGCTGCCGATTTGATCACAGGGGGAGGTTTTCTCGTCACCCTCTGGTTGACCGTCGGCAACTTGACTAGCGTCGTCACAGGCTATCTCTTGTTCCGGCGGCGGCCGGAAACAGATTTGCACCTGCAAAGTCCGCTTTCGGTTCTCCGCTTGTTCGCCATCTGCGCGACCGCCTCTCTGGCCGCCGCCGTGGTGGGCAGCGGCGCCGGTCCCGTCCTGTTCGAAAAGTCCTGGGTGGAGGGGTTCTGGCTCTGGTTCGCCACGGAACTGGTCAACAGCATCGTCATCCTGCCGATGCTGTTCACTGCACCGAGCTTCTCCGCAGTCCGGTCCTCTCTCATCCGGTCCCCGGCAGAAAGAAAATTTCCGTGGAAGAAGGCCATGCCTCTGCTGGCGTTGGCGGCGTCCGTCGTCGCGGGGTCGCTCGTGGGAGGCCCCGGTGCCATTGCCTTCCCGATTCCCGCCTTGCTGTGGTGCGCGCTCAGCTACAACCTGTTCACGTCCGCCCTGCTCACGATGCTGCTGTGCTCGTGGCTGATGATCGCGATCTCGGCGGGATTCCTGCATGTGCCGCTGATGGACGACTTCATGTATTCGATGACGTCGCTGCGCCTCGGAATCACGCTGCTCTCGCTCGGTCCCTTGACGGTGGCGAGCATCAACAGGGTCCAGAACCATCTGCTGGAAAGGCTGCACGATGCCGCGACCCGCGATTCCCTGACCCGCGCCTTGGCGCGGAAAGCCTTTCTGGACCGGGCCGGCGAGCTGCTGTCGCAGTCCGTTGCGGCACGGGAGCCTCTGACGGTGCTGATGCTGGACATCGATCATTTCAAAAAAATCAACGACCGCCACGGGCATGCCGCGGGCGACAAGGTGCTGGCCGCTTTCGCCGCTGCCGTGTCGGCGGCGCTGCGCGAGGGCGACGTGTTCGGTCGGCTGGGCGGCGAAGAGTTCGGAGTGGTCCTGCCCCGGACGGCCCTTCCCGAAGCCTTGGAAATCGCCGGGCGACTCCACCGCGGAGTGAAAACCACGCCCTTTCCCCTGAAGGGCGGCGGCACCTTGCCGATCACGGTCAGCATCGGTGTGGCCTCCCAATCCGACTCTGCGGCGACTTCTTTGGAAGCCTTGATCTCCATCGCGGACGAAGCCCTCTACCAAGCCAAGAAAAGCGGGCGGGACCAAGTCGCCGACGCCTGATCGAAACTGTTCGGGTGATCGCTCAGCGAACCCGGCCATAATGCCGGTCGGCGAAGTTCAGAAACTGGTCGCAGTAGCGCCGCGAGGCGTGGGCGATGGAGTAGGCGATGTTCTGGAACGAGCGTGAGGGTATGGACCTGGCCAACAACGCCCTCTATTCCCGCGAGGGAAACGCCCTCCTCTTCACGAACGGGAGCGAGGGCGAAACGATTTCAGGCAACGTCCTCCTAGGCTTCGGGAACAAGCACGGCAACCCCGTCGGTCGCAGCCTTGAGCTGGACCTGCCAGGACTCGCTTGGGATGCGTCGGCACACGAGGACAAACCCGCCCCCGAGGCCCCCTTCGACCGCGCCGACCTCCGCCATCTCCTGCCCGCCGACATCGACGGGACGCCACACCCGCTACCCGTGAGCGGGGCCTTCGCCCTTTGAGAAGGTGGGGCTTACGCATGGGAGTGCTGGCACATCGGGCCGACGGTGCTCGTATGTAGAAAAATTCGTTGAGAACTTCTTCCCTCCGGAGCCCAAGGGACGCCCGCCGAAGCTCTCCCGAACTTCGCTACGAGGCTCCGTTCTCGCGGCGTCTCGATTCTATATCGTTTGATGTGAATTTCAGAAATTCAGGACTCGCAGTCTTTTCTGCGACGATTCATGCGTAAGCCCCGTTGAGAAGGAGGGCCCGCCCTCCGACCCCGACCTCCGGTGGGAAGGAGGCGCGAGGGGCTGAAAAGGAAATTCCTATCAGTATCACTTTCTCTACGAGGAAAATCAGTGGAGAATCCGGTTCCTCGTCCTTCGGCATGACAAGCGGCACCCGAATTCCGGGCTTCGCCGCAAGCAGGCCTTCCGAATGATCCATATCACCTCCCCGATTTCCCCATGTCCTCCCCCCCCGCTCCCGCCAAAGTCGGACTCGCCACCGCCATCGCCATCGTCGTCGCGAACATGATCGGCACGGGGGTCTTCGGCAGCCTCGGCTTCCAAGTCGCGGGCATCCCCTCGGGCTTCCCCATCATGGTCCTCTGGCTCGTGGGCGGGATCGTCTCCTTCTGCGGGGCGGTCTGCTACGCCGAACTGGCCTCGATCTTTCCGAAGTCGGGCGGGGAATATCATCTCCTTTCGAAAGCGTGGCATCCCGCCCTCGGCTTCCTCGCGGGCTGGCTCTCGGTGACGGTGGGCTTCGCCGCTCCGGTGGCGGCGAACGCGGCTTTGCTCGGCGGCTACCTCGGTAGCATCACGGGCTATTCCGCTTTCTGGTTCGGCGTCCCGGTGGTGCTGCTCGTCACCCTCGTCCACCTCGGCAAGCTGAGCAGCATCGGCCTCTTCCAGTCGGGCTTCACCTACGCGAAGGTCGCGCTCATCCTCGTGCTCGGCACGCTCGCCTTCGTGCTCGGCACGGCCCAGCCGATCTCCTTCCTGCCGAAAGAGGGCGACGGGGCGCTCATCGCCTCGGGCGGCTTCGCCATTTCCCTCGTCTACGTGCTCTACGCCTACACGGGCTGGAACGCGGCGACCTACATGATGGACGAGGTGCGCCGACCCGAGAGGACCGTCCCCCTCGCTCTCCTCGTCGGCACGGCCATCGTCACGGTGCTCTACGTCTTCATCAACGCGGCCTTCCTCTACGCGACGCCGATCGAGAAAATGGCGGGGCAGGCCGAGGTCGGCCTCATCGCGGCGGAGTCCATCCTCGGCCCGAAAGGCGGCATGGTCATGGGCATCCTCATCAGCTTCGGCTTGATCTCGACGATCAGCTCGATGACTTGGGCGGGGCCGCGCGTCACCGCCGCGATCGGTCGCGACCACCGCAGGTTCCGCTTCCTCGGACTCACGAACCGAAACGGCGTGCCCGCACTCGCCGTGATCCTGCAAGCGGTTGTCGTGCTGATCCTCGTGGCCTCCGCGACCTTCGAGCAACTCATCAACTACGTGCAAGCCTTGCTGACGATCTGCTCGATGATGGTCGTGATCGGCGTGGTCGTGCTGCGCATCCGCCGACCCGACCTCGCGCGTCCCTACAAGGCATGGGGCTATCCGGTCACGCCGCTGATTTTCGGCGCGGTGAGCCTCTATGTGCTCTGGTTCCAGATCCAGCAGAAGACGGTCGAATTCCTCTATGGCCTCGGCACGCTCGGACTCGGCGTGCTCGTCTATTTCCTCTTCGTGCGCGGAGGAAAGGCGTCCGAAGACGGGGAAAGCTGACTTTTTCGCGGAAATCGGCGGGAAATCGGGCGCTTCGGCGAATAAATCGCTTGCAGGAATTTCTTAACATTCCTTAAATAAAGCACCGTCCCCGTCCACCCCGCTTCCCCGCACTTGTTTGCCCCATTCCGATCCAACGCGCGAATCCTCCATTCCCGGGATCAGTGAACCGAAGGCTCACTCCCCGAACGTCTTCGCTGCGCCCGATCCGAATGCCCCCGCCAGTTCCCACCACCCGGCTCCGGCCTTCGCGACCGGGCTCGCGCCGACGCCCGACTGGCCCGCCATCCTCGACGAGCTGCCCTGCGGTCTCGTCGTGCTGGGGCCGAAGCAGGAGCTGCGTCACGAGAACGCCGCGTGCCGACAATTGACAGGATACGGCGTCGCTGAGAAAGGTGGCGTCGAGGGATGGCTTTCCGCCCTTTGCCCGGACCCGGGCCACCGTGAACAAGTCATCGCCTCGTGGCGCGAACACATATGGAGAAACCAGCTCACCCGAACCTTCACCCTCCGCACCGTCGGCCAGAAGCCGAAGGAGATCGAATTCCGCTCTTCGCTCCTTCGGGATGGTGGTATCACGCTCACGCTCGACGACGTGACCGAGGCGCGGCGGGCCGAGGAGGCTTCGCGCCATGGCAAATGGAAATTCCGGGCGCTGTTTACCCATACCCGGACGGGTTCGGTGCTGGTGGACCGCACCGGTCGGATCATTGACGCGAACCCCGCCTTCGCCGCGCTCTGCGGAAGCACGCTGAAGGAGCTGCGCCTCTCGACCCTCGCCGGGCTGCTCCATCCCGACGAGGCCGACGCCCTCGCGGAGGCGGAGGACGCCCTCCTGCGCGAGTGGGACGGTTTCTCCAGCCGACGTTCCGTGGAGCGCGAGACTTGGCTGCGGACGCGCTCGGGGGAGAAACGGACCCGCCTCGTCTGGTGTCCTGTCGGGGAGCCGCCGGAGCCGCCCGCGATGGGCCTCTACCTCTTCGAGCCGCTCGATCCGGGCAGCGCCGACGAACGGCTCAAGGCGCGTCTGCGCACTGTTTCGCGCAAAGCGCAGGCCCTCCTCCAAGCCGTGCCCGACCTCATCCTCCTGATCGAGGCCGACGGGACGGTGGCGGACTATTCCCCGCCGCCGCAGCCTTGGCCAGAGCTCTCGCCCGACGATTCCTGGCGGCAGCGCCCCGCCGCCGAAGTCTGGCCGGTGCTGGGGAATCTGCTGGAGCAATGCCGGAGCCGCCTTTTCGACGAGGGCCGCGTCGTCCACGCCGACCTCCGCGGACGCGGGGAGGACAGCGGCGAATTCTCCATCACCCTGTCCCCCTGCGGCGACGGGCAGCTTCTTGCGGTGGTGCGGCGCTCCGCCGAAGCGCGGCCGGAACCACCCTCCGCCGCTCCCGCGCCTCCGCCGCGCGAACGACGCCAGCACGGCTTCCGCAACCAGCTCCAGCTTGTGACCAGCCTCTTCAGCCTCGAACCGCAGAGCGCGGCGGCGCGGGAGGCCTTCCTGAAATGGCAAGTGCGACTCCGCTCCATGGCCCTCGCCTGCCCCTACGACGATTCCGGCGAGGTCTGGGTCCTGCCCCTGCTGCGCGATCTCGCCGACGCGGTCTGCTCCCTCGTCGGACGGGGACCGGGGCGGCGCGAGGTCATCGTCACCGGGGACGAGGGACTCGCCCTCGACACGCAAATGGCGACGTCCTTCGCCCTGCTCGCGGGAGAACTCATGCGCCTCGTCCTCGCGACGCGCCAGCCCGGCCCCGGCCCCGAGCTCTACGCGAACCTGCGCCCGCATCCCGGCGGGGGCTTCTCCCTCGCGATGCGGCCCGGCACCCACCGCCGCTTCGTCTTCACCGACCGCGACGCGGAGATCGAGACCTTGGAGCTCCTCAGCGAGCAGATACAAGGCCGGATCGAGGCGACCGACGCGGAAAGCCCCTCCAAGGAATGGGTTCTCGTCGTGCCCCGGACGCGGCCCTGAAACCCGCTGCGGCGATGCCCTCGCACAAATACGCACGAGGGGAATTTCCTTTGCTAATTATGGAGATTTGAATGTAGCGTGAGCCGCCGCACGGCCCCCTGCTTTGCGGTGAAACCATCCATGGACGACCTCCCCTCCAACCGCCTCCGCCTCCTGATCGTCGAGAATGATCGGGTGACCGCTCGCGACTTGGAGGCGACCCTGCGCCGCCGGGGCTTCGTCGTCGCGGGGATCGCCTACTCCGCCTCCCATGCCCTCGACCTCTTGAACGGCGAGAAGCCCGACCTCGTCCTCCTCGACATCCAGCTCGACGGCCCCGAGGACGGCATCGAGCTCGCCCGCCGTCTGCGGCAGGAGCACGGCATCCCCTCCATCTTCGTCACGGGCTACTCCGAGGAGGCCATCCTCGAACGCGCCCGCTCCGCCCAGCCCGCCGCCTTTTTGCGAAAGCCATTCAGCGACGCCGAGATCGCCGTCTGCCTCGAATCCGTCGTGGAGCGTCGTATCGCGGGCGAGCGCCTCTCCCTGCGCCTGCCCGGGCTCGAAGCCGTCTCGCAGCAACTTCCGCAAGCCGTCCTCGCCACCGACCTCGAAGGCAACGTCGTCTACCTGAACCCCGCCGCCGAGGCTCTCACCGGCTGGCCCGCCGCTGAGGCGCTGCACCGCCCCCTCGCCACCGTTGCCCCGCTGAGCGAAACGAACGACACGGAAGGCGATGAGGGCGCGGAAGGCGGACGGCGCACCCTCCTCACCACCCGGAATGGCGGGTCTGTCAGGGTGGACGAGCGCTCCGTGCCCATCCGCGCGACCGACGGCGAAGCGGTCGGCCTCGTTACCGTGCTCGCGACGACGGTCGCGTCTGGAGCACTGCCCCTGTGCCAAGCGGAACCTGCCGAAATCCCCGCCTCGCCCGCCGATCCGGTCCATCCCGTCGTCTTCCCCCCCTCGCAACCGCCCACCGCCCGCAGCGAAGCCCTGCGCAAGATCGCCTCGCTCGCGAACGATCCGGCTTTCAAGGAATTGATCGCGAGGAAAAAGCCGTCCTCTGCCGCCGATCCGGCGGATCCGACGCTGGCCCCGCTCCCCGCCGTCCAAGCCCTTTCCTCTGCCGCCAGTGCATTCGGCGAGGCGGTGCTGCCGCCCTCCGCCTCGATCCCATTCGAGGAGGTCGGCGATCCCCTGCTGCGTTTCGACGAGGACGGCATCATCCGCTACGCCAACCCCGAGGCCGAGCGCGTCTTCGCGCCCGGACGCCGCCTCGTCGGCACCCCGTTCCGCGAACATTTCGACACGGGCGAACTGGAGCGCTACGAGGACCATTTCAACCGCCCTCTCGCCGACGGGCGGCGGCACCGCTTCGACTTCCACGACTCCAGCCGGGGGATGTGGTTCGAGGTGCGTGCCTACCCCACCCAAGGCGGCGTTCTCGCCCTCTTCACCGACATCACCGCGACCCGGCTGGAGGTCGCCGAGCAGGTCCGCCAGCACCGTCTCGAAGGCCTCGGCCTGCTCGCCCGGGGCTTCGCCCACGACTTCAACAACTCCCTCACCACCCTCACGGGCAACATCAGCCTCGCCCGCGAACGCCATCCCGACGACGCCGAACTCCAAGCCATGCTGGAGGAAGCCCAAACCGCCGCATCCAAGGCCACGGGGCTGGTGCAGCAGCTCATGACCTTCGCCCGCGGCGGGCGGCCCATCCGCGAGAAGACTCGAATCCCCGACCTCGTCCGCCGCATCCTGACGGAACAGCGTCTCAAGCATCCCGAGATTCGCTACCAATACCAAGGAGGCGATTCCGATCTCGTCGCCAACGTCGATCCCGCCCAGATCGGGCGGCTTCTCGAAAACCTCGTCGCCAACTCCGCCGCCGCCATGCCCGACGGCGGCGTCCTCATCGTGCGCAGTTCGCGCATCGCTCCCGAGGGCGTGCTGAAGGTCCGCGGCTCGCACACCCCGGCGGACGAGGACCACCTCCTCATCGAGGTCATCGACACCGGACACGGCATGAGCGAGACCGACCTTGAACGCGTCTTCGAGCCCTACTTCACTACCCGCCGCGAGAACAACGCCACCGGCATCGGCCTGACCGTGTGCGAATCCATCGCCAAGGCCCACGGAGGCTTCATCCAGCTCCAGTCGAAGGAGGGCAAGGGCACCATCGCCACCTTCTGCGCCCCGCTCGGACGGCATCCCGACGAGACCGGGGAAAGCGACGGAACGCCCGCCTATCCGAACTTCGACATCCCCCACCTCGCCACGGCGCGCGGCGGGGAGATCGGCGAACCCCTCCTCGTCGGCACGCGCATCCTCATCCTCGAAGACGACGCGCCCATCCGCCGCCTCATGGCCGCGACCCTGCGCCGCGCCGGGCACGAGGTCGTCGAGACCAAGGACGGACGCGAGACCCTCGCCGTCTACACCGACGCCTTGCAGCGGGGCGAGCGTTTCCACCTCCTCATCTGCGACCTAACCATCGAGAACGGCATGGGCGGGATCGAGACGATGCGCCGCCTCCTCCAGATCGACCCCGGCATCCTCGCCATCGTCTCCAGCGGCTACTCCGACGCCCCCGCGATGTCGAGCCCGGCGGCCTTCGGTTTCAAAGGCGTCCTGCCGAAACCCTACGCGCCCACCGAACTGCGCGCCGCCGTGCATCGCATGCTCTCGGCGCACCGGATCATTCCGTGAGGGGCGAACGGTCCGTTCATCCTCAATAAAAGGGAAGATGGGAGTCAGGGCTTACGCATGAAGCGGGAGCGCAGCGGGCCGACGGTGCTGGTAGAGAAGTTCGTGAGAACTTCTCCCCTCCGAAGCCCAAAGGACACCCGTCGAAGTTCTCACGAACTTCGCTACAAGGCTTCGTTCTCGCGACGTCTCGATTTTTCATCGGTTGATGTGAGGACTCGCAGTCTTTGCTGCGAGGATTCATGCGGAAACCCAGACTCCCAACTCCGGCCTCAGGTTCACTCCTTGCGCCGCACCACCGCCACCCCCTCCGCCGTCTCCTCCTGCAAGCGCAGTTGCCCGCAGGCTGCGGCGATGTCGTGGCCCTTCTCCCGGCGCAAGGTCGCGACGACCCCGGCCCGCCGGAGGATTTGGAGAAAGGACTCCTGCCGCGCCTCCGAGGGCCGCACCCAAGGCAGGCCCTCCACCACGTTGTAGGGGATCAGGTTGACCTTCGCGTCGAGCGGCTTGGCCCGCCGCGCCAAGAGGGCGGCCTGCTCGGGAGAGTCGTTGACGCCCTCGATAAGGATGTATTCGAAGGTGATCCGCTGCTTCTTCCGCTCGCGCCAGACCTCCAGAGCCTCGAAGAGCCGGGCGAGCGGGTATTTCCGGTTCACCGGCATGATCCGTTCCCGCACCTCGTCGCTGGCCCCGTGCAGGGAGATGGCGAGACGGATCTGGACGGGCAACTCGGCGAGCCTCTCGATCTGCGGCGCGAGGCCGCTGGTGGAGACGGTCATGTGCCGCGCCCCGATGTCGAGGCCCCAAGGCGCGTTGAGGATGGCGATGGCCTTCGTCAGGCGGGACAGGTTCGCGAGCGGCTCGCCCATGCCCATGAAGACGAGATTGCTCGCCGCCTCGCCCGACTCCTCCTCGGCCGCGACGACTTGGCCGACGATTTCCTCGACTTCGAGATTGCGGGTGAACCCGGCCAGTCCGCTGGCACAAAATTTGCAATCGTAGGCGCAACCGACCTGGCTGGAGACGCAGAGGGTGACGCGGTCGCTCCGACCGCCGTCGAAATGGGCGTTGGCCGGGATTTTGACCGTCTCGACGAGACGCCCGTCGTGAAGGCGGAACAGGAACTTCCTCGTCGCGTCCAGCGATCCCGTCGCGCGCACCACTGCGAGCCGGTCGAGGGAGAAGGCGGTCTCCAGCTCCGCCCGCAGGGCTTGGGGCAGGTTCGTCATCCCGTCCCAGGACTTCGCCCGTCTGCCGTAGATCCACTCCACGATCTGCTTCGCGCGGAACCGGCTTTGGCCACGCGCCTCCACCCACTCGATCCAATCTTCGAGAGTCAGGCCAAAGGCGGAGGGGAGTCTGGCAAGAGAGGCCATGCGGGGAGCAAGAAACCACGGATCGCGCGATTTGGCAGTCGCATTTTGGCGATACGGGCCTTGTTGGTGAGAAAAGGTTACAAATCCAGAAAATTCAGAAATTTAAAATTTTAAGATTATTTTTTGACTTTCCATAAATTTTATACTAATTTTACTTATGGAAAAGCTAACTACTAAGATTCTTCCCCTCGTCATCGCCACCGCCTTGGTCGCCATCTCCACCCCGGCTCTCGCCGGCGCCGGTTTCCGGCTCAACTCGAAATCTCCGGTTCCGAGGATGCTGCCCACCCCCCGGCCCTCTTTCGACAACTACGTCTTCGGATACGGCGGCTTCGTCTTCGGCTCCTCTTGGAACACCACCGGCTCCTGGCACGGCGACCCGGGCGACTGGGCGGCCCACTGCCCCGACCCCGTGGACCCCAACATCGATCCCACGAACGTCCCGATCAACTGGGAGCTCGACCGCGGCTGGACCTTCGGCGGCGGCCTCGGCAAATACTCCGATCTCTTCGGCGGCAGCCGTTTCGAACTGGAAGGCACCTACCTGAGCAACAGTACGAACAGCGTCAACTACGCGGGCATGGACCTCAGCTCCAACTTCGACATCAAGACGAAGGCCGTGCTCGTGAACTTCCTCAAGGAGATTCCCCTCGGCGGGGCCACCGGCTATTTCGGCGGCGGCATCGGCTGGGCTTGGACGGAAATGGACGGCGACATCTACACCATCCAATACAGCTCCACCAGCAGCGGGTTCGCCTGGCAGCTCATCGCGGGCATCGACTTCCCCATCACCGAGAGCCTCTCCATCTTCACCCAGTATCGCTACCTCGTGACCGACCAAGCCGCGTTCACGACCGACTTCGGCGATTTCACCCTCAGGTCGCACGACAATCCCGCGAGCCACTCGGTGTTGATCGGCGCCCGCGTCTCCTACTGATCTCCGATACCTGGCACCACTCGAAAAGCCCCCTTTTCCAATCCGGCCCCGTCCGCGGCTTTCCACCGCGGGCGGGGTTTTTCGTTGGCACAGGATGTGGAGCGGGGCACCGGGGAGGCTGACTCAGCCGTTGAATGGCTGCCCACGGAATCCACGGAATTTTTCCTTTCCGAATCCCTTTCCGAATCCCTTTCCGAATCCCTTTCCGTGAGATTCTGTGGATTCCTTGGGCCTTCCAGTCGCGCAATGGACGCGGCTACAGATCCAGCGTCGGACGTGCTTCCGTCGACTTCAATTCTGCTACCCCCGCGCCTTCGGCGTGGTGATGTAGGGAGCACGAAGATAGATCGGTTCGAGCGGCGTGGTCGAGAGAGCGGCGAAGTCGGCGTTTTGAAATCGCCCGGCGAGCCGGGCGGCGCTAGGAAAGGAGAGCTTCGCGCCGGGAATCGCCTCGACGACTTTCGCGTCGGAGCTGTGGACTGCGAGACCTTCGGCAAGGAAGGGGGAGAGATAATCGGCGATCGCGGTTTCGTCGACCAGCTCCGGCTCGCCTTGCAGCAGGCGGTCACGCACGAGCGCCACGAAGAAACTCCCGCGACGAGCGTCGCCGACGACGAGGTAGGAGTCCCCGTCCGTCTCCCAGGCTTCGAGGGAGTTGCCTCCGGCGACAGGCAGGCCCATCGCGACGGAGAGGCCATTGGCCACGGCGAGTCCGACGCGCACGCCCCCGTAGGAGCCGGGGCCGAGACCGACGACGAGACCGACGAGCCGCTCGCGATGCGCCTCGACGAGCCGCTGGAGCGGGGCGAAGATGGCGGCGTTGTGGGCGCGGTCGGTGGTGAACTCCGCCCCGTCAACGACGAGGCCGGAAGCGCGGTCATGGACGGCGAGGGAGGCGCGGCGGGTGGAGGTTTCGAGGACGAGAATCATGGGCGGGTCACGGTGACGCGGCGGAGGCCGTCGGGGGCGAGGTCGAATTGCAAACGGATGGCCGTGGGCGGCAGCATCTCCGGGAATTTGCCGGCCCATTCCACGACGACGATGCCGTCCTCGTCGAGGTAGTCGTCCCAGCCGAGGCCATGGAGCTCAGCTGCCGAGTCGAGCCGGTACCAATCGAAATGGAAAAGCGGAAGACGGCCCGAGAGGTATTCCTGGACGAGAGCGAAGGTCGGGCTGGTGACCTCGTCGGTCGCGCCGAGACCAGCGGCGAGTCCTTTGCAGAAATGCGTCTTCCCCGCACCGAGGTCGCCGTCGAGGGCGAGGATGTCGCCGGACCGCAGGGTCGCGGCGAAACGGGCACCCGCCTCGATCATCTCGCCTTCGGTGGCGGCTTGGAAATGTTCGGTCGTGGAGTTGAGAGTTGAGAGTTGAGAGGCTCGGAATCAACGAGTTGCCTCGATGCGGCAACCCGCTCTTTGGGTGAGTCCGGGCTTCGGCGTAAGCCGCTCATTTCCAGACTCTCAACTCTCAACCATCAACTCTCAACCCCACAATGCTCCCAGCCACGCGAAAGCGGTTCGGTCGTCGTTTCCACGATCTCGCCGATGGCGGTGAGGGGGAGGTCGGGAAAGGCTTCGCACCAGCGCGGGAGCAGATTGCGAAAGGTTCCCGGCGCGAAGGTCAGGAGAAGTTCGTAGTCCTCGCCTTCGCCAATGGCTTGCTCGATGGAGACGCCGACATGACAGGGTAGGGTCGCTGGGTCAACCCGGTAGCCCGCCCCGCTCGCGGCAGCGAGGCGCGGCAGGTCGGAGCCGAGGCCGTCGCTGAGGTCCATCATGGACCTGGGTTTGGCGTGCTCGACGAGCCACCAAGCCTCGCGCAAGCGCGGGACGAAGGCGAGGTGGCGTCCGCTCGCGAAGGAGCCGCCGAGCCGTCCGGTCACGGCGATAAGGTCGCCGGGCGAGGCTCCGCTGCGGAAGACGCCATGTCCGGGTTTCACCGCTCCGGACGCGGACACGGTGAGGACGGCTCCGGTCGCGGGCAGACGCGAGGTTTCCCCTCCGACAATGGCGCAGTCGAAGACGGCGGCGGCCTCGCGCAATCCGGTGTACCAGCCTTCGATTTCGGCGACGGAGCGCTCCGCATTCAGGGCGAGGCTGACGAGGGCGTGGCGAGGCCGTCCACCCATCGCCGCGAAGTCGCTGAGGACGCGGTTCATCGCCTTGCGCCCCACGAGGACGGGATCGGTGCCGGGCAGGAAATGGACGCCCTCGACGACGCTGTCGGTCTTGAGAAGCTGCCACTCGTCCGCGCCCGTGTCGATCACGGCACAATCGTCACCCGGTCCGGCGACGACGCCGGGCGGCGAGGGAATCCCCGCGACGAGCCGGGCGACGAGGGCTTCCTCGCCGATTCCGCCAAGGGTGTCGAGACTCGTATGCTCCCCGGCCATGGCATCAGGATGCCTCCGATTCCGGCATCATCATCAGGACGATGTTGGCGGCGTTGAAGACGACGTGCATGCCAACGGGAACCCATAGGCAACGGGTCAACTCGTAGGCGAGGCAGAGGAGGACGGAGAAGGCCCAAAGTGGAAGCAGGGCAGGCAGATTTCTATGTGCCACGGCGAAGAGCACGCCGACGACGACGGCGGCGAAGACGGGATGGGTCAAATGTCGCAAGGCACCGTAGAAGTAGCCACGGAAAAGAAATTCCTCAACGAGAGGGGCGGCGACACAGGCGATGACGACGGAGAGGACGAAATGGACGGTGGAATTGGAATCGAGCAGCATCTTGACCGGTTCCTGGACCTCAAGCTTGCCGAAGAGGCTCTCAAGGTAGTCACTGGCGAAATTCCCGACGAGCCAGCCGCAGATGAAGAGAGAGACGATGCCTCCGAAGAGAGAGATGAGGACGATGCTCCAAAGACGAAGGCGGCGGAGTCCGAAGAGATCGGAGATGCGTCGGTTCCTCACCCATTCGATCAATCCATAGGTCAGCACTCCGGCGATGAAGTAGAAGCCGAGAGTCACGAGAATGACGAAAATCCCGATTTCCATCGGCTGCACAGAGTCATCCCTCGCTCCGACTCCCTTCCCTGCCACGATAGCTTCCAGAATGGGATTGACGAGGAAAAGCATCGCCGGGAAAAGCACGAGGACGAGGTCGAAGCCGTCATAGTCCCTCATGGCATCGACGGCCCCGAGAGCGTCATAGGAATCGCGCCGCAGCCGCTTCGCCACCGCATAGACGAGCACCCCCATCGCGAGCGCGATGAGGGCGATCAACTCGAAGTCGAGGAGCACGTATTTGGCAGCGGTCTCGTCGTCCATGACGGGAGACCGCTCGTCTAGGCTCAAGCCGTCGGCAAGCCCCAAATCTGCTCGGCGTACTCCCGGATGGTGCGGTCGCTGGAGAATTTCCCGACCCTCGCGGTGTTGAGGATAGCCATTTTCGCCCAGCGCGCAGAGTCGCGGTAGGCGAGATCGACCCGCCCCTGGGTCTCGACGTAGGCACGGTAGTCGGCGAGGACGAGGAAGGGGTCGCCGCCGTCGAGGAGGCTGTGCCGCACGAGATCGAAAGACCCCTTCGGCGCGAAGGTCGAGGAGGTGAGCCAATCGATCACCTCCTTCAGCTCGGGGTCGGCCCAATAGACATCGTAGGGATTGTAGTTCGCAGCCCAGAGTTCCTCGACCTCCTCGACGGTGAGGCCGAAAATGAAGATGTTCTCGTCGCCGACCTCCTCTTTGATCTCGACGTTGGCCCCGTCGAGGGTGCCGAGGGTGAGGGCACCGTTGAGGGCGAGCTTCATGTTGCCCGTGCCCGAGGCCTCCTTGCCGGCGGTGGAGATCTGCTCGGAGATGTCGGCGGCGGGGATGATGATCTCGGCGGCGCTGACGCCGTAGTTCGGGATGAAGGCGATCTTGATCTTCCCGCCGATGCGTTCGTCGTTGTTGATGACTTCGCCAACCGCGTTGATCGCGTGGATGATCTGCTTGGCGAGCGCGTAGCCGGGCGCGGCCTTCGCCCCGAAGACGTAGACCCTCGGCACGAGATCGAGGCCGGGATTCTGGAGGAGACGACGGTATTGGGTGAGGATGTTGAGCAGGTTCAGATGCTGGCGCTTGTACTCGTGGAGGCGCTTGATCTGCACGTCGAAGAGGGCCTCGGGATCGACGACGATGCCGCAGCGGCTTTCGACGAGGCGGGCGAGACGTTCCTTGTTCCGCCGCTTCACCGTCATGAACTCGGCTTGGAAGCCATGGTCGTCGGCGTGGGCCTCCAGCCCGCGCAGCTTGTCGAGGTCGGCGGGCCAGTCGGGGCCGATGGTCCGGTCGATGAGGGCGGAAAGGCCCTCGTTGCAGGCTTTGAGCCAGCGCCTCGGGGTGATGCCGTTGGTCTTGTTCTGGAAGCGTCCGGGGAAGAGCTCGTAGAAGCTCTTGAAGAGATAGCGCTTGAGCAGGTCGGTGTGCAAGGCGGCGACGCCGTTGGTGGTGTGGCTGCCGACGACGGAGAGGTAGGCCATGCGGATCATCTTCGGCGCGCCCTCCTCGATGATGGAGAGCTCGGCGAGCTTCGACACGTCGCCGGGCCAGCGTTTCGAGACCTCGTCCTCAAGGAAGCGGCGGTTGATCTCGTAGATGATCTGGAGATGGCGGGGCAGCACCTTCTCGAAGAGCGGCACGCTCCATTTCTCCAGCGCCTCGGGCAGGAGGGTGTGGTTCGTGTAGGCGAAGGTCCGCTGGCAGATGCCCCAGGCCTGGTCCCAGGGGAGGAGTTCGTCGTCGATGAGCAGGCGCATCAGCTCGGCCACGGCGATGGCGGGGTGGGTGTCGTTGAGCTGGATCGCGGCCTTGTCGGGCAGGCCCTCCCAAGTGTCGTTCTGGAGGCGGTAGCGGCGCACGATGTCGCGCAGCGAGCAGGTGACGAAGAAATACTGCTGCACGAGGCGAAGTTCCTTCCCCGCCTCGGTCGAGTCGTTCGGGTAGAGCACCTTCGAGACGGATTCGCTCAGGGACTTCTCGCGCACCGCCTCGACGTAGCCGCCTCGGTTGAACACGTCGAGGTCGAAGTCGCGCGAGGCTTTGCTCTCCCAGAGACGGAGGTAGTTCACCGAAGCGCCGCCGTAGCCGGCGATGGCGATGTCCCACGGCACGCCGAGGATGGAGCGGGTCCCGGTCCAGACGGAGCGGCCGCTGCCGAATTCGTCGAACTGCATCTCGACATGGCCGTAGAGCGGCACCTCGACGGCGTACTCGGGGCGGCAGATCTGCCAAGGGCTGCCGAAGCGGCGCCAGTCGTCGGGCGACTCGGCCTGCTGGCCGTCGATGAACTTCTGGCGGAAGAGGCCGAACTCGTAGTTGATCCCGTAGCCGACGGCGGGGTAGTCGAGCGTCGCGAGGGAATCCATGAAGCAGGCGGCGAGCCGCCCGAGACCGCCGTTGCCGAGGCCGAGGTCGGGACTCTCCTGCACGACGTCCTCGAGGTCCTGCCCCAAATCGGCGAGGGCGGCGCGGCAGGAGTCGAGCAGCCCGAGGCTGACGAGGTTGTTCACGAGGAGCCGTCCCATCAGGTACTCGAGGGAGAGGTAGTAGGCCCGCTTCACGTTCTTCGCGTAGTGGCTGCGGCGCACCTCGCAAGCCCGCTCCATGACGCGGCCGCGCACGGTGAGGGAGACGGCCCGCCACCAGTCGCCGCGCGTCGCGGTCTCGACCCAGTGCGCCTGGTCGCGCACGAGGTGTTTGAGGATCTCCTTTTTCAATTCCTCGATCTCGTGGCGTTTCTCGTCGGAAAGGTCGGTGGCGGCGGGGGCGTAGGTCTCGGTCTGCATCGGTCGGTGGCAAAAAGGGGAGTTGCGGGAGGCGCGGGGGGTTTGGATAAGGCCCGTTCGTGGAAAATGCAATCGGTTCAGAGGGAGGAAGTTTTGTCACTTTCCCCGGACTTGGAAAGCAGGGATGGTTCCAGTCCGCCGAAAAAAATCTCGGTGGTTCACGTTTCGCCGATCCCCTTGAGCGTGGCGAAGCTGACCTTCTTCATCGTGGCGATGAACTCCCTCATGTAGGCGGTCTGCGCGAGGCGGCGCGTGGTCGCGGCATGGAGGCAGGCGGTGACGCCTTGCTTGCGAACGCGGCGGGATTCGACGTATCCCTTGTCCAGATAGGGCTGCACCGCCCACGCGGGCATCGCGGTGATGCCCCGGCGGCTCGCCACGAGCTGCAGGATGGCGACGGTCAGCATGGCCGTGCGCCGCACCGGATCGACGCCCGCGGGGCCGAGGACTTCGCGGACGATGTCGATGCGGTCGTCGGGGATGGGATAGGTGATGAGAGTCTCCTTGGCGAAGTCCGAGGCGGTCAGATACTCCTTCCGGGCCAGCGGATGCTGTCGGGCGACCAGCGCGAGGACCTCGTAGCGGAAGAGCGGCTCGTAGGCGATGTCCTTCCGCGGCTGCGCCTTCGACACGATGACGAGGTCGGCTTGGTCGTCCTCCAGCAGGCCGACGGGGTCCGGCTGGAATCCGGAGACGAGGTCCATCTCCACCTCGGGCCATCCCTCGCGGAAGGCGTCCATCGCGGGCATGAGCCAGTCGAAGCAGGAGTGGCACTCGACCGCGATGCGGAGCTGTCCCGCCTTTCCCTGCGCGATCCGCGCGATGTCGCGCTCGCTCTCGAGAAGGATGCGGGCCACCTCGTAGGCGCTGTGGAGCAGCCGCTCCCCGGCGGGGCTGAGGCGCAGGGGATTGCTCTTCCGCTCGAAGAGCGCCACCTCGAAATGCTGCTCGATGGTCTTGATCTGGTGCGAGAGCGCCGGCTGCGACAGGTGGAGCCGCCGGGCCGCCTTGGAGAGGTTCCCGGTCTCGGCAAGGGCGATGAGGGCCTGGAGATGGCGGAGGTCGATCATGCCGTCATCATAAACGATTTCGATGATGATTCAAAAAACTATCTGGATTGTGAATGGACGGTTTCCCCTTAGTAAGTGATCCATGAGCAACAGCATCCCTTCCGCGAACCCCGTCAGAACCCACAACCTCGGCTATCCCCGCATCGGGGAGAAGCGCGAGCTGAAGGTCGCCACCGAGGCCTATTGGAAAGGCAAGATCTCCCTCGACGAGCTCCTCGACACCGGCAGGAAGCTGCGCGAGACGAACTGGAAGAAGCAGCAGGCCGCGGGCATCGACCTGATCCCCGTGAACGACTTCTCCTTCTACGACCAGACGCTCGACATGAGCTGCCTCCTCGGCAACGTGCCGCCGCGCTTCCAGTGGCAGGGCGGCCAGACGGACGCGAACACCGTCTTCACCATCGCCCGCGGCACGCAGGACGGCGCGTCTCCGGTGCATGAGCACGGCAAGGAATGCGGCTGCGGCAAGGTCGCCACCTTCGCCAGCGAGATGACGAAGTGGTTCGACACGAACTACCACTACATCGTCCCCGAGTTCCAGGCCGACACGGCCTTCGCGCTCAGCGGCAGCAAGGTCTTCGACGAGTTCGCGGAGGCGAAGGCCCTCGGGCTCAATGCCAAGCCGGTGCTCGTCGGCCCCGTCACCTATCTCTCCCTCGGCAAGGTGCAGGACCCGAAGAACCCCGATTTCGATCCCTTCACCCTGCTCGACGGTTTGCTCTCCGTCTACGAGGATATCCTCGGCAAGCTCGCCGACGCCGGCGCAGAATGGGTCCAGCTCGACGAGCCCGTCTTCTCCCTCGACCTCGGCGAGAAGCAGCTCGCCGCCCTGAAGACCGCCTACGACCGCCTCGCCAAGGCCAAGGGCTCCGCCAAGCTGCTCGTCACCACCTACTTCGGCGGCGTGCGCGACAATCTCGACGCCTACCTAGTCCTGCCCGTGGAGGCGCTGCACTTCGACTTCGTGCGCGGCGCGGAGGACATCGACGCCGTCCTCGCCAAGTTCCCCGCCGACAAGATCCTCTCCGCCGGCATCGTCGAGGGACGCAACATCTGGAAAAACCACTACGACGCCTCCCTCGCCGTGCTGGAGAAGGCCAAGGCCGCCGTCGGCGCCGACCGTCTCTGGGTCGCCCCGTCCTGCTCGCTCATGCACTCGCCCGTCACGCTGGCGAACGAACCGAAGCTCGACGACGAGCTGAAGGGCTGGCTCGCCTTCGCCGACCAGAAGCTCGAGGAAGTCGCCGATCTCCGCCAGCTCCTCGACGGAACCGGAGCGCAGGAGAAGCTCGCCGCGAACCAAGCCGCCGCCGCCTCGCGCCGCTCCAGCGCGCGCATCCACAACGAGGCCGTCAAGGCCCGCCTCGCCTCCGTGCAGCCCGGCGACTTCGACCGCGCCTCCGCCTTCCCCGTGCGCCAGCGGAAGCAGGCCGAGAAGCTCGGTATGCCCGAGTTCCCCACCACCACGATCGGCTCCTTCCCCCAGACCGCCGAGGTCCGCAAGGCCCGCGCCCTGTGGAAGAAGGGCGAGATCCCCACCGCCGCCTACGAGTCCTACCTCGAGGACCAGACCCGCGAGTGCATCCGCTTTCAGGACGAGATCGGCATCGACATGCCCGTGCACGGCGAGTTCGAGCGCAACGACATGGTCGAGTACTTCGGCGAGCAGCTCGCCGGCTTCGCCTTCACCTCGAACGGCTGGGTGCAGAGCTACGGCAGCCGCTACGTGAAGCCGCCCATCATCTTCGGCGACGTGAGCCGCCCCGAGCCGATGACCGTGCGCTGGTCCAGCTTCGCCCAGAGCTGCACCTCGCGCCCGATGAAGGGGATGCTCACCGGCCCCGTCACCATCCTGCAATGGAGCTTTGTCAGGGACGACCAGCCGCGCTCCGTCACCACCCACCAGATCGGCCTCGCCATCCGCGACGAGGTCGTCGATCTCGAAAAGGCCGGCATCGCCGCCATCCAGATCGACGAGCCCGCCATCCGCGAGGGCCTGCCCCTGCGCCGCGCCGACTGGCAGAGCTACCTCGACTGGGCCGTGAAGGGCTTCCGCCTCAGCGCCAGCGGCGTGCAGGACGACACCCAGATCCACACCCACATGTGCTACTCCGAGTTCAACGACATCATCGCCGCCATCGCCGACATGGACGCCGACGTCATCACCATCGAGACCTCGCGCTCGAACATGGAGCTGCTCGACGCCTTCGTCGGCTTCCAGTATCCCAACGAGATCGGGCCCGGCGTCTACGACATCCACTCGCCCCGCGTGCCCGCCGAGGAGGAGATGGTCAACCTGATGAAGAAGGCCGAGGCCGTGCTGCCGCGCCGCAACCTCTGGGTGAACCCCGACTGCGGCCTCAAGACCCGCGGCTGGGAGGAGGTGAAGCCCTCCCTCCTCCACATGGTCGTCGCCGCCAAGGCCCTGCGTGCCTCGCAGCCTGTCGGCGCGTGATTTCGCGCTTGACCCCCTTGGGTCTCCGACCCGACCCTGTCGCCCGGGGCAGGTGCCAGCACCTGCCCCGTCTCCCTTTCCCCCCAATCCCTTCCTGACATGTCCACACCCCTGCTCGACTACCTCGCCAAGACCGCGCCCGACCAAATCGACAACGCCACCGTCGCCTACCTCGCCAACCTCACCGAAGTCGCGAAGGTCTCTCCCGGCATCGCGAAGTCCGTCGTGCAGGAGCTCGCCGACCAGCGCCGCCACCTCAAGCTCATCGCCAGCGAGAACTACTGCTCCCTCTCCACCCAGCTCGCGATGGGCAACCTGCTCACCGACAAGTACGCCGAGGGATACGTCTTCTCCCGCTTCTACGCCGGTTGCGACAACATCGACGCCATCGAGGCCGAGGCCTGCGAGCAGGCGAAGAGGCTCTTCGGCGTCGAGCACGCCTACGTCCAGCCCCACAGCGGAGCCGACGCCAACCTCGTCGCCTACTGGGCCATCCTCAGCACCCGCGTCGTCACGCCCGCCCTCGCCGAACGCGGCGAGACCAATCCCGCCAACCTCTCCATCGAGGACTGGAATGCCGTCCGCGAGATCACCGGGCGGCAGCGCCTCCTCGGGCTGGACTACTACTCCGGCGGCCACCTCACCCACGGCTACCGGCACAATCTCTCCGCGCAGATGTTCGAGGCGCATTCCTATCAAGTTGACAAAGCCAGCGGCCTCCTCGACTACGACGCCATCGAGCGGCAGGCCCTCGAACTGAAGCCGCTCATCCTCCTCGCCGGATACAGCGCCTATCCGCGCAAGATCGACTTCCGCCGCATGAGGGAGATCGCCGACAAGGCCGGGTCCGTCCTCATGGTCGACATGGCGCACTTCGCCGGACTCGTCGCGGGCAAGGTCTTCACCGGAGACTTCGATCCCTGCGCCCACGCCCACGTCGTCACCACCACCACCCACAAGACCCTGCGCGGCCCGCGCGGCGGGGCCGTCCTCTGCACCAAGGAGTTCGCCGAAGCCGTCGACAAAGGCTGCCCCATGGTCCTCGGCGGCCCCCTGCCCCACGTCATGGCCGCCAAGGCCGTCGCCTTCGCCGAGGCCAACACACCGGAGTTCCAGACCTACGCGCAGAGCATCGCCGCCAACGCCGCCGCCCTCGCCGAGGCCTGCCTCGCCGAGGGCATGACCGTGCCCACCCGCGGTACCGACAACCATCTGCTCCTCGTCGACGTGCGCGGCTTCGGGCTCAACGGACGGCAGGCCGAGAGCGCCCTGCGCCGCGCCGGCTTCACCCTCAACCGGAACTCCCTGCCCTTCGACCCCAACGGCCCCTGGTACACCAGCGGCCTCCGCGTCGGCACCCCCGCCGTCACCACCCTCGGCATGGGACCGGAAGAGATGAAGGAGATCGCTGCCGTCATGAAGCTCGTCCTCGCCAACACCCGGCCTGAGACCGTGAGGAAAGCCGGACAGCCCGACGCCCCGAGCAAGGCCAAGTTCACCATCGACCCCGCCGCCGAGAAGGAAGCCCGCGAGCGCATCGACGCCCTCCTCGCCCGCTTCCCCGTCTATCCGAATCTGGACATCGAGGCGCTGAAGGCCTTCTGCTGACAACCGGCGACGATCCTGACCCATGCACATCCTCGACCACTTCGCCCGGTCCGACGGCCCCACGCTCTCCTTCGAGTTCTTCCCGGCGAAGACCGACGAGGCCCGCGGGAAGCTGCATGACGTCATCGACGAGCTCGCCGCGGCGAACCCCGCCTTCGTCAGCCTTACCTACGGCGCGGGCGGCTCCACCCGCGACGCCACCCGGGCGCTCGTGAAGCACGTCAGGGAAAACACCGCGCTCGATCCCGTCCCCCACTTCACCTGCGTGAACCACCGCGAGGAGGACATCGACACCATCCTCCGCGACTACGCCGCGCTCGGCGTCGGCAACCTCCTCGCCCTGCGCGGCGACGCCCCCCGCGACCGTCCCGACCACGACCACGGCCTCGACTTCTGCCGCCACGCCTCCGACCTCGTCCGCCACATCCGGCGCTTCAATGCCGACGGCACGCATCCCGATCCGCGCGGCTTCGGCATCGGCGTCGCCGGCTTTCCCGAAGGCCACCCCGCCACGCCCAACCGCCTCCTCGAGATCGACCATCTCAAGGCCAAGGTCGATGCCGGAGCCGACTACATCTGCACTCAGCTTTTCTTCGACAACCGCGACTTCCACGACTTCGTCGAGCGCTGCGACCTCGCCGGCATCCGCGTCCCCATCCTCGCCGGACTTCTGCCCATCACCAGCCTCGCCAGCATGAGGCGCATGGCCGAGCTGGCGGGCGGCGCACGGGTCCCCGCGAAGCTCCTCCGCGACCTCCTCGCCGCCGAGGACGATCCGAAGGCCGTCTACGAAATTGGCATCCAGCACGCCTCCGAGCAAACCGCCGAACTGCTCGCCAGCGGCGTCGCGGGCATCCATTACTACACCCTGAACCAGGCCGGGGCGACGCGAGAGATTTTGGGGAATGTGGGGTGGCGGGTGTGATCCTTTGATCTGGAATCTGTAGCCGAGGCCATCGACCTCGGTCGGGCGTCATTAGAGCATCCGATCCGGCCTCACTGAGGCCGGCTACAGCGCTGGCGCGTCCTCCGACGTCTTCCCGCGATTCCACCCGTCATTCTTGACGACATGAACCACGATGGCGAATGGCGCTCGGTGACGCAGCTTGGATCGAGAGCCCTCCGGGCTAAGGTCGGGGCCAACCGATCCGTTATTCGGTCCATGAAGCTTGTGCCGCCTCCCGCCTTCGTCGCCCTCCTCATGATCGCCTTTCCGGGATTTTCTTCGTTCGCACTCACCCTTCACTTGCTTCCGAATAAGAGCTTCTTCTTAACCGCTTGGTTCTCGGACCCCAACGCCCCCAACCTGTCGTCCGAAGAAAGAGAGGCCCAAAGCCGTCAGAAGGAAGCGGAAATGCGTGAAGAACTGGAACGATTCAGAAACGACGAAAAGACCAAAGCCGATCTCGTTCTCATCGAGCAGTCGGTCGAGTTCCTGAAAGCCTTTCATCTCAAGCAGATCGAGGCCATCCTCGGCCCTCGCCAGGGAATCCAGGAGAACTACCTCCTCCCCGCCGCTTTTTGGTCTGGGGGGATCACCCTTTCCGCCCATCAGAACGCGGGCGAGGCGACGACCGCGTTTTTCCGGTCGGCGAACTCGGGGGCGTCTACGTGATCCAATACGAGAAGCGGGAAACGATCTCCGGCGGGGCCGTCTACCTCAAGCGCGACCATTCCTACCAAACCGACGACCGCATCGGCGAGAAGCGGATCGAGGCGAGGGAGGCCGAGCGGCCCGAGCTGGAGGCGATCAAGGCGGCGCTGGAGCAGAGGATCGCAACCCACCGTCCCGAGTAGCGCAACCCACCGGGATTCACTCCCGCCGCTTCAACTGCGGGAACAGCACCACGTCGCGGATCGATTCGGCCCCGGTCAGCATCATCAGGAGCCGGTCGATGCCGATGCCGATGCCGCCCGCCGGGGGCATGCCGTATTCGAGGGCGAGGAGGAAATCCTCGTCGATCTTCTGCACCTCCTCGCCGGCCTGCTCCTCAAGGCGGCAGCGCTGCGCGTCGGGATCGTTCAACTCGGAGTAGCCCGGCGAAATTTCCGCGCCGTTGATGATCAGCTCGTAGACATCGACGATGGAAGCGTCCTCCGCGTTCTGCTTCGCCAGCGGCACCAGCTCCTTCGAGACGTGGGTGACGAAGACGGGGTCGATCATCTTTTCCTCGACCAGCTTTTCGAAGACCTGCTGCGAGATCTCGTAGTCCTCCATCTCCGGCGAGATCTCCACCCCGAGCGTGCCGCAGCGGGCGCGGCGTCCGGCGGTGTCGAGATCCCACCAGTCCGCCCCGACCGCGGCGGCGACGAGGTCGCGGTAGCGGGCGCGCTTCCACGGGCGGGAGAGGTCGATGGTCTTCGTCACCTTGCCCTCGGCGTCGCGGTGCTCGATCTGCAGGCCGCCGCAGAATTTCTCCGCGAGATGGCAGACGAGATCCTCGACGAGATCGGCCATTTTCTCGAAATCGGCGTAGGCCCAGTAGGCCTCCAGCATGGTGAATTCCGGGTTGTGGCGGCGGCTGATGCCCTCGTTGCGGAAGCTGCGGTTCAGCTCGAAGACCTTCTCGAAGCCCCCCACGAGGAGGCGCTTCAGGTAGAGCTCCGGCGCGATGCGCAGATACATGTCCATCCCCAGCGCGTTGTGGCGCGTCTCAAAGGGCTGCGCCGCCGCGCCGCCGGGCACGTCCTGCAGCATCGGCGTCTCCACCTCGTAGAAGCCGCGCTCCTGCAGGTAGCGGCGGATCTCCGCGACGATGATGCAGCGTTTTTTGAAAATCTCGCGGGAACGCTCGTTGGCAACGAGGTCGAGGTAGCGCTGGCGGTATTTGATCTGCGGATCGACGACCCCGTGCCACTTCGAGGGCAGGGGGCGGAGGGACTTCGAGAGCACCGTCACCTCCTGGGCCTTCACCGAGGGCTCCTCCGTCTTCGTGAGGAAGGTCTCCCCGGAGACGCCGATCCAGTCGCCGATGTCGAGCAGCTTGTAGGCGGCCCATTGCTCCTCGCCGACGGCCCCTTTGTTCACGAAGATCTGGATGCGCCCATCGAGGTCCGAGAGGTCGAGGAAGTGGCTCTTGCCCATATCGCGCTGGGCGGTGATGCGGCCCGCGACGCGCACTGCCTGCCCCTCCTCGAATCCGGCGCGGAGTGCTCCGGGGGAATGGGTCGTCTCGTAGCCTTGGCCGAAGGGATCAACCCCGAGGGCGCGGAGGGCTTCGAGCTTCTCGCGGCGGATCCGGAGCAGGGTTCCGAGGTCTTCCACGGGCGGTGTTGCGGAGGGGTCTGACATGGTGGATGGGGGCCTCTTTGAAAAGGGCGGGTCGAAGCATGATCGACCCCCGGGAAAAATCAACTGGTCCGTGGAGACTCCCTTCGACGTTCGACCGAAGCACGGGTTGCGGCCACCGACGGCGTCACACTTTCTGCAACTGCCGTTTCAAGCTCGCCCGCAGGGCGAAGAAGGCGACGACGACGAAGGCGAACATCGCGAGGAGGTTCAGGGTGACGGTCTTGATGGCGAAGCCGAAGAGGGGCTGCCCGCTGTGCGGCGGGAAGCGGAACTGGCGCTCCGCCCCGAAGAAGACGTTCGGCGGGTTGTCCTGCCGGCGATGGTCCACGCGCTCGACCTCGGCGCGGGTGAAGAGATCCTGCACCTTGGTGTTGAGGTAGAGTTCGCCGACGGTGTAGCTCTTCCCGGCGGTCTCCCCGCTCCCGTAATAGGGTTCCGGGTCGAAGGTCCCCCGGTCGAGGTCGCGGCGGATGCGGGCCATCTGGCGTTTGACCTCGCCGGGCGATTTGCCGCGGATGCCGTGGATCACGGAGAGCGCCTGCTTGAACTGGTAGAGGCGCTCGTCCTGCTCCTCGGTCAGCTTCTGGTCGATCGGGATGAGGCCGAATTTCTGGATCTCCGCGTTGATGTAGTTGGTCAACCGGCTCGCGGGGTTGTGCTCGGCGTGGAGGATGATGATGGCCTCGTAGCTCCAGCGCAGGGGCATCAGGTGGCAGATGGCGGGCACCTTGAGCTTGCTCGCCTCCTCCTTCTGGTCGTCGGGCACGAACCACTGCCGGATGTTCTGGATGATGTCGAAGCTGCGGTTCATCTCGTCGTATTTGATGAGCGCCCCGCCGAGGATGATGTTCGGGATCAGGATGAGGGGGATGATGTTGATGGCCGTCTTCGGGCTGCTCACGACGCTGGAGATGAAAAGCCCCGCCGCGATCCCGACGAAGGCGGTGGAGAACATCCAGAGCAGGTTCGGCAGGAACATGTCGCGGATGCCGAGGATGGCGTCGCCGATGAGGAGGTAGATGACGCACTGGATCAGCGCGAAGAAGCCGAGGGAGAGGTATTTCCCGATGATGTAGCCGCCGACGCGGAAGCCGTGGTGGCGCTCGCGCTGGAGGAGGTTGCGGTCGCGGATGATCTCCTCGGCGGAGTTCGTCATGCCGAGGAAGAGGGCGGTGACGAGGCCGAGGAAGAGGTAGGTGGGGATGTGGAAGGCGTTGGCGAAGTTGTATTCGCCATCCTCGGAGTAACGCATGACCATGGCGATGAGCAGCGCGAGCGCCGGGGCCTCCAGCAGGGTCGTGGCGAGGTTGGCCCGGTTCCGCAGCTTGCTGAGGAAGGCCCGCTTGAACTGGTTCGAGAAGCGCACCCAGTCGTGCCGCAGCTTGCGCGGCGGGGCCTGCGGGGTCTTGTGGATGGTCGCGGTCTGGGCGGTGTCGCTGTCGTACTCGCGCAGGTTCACCTCTTCGAGGAGGCGGTGGGTCTGGAAGCGCTCGGACCACAAGGAGGCGTTGAAACGCCGCGCCGGGATGAGGTTGCCCCTCGCGTCGCGCTCGTAGATGATGTCGCCGCCGAGGTCGCGTAGGGGCGTTTCGAGCACGTCGAAGATGAAGTCGGGAGTCAGGGCGAGGATGCCCTCGGCCCCTTCGCAGGCGGCGGGCGCGGCGGCGGTGTAGATGCCCTCCTGCTTCCGCGCCTCGTGGAAGTATTCGAGCATCTGCGTGGGCGTGCCGAAGAAGGCCATGCGCCCGCCGTTGTCGAGGAGCAGGGCCTTGTCGAACATGTGGAAGAGGCGGCTGCTGGGCTGGTGGATGGACACGAGGGTGATCTTGTTGTGGGTCAGGCCCCGGATCATTTCGAGGACGTGCTCGGAGTCCTTCGACGACAGGCCCGAGGTCGGCTCGTCGAAGAGGTAGACGTCGGCGATGCCGATCATGTCCATGCCCGCGTTGAGGCGGCGGCGCTGCCCGCCGGAGAGGCTTTTCGTCTCCTGGTCGCCGGCGAGGCGGTGGCGGATCTCGTTCAGCCCCAGTTCGATCAGCTTCGAATCGACGCGGCGGCGGCGCTCGGCCACGGGGAAATGCGGTGCCCGCATCGCGGCGGCGGTGTCCAGGTTCTCCTCGACGGTAAGGAGGGGGTCGAAGGTCTCGTCCTGCGGGATGATGGCGATGTAGCTCTTCAGGTTCTCGTGCTCGGAGTAGAGATCGACGCCGTTCAGGTCGATGCGCCCGCTGCGCGGCTTGAGCTGGCCGCCGAGGGCTTTCAAGAGGGTGCTCTTGCCGCAGCCGCTCGGCCCCATCACGCAGACCATCTCGCCGCGCTGGATGGTGAAGGAGATGCCGTCGAGAGCGGGGATCTTGCGGTCGTAGCTGTGGGCGATCTCGCGCACGCGCAGGGTGGCGATGACGTTGCGCTCCTCCTCGATGATGCCCTCGGTGAAGTGGCAGCGGAGGAACTGGTCGCTGCCCAGCGAGATGACGCTGCCGTCCTTGAGCGGGGCCGAGCCCCGCACCGGCTGGCCTTCGACCGCGACGGGACGCTCGCTTTCGAGCACTTCGACCAAGCCCGTCTTCGTGCTGTTGTCGCAGCGGATGCGCAGGAGGATGCGACCCGGCGCGCCGGGGGAGAGGAGGATGTCACCTGGGGAGAGTTTATCAGGATCGTTCGAGACGAGATAGACGGTGCGGTTCGGCGGCAGGCTGTAGCGCCCGCCCAGCTCGCGAGCCTTGCGCCGCAGGTCGTCGAAGGAGATCTCGCTGTGGTCGGGGAAGTCGATTCGCTCCCGCGAGGTGACTTCGAACTTGTCGCCTTTTTCCAAGGGGCGCGTCCCGATGACGGCGTCGGTGGCGTTGAGGACCTCGACTTGGATTTTCAACCCGAAGGAGACGCGCAGGTAGCTCTGCTTCGTGCGGGTCTTCTCGATGAAGTGGTTCCCGTTGCCGTCGAGGGCGAGATAGAGCTGGACGGAGGAGAGGTTCTTCTTCGTGTTGAAGTAGAAGACGAGATCCTCGAAGGCGAGGACCTCCTCCCCGATGATGAGCCGCTGCCCCTCGTAGACGCGGCAGAACTCGCCCGCGTTGACCTGGCGGCCCCGCGCGAGGATGGGGGCGGGGCCGAGGTTCTTCACGAGAACGAGGCTCTGGAAACGGAAGGCGACGACGGAGTGCTCGTCCTCCGAGGCCGGGATGGTGATGTCGGCGGGCTCCTTGGTCGAGAGGACGAGGGATTCGAGACGGTGGCTCTCCCCGGACCCGGCCCGGCCTCCGGCGAGGGAGCCGCCCCCGTCGATCTGGGACAGCTCGCTCGTGTTGAGCTGGTAGACGATGTTGATCGCCTCCGAAGCGACCCCGAGGGTCGTCATGAACTGGTAGAAGGTGATGAGGTTCTCCTTCGGCAGCCCGGCCCGGCTGATGAGGACGTAGAGCTGCACCCCGAGGAGGATTTTGTCCTCCAGCGGCAGGGTGTTGACGAGGTTCGAGGCGATGGCCTCGAGATCCTGGCGGCGGCGCAGGGAGCGGACGAAGAGCTGCTTCAACTCGGCGTAGACCGTCTCGGGGAAGTCGTAGCGGAGGAAGCCGAGGATGGAGTCGATCTCGGCCTCGTCGGCCCGCCCGTCGAGTTTGGTGAAGCCCGCGAAGACCTCGATGAGCATGGGCAGCATCGACTCCTCCGTGCGCGGAGTCTCGCTTTTGAAGAGGGTGCGCTGGACGCGGCTCCAGAGGCGGCTGCGGCCTCGGGACAGGCCGGAGTCGGGGCGAGGCAGCTTCCCGGGAGACCCGGTCTCGGCGAGCGGGTCGCGCAGGGTGGGGGGAGGATTCGACATATGGGCCGGGAAAGGACTCGGGAACCTATACCACGTCCGCGGCGCTTGGAAACCCGTGATCGGGGGCTTTGCGACCCGGGACAGCGACGCTTTTTGACGAACGGGAAAAATTCGTCCATCTTTGAACAAGAGGGCGACCCGCGTGGTCGCAGACTCCGAACATGAGGGCTTCCCATCGCATCGCCGCGGTCCTGTTCGCGATTCTCGTCGCGAACCCCCTCTGTTGTTGCTTCGCCCAGCCCTCCGCTCCCGAGGCGGTCGAATCGCATGGCTGCTGCGCGAAATCGGACGCCGCCGACCACCACGAGGCTCCGGGCGAGGCTCCCTGCTCCGACTGCCAAGCGAAAAACCCGCGCCTCGCCGACGGGGGGAAGGTCCCTGTCCTCACCGTCGATCTGGTGGCGCTAGTCTCCCTTCCCGAACTGGCCTCGGTCGCTCCGCGTTTCGTGGAAATCGCGCTGCCCACCTTGGTTCCGGTCGATCCCGATCCCGGTCCTCCTAGGCTGCGCCTTGTCCTGCGCCAGTCTTTCCTGATTTGATACGCTGAGGTCGGCCCTTCGCCGACCCGCTCCGAACTCCCCCCTTTGCTCCGGGGTTTGCCCGGAAGGGGTCTCGGCGGAATCACCGGATTCCGCCACTTCTCGAAAGTATCCAATCCATCATCCTAATTTATTTCAAAAACATCATGAAAACCATCTTTGCTCTCTCCGCTCTTCTTCTCCTCGCCACCGGCCTCACCTTCGCCGCGTCGCCCTATCCGCTCAAGACCTGCCTTGTCACCGACAACGAACTCGGCAGCATGGGCAAGGTCGTGACGAAGGTGCATGACGGACGGCAGATCAAATTCTGCTGCAAACCCTGCGTGAAGAAGTTCGACGCCAACCCGGCGAAGTATCTCTCGAAGCTGAAGTGATCCCGTTCGCGGATCCGCCCGTCGATCCCGCCGGAGGCCTCCTGCGCTTCCGGCGGGGTCTTTGTTGCCGCCACGCAAAATCCGGCGAGGATAGAGCATGAGCGATTGCTGCTGCGCATACCACCGTCACGAAGGCGACGGAAAGGCGAAACCCGCCTCCACATCGAAATATTTCTGCCCGATGTGTCCCGGCGTCGAGTCGGACGTGCCGGGCGATTGCCCGAAATGCGGCATGGCTCTTGAGCGCAACCCCGCTTGGAAAGCCGCCACGGGCGCGCTCTACACCTGCCCGATGCATCCCGAGATCGAGCGGGACCAGCCCGGCGACTGCCCCGTTTGCGGCATGCCCTTGGAACCGAAGCGGCCGCAGGATGACTCTGAGGACCACCAAGCCAAAGAGATCCGCGACCTCTCCCGCAAATTCTGGATCGCCGCAGCCTTGACCTTGCCCGTTTTCATTCTGGCCATGGGCGGCATGGTCCCCTCGTGGCATCTCCACGAACTCGTCCCGAGATCCGTCTCGAAGTGGATCGAGTTCCTCCTCGCCACCCCCGTGGTCCTCTGGGCGGGGGGCGGTTTTTTCGTCAAGGCGTGGCGCTCGCTGGTCCACCGCAGCCCGAACATGTTCACCCTCATCGCCACCGGGGTGGGCGCGGCCTACCTCTTCAGCGCAGTGGCGGTGCTCGCGCCGGGCCTGTTCCCCGACTCCTTCCGCCATCACGGGGAGGTCGGACTCTATTTCGAAGCCGCCGCCGTGATCATCGTGCTCGTCCTCCTCGGGCAGCTTCTCGAGGCTCGGGCGCGCCGCCGCACCGGACAAGCGATCCAAGCTCTCCTCGGTCTCGCGGCCAAGACCGCCCATCGTCTCGTGGACGGCCAAGAGGAGGAGGTTCCCATCGACCGCCTCCAGCCCGGCGACCTCTTGCGCGTGCGTCCGGGCGAGAAGGTGCCCGTCGATGGGGTCGTCACCTCGGGGGGGAGCCATCTTGACGAATCCATGATCACCGGGGAACCCGTTCCCGTCGCCAAGGCCGAAGGCGATGCCGTCATCGGCGGTACAGTCAACCAGACCGGGTCCTTCCTCATGCGGGCGGAGAAGGTTGGCGACGAAACCCTGCTCGCGCGGATCGTGAACTTGGTGGCCGAGGCGCAGCGCAGCCGGGCACCGATCCAGAAGCTCGCCGACAAGGTCGCGGGCTGGTTCGTGCCGGCGGTCGTCCTCGCCTCCCTCGCGACCTTCGCGATCTGGGCGCTGTGGGGACCGGCCCCGGCCCTCGCCTTCGCCTTGGTCAACGCCGTCGCCGTGCTCATCATCGCCTGCCCCTGCGCCCTCGGTCTCGCCACCCCGATGTCGATCATGGTCGGCGTGGGGCGAGCCGCCCAATCGGGCATCCTCATCCGGAACGCCGAGGCCATCGAAGCGGCCGGGCGCGTCGATACCCTCGTCACCGACAAGACCGGTACCCTCACCGCCGGGAAACCCCACCTCACCGCCCAGATCGCGGCACTAGGGGAAGACGCCGACCGGATGCTCGCGCTGGCGGCGGCTCTAGAGGTCGGCTCCGAGCACCCGCTCGCCCGTGCCATCATCCAAGAGGCGCGAGAGGCTGGCTTGCCCCTCCCCCAGGTCGTCGATTTCTCCTCCATCACTGGCGGCGGCGTGTCCGGAAGCATCGACGGAGCGGAGGTGCTCGTCGGCAAGCAGACCTTCCTGCGCGAGCGGGGCGTGGATCTCCCCCAGGAACTCGCCGCCAAGGCAGAGGAGCTTGAGCAGTCGGCCCAAACCGTGGTCTGGGTGGCCGCCGGCAGACGCGCCTTGGGAGTGCTCGGCATCTCCGACCCGATCAAGGAATCCACCCCCGTCGCCATCGCCGCGCTGCACCGGCGAGGCATCCGCATAATCATGGCCACCGGCGACAACCCGCGCACCGGGGAAGCCGTCGGACGCGCCCTCGGCATCGACGAAGTCCGCACCGGGCTCAGCCCCGAGGACAAGATCGTCTTGATTCGCGAATTGAAGCAGCAAGGTCGCGTCGTGGCCATGGCCGGGGACGGGATCAATGACGCCCCCGCCTTGGCCGAGGCCCACGTCGGCATCGCCATGGGCACCGGAACCGACGCGGCCATCGAGAGCGCCGGGATCACCTTGGTCAAAGGCGACCTCGCCGGAATCGACCGGGCCGTCGGGCTGAGCCGGGCGGTGATGCGCAACATCCGCCAGAACCTTTTCTTCGCCTTCCTCTACAACGCGTTCGGCATCCCCGTCGCCGCCGGCATCCTCTACCCCCTCACTGGCACACTGCTCAGCCCGATGATCGCGGGTGCCGCCATGTCCCTGTCCTCGGTCTCAGTCATCGCCAATGCGCTCCGCTTGCGGCGGATGCGTCCCGGCTGAAAACGCAACCGCTTTCCCCACCTCCACAATGAACCTGCTCCTCCCCTTCCTCTGCCTCGCCTGCACCCTGCAATCCCCTCCCGAGGGCAAGGCCGACCGCGAATACGATCTCGTGATCGAGGAGCAGCGCTGGACCCCCGACACGAAGCTGCGCCCCGTGCGCGCCCTGACCGTCAACGGCGGCATCCCCGGCCCGACCCTGCGCCTCCGCGAGGGCGAGGTCGTCCGCATCCACGTCCACAACCGGCTTAAGAAAGAGGAGACCTCGATCCATTGGCACGGCCTCCTCCTCCCCAACGCGCAGGACGGCGTGCCGCACGTCACCACCCCGCCGATCCAGCCGGGCGCGACGCACACCTTCCAATTCGAGCTGCGCCACGCCGGCACCTACTGGTATCACAGCCACACCGAGCTTCAGGAGCAGAGCGGCGTCTATGGCTCCATCGTCGTCGAGCCGCGCGGCGGCGTCCGGGAGCGGGCCAACCGCGACGAAGTCGTCGTCCTTTCCGACTGGACCCTCGAACGCCCCGAGGAGGTGATGCGCACCCTGATGAGCGGGAACGACTGGTATGAGTTCAAGAAAGGCTCCATCCAGAGCCTGTTCGGCGCGATGAAGGCGGACGAATGGAAATCCTTCTGGGAGCGGGAGAAATCGCGCATGCCGGCCATGGACATCTCCGACGTGGCCTACGACGCCTTCCTCGCGAACGGCCAACGCGAGCACGATCCCGGCATCCGCAACGGCGAGACGGCGAGGCTGCGCTTCATCAACGCGGGAGCTTCGACCTATTTCTACCTCCAGTCCGCGACCGGGCCGCTGCGGATCGTCGCCGCCGACGGGCCGACGGTGAAGCCCATCCAAGTGAACCGCCTCCTCGTCGGCATGGCCGAGACCTACGACGTTCTCGTCACCGTGCCGCGGACAGGACGCTGGGAACTGCGAGCCACGGCGCAAGATGGCTCGGGCCACACTTCGGTCTGGCTCGGCCAAGGCGAGCCGCATCCCGCTCCCGACATTCCTCGACCGAACCTCTACAACATGGACGATCACCTCCTCGCCGCCTTGGAGGACGACGAGATGGAGATCCCCGCCAGCGATGCCGCCGCCCTCGCCGCCGAACCCGAGCGCCCCTTGCCGCCCTACGCCCGCCTCCGCGCGACGGCCTCGACTCGCCTGAATCCCGCGCTTCCCCGCCGCACCATCGAGCTGCGCCTCACCGGAGACATGGAGCGCTACATCTGGTCCTTCAACGGCAAAACCATGGCCGAGGACGGGGTCATTAAAATCAAACGCGGCGAGGTGCTGCGGCTCGATTTGATCAACGACACGATGATGCACCATCCCCTGCACCTGCACGGGCATTTTTTCCGCGTCCTCGACTCCCGCGAACTCCCCGACGCGCCCTTGAAACACACCGTCGATCTGCCGCCCATGGGCAAGTGCACCATCGAATTCGAGGCGGACGAGAGCGGCGACTGGCTCTTCCACTGCCATCTGCTCTATCACATGCACATGGGCATGGCCCGCGTCTTCTCCTACGAGGAGCAGGGGCCGGACCATCGGCCCGACTTCGGCGAGCACGACGAGGATCCGCTCTACTTCATGGCCTCCGGCTCCTTCCAGACCCACATGAACATGGGCATGGCCGGATTCATGAACGCCCGCAACGACTACTACGCGATGTGGGACCTCGGCTGGGACGACCTGAATCTCGACCATGTCCACTACGAGATCGACCTCGTCTGGAGCCGCTACCTCAATCCGAACCTCTCCGCCGTGCTCGGGGCGCGCCTCACCAACCACCACGACGCGACCGACCGAGCCTTCGCCGGGATCGAATACCGCCTGCCCTACTTGATCGACAGCTTCGCGCAGGTGGACAGCGAGGGCGACTTCCGTTTCGGTCTCGCCAAATCCCTGCGCCTCACCGACCGGATCTCCGTCTTCGGCGAGATCGAATACGACACCGGATCGGAATGGGAATGGTCCGTCGGGGTCGAATACCTCCTGACAAAACAGCTTTCCCTCATCTCCGAATACCATTCCGAACACGGCATCGGCGGCGGGGTGAGCTTCCGGTTTTGATCTGGCGCGTTCTTCGGAGGCGAAACCTGTAGGCGAGGTCATCGACCTCGCGCGGGTGCCGCGGAGACATCCAATGCGGCAAAGGTAGGGCAAGCCGTCTCCGAGCAAAAGGCGTCCTTCCCGCCGGAGGCCGAGATCGGCGGTTCAGTCAATCGCCGACAAGCTCCAGTCCCGCGTGGACCGCGAGGACGCGCTGGCGGACGTCGAAGGTGAGGAAACGCCGCGCCCCGAGATGCACGGCGGTGGCGACGTGGAAGATGTCGAGCGTCCGGTGGCCGCCTTTCGCCGTGGCTTGGCCGGAGAGAACGCGGGAGAGCCGCAGCACGGCGCTCATGTCGAAGGGAACCAGCACATTGATCCCGGTGGCGACATCCGACTCCCAATCCGCGATCATACGGTCCGCTTCGCCACGCGAATAGCCTTTCGTCCGGTCTTGGGAATGGAGCCAGACCTGAAGCTCGACCGCTTGGAGAAATTCGAACTCAAGCAGGGAAGTGAAATGCAGAGGCTCGCCCATGGCCTTGCGCTGGGCAAGCGCACGCGAGGTGTGCTCCTGCCGCCGATAGACCGAACACAGAAAACTGGTGTCCGCGTAATGGATCATGGTTCCCCGGTTTCCAAAGCCCGCATCTCCTCGACTTCCTCCCGCGTGAAAAAGCGGTCGCCCCAAGTTCTCTTCAGCCGTGCCTCGAAATCAGGCAAAGGCGGCAAGGGCTTGCTTGGGGCATGGTCGGGCGTGATGCGGGCGATGGGCTTGGAATGCTTCGTCAACAGCACTTCCTCCCCCCCTGCGAGCCAAGCTTCGATCTTCGGGAAGTCGTAGCGCAAATCACGGACCGTGGCGGTTTTCATAGCATCACGAATTTGTGATACTTTTCAGCAGATGTCAAGCGTCCGTCCGGGGTCATGCAACCTTTTTTGGTTTTTGGCCAGATCTGGCGTGTCGTTCGGAGGCGGAACCTGCAGGCGAGGTCATCGGCCTCGCACGGGCGTCGCGGGGACATGCGATGCGACGAAGGCGGGGCGATGCATCCCTGCCGAGCCGTCTTGGGGGAAGGGCGTTCTTCCTGCCAAGCGGCGCTCTGCTGGAATGAAACTCGCACAAAAAGACGCCATCGCGTCCTCCCGCTCATCCGCGATCCGTCGCATGATTCCTCCATGCGCATCGCCTCCCTCTTCTTCGCCACGCTTTTGCCGACCCTCCCCCTCGCTACCTCCGCAGCTGAAATTCCCTTCATCGATCTCGACAGCGACCGCTACCGGCAGATCCTCGTCGATCACGAGCCGGGCCAGTATCTCGGCCATCCCACAACCGCCCTGCTCGACGACGGAAAGACGATCCTGACCGTCTACCCGAAAGGCCACGGTCGCGGCGGAATCGTCTACAAGCGCTCCTCCGACGGCGGACCCACCTGGTCGGACCGCCTCCCCGTTCCGGAGTCGTGGGCCACTTCGCGGGAGGTGCCGACCCTGCACCGCATGACCGATGCGGCGGGGAAGAAGCGCATCGTGATGTTTTCCGGCCTGTATCCAGTGCGCATGGCCGTCACCGAGGACGAAGGCGCGAACTGGTCCGAACTGGCCCCGGTGGGTGACTGGGGCGGCATCGTGGCGATGGGCTGCCATTTCGAGGTGCGCGGCCGACCCGGCCATTACCGCGTCCTTTTCCACGACGACGGGCGTTTTCTCCGCGAAGGGTCGAAACAAGAGAAGCCCGTCGTCTTCACCCTCTACTCCTCGACGACGGAGGATGGCGGACTGACTTGGAGCCAGCCCTCGGCGATCTTCTCCTCGAGCGAGGTCCATCTCTGCGAGCCTGGCGTGATCCGTTCGCCCGACGGCAAACGCCTCGCCGTGCTCCTGCGCGAAAACGCGCGGCGGAAGAACTCCCACCTCATCTTCTCCGATGATGAGGGCGAGAATTGGAGCGAACCGCGCGAACTCCCGATCACCCTCACCGGCGACCGCCACACGGGGCAATATGCGCCCGACGGCCGCCTCCTCGTCTCCTTCCGGGGCATCACGCCGGGCACCGGCTCCGTCCGCGAGACCGGTGAATCGGTCGGCCCCCTTCCCACCGCCGGCGACTGGGCCGCGTGGGTCGGCACTTGGGACGATCTCGTCTCCGGCGCGCCGGGACAGTATGTCGTCCGCCTGATGGACAACAAGAAGGGCGCCGACACCGCCTACCCCGGCGTCGAGATCCTGCCCGACGGCACCTTCGTTCTCGTCACCTACGGGCATTGGACTCGCGGCGAGGAACCCTACGTCATGTGCGTCAGGCTCCGTCTCGAGGAACTGGATGCGAAAGCGGAGCGAGCTGCGAAAATCGCGCTGTCCCCGGACGGACGGACTGTCGCGCCCGCCGCCGAGTGAGAAGGCCGGAGCCTCGGTGAGATCGCGATGCTCACCCGCACCCCGCTTCCCGCTCGTCGTAGATGCCTGCCTGCGGGAGCTGCCGCCGTCTCGCGGAGGCCCGAGTCCGACCGGTCACGATGACGGAAAGGTTGATCAAGCGGACTTTTGACCGTAGAAATAGCCCGCAGCCAGAACGATCCACCCGGAGTCCCGCTATCCCATGCGTCCCAAGACATTCCCCCTCTTGGCCCTTTTGCTCGTCTGCCACCCGATTTTGGGTTTCCCGGCCGAGGTCCGCCATGCCCTCGTGATCGGGAACGGAGCCTATGCCCATACTCGTGCGCTCAACAATCCAAGCAACGACGCCCGGGGCGTTTCGGCGATCCTCAGAAAGACCGGGTTCCAAGTGACCGAACGCGTCGACGCCGATTTGAAATCGATGAAAGCGGCCTTCCGCGAGTTCATCGACGGCTTACCCGTCGGCGAGGACGGCCAGACCGTCGCCCTGATCTATTTCGCCGGGCACGGCGTGCAGATCGACGGACAGAACTTCCTCATCCCGATCGATGCCGAGATGGCCCGAGATTTCGAGGTACCGGACGAGACGATGCCGCTCGAAGCGATGATCCGTGGCCTCGACGGAGCCGGAGTCGACTTGGGCATCCTCATCTTGGACTGCTGCCGGGACAACCCTTTCTCAAGGTCGTGGCGGGGTGGCCGCTCGACCACTGGCGGGGGCTTGGCCATCCCCAAAGGGGCTCCTCGAGGCACCTTCATCTCCTTCGCGACTTCGCCAGGCGAAGTCGCCGCAGACGGGGAGGGGGAGAACAGCCCTTTCACCGAGGCCCTCCTCAAGCACCTCGCAACGCCCGGGAAAGGCTTCGAGGATGTCTTCAAGGCGGTCGGGAGGGACGTGGCGCTCGCCACCAAGGGTTCGCAGGAGCCTTGGTTCAACAGCAAGTTCTACGGCGATTTCTCCTTCGTTCCCGCCGGAACCCCGTCCGGGACGCCTCCGTCCATGCCCGTGGCCCCGGTCCCGCCGGAGAACCCCGGCGGCGGGGAAATCCAAGAAAAGCCGAAGGGTTCCCGTCTCCGGGATCCCTCTCCCGAAGAGGTCAAAAGAAGGGAGAAGGAGATGATCGCGGCGATCTCGCAGCACCCCCCACGGGTCCTCATCTCCAGAATGGCGGAGTCCGACCCCTCGGAGCAACTCCGGTTCAACGCCTGCTCCCAGCTCGTCAACATGAAGAATCCCGGGGCGCAAGGCAAGCTGCACAAGCTCTTCGAGGAGAGCAGCGACCCCGACTTGAAGTCCAACATCGCCAAACTCCTCTGGTGGGAATTCTCCGACAAATCCCGTGCCGATTTCCTCTACCAGGACTACATGAACCGGGGAGACAAAGGACCCGTGATCAACTGGGGGTTCTGGGTGCCCGCGCTCGTGGAGATGAAGCACGAGAGAGCGCTCGCCTCCTTCCGCAAGAGTTTCCTCACCAACTACAACGTCTCCAGCAACGCCAATATACGGCATCTCATGATCTTGAAGATGGGCCTGCCCATGGCGGCCTACGATTCGAGCTTGGTCTCGACGATCCGCAACCGGGTCAAGGCCCTTCCGAAGAGCGGCACCGACGCCGCAATCTATTTCGGCTTGGCCGCACTCGGCGACGAATATTCGATCGGCCGGGTCACATCGGCCCTCGACGAGCCGCTCGGGCAATACGACAACCCATTGGTGTTCAGCATCTTCGTCTCCAAACAGAGCTTCCGGAAATACGAGCACCTCTACGGCTTCTCATCCCTCGGTTCCGATAAAAAAGGGGTTGTGGACTACGCATTGGACCGCCTCAAGGAGTTTAAAAACCCCTCCCAATGCCTCGACGGGGTTTTCACCATCCTGTCGCAGGAGGAGTTGGCGGGCGGCAGCCCCAGCCACCCCTTCGCCTCGCTGGAGATCGACTTCCCGGAGACGCTCTTCGCAGACGCGGCCCTGCGCGACCCGCGCCTCCCCGAGGAGGGGAAGGCTGTAGAGCTGGATTTCAATATCGGTGGCCCCATGCCGGACGAGAAGCAGTTCGACAAATGCGCGCCAGGCCTCGCTGTGCAGGGGAACGCCGGGGTGGTCTCGTTCGCCTCGCGCTGGCTCGACAGCCCGAACCCCGCGATGCGCTTCCGGGCCGCCCGGCTCGTCAGCCTCTTCTCCGAATCCGAAAAGATCGAGAAAAAACCGGACAACCTGAAGGAACTGCAGACCCGGGCCGCAGCCGCCCTGGTTGATCTGTACGAATCCGCCCCCTTGCAATTCGCCGAGGCGGAGTTCGGCGATTTCCCCGGGAAAAAAGACATCCTGTATTCCCTCGAAGCTCTCGATCCCGAAGCCTGCCTCGCGCTCTGCTCCCGCTATTTCGAGCAGGTGGACGGATCCCCGAACCTCATGGTCTCCGAAACCGTCGTCTATGACGAGAAGGAGAAGGCTCTGAAAATCCAAAAAGAGTCGAAAAGCGACGCATTCTACGATACCGATGGGCTGACTTGGGAGACGAAGTTCCAAGCCGAGCGCGAATGGCTGGTCCTCGACGTCCTTTCCCTCTACATCAGGCTCACCGGGCTGCGCGACGAGGCCTTCCTTGAGCGCATCCGGTCGTTCCAGTTCCAGCAGCCCGTCGCCAGCCGGGGGGCCAAGATCAACAAAGAAGTCGGCCCGCTAGGCAGTCGGAAGATCGATTCGGTGGCCGAGGTGGCCGCTCGCATCAACAAGATCCTGTTCACTTCGGGCGAGCTGCACGTCTACCCCCAAGTGGTTCAGGATTTCCACAGTTCGGACGACGATGCGAGGAGCGAGGCGCTGCTCACCCTCGTCGAGGCAGCGGAGAAATTTTGACGCAGGGCAAGTGATCCCCTACGTGGCCTGACGCATTCAGCAGTGTCCGGTCCCTGTGGCTTGGCGCTGAGGTGTCGCTCCCGGACGCTCATGCCGGATTGACCGGGTAGGCCACCGCCGCAGAGTCCCGCTTCCGGCCATCGCGTTCCCTTTCCGACCCTTGACCCGCGTTGTCAGGATGACGCCGCCGAGCGGGGCCGAGACGGTTTCCAAGGCGGTCTTCGTCTCGCGCAGTTGCCGCAGGGAATGGCCCGCGCAGGGCGTGACCACCGCCGTGTAGTCCGCGAGTCCGGCGAGCAGACCCGCGTCGGAGACCTCGTGGATCGAAGGCGAGGCGATGAGGATGAATTCGAAACGGCTTCGCAGTTCCCAGACCAAATCCCCCATTCGCCTCCCGTTGAGCAGACCGCCGGGATCGTCGTGGAGCGGCCCCGTCGGCATGAACCACAGGTTCGGGCGCCGCGAGCGGACCACTGTCTCCTCCAGCCGCATCTCGCCGCTGAGAAAATCGGAGAGGCCCGGATGCCGCGCCGCGTCGAAGAAGCCGTGCAACGTCGGCTGGCGGAAATCGGCATCGATCACCAAGGTGGTCCGCCCCGCGTCGGCAAGGACGCAGGCGAGGTTCACCACCGCCTCGCCGAGGGGGTCCGTCCTCCGGTAGGGCATCAAGGTCAGGATCAGGCATCCTCCGGCGGGCAGGCGGAGGAGGCGGTTGCGCAGCTCGCGGTAGGGTTCGAGGAGGGGGGCGGGCGCGTCTTTCACCGGGACTTGCGACCTTCCCGAAAGAGGGGCGAACCCGGCGAAGGGCGCTTGCAGCCCCTCCATCAATTCGGCGACCGCGCTCCAGCGGCTCCGTTCGCGATGGCTCGCGAGGGCGGCGGCGATACCGATGGCGAGGCCGAGGAGGAGCAGGACCGGCAGGCTCAGGCCAAGCGGGACGACGGGGGCGGCGCGTCCGGGCAGGGCGGGCGCGGCGATCCGGGCGGCGGCTTTCGCTTCCTTAGACTCCAGCACGGCGAGTTGGCGCTTCGCCTCGAAGGAATGGAGCAGATGGCGCTGGTTCGCGAGCTTCTGACGGAGGTCGGCGCTCTCCTTCCCGTCGTTTTCCAAGATATGCTCGATCTCGACGAGGCGGCCTTCCATCCCCTCGATCTCGCGCTGGCAGGCCGCAGCCTCCGCTTCGAGACGGCGCAGCCGGGCGTTTGCCTCGGCGCGGGCCTCCGATTCCTTCCGCGCGACGAAGCGCCCGGCCAGGGCGTTGGCGAGGGCGGCGGCTTTCTCCTTGGAGAGATCCCGGGCGATGACGGCGAGGGCGTGCTCCTCGGGGATGGCCACGACCCGCAAGCGGGTTTGCAGGAGGCCGGACAGGGCCTCCTCGTCGGCGGCGCCCCAACGCTCCGCGAGGCTGCGGAACTCGGCGGTCTCGGAGAGAAGGGCGCGGCTGCCCAATTCCGCCGCCTGGCGGGAGATCTCCCCGGGCGGTTCAGGCCGGAATTTCGTTCCCGCCAAGCCTGCGGCGGCTTCCGGCGCGGGGTCGAGCTCGATCCGCGCCGTCGCCTCGTAGAGCCGGGTCGTCTTCGTGCGCAGAGCCGCGCCCGCGAGGAGGACGAGCGAGGTGAGCAGAAGGATCAAGGGCCAGCGCGAACGAAGGAAATGGAAGCGCTCCACCCAGCCCAAGGTTGTGGCATATTGGCCAGAAATCATAAAATCCATAATATATTGATTTTTCATATTTTCAAATCATTTCCGGGATAGCCGTTCGTTTCCATGGGCAAGCCCCTCCACCCGGAGCGGCGCTGAAACGGAGCACAAATCGGATTCGCCGATCCTTCCCCGTTTCGGATTCGACTTTTGAAAATCCCCTTGCGTCTCGCCCCCCTTCCGCCTTGCCTTCCCCTTGTGACCGGAAACCCCCAGCCCTCCTCCCTCCACGACCTCGACCTCCCCGCCTTGCGCGAGGCGCTCGCGGGCGACGGGGTCAATCCGCACCACGCCGCCACGCTCTGGCGAGTCCTGCACCGGGAGGGAGCGACCAACCTCGCCGCGTGCGACTTCCTCCCTCCCCTGCGGCGCTGGATCGACCGCTCCGTCGGCGAAGGGAAGGCCTGGTTCCTCGACGCGCCCGAACTCGTCGAGGAAATCCCCAGCAGCGACGGGCTGACGCGGAAATTCCTCCTCCGCCTCCGCGACGGGCAGACTATCGAGACCGTGCTGATGGGCTACGAGGGACGCCACACGGTCTGCGTCAGCACCCAAGCCGGATGCGCCATGGGCTGCGTCTTCTGCGCGACCGGGCAGATGGGGTTCGTGCGGCATCTCCGCCCCGGCGAGATCGTCGCGCAGGTCCACCACGCCCGCCGCGTCCTGCGCGGCATCGATCCGGCGAAACGCGTCCGCAACCTCGTCCTCATGGGCATGGGCGAGCCGCTGCACAACTACGATTCCGTGATGCGGGCGCTGGGCATCGTCTCCGACACCCGCGGGATCGCCCTCGGTCCGGCGCGCATCGCCATCAGCACCGTCGGCGTGGTCCCCGGCATCCGCCGCCTCGCCGAGGAGGGCCGCCCCTACCGCCTCGCCGTGAGCCTGCACGGGTCCAGCGAGGAGGAACGAGCCGCCCTCGTCCCCGCCTCGAAGCGCTGGCCGCTCGCCGAATTGATCGGCGCCTGCCGCGACTACGGCCGGGCCACGGGAAAGCGCATCTTTTTCGAGTGGACCCTGATCGAAGGCGAAAACGACTCGCCCGCCACCGCGACGCGCCTCGCCGCGCTGCTCGCCGGGATGGACGCGCACGTCAATCTCATCCCCCTCAATCCCACGGGCGGCTACGGCGGCATCGAGAGCCGCCCCGAGTCGGCGCGGCGCTTCCAAGCCATCCTCCGTGAGGCCGGCTTCCCCTGCACCTTCCGCCAACGCCGGGGCATCGACGTGGCGGCGGGTTGCGGGATGCTGCGGGCGGCGAAGCGGGATCGACGTGTTGAAAAAACGGGGGTGGCGGGGTAGACTGCCCCTATGTCAGCGGTGGTTTCCTGTCCCCCATGCGCGGAGGCGATGACCTTCGGGGAATATCTCGTCTGGGAGGAGGGGCAGGAGGAGCGGCACGAATACGTCAACGGCCAAGTCGAGGTCATGGCCGGGGCGACCGATTCGCACGAATTGGTGTCGGGCAATCTCGCTGTCGCTATCCACGGCCATCTTCGCGGCAAAGGCTGCCGGGTTTACAAAGGGGGCATGAAGCTCCGCTACCGGGCCGGGAGCGTCGATCTCTCCTACTACCCCGACGTGATGGTCACCTGTGACCCCGCCGATGCGCACCCGAACTTCAAGGAGCGCCCCAAGTTCCTCGCCGAAGTGATGACGCGCTTCAAGCAGGACCATTTCGAGAAGCTCTTCATCTACCGCCAGATCGAGAGCCTTGAGGAGTATCTGATCGTCGGCCAGAACTCCGCCGAACCCGTTGCGTGGCTCTACCGCCGCGAGACCGGCTGGGCCATGCCCGAACCCGTCGCCTCAGGCGGAATCGAACTCGCGAGCCTCGATCTGCGGCTGTCCTTGGAGGATCTGCACCGCAGTTGAGGCGATCTTGTCAGGCGAAGAAACGCCATGTCCCTCCCCTCCATCATCGCCGACCGTTTCGACCGGTCTTTCGCCCTCTATCGCGACTTGATCGATTCCATCGACGAGGGGGCGCTCGACTCCAAGCTTCCCGACCTCCCGTCGAACACGGTGGGATTGCAACTCTGGTGCGTGGTGGGCGCCCGGGAGAGCTTCGCCTTGGCCATCCAAGCGAACGAGTGGTCGGGGTTCTCCTGCTCCCTCGACTCGGTCACCGAGAAAGCACCCGTTGCCGACGCACTCCGCCGCTCGGCCGAAGGCGTTTCGGAGGTCCTCGGCACGGTCGATTCCTTCACGGAGGTCCAGAACCGGCTGATCGTCGATCTACTGGAGCACGAAGCGGCGCATCAAGGTCAACTGATCCGGTATCTCTACGGTCTGCGACTTGCGATTCCCGACAGTTGGAAGGCACGATACGCTTTGGGATAGGAAGCGACGCCGGACATCCTTGCCGCCGGATCGATGGAGAGGAGAACAGGACGGTTCCAAGAAAACACTGGCGCAGTTCCCGATTTGACACCCTGCGCCGTCGCCTCTTTCGTCCCGGCATGTTGGAGGAATCGGAAGCGCGGCATCGCATTCTGGAATGGACCAGCCCCGGTTCCGTGATCTGGGTGCCGTTGGAACTCGCCCTCGACCAGGTCCTCTCCCAGGAAATCGTCGGCCTGATCGACTCCCCCCCTTTCGACAACTCCAGCATGGACGGCTACGCGGTGCGCGCCTCCGAAGCCTTCGCCGGGGCGAGACTGCGCCTCGTGGAAACCGTCCAGCCCGCCGGAGGCGACCTCGGTCTGACCTTGGATGCGGGCGAAGCGATCCGCATTTTCACCGGGGCGCCCCTCCCCACCGGAGCCGACGCCGTGGTGATGCAGGAGGATGTCGAAGTCGCGGGGGGCATCATCACTTTGCATGAAGGAGTCGAGCCGGGAGAGAACGTCCGCCGTCGCGGCGGCGACGTTTGCGCGGGCCAGATCCTGCTGCGCCGAGGGGAGGTCCTCACGCCAGCGCGTCTCGGACTGCTCGCCTCGCAGGGCATCCCCGAGGTGCCTATCCACGCCAGGCCGCTTGTCCAAATCGTGACCACCGGCGACGAGCTCGTCGAACCGGGCGCCCCTCTGCTGCCCGGCGAAATCTACAACAGCAACTCCCCCATGCTCCAAGCCGCGGTGGCGCGGGCGGGGGCCATCGGGGCCGCCTCCCATGCCATCGACAATCCCGAAATCTTGCGGGAAACCTTGAGCCGCGCCCTCGCCGCCGCCGATCTCGTCGTCGTCGCGGGCGGCGTGTCGGTGGGCGAGCGGGATTACGTGAAGGAGACGCTGACGGAACTCGGGGTGGAGACGGAATTCTGGCGGGTGCGGGTGAAGCCGGGCAAGCCTTTCCTCTTCGGTCGCCATCCCGACGGCACCCTCGTCTTCGGCCTGCCGGGGAATCCGGTCTCGGCCTTCGTCACTTTCACGCTCTTCGTCGCTCCGGTGATCCATCGACTTCTCGGCCACGAAGTCGAGGCGGGTCCCGCCGGGCCAGGCACGCTCTCCGGTATCGCTGCGGAGGCGATGGCCAATCCCGGCGACCGTCCCCACTACCTGCGCGGCATCGTTGAAAACGGCCGGGTGCGCCTCTCCGGCACCCAGCAATCCCACGCCATCTACGGCCTGAGCCGGGCGAACTGCCTCATCCGCCTCGCACCCGATCAATCCGTCGCTCCCGGCGAACCTGTGATCTACCGCCTGATTTGAGAAATTTTCTTACTCCTTACTCTTACCTCTTACTCCTTACTCAATCCTCGTTTGGCCTAGCGACGTCGAGTAAGAGGTAAGAGTAAGGAGTAGGAGGTGAGAGACACGAACAACCCTTTTACCTTTCCCTTTTTCCCTTTTACCTTTCACGGCGGTCGCAGGCCGCCCCACCCCCATGTCCGAACCCGTCACCGATCTCAACGTCGTCTTCAACGTCCCCCTCCCCGCCCCGGCCCTGCTCATGCACGAGCGCCCGCGCACGGAGGAGCAAGCCGCCACCGTCTCCTCGGCCCGCCGCCGCATCGAGGACATCCTGCACGGACGCTCCGACCGTTTCCTCGTCATCGTCGGCCCCTGCTCCATCCACGACCCGGCGCAGGGGATCGCCTACGCGGATCGGCTCGCCGCTTTGTGCGGGGAACTGAACGAGCGCCTCGAGATCGTGATGCGGGTCTATTTCGAAAAGCCGCGCACCTCGGTGGGCTGGAAGGGGCTCATCATGGACCCCGACCTTGACGGCACCGCGAACCTTTCCGAAGGACTCCGCATCGCCCGCGAAGTGCTCGGGGAAATCGTCGGGCGCGGCCTGCCCACGGCGACGGAATTCCTCGACCCCATCACCCCGCAGTATCTCGCCGACCTCATCTGCTGGGCGGCCATCGGAGCGCGCACGGTCGAGTCGCAGACGCACCGCCAGATGGCCTCGGGACTCTCCATGCCGGTGGGGTTCAAGAACACGACCTTCGGCGGTATGGCCGCGGTGGTGAACGCGCTGAAGGCGGCCAAGGCCCCGCAGACCTTCTTCGGAATCAGTCCCGAGGGCGTCGCCTCGATGGTGAGCACGCGCGGCAACGCGAACTGCCACACTGTCCTGCGCGGCGGCGACGGCGGGCCGAACCACGATCCCGCTTCGGTCGAGGCGGCGGTGGCGGACTTGGAGAAAGGCGTGGTGAACCCTGCCCTCGTCATCGACGCCAGCCACGCGAACTGCTCGAAGGATTTCCAAAAAATGCCCGGCGTCTTCGAGGAGATCGTCGCGCAACGCGCCGCCGGGAACCGCCGCATCGTCGGCGCGATGCTCGAAAGCAACCTCGTCGAGGGAAACCAGAACATCCTCGAAGACCGCGCCGCCATGGTCTGGGGACAATCCGTCACCGACCCTTGTATCAGCTGGGAAACGACGGAGCGAATCTTGCGCGAGGCGGCGGAGCGACTCGCTCAGTAAAAGGTGAAAAGTGAAAGGTAAAAGGTGGACCGTGAAGGTGGCGTTTTGATGGATGGACGGGAGGGGCTTCTGCGCTCCGTCTCGCGCTCTTTCTACCTGAGCTTGCGCTTCCTCCCCTCCCCGATGCGCGGGCCGGTTTCGCTGGGCTATCTCCTCGCCCGCTTCAGCGACACGCTTGCGGACGCGCCGGGCTTGCCGGAAGACGAACGCCTTGGCCTACTCGACGATTTCCGGCTCGTCATCTCGGGGGAACGAGACCGCCTCTTGGGCGATCCCGCTTCGCTCGCCGGGCGGCTGGCCCATCCGGGCGAGCAGGCCCTGGTCTCGCGGGCCGATGAACTCGTCGCTGCCTATCGTGCCCAAGACCCCGTCCTTCGTGAACTCCTCGCCGAAGTCCTCCAGACCATCCTAGAGGGTCAGGTCTGGGACTTGACCGCCTTCGCTTCCGGTCCCGCCGCCTGCGCCGGTACCGGCGATCTGCTCCTCTACACCCATCGCGTCGCCGGCTGCGTCGGCGAATTCTGGACGAAAACGGCCTTCGCCACCCTCGAGGAAGGTTTCGCCGATCCCGACAAATTCTCTTCGATGCTCGCGAGAGGAGCCAGACTGGGCCAAGCGCTGCAACTAGTCAACATCCTCCGCGACCTGCGCGAGGACTTTGCGCGTGGCCGCTGTTACCTGCCCGTCGACGAATTGCGCGCCGCCGGATGGGACGGCGCGGGACTCCCGTCCTCTGCCATGGTCGAGCCGGTGTTCCAGCGTTGGCTCTGGCTTTGCCGCGACTTTCTCGAAAAAGCGGAGACTTACACCAAAGCCGTCCGCGAACCCCGCGTCCGCTTCTGCACGCGGCTGCCCATGCGGCTCGCCGAAAAAACCACACGGCTCCTCGACGAAGCCGGAGCGGAGCGCGTCCTACGCGAACGCATCAAAATCCCTCGGTCCGCCGTTTGGCGGTCGGCGCTGTGGTCGGCGTTGTGCTGATCGGTCTCGAACAAGACGGCATCGTCGTCAAGCAAAGCCCGGCGAGAAACCTTCGCCGCTCACCCGAAAAAGGCCTCCCACTCCGCTTCCTTGAAACCGACGAGACCGCCCTTCGCGGTGAGAAGGAAAGGGCGCTTCACGAGGTTCCCGTTCGAGGCGAGCAGGGCGATGGCTTCGTCTTCGGCCATCGACGGCAGCGTTTCCCCCAGCTTCATCTCCCGGTAGTCGCCGCCGGAGGTGTTGAAGAGCCGCTTCAAGTCCCCTCGATAGATGACGAGCATCCGCCGCAGATCCGCCTCCGACGGCGGCTGCTCGCGGATGGGGATCTCCTCGAAGGCGAGGCTGCGGGCCTTGAGCCACTTCACGGCCTTCCGGCAGGTGTCGCACTTGGCGTAGGTGTGGATGCGCATGGTCGGGAAAAGGAAAGGGGAGGCGCGAGCCTCCCCTTTGGTAAAGGAAAACCTTCGCGGGAGGGCGGCTCAATGACCGTCCCCGATGACGATGGGCTTGTAGCCCCCTTTCGACCGGAAGTAGAGGAACAGGCCGAGGTAGGCGAGGAGCATGAAGGAGGGGAAGATCGCAATTTTGGCGAGCGAGTGTTTCGGCGACTCGTCGGCAATCCGTTTGACCTCCGCCACCAGCTCCGCCTTTTTGCTTTCGTCTTCCACTTTGGCAATCTCGGCGTCGATGGCGGCGGTATCGACATTGCTGTAGGTGCCGAAGAGTCCCTCGGCCGCGACGACCGTCTTCAACGCGGGCTTGCCGTCTACTTTCTCCACGATGGCCGGGATCGACGAGGCGAGGAGTGGGCTTTCGGCGAGTTCGGCCTTCTGCGTGTTGATCTGGAAGAGACCGAGCAGGGGGAAGCCGATCGCTCCGCAGGCGAGCATCCCGATGCCGGAGATGGCGTTCAGCGTCAGGGCTCCGCCTTTCGGGGTCTGCTCGGACACGATGCCGAGCATGGTCGGCCAGAAGAAGGTTTTGCCGAGACCGTAGAGGGTCGCGGCGACGATGAGCACGGCGGCTTGCGCGGTGCTGAGCCAGACGAGGCCGATGATGGCGAGAACCGCGGAAACGATCAGCAGCCCAAGCGGAGTCAATGCATGGACGATGGGGCCGGCGAAGAAGCGGAGCACCAGCATGATCAGCGAGGTGTAGATGAGCACGGCCACCGGGGGGAATCCGTTTTGCTGGGCGAAGGAGGCCATCGCGGCGGTGATCCAGCCGTCGGTCCCGATCTCCGTGATGGCGAGCGGCATCATGATGATCACGAGCACCGCCATGAGCCCGCGGCCCAGCGATTTCGTGTAGATGCCCATCGCGAGGGCCGAGACTACGCCGACGACGATCCCGATGATCCAGGAAGACTTGTGCGTGAGGTCGGGTGCGATGCCGGCTTCGCGGCAGAAGATCGAGATTTGCAGCCCTACGAGGGTTCCTGCGACGAGAGCGCCGAAGGCGCCGAACTCCCCGAGCATTTCGCGATAGCTGACACCGGAGGAGACACGCTCGCTGACGGGGAACTTCTGTTTGATCAGCATCGCCCCGTAGATGAGGGTGGGCACGGCGATGATGCCGACATTCACCGCCCAAGGTGCGTTCTCAAGCGCCTTTTCGAGGACGATGACGATGATGCCCATCAGCACGAGCCCACCCGGCCAAGCCGCATGGAGGATGTTGAGCCACTTCGTCTTGTCGCGGCTGAAGATGGTGGCGACGACCGGGTTGATGAAGGCCTCCACCGACCCGTTGCCCAAGGCGGCGATCAAGCTGCCGACGACGAGGATATTGTAGGCGAGCGAGGTGTTGCCGCCCTTGGAGATGAAATAGGCCGCCACACCCAAGGTCGCCCAGATCAAATGGCTGGCGAAGGCGAAGAGCATCGCCGCCTTGTAGCCGACCTTGTCGATGAACAAGCTGAACAGGATGATGCTCACGGCGAAGGGCCAAATCCCGATGCCGGCCAAGATGCCCAACTGCTGCTTGTCTAGATTGAATTCCTTTCCCCAGACGCCGAGGAGTTCGAGGCGTCCGACGAAAGCGAAGCCGGTGGTGATCAGGGCAATGAAGCAGCCCCAGAACAGGGCCTTCGAGGGTTTTTGGTCGCTCATAAGCTGGATGGAATCGAGAAGGAAAGCCGACGAGGGTTGAGAAAGTCGCCGGAACGAGGCGCTTTCTTATCAAAACGACCGGGTTCCACAAGCATAAATGACGACAAAATCGCGTCATGCCCTCCAAACGGGGGATTTCCGCCGTTCCGATCCCCTCCTCCTTGACACTGGACTCGCTCTGGTGTTTCTCTTTCTGGAAAATATTGAATATTGCATTTTTGAAATTTTGTTCAATTTTTAGAGTCGTTCCTGCTATTCGATTTCTGCCAGTCCTCCCCCATGGCTGACGCCGCCGCCAACCCCTTCCTCGACGATCTCTTCGTGGACCATCCCGCGAACCTCCCCGGCGTCGCCCGCATCCATCGCGAGGCCTTCGCCCGGGTGGTCGAGGCGGTGGAGCGGCTCCTTCCTTCCAACGAAGAGGGCGAAGGGTCCGCCGTCCCGCCCGGTCCCGGCCGGCTCCTCCTTCTGACCGCGCCGGAAGCCGGCTACGGGAAGTCGCATCTCGTCGCCCGTCTGCGCGACCATCTCGGCGCGGCCGTTCCGACTTTGCTCCTGCCATTCGACCGCTCCCGCCCCGCGACTTGGCCGGTGGCTCTCTCCTCGATCCTGCGGCAGTTCTCCGCGTACGCCTCGCCGGGGCGTCCGCGAATCGCTCCTCTCGACGAATTCTCCCGCCGTTTCCTCGCCCGGCTCCTTCTCGATGGATTGGCCAAAGGCGCGGTGGATCCCCGCGAATGCCCGGTGGACCCGGCGAGGCTGCGGGCGGAGTCCGCGACCCTCCTCGCCCGCGAGCCGGATTCGCGCCTCCTCCTCTGGCTGGACAAACGCGCCGCCGATTTCGCTCGCGCCGCCGGACCCGAGCTGCCCCGCCGCTTCGGCATGGGGGACGGCGAGCTCGCCTTCTGGACCCGCCTCTTCGTCGACCTGAACCTCCGCGAGGAGGGTGCCCTCGACCGGCTCCGGGGCCTCTCCAACGGCGAGGCGCGCGAACGGCTCCTGCAACTGCTCCGCATCGCCACGGACCATCGCCCCGCGATGCTGGTGGCCGACGCCCTCGACGGATTCCACCGCTCCGACACGGCGGGGATGGAGATCGCCGAAATCGTGAACGGCATCCGCGAGAACGCGCCGCGCACCGTCACCCTCGTCTGCGTGAACGGCGACCTGTGGTCCTCCGTCTTCGCCGGGAACCTGCCTTCGGCTTGGCGCGACCGGCTCGACGGCGAAGCGCTGCGCCTCCACTCCATCGACGCCGAGGCGGCGAAGGAGCTGGTGAAGCATCGCCTCCGCCGCACTCTCCTCGCGGAGACGGTCGCGGCGGATTTCGCCTCGCGCCTCGCCGAGAAGCACCGCTGGAGCGATCCCGATTCACTTCTCTCCCCCCGCAAGGCCTTGCGCCAAGCCTCGGAACGATGGAGGCGTGAGGCGAAGGATTTCCCCGCGACCGCGACTGCGAGCGAAGGCCATTTCTTCGCCGACCTTCCGCGCGACGAGGAGCCCGCGCGAGTCCCGGCCACCCCGCCCCCGCCGATGCGCGAGAGCGATCTCGCCGCCATCGACTCCATCATCGACGACATCCGCGGTACCGGAAAGACGGTGGTGAGCGAAGCGCCCGAAGCCCGCTTCGGCGAAGTCGAAAGGCAAATTCCGCCACCGCCGCCCGTCCGGCAGGAGACGCGGGAGACCGTCCCCATCCCGGATTCCTTCTTCTCCGGGTTCACGCCTCCCCTTTCCCAAGGCCAAGGCGTGGCCGCGACCGTGGCTCCGCCGCCGAAAGCGCCGCTCACCCGCGCCTCCCTCGAACAGACCCTCGCGCGGCACGAGCGCGAACTGCTCTCCGGTCCCGCGCTCGCCCTTGATCTCGACCGCGTCGGGCGCTTCATCCGTGCGGTCGGCGAGAAGCATCCCGCCCTCGGTCAGCAGGAGGAGCGCCATCCCAGCAGCCGCACCGTCTGCCTCCGCTGGAGCGCACGCGGCCACTCCGTCCTCGTCGGTTTCGAATCGCCCCGCAACGTCCATTTCTGGAACCACCTCCTCCAGCAATCGATCTCCTCGAACCGGTACGAGAAGATCGCCGCCTTCTCGCATCCCTCCGAACCCTTCGATCCCGCGCTGTTCGCCAGTTTCGGGTTCAGCCCCGCCGTCATCCGCGGTCGCGTCGACATCATCGAGATGAACGACCGCGAGCTCGCGATGATCTACGCCGCCGACCTCACCATGCGCGACTACGGAAGCTCCCCCGACGCGGAGAAGGCGGCGCAGCTCGTCACCCTCCATCTCGACCCGCTCTGGCGGCGGCTCGTGCAGCCGCTCTGAAAGCGGACCAGCCCGCCTTTCCCGCACCCTTTCGTCGCGAGACGCCGCGACAAGGATTGTCGGGATGGTGGTCCCGTGCCGGAACTCCTCGAACCTGCCGGGAGCTGACTAACAAACGTATAAAATTTCCGCCGCCGCTAACGGGGATCAAAAAAATTCTTTGCGAACCAGTTTGGAAACAGTTGAAATTATTTCACTTTTCCTAAATAATACCGCCATTCCGACCGCACCGCCGTTATGGCCGCCGACTACAACGAAGAGCACATCCGCTCACTCGACCCCCGCGAGCACATCCGTCTTCGTCCCGGAATGTACATCGGGAAGCTTGGCGACGGTTCCTCGCCCGACGACGGGATCTACATCCTCCTGAAGGAAGTGATCGACAACGCCATCGACGAGCACGTCATGGGCAACGGGAAGCAGATCGACATCGACATCGAGGAACGCTTCGTCCGCGTGCGCGACTACGGGCGCGGCATCCCGCTCGGCAAGTTGAAGGACTGCGCCTCGATCATCAACACCGGCGCGAAGTACGACGGCGAGGCTTTCAAGAAATCCGTCGGCCTCAACGGCGTCGGGATCAAGGCGGTGAACTTCCTTTCCTCCTTCTTCGAGATCCAGTCCTTCCGCGAGCGGCAGACCATGGCCATCGAGTTCGGCCAAGGCCATGTCTCCGCCGAGATGAAGAAGCCCGACAAGACGACCGAGGAGAACGGCACGGTCGTCGCCTTCGAACCCGACACCGAGATTTTCGGCGAGTACGCCTGGGACCTCGAAACGGTCGAGTCGATGGTGCGGAACTACGCCTACCTCAACACCGGGCTGACCCTGACCCTCAACGGGACGAAGTTCAAATCGAAGAACGGCCTCCTCGACCTGCTCGAGGAGAAGCTCGCCGGGAGCGAGGCCCCGCTCTACCCCATCGTCCACCTCTCCGACCGCGACATCGACGTGGCCTTCACCCACACCGAGCAGTCGGGCGAGGAATACTACAGCTTCGTCAACGGCCAGCACACCACTATGGGCGGCACCCATCTCGCCGCCTTCCGCGAGGCCGTCGTCAACACGGTGCGCAATTATTATAAGAAGCAGTTCGACGCCGCCGACGTGCGCTCCGGCATCGTCGCCGCCATCAGCGTGCGGGTGGAGGATCCCGTCTTCGAATCGCAGACGAAGACCAAGCTCGGCTCCACCCAGATGGCGCCCGGCGGCGAGAGCGTGCGCACCTTCGTCGGCAATTTCCTCGGCCTCCATCTCGACAACCATCTCCACCGCACCAAGGAGGTCGCCGAGGGGATGCTCGACAAGATCCAGCGATCCGAGCACGAGCGGAAGGAGCTGAAGGGCATCAAGAAGCTCGCCAAGGAGCGCTCGAAGCAGTCGAAGCTGCACAACAAGAAGCTGCGCGACTGCCGCGTCCACTACGACACCAACCACAAGCTCAAGGACGCGACCACCCTCTTCATCACCGAGGGCGACTCCGCGAGCGGCTCGATCACGAAGTCGCGCGACGTCGACACCCAGGCCGTCTTCTCCCTGCGTGGCAAGCCGCTCAACTCCTACGGGATGACGCGGAAAATCGTCTACCAGAACGAGGAGTTCAACCTGCTCCAAGCCGCCCTCGGCATCGAGGAGACGCTCGACGGGCTGCGCTACAACCAGATCGTCCTCGCCACCGACGCCGACGTGGACGGGATGCACATCCGTCTGCTGGCGATCACCTTCTTCCTCCAATTCTTCCCCGACCTCATCCGCGAGGGCCACCTCTTCATCCTCGAAACGCCGCTCTTCCGTGTGCGCAACAAGCAGGAGACCCGCTACTGCTACACCGAGGAGGAGCGCCAGCGCGCCCTTGCCGAGGTGAAGAATCCCGAGATCACCCGTTTCAAAGGGCTCGGCGAAATCTCGCCCGACGAATTCAAGCACTTCATCGGCGCGGACATGCGCCTCGCCCCCGTCGAGATGCCGCCCCGTCCGAAGACCATCCAAGACCTCCTCGAGTTCTACATGGGCAAGAACACCCCCGAGCGGCAGGATTTCATCATCAAGAATCTCAAGGTCGAAACCGACCTGATCGAGGAGGAGACCGAGGAGCGGGCCGAGATCGAGGAGTCCGCCGTCGCCGCCTGAGACCCGCCGCACCCCACGCATGGACGAGACCTCCACACCGCTCAAGGGAATGTATTCGGAGTGGTTCCTCGACTACGCCAGCTACGTCATCCTCGAGCGCGCCGTCCCCCACATCAACGACGGACTCAAGCCCGTGCAACGCCGCATCCTCCATTCGCTGAAGGAGAAGGACGACGGACGCTTCAACAAAGTGGCCAACATCATCGGCCACACCATGCAGTACCACCCCCACGGCGACCAGGCCATCGGCGATGCCCTCGTCAACATGGGGCAGAAGGAGTTGGTCGTCGACACCCAGGGGAACTGGGGCAACATCCTCACCGGCGACTCCGCCGCCGCGCCGCGCTACATCGAGACGCGCCTCTCCAAATTCTCCAACGAGATCCTCTTCAATCCGAAGACTACGGCGTGGGCGGCGAGCTACGACGGCCGCAACAAGGAGCCCGTCACCCTGCCCTCGAAATTCCCCCTCGTCCTCGCCCACGGAGCCGAAGGCATCGCCGTCGGCCTCGCCTGCAAGATCCTGCCGCACAACTTCAACGAACTGATCGACGCCTGCATCGCGGTGCTACGGAAGGAGCCCTTCGAGATCTTCCCCGACTTCCCCCAAGGCGGCATCGCCGACATCACCGACTACAACGACGGCTTGCGCGGCGGCCGCATCAAGGTGCGCGCCCGTATCGAGAAGACGAAGTCGAAGGAGCTCATCATCCGCGAGATCCCCTTCGGCACGACCGCCTCCAGCCTCTGCGACTCGATTTTAAAGGCGAACGAACAGGGCAAGGTCCGCGTCGCCCGCATCGAGGACTGCACCGCCGAGAACGTCGAGATCCGCGTCCACCTCCCCGCCGGGATCGACGCCGACCAGACCCTGCGGGCGCTCTACGCCTTCACCGACTGCGAGGTCAGCATCTCGCCGAACGCCTGCGTCATCCAAGACAACAAGCCCCGCTTCCTCGGCGTCTCCGACATCCTCCGCCACAGCGCCAAGCAGACCCGCGACCTCATCGGACAGGAGTTGGAGATCAAACTGAACGAACTCGAAGAAAAGTGGCACTTCTCCAGTCTTGAGAAGATCTTCATCGAGAAGCGCATCTACCGCCGCATCGAGGAATGCGAAACTTGGGAGGCCGTGATCCAGGAAATCTGGACAGGGCTGCGTCCCTACCTCCGCCTCCTCCGCCGCGAAGTCAACGACGACGACATCGCGCGGCTCACCGAGATCAAGATCAAGCGCATCTCCAAATACGACGCCTTCAAGGCCGACGAGCACCTCCGCAGCCTCGAAGACCAGATCGCCGAGACGAAGAAAAACCTGAAGCGCCTCACCGCCTTCACCATCAAGTGGTTCGAGGGCATCAAGGAGCGCTACGGGAAGGGCCGCCAGCGCCGCACCGAGCTCGCCACCTTCGACCGCGTCGATGCCAAGCAGGCCGTCGTCGCCAACGACACCCTCTACGTCGATCGCAAGGAGGGCTTCGCCGGCTACGGGATGAAGCGCGACGAGGCGGTCTGCAAATGCTCGCGCATGGACGACATCATCGCCTTCTCCCGCGACGGGACCATGCGCGTGGTGAAGGTCGTGGAGAAAGTCTTCATCGGGAAGGACAACCTCCACGTCGCCGTCTTCAACCGCGACGAGCCGAAAATCTACAACATGATCTACCGCGACGGTCGCGGCGGGAAGACGATGGCGAAGCGTTTCCGCGTCGAGGGCGTCACCCGCGAGAAGCTCTACGACCTCACCTCCGGTGCCGCCGGAACGCGCGTGCTCTGGTTCTCGGAGCACGACACGGAGGAGGACGCGAACCTCATCGTAAGAGTCCATCTGAAAAGCGATTTAAAATTGCGAAATTTTCAGATCGACTTTAGATTCGCAAATCTGGATATTAAAGGAAGAGGAGCGAAAGGGAACATCCTAACAAAACACCCAGTCGATCGCGTCTCCCGGATTTCGAAGGCCGAACAAGAGGAAATCGAAGGGAGAGCCCGCAGCCCCCTCGCCATCGTCGAACCGCCAAAAAAGAACTGAGCCGCCGGACAGGGCGGCCATCCCGGAGCACTGAACCCGACTCCGGTCGAGAATTCCCGCTGAAAAAGCACCAACAAAAAAAGCACCAACAAAAAAAGAGAACCATGAGTAAGAAAGCACCTGCGAAGAAAGCCCCCGCGAAGAAGGCTCCTGCCAAGAAAGCCGCTCCCGCGAAGAAGGCTCCTGCCAAGAAGGCCCCCGCGAAGAAGGCTCCTGCGAAGAAAGCCCCCGCGAAGAAGGCTCCTGCCAAGAAAGCCGCTCCCGCGA